>OLSQ01000776.1_pt1 | contig 29615 bp, 23 predicted proteins | sample 1672561 | NCBI WGS metagenome assembly OLSQ01 (sample SAMEA3136699, study PRJEB25190) | human gut metagenome | biome: human gut; feature: human-associated habitat; material: faeces | place: Austria | collected 2013
GTGTATGGCGGCCGTGGATGTGGAGCATTTCAAGCTGGACGAGGCGGGCTGCAACTGGGAGCAGTACAGTCCCTCCATGCGGGAAAAGCTCAAGCAGCGCCAGCAGTTGCTCATTGAGATAGAGCGGGCGCTGCAGAACAAGGAATTCTGCTTTTACTTACAGCCCAAGTGCAACAGCATGACCCACGCCATTGTGGGGATGGAAGCGCTGGTGCGCTGGAACCACCCCACCCGGGGCATCGTGTCGCCCGGGGAGTTTGTGCCCCTGATGGAAGAGACGGGCCTCATCACCCGGCTGGACCTCTACCTGTGGGAAGAGGTCTGCCAGATGCTCCACGGCTGGAAAGCCCGGAACGAGAACATGGTGCCCATCTCGGTCAATGTCTCCATTTCGGATATCGCGGCGCTGGATGTGGCGCAGGTGCTCTGGGAGCTGGTGCAGAAATATCAGCTGGAGCCCAAACTGCTGCTGGTGGAGATCACCGAGAGTATGCTGGCCCAAAACCTGAAAATGGTGGAAAACACCATCGCGGCCCTCCACCGCAAGGGCTTTGCCGTACTGATGAATGATTTTGGAAGCGGCTATTCCTCCCTGAATATGCTCCGCAATACCAGCGTGGATGCCATCAAGCTGGATATGCAGTTCATCGTGCGGGACAGCGAAAGCAGCAAGGGCAAGCAGATCGTGGAATCGGTCATCGAGATGGCCAGGCGGCTGAACCTGCCCATCATCGCCGAGGGCGTGGAGACGCAGGAGCAGGTGTTCATGCTCCAGTCCATGGACTGCCTTTACACCCAGGGGTACTATTTTTATAAGCCCATGGCCGTGAAACAGGCCGAGGAGCTGCTTGCGCAGCCTGCCATGGAAAATTACTGGGACCTGCGCCGGGACATGACCCGCCGGAATTACAAGGCCTTTACGGGCGGTCTTGTGAGCGAAAAGAGTGCCATTACACTGCAGGCGTTTCAGATCCTGGCCGATAACGCCCTGATGCTGGCCCGCCTGGATCTGGTTACAGGGGAATACCGCATCGTCAAGCGGGACGAACGGCTGGTGGGTGTTTCCGAAGAGAAAACGCTTCAGCTGGAAAGCTACTGCGAGCAGCTGGTGGCCGAAAAAGCCATCCACCCGGAGGACGCAGCACAGTTCCGCGCGCAGGCGAAGCTGGAGCTGCTTCAGGCGGCATTGTTCCGGGAGCGGCGCTCGGTGATCCGCCGCTTCCGCCAAATGGTGGCGGGGGAGTATGTCCGGGTACGCGTCGAGGTGCTGCCCTGCAAAGACTGCAGCCCGGAAGACCCCTGGGCTGTGGTGGTCGCGCGGGAAGAATTTCCCGAGGAATAACGGTTTTATCAAGGCCCTCTGCCGTGGTGCAGGGGGCCTTTTGTGCTGTCTGGCGGCAAAATCTAAAGCAAAGATTAAGATTTCCTAAGAAAAATCCAATGGAAAAGCCGGGCCGTTGCTGATATACTGAGAACGGTAAACTCTGGAAACGTGAAAAATGGGAGGAAACAAGATCATGGCGGCACAGACGATACTCATTGCGGAAGATGATCCGGACATCCGGGACGGTGTGCGCATTTTGCTGGCCGGGGAGGGCTACCATATCCTGGAGGCAGAAAACGGCACCCGGGCGCTGGAGATCTTCAACCCGGAAGTAGACCTGGTCATCCTGGACATCATGATGCCCGGCATGAGCGGGCTGCGAGTCTGCGAGGAGCTGCGCAAGGTGTCCACGGTGCCCATCCTGTTCCTGACGGCAAAATCGCAGGAATCGGACAAGCTGCTGGGCCTGACGGCGGGCGGCGATGATTACCTGCCAAAGCCGTTCTCCTTTACGGAGCTCAGTGCCCGGGTCAAGGCTCTGCTGCGGCGGTACTGCGTCTATCAGGGCAAAGGGCAGGTGGCTGCCCAGCCCGAAAACCTGAAGCTCATTTCCAATGGCGTCCAGCTGGCGCTGGACTGCAACCGGGTCTGGGTAGAAGAGCGGGAAGTGGACCTGACCGAGACGGAGTATAAAATTCTGCGGATGCTGATGCAGAACCCGGAGCGCATCTTCTCCGTGGAGATGATCTATGAGACCGTGTGGGGCGAGCCTTACTACTATACTTCCAACGGCACGGTCATGGTCCACATCCGCAACCTGCGGACAAAAATTGAAGCCGACCCTCAGAACCCCAAGCGGGTGTGTACCGTGTGGGGCAAGGGGTACCGGTTTGTGAATGAGGAACAGGTATGAACAGACAGAGCCTCGTTGCAAAAATGCTCCACCTGCAGGTGGTGTCGGCGCTGGTGTGCATTCTGCTGTATTTTGCGCTCCTGTTTGCCACGCGAGCGGGGCTGAGTTACTACAATAACCACTCCGATATTCAGCAGCGCTCCATTGTCCGGCAGGTGGAACGATTTCAGAAATACGTTACAGCACAGGAGATCTCCGCAAAAGACACCCGGGCGATTGATGAGTGGGTGGGGCAGCAGAGCTTTTTGCTGATGAACATTTACCGCGGGCATCGGATGCTCTACTCAAACTTTTCGTTCAGTTTTGGAGATGGCCCGGATGAGGAACGGGAACCCGGTTCAAACTTTTCGTTCAGTTTTGGAGATGGCTCGGATGAGGAACGGGAATCCGGTGAGAGCTGGCAGGAGTTTTATCTTGTCCAATTCTCGGATGGCCCGGCCCAGGTACAGCTGTTCTGCAATGTGGTGCTCAACTGGTGGGTCCTGTTCAGTAAATTGCTGATCGTTTTCTGCGTGGGTGTGTTTCTGGTGGTGTTCTGGTTTGCCTGCCGCCGCATTGTGAAATATATCATCCAGCTCAGTGAGGAGATCCAGGCCATGGAGGGCGGCGACCTCGACCACCCCATTACCATCCGGGGAGAGGATGAGCTGACGACGCTGGCCCGCTGCCTGGACTCCATGCGGGTCACCCTGCGCCAGCAGCAGGAGGAGGAAGCAAAGGCCTCCGCCAAGGTGAAGAACCTCATCACCGAAATGTCCCACGACCTGCGCACTCCGCTGACCACGCTGCTGCTGTATACCGAGATCGTCCGGAGCCGCAAATATGAGAACGACGCCCAGAAGGATGACTACCTGAACAAGATCGACACCAAGGCCCGGCAGCTCAAACAGCTGTCCGATAACCTGTTTGAGTATGCCCTTGTCACCCGGGACACCGTCGTTGCATTGGACCCGCCAGCTTACTTCTCCCGCATTTTCGAGGAACCGCTGGCTGAGATGGTGGATACATTGCAGCAGCGTGGCTTTGCCTGTGCGCTGGACCTTGGCAGTGAGGACCTGATGCTGACGGTCAAAATGCAGTATATCCGCCGCGTTTTTGATAACATCACGTCCAATGCCATCAAGTATGCCGACCCCGGCCGGGAGATCTCCGTTACCTTTCGAAAGGAAGAAAAGTGGGTGGGCCTGCGTTTTGCAAACCATGTGCTGCCCGGCCAGCACCGGGAGGAAAGCACCCAGGTGGGCTTGACCAGCATTGAGACCATGATGGAAAAGATGAACGCGGTCTGCCGGGTGGAGCAGGGGACAGAGCAGTTTGCGATCACGCTGCTGTTTCCCATCACCTGAGAGCGCCGGAAACGGGTGTCAGCGCGGTTTCTGACGCGCTTTCATAAATTGTTCACGATTCTTAAGCCGAATTTAAGAAAATCCTCGGGAATTTCTGAAGAAAAGTCTGCTATAATTCCGTTGTATCATATAGAGGGGCATTTTGGAAGCCCCATCCCCCCGAAAAAAACCCAGGAGGCCAATGTTTATGCTATTTAGAAAAAAGCCAGCGGAGGAACGCTCCCCGCAAGAACTGGAAATCGCGCTACAGGAAGCGGAAATGCCGCAAAAGGGCCTGAAGCCCTTCCTGCACAAAAATGGGAAGAAGCTGGTGGCCGTTCTGGTCATCGCGGCCATCCTCGTTGTGCTGCTGGTGCCCAAGGGCCAGAAGAAAGCGGTCAACGCGGAGACCGCGTATACCCAGGTGACGCCCGAGAACCGGGACATCACCAATGTGTACAGCGAATCAGGCGTGCTGAGCGCCGCCAACAGCTACACCGTCAAGGCGACGGTCAAGGGCGATGTCCTGACCGCGGATTTTGAGGTGGGCGATGTGGTGGAAAAGGGCGCGGTCCTTTACACCATCGACAGCTCCGATGTCGTCAGCGGCGTGGAAAAGGCAGAGCTGAACCTCGGCCAGGCCCAGCGCAGCTACGATGACGCCGTGGACGCCCAGTACATCCGCACCGACATTGCCGGCACCGTCGCTTCCTTTAAAGTGCGGGTAGGCGATGTAGTCAACGCAGGGCAGGAAGTCGCCACCATCCGGGACGACACCACCCTGCTGCTGGAGCTGGAGTTCCCGGCGGCGGACGCCGCCAACTTTGCCGTGGGCCAGAGTGCGGAGGTGCTGCTGGACAGCACCTTTGAGGCCATCACCGGCAGCGTGCAGTCCGTCTCCGGTGCTGATACCCTCAGCAGCGGCAACCTGCTGGTCCGCACCGTGACCATCGCGGTCCGCAACACCGGCAACCTGACCGCTTCCCAGGCGGCCACCGCCACCATCAACGGCGTCAGCGCCCTGTCTTCCGCTCGGTTCAGCTACCAGCGTGAGCAGAGCGTTACCGCCCAGAACAGCGGCACCGTCTCCGCTCTCTGCGTCAAGGAGGGAGCTCAGGTCAGCGCCGACACGGCCCTGCTCCAGCTCTCTGGCAATAACCTGACCAAGCAGGTGCTCAACGCCTCCGACAACCTGCGCAGCGCCGAGCTCTCTGTGGAAGACACTCAAAAGCAGGTGGACAATTACACCATCACCGCTCCCATCAGCGGCACGATCATTTCCAAGGATGTCAAGGTGGGTGATACCGTGGGCACCAGCACGGCAACGGCCGATACCATGTGCGTCATCTACGATATGAGCTACCTGGAAATGACCCTGAACGTGGACGAGCTGGACATCCTCAACATCAAGGAGGGCCAGAAAGCCACCATTACCGCCGATGCCGTTTCCGGCCAGACCTTTGAGGGCGTGGTTACCAGTATCTCCAAGGCAGGCACCACCACCGGCGGTACCACCACGTACCCCGTTACCATCCGCATCGACGAGATGGGCGACCTGCTGCCCGGCATGAACGCCACGGCAGAGATCGTGACCGAGAGCGCCGACAATGTTCTCTCGGTGCCCAATGCGGCCATCACCCGCGGCAATTACGTCCTTGTAACCAAGGATTCGCCCAGCGCCGCCAACGCGGATGACAGCATGACCGCTCCGGACGGCTACGTTTACGTCAAGGTGGAGACTGGTGTCAGCGATGATGACTACATTGCCATCACCAGCGGCCTGACCGCGGAAGACACCGTGGCCTATGATTCCAGCTACAGCACCACCACCCTCGCCGGGGAGGGTGTACAACTGGTGATGGACGGCGGTGATATGGGCGGCGGCCCCGGCGGTGCTCCTGGCGGTGGCGGCCCGGGAGGTGGCCAGTAATGAGTGCACTCATTGAGTTTGACAACGTGTGCAAGTATTACCAGATGGGTGACACGACGGTCAAGGCGGCCGACCATATCTCCATGAAGATCAACAAAGGCGAGTTCGTGGCCATCGTCGGCCAGTCCGGCTCGGGCAAATCCACCTGCATGAACATCATCGGCTGCCTGGACGTGCCCACGGCGGGCACCTATCGGCTCAATGGCCGGGATGTGGGCAAGATGAACAAGGACGAGCTGGCCGAGATCCGCAACGAGATGCTGGGCTTCATCTTCCAGCAGTATAACCTGCTGCCCAAGCTCAGCCTGCTGGAAAACGTGGAAGTGCCGCTGGTGTACGCGGGCATCCCCCTGGCGGAGCGCAAGCGCCGCGCGACCGCCTCTCTTGAGCGGGTAGGGCTGGGCGATAAGCTCAAGAACAAGCCCAACCAGCTTTCCGGCGGCCAGCAGCAGCGTGTCTCCATTGCACGTGCTCTGGCGGGTAACCCGGCGGTCATTCTGGCCGACGAGCCCACCGGCGCGCTGGACAGCCACACCGGCCGCGAGGTGCTGGGGATGCTGCAGGAGCTGCACCGGCAGGGGAACACCGTGGTGCTCATCACCCACGACAACTCCATTGCGGTGCAGGCCCAGCGGATCATCCGGCTGGAGGATGGGCGCGTCGTCTACGACGGCGACGCCCACGCCCCGGAGGCGGTGGTCCAGCCCAACCTGGTCCTCCCGGACCCGGTAAAACCACAGAATGAAACCAAACAGGAGGGCAGCGTATGATCTACGAAACCTTCCGTGAAGCCATCCAGAATATCTGGAGCAATAAATTCCGTACACTCCTTACCATGCTGGGCATCATCATTGGCGTGATGGCTGTTATGGTCATTGTGGGTCTGGGCAACGGTATGACCACCAGCATCCAGAACGAGTTTGCCGATATGGGCACCAACCTCCTGACCGTGCAGATCATGGGCTACGGCTCCCGTTCTGTCAAAGTCAAGGACTTCTATGAACTGGTGGAAAAAAACTCGGATGTCCTCGGGGATGTTTCGCCCTCCATCAGTATGAGCGGAACGGTGAAAGTCGGTACGGACGATGACAGTTACAGCAGCACCTCCGTCAAAGGCGTCAGCGAAGTGTATCTGAACATGGATGGCTACACCATCGCGCAGGGCCGTCCCCTGAACTACGTGGACATGGACGCCAACAAAAAGGTCTGCATGGTAGGCGATTACATCAGCCGGGTGGGCTATGGCGGCAACGCCATTGGCCAGAGCATCAAGATCGGCAGAGAGTGGTACACCATTGTGGGCGTGCTGGAAGCCGAGATCGACGACCCCTCCGATCAGGAGGGCAGCAGCGACGACTGCATTTTTGTGCCCTACACCACGGCCATGCGTGTCTCTGGCATCAGCACGGCCAGTTCTTACGCGGTCCTTGTGTCCGATGAGGAGAATATCTCCAAGGGCAAGGCCATCATTGAGAATGGCCTGCAGGAGCTGCTTCACTCGGACAGCGGCTATATGGTCATCAGCCTGAGCGAGATGCTGGAGATGATGACGAGCATGGTCAACATGGTGGTCACGGTCCTGACGGCCATTGCGGCCATCTCGCTGCTGGTCGGCGGCATCGGCATCATGAACATCATGATGGTCTCTGTTACCGAGCGCACCCGTGAGATCGGCATCCGCAAGGCACTGGGTGCCAAGGAAAGAACGATCCTGAGTCTGTTTGTGGTGGAGGCGGGCACAACATCTGCTCTGGGCGGTATCATTGGCATTGGCCTGGGGTACCTCGTCTCAACCGTTGCCACCAAGGTCCTGGCCGTCATCATGACCGATATGCCCATTACGGTCACCCCCACCGCCGGCTCCATTGCCGTGGCCTTTGGCATCTCGGTGGGCATTGGTGTGCTGTTTGGCTATCTGCCTGCAAAACGTGCCGCACGCCTCAACCCCATTGAAGCTCTGAGATATGATTGACCTCTCAGCTGCGCCGTCGGTCATTGGCCGCGCGGCTCACAGCTCCCCTGACAGGGGAGCCAAGATTTAAGGAGTGAAACTATGAAGAAACGCATTCTTGCGCTGCTGTTGGCGGTCTGCGTGGCCTGCTCCATGCTCATCCTGCCCGCCTCGGCCAGCGGCTCCAACACGGCAGTCCAGACAGCCGTTACGCTGGGCGGCCTGACCTCCGACCAGACGGCAAACCTGACCGCACCGCTTACCCGCGGCGCGCTGACCAAACTGATGGTGGCGTTTTCCGCCTACCGGGAAAGCGCCAAGACCCAGGGCTCCACGGGTACCCTCTTTTCGGATGTGGGCAGCGGCTCCGCCTATGCGCCCTACGTCCGCATTGCGGTCCAGCAGGGATGGATCAGCGGCTATACGGACGGCAGCTTCCGCCCGGACAACGCTGTCACGCTGGAAGAAGCCTGCACCGCGGTCCTCAAGCTGCTGGGCTATGACGTGACCACTCTCAGCGGTACGTTCCCGGCCGCACAGCTCAACAAGGCAAACGAGCTGGGCCTGCGGGACAACCTGACCAAGGCCCAGGGCGAGGGGATGACGCTGGAAGACGGCGCTATCCTGCTCTACAATGCCCTGACGGCCACCACCGCGGAGGGCAAGGTCTATGCCTCTTCGCTGGGCTTTACCGTGAATAACGGCGTGGTGGATGTCTCTTCCATCCTGCTCAGCAATGTCAAGGGCCCCTTTGTGGCGGGCCTGGGCACCCAGCTGCCCTTTGCACCCACGGCGGTCTACCGCAACGATACCGTGACCACGGACGCCACCCTCAACGCCTATGACGTTTACTACTACAACGAGACGGCCCAGACGGTATGGATCTACACCCGCAAGGCCGCAGGCCGCATCACGGCCGTGGCTCCCTCGGCCAATGCCCCCACTTCTGTTACCGTGGCAGGCACCGAGTACACCATCGCTTCCTCCTCTGTGGCGGCACAGCTCTCCGCTCTGAACGGCGGCGGCGTGGGCCAGGTGGTCACCCTGCTGCTGGGCATGAACGATGAAGCGGTTTCCGTCCTGACGGGCGACGCCGCCAACGAGGTGTTTTACGGCGTGGTCCAGACCACCAGCCGCAGCCTGGTGGAGAACAGCGGCCCGGATGTGCAGCAGACCGTGGCCGTTGCCTGCACCGATGGCGTGACCCGCAGCGTGAACGTGGACAAACAGTTCAACTATCCGGCAGGTAAGCTGGTGGCCATCACCGTGGATGAAAACGGTGAGAGCATCCAGAGCCTTGAGACCAAATCCACCAGCGGCACCGTCAACGCCGAGGGCACCGCCCTGGACAATACGGCCCTGGCCAGTAACGTGGAAATTCTGGACACGACTTCGGAGGGTTTGGCTGGGGCAGTTCGCCCCAGCCGCCTATCGGGGGTCACTCTGAGCGGCACGGACGTCAAATATTATACCACCAATGAAAAAGGCGAGATCGACCGCCTCATCCTCAGCGACGTGACGGGCGATCTGTGGGAGTACGCGGCACTGGATGGCATCCAGGCAGCCACCGATTATGCGGGCAGCAAGATCGACGAGAAAATCAACGAGAAAGTTTCCTCTTCCTCTTCGACAAGCTCGTCTCTGGCAGGCATGACCACGACCACCGGGGATGACGACCAGAAAGCCAAGCAGACCGCGCTGGATGTGCGCAACATCATGCTGCCCAGCACCAGCGATGTGCTGTATGGTCTGGTGGATGGCAGCATCGTCAGCACTACCTGGAACCAGCTCACCGGCAGCACCGACCGGTTGGCTTCCTACGTGCTGAAAAAGGTGGGCGACAATGTAGGCGGCGTGGCAGGCAATGTCATTGATTACTTTGCCTCCGGTGCCAACTATGTCTGCTATGTCAACGGCAAGCAGGTCACCTATACCACTGCGGTCAAGTACCCGGTCATCGCGGGCGGCGTGGCCATTGGCAAATCCGCCGACGGCAAAAAAGTCAACGCGATGGTCCAGCTTTCCCCGGTGGTGGTGGATAAGCTGGGCGCCGGCTGGGTCATGAAAGGGGATACCCGCTATGAGACCGCCGACGACATCCAGGTCTATCTGTGGAACCAGGGAACTTATTACAAAGTTTCTCTGGCCGACCTCAATCCCCAGGATTACAAACTGATCGGCTGGTACGATAACCAGGGCCATTCCGCAGGCAATAAGATCCGCCTGCTGGTAGCCGTGCGCACCAACTAAAAGCGAAACAGAACCAAAGCCCCTGCGCAGGAGTTTCTCTTGCGCAGGGGCTTTTTGGCATTGGGCAGCTTGAGCGAGCGACAACCACCAGCTCCGCTGGTGGAATAAAAACGGCTTTGATGATGGGGCCGATGGTGATGGTCTCCAGCTTGGAGAAATCAGTCACCTCCTGATTTTTATTTTACCGGATCTGAAGGCGGGGCGCAAGGAGAGCCGAAAATCCGCATGACACGGATGGTTAGCAGCGGCTAATGTGCAACAAGCACAAAAATAATTCTATAACATTGGTAAGTAATAGATTAAAAAATGATGTTAAAGTATTGACAATTTGCTCCGCACGGCGCTATAATGCAGGTACAGTAATTGATTAACACTTTTAATCAATTAAAGATTTTTTACCGGATGAGATTTGAAGATTGATAAAAAATGACGAATCTCAAACAAAAAACGATTGCTTGCTTGAAGAACGAATTGATTAACACTTTTAACTAAAAGGAGAAAATGATTATGAAGTACTTCCTGGACAGCGCAAAACTCGATGAGATCAAGCTCGCTTACAACACCTTTGGCATTGACGGCGTTACCACCAACCCCCGCCACATCATGCTGAGCGGCAAGCCGTTCCTGACGGCCATTACCGACATTGCCAACTGGATCAAGGAAGAGGGCCTGGAGGGCTACGAGAAGTTCCCCGTCTCCGTGGAGATCAACCCCCATCTGGACGACACCGAAGAGATGATCGCCGCCGCAAAGAAAGTCTCCGCCATCAGCGAGAACTTCGTCATCAAGATCCCCTGCACCGAGGCTGGTGTGGCTGCTGCCCGCCGCCTGGAGAAAGAGGGCATCCGCACCAACGTGACGCTGGTGTTCAGCCCGGCACAGGCCATCTGGCCCGCAAAGAACGGTTCTCTCTTCGTTTCCCCGTTCCTGGGCTGGAAAGAGGCCAACGGTGAGGACTGCAAGCAGTACATCAAGGACATCGTGGATATCTATAAGAACTACGGCTTCTACGGCAAGACCCAGATCATCTGCGCGGCCATCCGCACCCCCAAGCAGATCGTGGACTGCGCGGTGGCAGGTGCCGACATCGTCACCACCGGCCTGGCCGTCTATCAGGACGCCATCAAGCACGCTTACACCCGCCAGGGCATTGAGACGTTCATCAATGCATGGGATAACACCGTGACGGAGTAAGCGGAACACAAAGCAGCGAGTGAGCAGGAGCAAAAGGAGAAGCACTATGAAAATCGGCTTTATCGGTCTGGGCATCATGGGCGAGTCCATGTGCGAAAACATTGTCAAGAAGCATGACGACACCGTCTACTGCTTCGATTTCATCCCCGCAAAAGTGGAGCTGCTGGCCTCCAAGGGCGCGGTTCCCTGCAAGGACTCGGTGGAGCTGGCCGAGAAGTCCGACGTCATCATCTCGATGGTGCCCAAATCCGAGCACTCCATGAGCGTGTACAAGACCATCCTCCCGGTGCTGGGTGCGGGAAAGACCTGCATTGATATGTCCACCATCGACCCCAGCGTCTCGGTGGAGATCAGCAAGATGGTCAAGGCCACGGGCGCTGCATTCATGGACGCTCCTGTCGTCAAGAGCAAGCCCGCCGCCATTGCCGGCAAGCTGGGCATCTACATGGGCGGCGACGAAGCCACCTGCGAGGCCATGCGCCCCATCCTCGCTTACATGGGCGAGAACATCATCCGGATGGGTGATAACGGCAAGGGCCTGGTTATGAAGATCTGCCACAACGCACTGGTCACGCAGATCCAGAACGGCGTCAACGAGACCCTTTCTCTGGCGCAGCTCAACGGTATTTCGGTGGAAGACTATGCAACGGCCATCTCCTACGGCGGCGGCCAGAACTTCTATCTGGACGGCCAGTGGCAGAAGCTGCGGGATGAGGACTATACCACCGCGTTCTCTCTGGCCAACGCCGCCAAGGATGTGGGCATCTGCATGAACCTGGCGAAAGAGTGCGGCCTGGACATGCCCGGTGAGGCAAACGTCAAGAAAGTTTACGACAAGGGCATGGAAGCCGGAATGGGCGGCGACGACTGGCGCTCGACCTTTAAACTGGTTCGGGGCCACTGATAAAAGGGGAGTGCAGTGATGGAAAATCGGTTAGAGCATCTGAATCAGGTCAACGATGTCCCGGTGCACAGCGTGCTGGATCCGGAATTCGCCTCCTATGGCCGGGTGGTCACGGGCTATGATTTCAGTGAGATGATCGCCTACATGGAGCAGAACACCCCCATCCCGGAAAATGGCAACACCTATGTTGCCAGCGTGCCCGAGATGGAAGCCCTGGCCGTGAGTGCCGAGGTGCAGAAAAAATTCTACGGCGACATGCCCATGGAAGTGGGCTACTGCAATGGCCGCAATACCACCTGGAACGGCTTTGAGTATCACAAGGGCAGCGAGATCAATGTGGCTGTCACGGATTTCATGCTGATTTTGGGCCATGTGTGGCAGATCGAGGACAACACCTACCGGTTTGAGAACGCAAAAGTCTTCTTTGTGCCCAAGGGCACGGCGGTGGAGATGTACCAGACCACGCTGCACCTCTCGCCCTGCCGGGTCTGCGATGCAGGCTTCAAGGGCGTGGTCATCCTGCCGCGGGGCACGAACACCCCGCTGGACGAGAAGACCCCTAACGGCGACCCGGAGAGCAAGCTGCTGCTCCAGCGAAACAAGTGGGTCATTGCACACCCGGAGCGGGAGCCGCTCATCAAGCAGGGCGCTTACCCCGGCCTGCTGGGCGAGAACAAGGAGCTCCACTATTAAAGGGCCAAATGGCTGAGAAAGGGCAACCATGGAGATCATTTGCAAAGACCGGGTCTTTACCCTGAAAAACGGCAGCGATGTGCTGCTGCATACCGACGCCAACACCCCGATGGTTTATGTCGGCTACGGCGAAGAGCGTGTGGAGATGTACCGCGGCAATTTCAAGCTGGAAGATCACCTGCTGGAGCGCCGCCCCCTGACCCTGACTTCTGCCCGTGTGACAGAGCAGGGGATAGAGCTGGATCTTGAGGGCCAGCTCAAGCTGCTGGTCACCGAGAAAGAGGGCGCTGTCACCCTGACGGTGGCGGAAAAAGCCGAGGGCATCAACCGCTTTTGGCTGCATGTGGAAGCGGCCGAGGACGAGCATGTCTACGGCTGCGGCGAGCAGATGAGTTACTTTGATCTGCGGGGCCGCCACTTCCCGCTGTGGTCCAGCGAGCCAGGTGTTGGCCGCGACAAAACGACCTACGTTACCTGGCGCAGCGACGTGGAAAACGGCGGTGCGGGCGGTGATTATTACAACACCAATTACCCGCAGCCGACCTACGTTTCCAGCCGCCATTATTACCTCCACATGGATACCACGGCTTACGGGGATTTCGATTTCCGCAACCCGCGCTACCATGAGCTGCAGTGCTGGAATGTGCCGGGCTTTATCCGCATCGAAGCCGCCCCCACATTCGTGGAGCTGCTGGAAAAGCTGACCGCGTTCCTGGGCCGCCAGCCGGAGCTGCCGGAGTGGATCTACAACGGCCTCATCATCGGTGCCCAGGGCGGCAACGAGCGCAGCTTTGGCATCGTGGACAAGAGCCTGGAGCACGGCATCAAGGTCTCCGGCCTGTGGTGCCAGGACTGGTGCGGCAAGCGGGTGACGAGCTTTGGCAAGCGCCTGCAGTGGGACTGGCATTTCCACAAGGAAATGTACCCCGACCTGCCCAAACACATTGAAGAGCTCCACGCCCGGGGCATCAAGTTCCTGGGTTACGTCAACCCCTACCTCGTCAACGATGGCGAGCTCTACGCCGAGGGCAAAAAGCGGGGCGTCTTCGCCAAAAAGGCGGATGGTTCCGATTACCTGGTGGACTTTGGCGAGTTCTACTGCGGCGTGGTGGATTTCACCAACCCCGAGGCCTACAACTGGTTCAAGGATGAGGTCATCAAAAAGTACACGCTGGACATTGGCATCGACGGCTGGATGGCAGACTTTGGCGAGTATCTCCCCACCGACGATCTGGTGCTGGCAAACGGCGTCAGCCCGATGATCGAGCACAACCACTGGCCGGTGCTGTGGGCAAAATGCAACTACGACGCCGTCAAAGAGAGCGGCAAGCTGGGGCAGGTGGTCTACTTCATGCGGGCCGGCGGCACGGGCAGCCAGAAATACTGCACCCTGCTGTGGGCCGGTGACCAGAGCGTGGATTTCAGCCGCCACGACGGCCTGTGCACCGTCATCTGCGCGGCACTGAGCTCCGGCATGGTCGGCTGCGGCCTCAACCACTGCGACATCGGCGGCTACACCTCGCTGTTTGACAACTGCCGCACCAAGGAGGTCTTCCTCCGGTGGGCGGAGATGGCAGCCTTTATGCCCGTGATGCGCACCCACGAAGGCAACCGCCCCGACACCAATTTCCAGTATTACGACGATGACGACTGCATGAAGCAGCTGGCACGTCTGGTGGATATCTACACCATGCTGGCACCCTACACCAAAACGCTGGTGGCTGAAAACGCCGCCAAGGGCACCCCGGTCATGCGACCCCTCTTCCTCCAGTACGAGGACGATCCCCGCAGCTATACCGAGCAGTTCGAGTACCTCTACGGTCCGGACCTGCTGGTGGCTCCGGTGTGGCAGAGCGGCAAGACGGAGTGGGAGGTCTACCTGCCCAGCGACGAGTGGACCCATCTGTGGACGGGCGAACACTACGCCAAGGGGACCCACACCGTTCCGGCGGAACTGGGTGATACCCCGGTGTTCTGCCGCAAGGGTTCCCAGTGGGCGGAGCTGTTTGACAGCATCCGTGCAAAGTACGGGAAGTAAGCTATGCGGAATCAGATCCTGTTTTACATCGTCATTCTGCTGACGAACATCATCCACGGCATCACGGGCTTCGCGGGCACCATCTTAGCCATGCCGCCCAGCCTGATGCTGGTGGGCTACGACATCGCAAAGCCAATTTTAAATGTGCTGGCCATCTTCTCCGGCGTGTATGTTTTTGTGGGCAACTACAAAAAGATCGCCTGGAAAGAGCTGGCCAAGATCGTGGTGGTCATGGCACTGGGCATCTTTGGTGCCGTGTTCATTAAAGGGCTGTTCGTTGGCAAAGAGCATCTGCTCTACAAACTGCTGGGCCTGCTGGTCATCGGGCTTTCGGTACAGGGCTTTTACAAGCTCGTACACAAGCCGGACGCCAAAACAGAACCGCCCGCGGAGGAGCAGGGAAGCAAAGGCAATGTGGGCACCTATGCACTGCTGGTGCTGGCCGGTATCATCCACGGGCTGTTCGTCAGCGGCGGCCCGCTGCTCACCGGTTACATGACCAAGCGCATCAAAGACAAAACCGTCTTCCGCGCTACCATTTCCACAGTGTGGGTCTTCCTCAACACCCTCGTCTTCCTGGAAGATGTCCAGGCGGGGCTGTGGGTGCCCTCCACGGTGAAAATGCTGGCCATCTCGGTGCCGTTCCTGCTGGCGGGCATGTTCATCGGCAGCAAGCTGGTGGCCCGCATGAGCCAGCTGGTCTTTATGAAGCTGACCTACATTCTGTTGTTCATTTCGGGGCTTTCGCTTCTGGTGAAGTGACACCCTGTGAAAAGCGCAAACCGAACATCCACAAACAAGAAAAAGAGAAATGTGAAGGAGAACACTACTATGAAACGTCGTGAATTTCTGTCCATGAGCGCTGTTCTGGCTGCTTCCGGTATCCTGGCAGGCTGTGCCGCTTCCAATGCAGGCAGCACCAGCACCGCGGCTTCCACGGCTGGCTCTACCGCAGCTTCCGAGGAGCCCAGCAACGGCGGCGAGACCATTAAGATCATCTGCCCCTACGGCGTCGGCGGCACCGCTGATATCGTGGCCCGCAAATATGGACAGGTGGCAAACCAGACCCAGAAGAAGTACAACTTCATCGTGGAGAACATGACCGGCGGTGACGGTTTCGCCGCAGCCACCTACTTTGCTGATGACAGTACCTCCGTGGCAAAAGAGCTGCTGGTCTTTGGCTATGGCGTCTGCTACCGCCATGATCTGGGCAAAGAGTTCGGCACCGAGGAAGTGGATTTTGACCGTGATGCCATGTATCCCATCGGCACCATTGATGACCGTACCTGGATCGTGTACACCACGCCCGACCAGACGCTGGCTTCCATTCTGGAAAAGGCCAAGAACGGCGGCATCAAGATGTCCGGCGGCAACCCCCTGTCTGACTGCCATCTGTCCTGGGGTTCCCTGATCGCCATGGAGGGCGGCAAGGTATCCGTGGTTCCGTATGACGGCGGTGCAAACCAGAAAAAGGGCCTGACCGACGGCGAGGTCGATGTCTTCGTCGGCACCACCCAGGCTGCCAAGGACGAGGTCGAGGCTGGTACCCTGATCCCCATTCTGGCCATGAACGACCGCGCGTTCGAGGGCTTCGTCACGCCGTCCGGCCCCATTACCGTCCCCACCTGTGCAGGCGATTCCAAGGCTCCGGAACTGAACCCGGCCAACGACTATGAGTCCTGCATCCTGCCTGCGGGCGGCGTGCTGGCAGCCCACAAGGGCGCCGACCAGACATTCATCGACGAGATGATTGAGATCACCAAGGATGTCTGGAATGAGCCCGAGTTCAACGAGTGGATCGCTTCCATCCTGCTGAACCGCTTTGAAGTTTATGGCGACGAGGCAGAGGCATTCATCAACGAAGCCTGTGAGAAAGCCATCAATGCTTACAAGAATCTGAGCGGTCAGGCCTAAACCTGAAGCATAGAAACAAGTGTCGCATCGGTCACGTTTCGCATGAACCTTGTGCTGACGGGCTGCCGGTGCAGCTCGTCGGCACTTTTAATTGGCAAAGAAACTTAGGAAACCGATGTCGGGTTACCGTACGAAAGGAGAACGAATTTCGATGAAGAAATTCAAGATCAAGACCAATCTGGTCTCGGGCGTTATTATGGGAGTGGCCGCACTGCTCCTCATTATCCTGCTGCCCAGTCAGGTCCGCGTGCCGGCCTTTGATTCCGGCGCACCCAGCCCCCGCATCATCCCCGGGATCTGCCTGGCTATTATGCTGGTTTCGTCCATCGCCCTCATCATCCAGAGCCTTGTCCTCAAGCAGGAAAAGATCGTGGAATTCGACTGGGCAAAAGAAAAGCCCGCCATCCTCCTCATTCTTGGCATGTGCGTGTATATCGGCCTGATGCTCTGCATTGGCTATGTGCTGGCGTCTCTGATCGTTTTCCCGCTGGCGCTGTTCTACGTGGGCGAGCGCAAGCCCGGCCCCTACATCGTGGTTCTGGTTTCGGCCTTTGCCATCTTCCTGCTGTTCAAGAACGTCTTTAACATTTCGCTGCCCGCTCTGGGCCTGTTGGGAGGGATCATCTGATGTCGGATTTTGCATTGATTTCGCAGGCTATCCCGCAGGTGTTCACTGTTTACAACATGCTGCTCATCTTCGGCGGCCTGATCCTGGGCATGGTCATTGGCTGTGTGCCCGGCCTGAGCGTTACCCTGGGCATCATCCTGATGCTGCCCCTGACCTATACGTTCGATGACCCGGCTTCCGCCATCATCCTGCTGCTGGCCGTTTACGTCGGCGGCATGTACGGCGGCTCCATTTCCGCCATTACCCTGAACACCCCGGGCACCAACTCCGCCATCGCCACCACGTTCGATGGCTACCCTCTGGCCAAAAAGGGCAAGGTGAAAAAGGCACTGGATACCTCGTTGTTCGCTTCCGTGTTCGGCGGCCTGTTCTCGGCAGTGTTGCTGCTGCTTTGCGCCTCCCTCATCACCAAGCTGGTGGCGAACTTCACCTCCGTGGAGTACTTCTCCCTGGGCATCATGGGCATCAGCCTGATCGCCGGTGTCTCCGGCAGCAGCCTGCCCAAGAGCCTCATCTCTGGTATGATCGGCCTGCTGATGGCCTGCATCGGTATGGACGCCGTCACCGGCGTCACCCGCTTCTCCTTTGGCTCGGCAACTCTGAAATACGGCATTGATATGCTGCCCGCCATGATCGCTCTTATCGCTCTGACCCAGGTGGTGCAGAAACTGCGTGATTTCAAAGTCGCCGGCGGCAAGCTGGACGACGCCCGCAAGATCGACAAGCAGGGCATCACCAAGAAAGAGATGGTCAGCATCCTGCCCGCCTGCCTGCGTTCCTCTGCCATTGCCAGCGTGCTGGGTGCAATGCCCGGTGTTGGCGGCGGTGTGGCACAGTTCCTCTGCTACAACGAAGTCCGCCGCACTTCCAAGCACCCCGAAGAGTTCGGCAAAGGCTGCCTGGAGGGCATCGCTGCCGCCGAATCTTCCAACAACGCGGTCGTTGGCTCCGCTATGATCCCTCTGCTGACGCTGGGCATCCCCGGTGATGGCGTTACCGCTCTGCTGCTGGGCGCGTTCGTGCTCCACGGCATCCAGCCCGGCCCCACCATGTTCACCAAGCAGGGCGTCATGGCCTATACCATTATCATCGGCTGCCTGGTCGCTAATGTGTTGCTGGCTCCTCTGGGCCTTGGCATGACCCGTCTGGTGGCCAAAATCGTGCAGGTGCGCTACACCTATCTGGCTCCTGTCATCATCATGTTCTGCTTTGCAGGTGCCTTTGCAGCCACCGGCAACACCAAAGAGCTGATCATCTGCGCAGGCATCCTGATCTTCAGCTACATCCTGACGGTTCTGGACATTGATAACACCCCGCTGATGCTGGGCATGATCCTGGAAGACATCATGGAGCAGAACTTTGTCACCGCTTCCATGAGCTATGACCGCAACTACAGCATCTTCATTACCCGCCCCATCTCCGCAGTCATCCTCATCATCACCGTGGTGCTGCTGGTCTCCATGATCCGCGTCAACCGCCGTGTTGCCAAGCTGAACGAGCAGCAGGAGGCCCAGATGGCCGCCGAGCACGCAAAGATGGAGAACGCATAAGCAAATCTTAACATACGACAATTTCTCTCTCCTTCCATTGGCGGGGCCGGGGACGCGCCCGGCCCCGCATTTTCTGAGGGAGGCGGCAAAGAAATAAAACCAGAAATTAAGAGAGTAAAAAGCAATAAAAGGAGTAATTGATTATGAGTTTTCAGGTAGCTTATGTGCCCATCGGTGTTGGTACGTTCCATCTGGAGAGCGCACAGGATCAGTTTGAAAAATCCATTGCCATGCTCAAGGGCCTGAATGCGGACTGCACCGTGCCCGAGAAAATGCTGCTGAGCATCAACGATCTGGACGCATACCTCGATACCCTCAACCCCGACCTTATCGTGCTGCAGAACATCACCTTTGCCAACGCCGCTTACGCCAGCGAGGTGCTCAAGCGCTTTGCCTGCCCCATTGTGCTGTGGACTCTGCGGGAGCCGGTCATCGACGGCACCCGCCTGCGCCTCAACAGCCTGACGGGCGCTTACTCCGCCGGCAACGCCATCACGGCGTTCCGGGGCGAGGGCAAGTTTGAGTATATCTTTGGTGCCCCCGGCGAGGCCGAAGTGGAGCGGGAAGTGGGCGCTGCCATCCGTGCCGCCAAGGTCAAGTACGACCTGCGCCGCCTCAAGATGATCTCCATTGGCCACACGCCCCAGGGCTTCGGCTTTGGCCGCGCGCTGGACGCTGAGATGATGAGCACCTTTGGCACCACGCTGGATTCCATCGAGGCCCGTGAGCTCATCAACAAGGCCAAGGGTTACACCGAGGAGGAGCTGGCCGACGAGCTGGCCGAGGCCCGCAAGACCATTGTTGGCCTGGAGGCCATCCCGGAAAACAACGTGGTCAACTTTGCCCGACTCTATAAGGCTTATAAGAGCTATGTGGGCGAGAACCACATCGGGGCCCTCTGCTCCCGCTGCTGGCCGGATTTCTTCACCGAGTTTGGTACCCCCGTGTGCAGCGTGCTCTCCCTGCTCAACGCCAACGGCGTTTCCGCCAGCTGCGAGTCCGACGCTTACGGTGCCCTCTCCATGTTCATTGGCAGCGACCTGACCAGCCGTTCCTGCTTCTTTGGCGACCCCGTCTCCATGAACGAGAAAGAGGGGACCATCACGTTCTGGCACTGCGGCATGGCTGCCTGTGACCTGGCCCGCAAGGATACCGGCGCGCAGGTGGGTGTCCACCCCAACCGCAAGATCGGCCCCGTTATGGACTTTGGCTGTGAGGCCTGTGAGCATGTCACCATCTTCCGTGTGGGCCGCAAGCCGGACGGCAGTTTCCGTTTCTTCATCGCGGAGGGTTCCGCACTGGACAAGCCCAAGCAGTTCAACGGCACCTCCGTGGTCGTCAAGACCGTGGAAAGCGCCAAGGATGTCGTCTATGGCACCGTCAAGGGCGGCTGGGAGCCCCACTTTGTGGTGGTGTACGGCCAGGTGGCCAACGAGCTGGAAAAGCTGGGCAACATGCTGGGCGTGGAAGTCTGCAAATTCTGAAATCCTAAAACAGCAAACAATCGCCTTGAAATAAGCAACTTTCTCTTGCTACTACGAAAAACACGGAGTATACTTGATTTAAGTAACTGAGAATGCTTGCCAGATGTACAGGGAAAGAGGTGTGGAGATGGCATACAGCGGCCTGAACCTCGGAAACGTCAAAAACCAGAACCGCAGCTCCATTTTAAAGCTGCTGAACGACCACGGCCCCATGCCGCGCAAGGATCTTTCGGCCCGGCTGGGCCTGACCCCGGCCAGCCTGACTACCCTGTGCGGAGAGCTGCTGGCCCAGAACATTCTGTTTGAGCTGGGCGAGGTACAGCAGGAGGATAAACGCGCCGGGCGGCGCAAGATCCTTCTGGGCATCAATTACGCCTACCGCCATGTCCTCTCCATCAGCATCGAGGCCCCCGCCACCAGTGTCACCCTGTGTGACCTGCGGGGAGAGCACTGCATCACCCGCCGCATCCCCACGGATACCAGCGTGGAGCCGGAGGTGTTTTTAAAGCGGGTGGCCAATGTGGGCAAAGCCCTGCTCTGGGAAAACAGCATCGGCAGGGAAGAGCTGCTGGGGGCGGGCGTCTCGGTGCCCGGCCCGGTGGACCGGGAAAAGGGCGTCAGCACCCACGCTTACCGCGTCTGGGATCAGCCCGTGCAGGTAACTGCCCCGCTGGCTGAGGCACTGGAGTGTACCGTGCTGCTGGAAAACAACGTCAAGGCCTTTGCCCAGGCCGAGCTGACGTATGGCCTGGGGCGGACGGAGGAAAACCTGCTGCTGCTCAAATGGGGCCCCGGCGTGGGCTCCGCCATCATTGCGCAGGGCCGTATCTATGAGAGCCGGATGTACAAATCGGCGGAGATCGGCCATGTGCGGGTGGAAAAGAACGGCAGGCTCTGCCGCTGCGGGCGGCACGGCTGCCTGGAAACGCGGGTAGCCAGCCACCCCATTGCCCGCCATCTGCGGCAGGTGTGCAGCCCGGAAACGACCCCGCTGCTGTGGGCTGCCGTGGGCGGCAGGCCCGAGAACATTACCGTGCACAATCTGGACACCCTCGCCGCGCTGGACGAACCGGCCATGTGGGAGGCACTGGATGCGGACATTGAGGTGCTGGCCGATGTGGTGGGCAGCTGCCTGACCATGTTCACGCCGGATCATCTGATCCTGTACGGGTACATGTTCAAGCTGCCGCACTTCCGGGAAAAATTCCTCGCCGCCTGCAAGCGGTACGACCCCGCCTACGACGAAAATTATATCCGTGTCTCAGAACTGGCTGAAAAGCTGGAATACATCGGGCCGCTGGCGGTTGTGACCAACGAGCTGTTTTATCAGGGCTGAAAATTTTATCAGGCAAACAGGCAAAAAGCGTGCTGTGGAGCAAGAGAGCGCAAGGGCTTTGCAAAGTTCTGGGCGGAGCTTGCCCCACAGCTTTTATTTTTACCAGAAAAGGAGAGTTTCCCCATGTCATACATCATGGCACTGGATGCCGGAACCACTTCCAACCGCTGCATCCTGTTCAATGAAAAAGGCGAAATGTGCAGTGTGGCACAAAAGGAGTTTACCCAGTATTTCCCCAAACCGGGCTGGGTGGAGCACGACGCCAATGAGATCTGGACCACCCAGCTGGGCGTGGCACTTTCGGCCATGAACCAGGTGGGAGCCAGCGCGGCGGACATTGCGGCCATCGGCATCACCAACCAGCGCGAGACCACCATCGTGTGGGACCGTGACACCGGCGAGCCCATTTACCACGCCATCGTCTGGCAGTGCCGCCGCACCAGCGCCTACTGCGACGAGCTCAAGGCCAAAGGCCTGACGGAAAAATTCCGCCAGAAGACCGGCCTTGTCATTGACGCCTATTTCTCCGCCACCAAGCTGAAATGGATTCTGGACAACGTGCCCGGCGCGCGGGAAAAGGCCGAGGCGGGCCAGCTGCTGTTTGGCACCGTGGAGACCTGGCTCATCTGGAAGCTGACCTGTGGCAAGATCCATGTCACGGATTATTCCAACGCCAGCCGCACCATGATGTTCAACATCCATACCCTGCAGTGGGACGATGAGATTCTGGAAGAGCTTGATATCCCCAAATGTATGCTGCCGGACCCCATGCCCTCCAGCTGCTTTTATGAGTGGGCCGACCCCATGCACTTTGGCGACGGCATCAAAATCGCGGGCGCGGCAGGCGACCAGCAGGCGGCGCTCTTCGGCCAGACCTGCTTTACCCCCGGCGAGGCAAAAAATACGTTCGGCACCGGCGGTTTCATGCTGATGAACACGGGCGAGCAGCCGGTGTTCTCCCAAAACGGCCTGGTCACCACCATTGCCTGGGGCCTGGACGGCAAAGTACATTACGCGCTGGAGGGCTCTATTTTCGTGGCCGGTGCCGCCATCCAATGGCTGCGGGACGAGCTCAAGCTGCTGGAAGAAGCCCGGGACTCCGAGTATATGGCCGGCAAGGTCAAGGACACCAACGGCTGCTATGTGGTCCCCGCCTTCACGGGGCTGGGCGCTCCCCACTGGGACCAGTACGCCCGTGGAGCCATCGTGGGCCTGACCCGTGGCTGCGGCCGAAACCACATCGTCCGAGCCACATTGGACAGCCTCTGCTACCAGACCTGGGAGGTCCTGCGGGCCATGGAGGCGGACTCCGACATCGGCCTGGCCTCCCTGCGGGTGGACGGCGGGGCCAGCGCCAATAATTACATCATGCAGACTCAGGCGGACCTGATTCACGCCCCGGTGGTCCGGCCCAAATGCGTGGAGACCACCGCCATGGGCGCTGCCTATCTGGCGGGGCTGGCCGTGGGCTATTGGGGGTCCACCGCCGACGTGGAGAAAAACTGGGACATTGACCGGGAATTTCTCCCGGAACTGCCGGAAGCGGACCGTCAGAGCCGGTTGAAGGGCTGGCAGAAGGCCGTCCGGTGCAGCTACGGCTGGGCAAAGGAGGACTGAACCATGCGGGATGTAGTCATCATCGGCGCAGGGGTCAGCGGCTGCGCCATTGCACGGGAATTGTCCCGGTTTCAGCTGGACATTCTGGTCTTAGAAAAAGAGGAGGACGTGTGCTGCGGCACCAGCAAGGCCAACAGTGGCATCGTCCACGCAGGCTTTGACGCTCCGGCGGGGAGCCTGATGGCAAAATTGAACGTAGCCGGGTCCAGGGCCATGGAAGCCCTGTCTCAGGAATTGGACTTCCCCTACCACCGGAACGGCTCCCTGGTGCTGATGACCCGGCCGGACCAGCGGGACGCTCTGGAAGCTCTGTTGGAAAACGGCCGGAAAAACGGCGTGGAGGGGCTGGAAATTCTGGACCGGGATGCCCTTCTGGCCATGGAGCCTCACTTATCTGAGGAGGTTCTGGCAGGACTGTACGCCCCCACCGGAGCCATCGTCTGCCCCTTCGGCCTGACCATCGCCCTGGCCGAAAACGCCGCCGCCAACGGCGTAAAATTTCAGTTCGATTCCCCGGTGACGGGGCTTTCCCGGACCGGCGACTTCTGGACCGTGGAAACGCCCACGATGACCATCCAGGCCCGGACGGTCATCAATGCCGCCGGGGTCCATGCCGGAGACATTCACGGCTTCGCCACCGGGGAAAATATGAAAATCATCCCCCGGCGGGGAGAATATTTCCTCATGGACCACACCGTAGGAGATTATGTAAACTCTACCGTTTTCCAGCTGCCCGGCCCCTATGGCAAGGGCGTTCTGGTAACGCCCACGGTCCACGGCAATCTGCTGGTTGGACCCACAGCCACGGACCAGAATGACCCGGACCGGACCGCCACCACACGGGAGGGTCTGGACAGTATCCGGGAAAAGGCCGCCCATTCCGTGACGGACATTCCCTGGCGACAAACCATCACCAGCTTTGCGGGCCTCCGGGCCCACCGGCCGGAGCATGAATTTTACATCCGGGAGACGCTCCCCGGCTATATTGACTGCGCCGGTATCGAGTCCCCCGGTCTGACCAGCGCCCCGGCAGTGGGAGAACTGGTGGCAAAAATCGCAGAAAATATCCTGAACCCGGAGAAAAAAGCCGATTTCTGCCCCACCCGGAAAAACATTCTGAACCCGAACACGCTTTCTCAGGAGGAACGCTCGGCGCTCATTGAACGCAATCCCGCCTACGGCCGCATCATCTGCCGCTGCGAGGGCATCACCGAGGGGGAAATTCTCGATGCCATTCATCGGACCCCCGGCGCACGGAGCCTGGACGGGGTAAAGCGCCGGGTCCGGGCAGGCATGGGCCGGTGTCAGGGGGGCTTCTGCTCCCCCAAGGTCACCGCCATTCTGGCCCGTGAACTGGGTATTTCTCTGACGGAAGTCACCAAATCCGGCGGCTCGTCGGTCCTGCTGACGGGCCGGGATAAGGAGGTACAGCCATGAAAAACCCCGATCTGGTCATCATCGGCGGCGGTCCTGCGGGGCTGTCGGCGGCCGTGGCCGCCCACGAGGCGGGTCTGCGGGACATCCTCATTCTGGAACGGGACCGGGAATTGGGCGGCATCCTGAACCAGTGCATCCACAACGGCTTCGGCCTCCACACCTTCCACGAGGAACTCACCGGCCCGGAATACGCCGGGCGATACATTGAAAAGGTCAACGCCCTGGGCATCCCCCGGAAGCTGGACACCATGGTCCTGTCCCTGGGGCCGGACCGGAGCGTCACCGCCACCAACCCGGCGGACGGGCTCTTTACCCTGCACCCCAAGGCCGTGATTCTGGCCATGGGCTGCCGGGAGCGGCCCCGTGGGGCGCTGAACATTCCGGGGACCCGCCCTGCCGGCATTTATACCGCCGGAACGGCCCAACATTCTGTAAATATCGAAGGCTTTTTGCCCGGCAAACGGGTGGTCATTCTGGGGTCCGGGGACATCGGCCTCATCATGGCCCGGCGGATGACGTTGGAAGGCGCAAAAGTCCTGGCGGTGGCCGAGCTGATGCCCTACTCCGGCGGATTGAAGCGGAACATCGTCCAGTGTCTGGAGGATTTCGGCATTCCCCTGCTCTTGAGCCACACGGTCATCGACATCCGGGGGGACAAGCGGCTCACCGGGGTCACGTTGGCCCGTGTGGAGAATGGCCGTCCCGTGCCGGGGACGGAAATTTCCTACGACTGCGACACCCTGCTTCTCAGCTGCGGCCTGCTGCCGGAAAACGAGCTGAGCCGTGGGGCCGGGGTGCCGTTAAGCCCCGTCACCGGCGGGCCGCTGGTGGATGAGGGGTTGGAGACGGGCATTCCCGGCGTGTTCGCCGCCGGAAACGTGCTGCACGTCCACGATTTGGTGGATTATGTTACCCAAGAGGCCGCTCAGGCCGGAGAGAATGCGGCAAAATATGTGCTTTCCGGAGAAAAATCTTCGGAAAACTGCGTAAAAATTCAATGCACCGGCGGGGTCCGCTATACGGTCCCGGCCCAGGTCCATCCGGGGACAAAAAGCCTGAAAATCCGCCTGCGGGTGGACAAGCCCTACCGGAACAAGCGCCTGACGGTCTACTCGGGCGGCGTGCCGGTGCTGTCCCGGAAGCGGCCGGTGCTTGCTCCCGGCGAAATGGAGACTTTGGACGTGAAGGCCCTTCCGGATCATTTTTCGGCCATCACCGTGGCCTTGGAGGAGGGAGAATGATGGAAACGAGAACCCTCACCTGCATTGGCTGCACCCTGGGCTGCACCCTGAAAGCGGAATTGGAGGGGAACACCGTCCGGTCCGTCACCGGCAACACCTGCCCCAACGGGGAAAAGTACGCCCGAAAGGAGCTGACCGCCCCGGAGCGCATTTTGACCACCACCCTGCCCATTCTGGGCGGGGACCGGCCCACGGTCAGCGTCAAGACCGCCGCCCCGGTGCCGAAGGGCATGATTTTCGCCTGTATGGAGGCCCTGCGGGGCATAAGCGTGTCAGCCCCGGTAAAAATGGGCCAGACGCTGGTGGAAGATCTGGCAAATACCGGCGTCAATTTGGTCGCCACACGAGCCGTTGAGGAGAAGTAAAAGCCTTCTCCCTGGGGAGTTGTGCCCCGCGCAGCGAATAGAAATAAACATGACTGCCGGTGGCAGTCATACCGCTGCTAAGTGGCCCGAAGGGCCGGATGTGGGGCGGTAGGCAGCACCGTTCCTGAATGTAGGGGCGGCGGCATGCCCCGCCCGCTTGGCAGCTATTATTGAGCGGAAAAATCGCCGCAGGGGCTGACGGGACAGAAAAAAGGCTCCCCCTACACAGGGGAGCCTTAACTCTGAGCAACCAACTCGTTACTTCTGGGGGCAGCACACTCCCCCAGTCTGCCCATAGGGCAGACAGCCCCCTCTGAGAGGGGGCCAAGGTATCCGCCGGGGGCCTGTCCCCACACCATCACAAAATTCTTTTCTGCAATCATAAGATTATACTTGACAATCATATAACCATGTGATACAATCACCTCACCACAAAGAAGGAGGCAGCAACATGAACTGGATCTTACCCGGCACGGTGCTGGAAATGGACCGGGGGGAGGCAGACCAGGCGGAAGCCAAAATTTCCGCCCTGTTTCTGGCGGGGGGCATGGTCCTGAGCCAGGTTACGGACCTGACCGGCCTGGAGCCCTACACCGTGCAGAACTGGGTGAAGCGGGGCTTTCTCCCGCCCCCCGTCCGCAAGCGCTATTCCCGGCGGCAGCTGTGCCGCATCATCAACATCAATATGCTCAAGAGCATATTGCCCATGGAGACTATCTGCGGCCTGCTGGGCTATGTGAACGGCGCCCTGAACGACGAGTCCGACGACCTTATTGACGATGCGGAGCTTTATTTTCTGTTCGTCCGGCTGGCGGCCCGGACCGACACCGGTGCGGTGACGGAAAATGCCCTCACCGCCGCCTTGTCCCATTATGTGGAGCCTGCCCCGGGCGCCCGGGACCGGGTAGAAAATACATTAAAAATCATGCTCACCGCCTATCAGGCGGCCCGGCTCCGCACCAAAGCGGAAAAAATGCTGGAAAAATTAAAGGAGGAACAGTAACATGGACGAAAACGGAACCTATCGTTGGGCCCCTCAGCCCCCGGAGAAGCCCAAAAAGCAAGTAAAAATTCCGGGGAAATGGATTGGCTGGACAGCCGCGTTTCTGGCTTTGCTGATCGCAATTTCCACCTGCTTCTATACGGTGGACGACAAGCAGCAGGCCGTGGTCACCACCTTCGGCAAGGTCACGGATGTCACCGAGGCCGGCGTTCACTTCAAGCTGCCCTTCGGCATCCAGCGGGTGCAGAAGGTGGACGTGAATGTGTACCAGAAGATCGAGTTGGGCTACCGGACGGATCCCGACAGCGTTTACGGCTACGACGTGGACGACAAAGAAAGCCAGATGATCACCGGCGACTATAACATCGTCAACGTGGACTTCTTCGTGGAATATAAAATCTCCGACCCGGAGCGGTATCTTTACTCCTCCGATTCCCCGGAGCTGATTTTGCGGAACCTGATTCAGAGCCAGATTCGCAATGTGGTCGGCTCCACCACCGTGGACGCCGTGCTGACCACCGGCAAGGAGAGCATCCAGATGCAGGTCCGCCAGCTGGTCACGGAAATTCTGGAGGAATACGACATCGGCCTTTCTCTGGTGGATGTGCGTATCCAGGATGCCGAGCCGCCCACCCAGGAGGTCATCGAGGCCTTCAAGGCCGTGGAGACCGCCAAGCAGCAGGCGGAGACCGTGGTCAATGATGCCAAGGCCTACCAGAACGCGCAAATCCCCGCTGCCCAGGCCCAGGCGGACCAGCTGACCCAGAACGCCGAGTACCTGAAACAGAAGCGTATCAACGAGGCCTACGAGCAGGTGGCCATGTTCAACGCCATGTACGAGCAGTACGCTCAGAATCCGGCCATTACCCGCTCCCGGATGTACTATGAAGCCATTTCCCAGATTCTCCCGGACGTGAAGCTGTATATCAATACCGCCAAGGACGGCAGCGTGGATATGCTTCTGCCGCTGGAATCCATCGTGGAGACTACCGGTTCCAATGGAGGGAACGACTGATATGAAAAAGATTTCAAAATCCCTGGTCATCGGCCTTGTGGCCCTGCTTCTGGTGATCGTGGCTGCCAACAGCGCCTATACGGTCCGGGAAAATCAGTATGCCTGCACCGTGCGCTTCTCCAAGATCATCTCCACCACCGCCCAGCCGGGCCTGCACTTCAAGGTCCCCTTCCTGGACAGCGTGAAGTACTTTTCCAAAGCCTCCATGCTTTATGACATTCCGCCCTCCGAGGTTCTGACCTCCGATAAGCAGAATATGACCGTGGACTGCTACATTCTCTGGTCCATCGAGGACCCCCTGCGGTTCTACCAGACCTTAGGCTCCACGGCCACCGCCGAGCAGCGGCTGGACGCCCTGACCTATAACGCCCTGAAAACCGTCATGGGCACGCTGGCACAAGCGGACATTATCAACATGGAGGACGGCGGCAAGCGCAACGACATTTATGAAGGCATCGCCACCACCGTGGACAACCAGGCCAATACCTACGGCATCCATGTGGAGGATGTGAAGATCAAACGCTTCGACCTGCCGGAATCCAACCTGAACGCCGTGTATTCCCGGATGATCTCCGAGCGGAACCAGATGGCGGAAAAATACACCGCCGACGGCAATTACGAGGCCAGCATCATCCGCAACAATGTGGATAAGCAGGTGAATATCCTCATTTCCGATGCCAAGGCCGAAGCCGCCAAGCTGGAGGCCGACGGCGAGGGAGAATATATGCGCCTGCTGGCCGAGGCCTATAATACCGCCGATAAGCAGGACTTTTACGAGTTCACCCAGGCTCTGGAGGCATTGAAGAGCAGCCTCACCGGCGACGAAAAGACCGGCGCGCAGATCATCGCCAAGGCGCTTCAGGCTCCGATCCGCCAGATCGCTGAGAACGCGGGCGTGGACGGCTCCATCGTCTTTGACAAGATCCGCTCCAGCCGCAAGGCCGGTTACGGCTACAACGCCTATACCGAGACCTACTGCGATATGATCCCGGCCGGTATCGTCGATCCGACCAAGGTCACCCGTACCGCGCTTGAGAACGCTGCATCCATCGCGGCCTGCGTCCTGACCACCGAGTCCCTCGTCACCGACAAGCCCGATCCTCAGGCTGACGCCGCGATGGCGGCTGCCGCAGCCCAGGGCGGCGGCATGGGCGGCATGTACTAAGACTCGCCGCAAAGCCTTGAAATTGCTTGATTTTTTGAATGCGGAAAAGCGGATTTACGCCAAACTTACGCCACTTACGCCAAAAATTCAAGCGCATGATAGGGTAACAGAAATCGGCACCTGCCTCAAAAGCAGGTGCCGATTTTTATGTTATCCGGCAGCACGGTGATTGCCCAAAGTATGATCGAGCGAGACCAAAGTCATTCAAAAAACATTTGAAATCTCCATCCGAATCCGCTATAATAAATCTACAGCGTGTGGCGTTTCTGCGTAAATCCAGTTGGAGAAACAGCCACGCGCCTTTTTTGCGGAATCGGGTGAGAAATGGCAAGATGGGA
>OLSQ01000778.1_pt1 | contig 29593 bp, 18 predicted proteins | sample 1672561 | NCBI WGS metagenome assembly OLSQ01 (sample SAMEA3136699, study PRJEB25190) | human gut metagenome | biome: human gut; feature: human-associated habitat; material: faeces | place: Austria | collected 2013
GGAGGATGTATCATTGGATATATATCAAAATTCAACGTTTCCAGGAAGACAATCCTGCTGGTGAGTGCTTTCGGGTCTGCCATCAGCTATGCCTTGTTACTCATTCGCAATAATCTGTACACGCTGGTAGCGAGTCGCATGATCGTTGGATTCATCAAACAGACGACTACCTCGTGCAAAGTCTGTCATTCCTTTCCCAATCTCACATATAGGCTCTTGTCATGATGCAGCGAAAGGAGAACGTAGCAAAGCATCTTTCGATGCTTGCCACTCGCCTCTTGACTTATCAAGCTATTGCGTGGCAGCCCAGTGGGCTGGCGCTATGTCCTGAATCAGAAGACTTCAATCTGACGCTGGGTCTTGGCCTCTTCCTTGGGAGCCAACTTAGGCAACTCTACTGTGAGCACACCATCGGCCACCTTGGCAGAGATCTTCTCCTTATCCACATCCTCGGGCAGAGTGAAAGCCTGCTCAAAGTTGCTGTAGGAGAACTCACGGCGCAGATAGTGCTCATGCTTGTCTTCGCCCTTGTGCTCCATCTTGTTCTCCAGAGCGATGTGCAGCACGTTCTCTTCATCTACGTGCACTCTCACGTACTCTTTCTTCAAGCCCGGTGAAGCAATCTCCATTGTGTAGGCCTTGACGTCTTCCTTTACGTTGACTGCAGGAGCCGTAGCCACAGCGGGTCTCATCAACTCACCATCCAGAAAACCATCGTTGAACCAGTTTGTCAACCAATCAGAACCATTGTTTCTACGTACATACAACATAGTTTTTACCTCCAATTATATTTTTTAGTTTATTATCTTGTTTGGGCTTCATCCTCAGCTTGTTGCCTTGCTTTTGGATTTCAGCTTTCACCCTTATATGTAGCAACCATCGTGCCAATGGCATGGGGCGGACAGAAGTGGACAGGATGTCCGCATGAGGTGGCAGAAGCGTTAAAACCCTTTTGCACTTCTGCCAAAAACGGACAGCTTGGAGGTGGCAGACGGCTGACGGGTACAGCGAAGCTCGCCACCGGAGCCTGATGAGACTCTGGTGGCGGGCTTCGGTATGGTGCCTGATGGCTGGCGCAGGAGGCGGCTTACTTGCCCTTGGCCTTGTTCAGCTCCTCGCGCAACACGTCTTCGCCAGGGAAGCCGATGTGCTTCTGCTGCACCTTGCCCTTGCTGTCAACCACGATGTAGGCAGGAATGCCCTGTACCTGGAACTGCTTCATGAGGGTGGTCCACTGCTTCTCGCTCACATAGAAATGGTCACCGTGGATGTCGGGCACCATCTTGCTCCATGTAGCCTGAGGCGATGTGGGGCTGGTCACATATACGAAAGCGCACTTGCCCCACAGCTCATCCTTCAGAGGCTGTATGGTCTTCATGGCCATGCGGCAGGGGCCGCACCAGGTGGCCCAGAAATCCACGAGCACGGGCTGGCCCTTGTACTTGGCCACTATCTGGCGGAAGATGTTGGAGCCAGAGAGTGTATCACTCAGCTGGATGATGTTTGCAGTTGCCTCCTTGGCTGTCTTCACCTGTTTGGCAGTTGCAGTCTTGGCGGTTGTCTGTGCGCTCACCCCCTGGGTGCAGAATGCTCCGCTGGCTATGGCCAGCAGCACGAGCAGAATACGTCTTGTCTTCATGTTGTCCTTTCTTATAGTTTTGCTATACATTATATATATACGCGCGCGAGAGAAGCCCAAGCTCGGTCTGGCAACAGTCTCCCTATCGTCGCGGCTACAAAGTTACGGTTAAAATAGTCAACTTGCGCACTTTTGGGATGACAGATTTATGATTGTGCCACCTTTAATTAGTGCAGGTTGTTGTAGAACAGGTGCAAAACGCTGTTGTTGCCGCATGATTCTTCGGATTCTATTCTTCTTTCACACGGATATTCTTTATCTTTGCAATAGCATATAGACTGGTTCGGATGGGAAATAAAGAGCACTTCCTGTCCCAGCCAAGGAGGAACCGAAATGTGTGAGAGAGGATTGATAAAAACAAAATGACAGATGACGAACAAACTGACACAATTTCTCGTGGATGAATGGCAGGCACATCGTAAAGGTGGGTTATATCATAAAACCCAAGTGCAACTTGCCTATAATTCCAACCGTATAGAGGGAAGCAAACTTACCGAAGACCAGACGCGCTATATCTTTGAAACCCGTACTATAGGATTCAAAGACCAGGAGGCGGTACCTGTGGATGACATCATCGAGACAACAAACCATTTCGTTGCCTTTGACCATCTGCTGCGTACCATCAATGAACCTCTTACAGAGGATTTGATAAAAGATTTCCATCGAATCCTGAAAACCGGTACTGCTGACGCACAAAAGGCTTACTTCAATGTGGGCGACTGGAAGAAACTTGCCAATGAAGGTTGGCGGACATGATACGTGTCGTCCTGCTGATGTGGAGAAAGAGATGTGCGAATTACGGAAATGGTATTCAAGTCAAACGGATGTGACTATCCTGACACTTGCTGAATATCATTGGCGATTTGAAAGTATTCATCCTTTTCAGGATGGAAACGGGCGTGTGGGACGCCTTGTCCTCTTCCGTGAATGTCTGCGTAACAGCATCATGCCTTTTGTCATTGACAATGAGCATAAGTTGTATTATTATCGAGGCCTCTCTGAGTTCAAACAAGCTCCTGGTTTCCTCGTCGGTACGATGCAGTCAGCACAAGATGTGTATGAGGCTTGGATCAGGTACTTCAACGAGGAACTGCTCGAAGGATTGAAGATTTAAGACGACAAAACAAACAGGTGAATGTTCGCAGGCTGATGCTCATAGTCTCTTAGGGTCGGGCGAACGGGCCATATTCTTAAATAGGCTGTGCCAATCTTGGCACAGCCTATTTAAGAATCATTCCCGAGCAGGTCTATTTCAGTTTCACACCAGTTGTCGTGTATTCCCTGCCGTTCCAAATGATGATCACATGTCCGTCACGTATAATCTTGCGAGGCGCTTTTCCTTGGCCCTTCACTGTCTTCACGCCAGTTCCTGTACTCACAAAGCTCTGGAATACGATCACATCGTTTGCAGGCATAGTGAACGTGTAGCAGCTTCCGTCCTCCGACATGACGGTTGGCACTTCTGTTTCTCCATCCATCACGCACAGCTGCTCCAGTCTGTAGCCAGCATAAGGAACAACGGTCAAAGTGACTGTTTCGCCATAATGGGCATATAACTTGTCGTAATCCACACAACCGCCATATTGGGCAGATATTACCATCACGAGCCGTGCTATATCCTCTGCCCGATAGCCCATCACAGCTGCAAGCTGCGGACCGGCATCCTCGCTCGAAGCAAGCAACGGCATGACGGTATATTCAAACTCACCTACCACGGTCTCTGCAGAAGAATCCGTCCAACAGGTGCTGTCACCAACAAGGGCAACTTCCTCAAATGCATCATCGGTCTGGGCTGCACGGCGGCGAACCGAATAGGACTGTACGCCATCGAGCCTGTTCCAGTCTATCAGCACACCATCCCTGTTGCCTTGTGTGGCAGTGAACGAGAAGTCGGGGTATTTGATGGAGGCATTCCATTCCTCGCCATTGTCAGCTTTCAGCTTGAGCGTGTTGGCTCCCCAAATGCTCAGTTGTTCCTTCCCGATGACGAAAGAATTGTTGCTCACATCGGTAGTGGTGAACACTTTCTTGTCGTTGGCCCATAGCTCCAGCAGAGTGGCATTGGCAAACCACCGCAGGTCAGCATAGATGCGTGTCGGTTGGCCAAGCACCACCTCGGCAACCGTGCGGGTATCTATTCCAATGGCAGGACTGGTAATCGGCTGGGCTGTAAAGGCAGCGACCGTATCGGTGTTTGGATGAGGCGCAACACGTACGCAGGAGATGGCAAGGACAAGGCTGTCGAGCTTTCTGCCTTCACCGATGTCGGCTCCTGCATTCCACAACAGATGCTGTTCAGTGCCATCGTCAGACAGGGTAAAGTCGTTAGGGTCAAGCACGTTTCCGTCAGCAAGGGTCAGTGTCTTGACGGTGATGGTATCCTTGGCATTCATCGCTGTCATCTGGAAATGCGGTGTGCCGTCACTTTCTGAATCTCGTGCCGACTTGTAGGTCACGAATACATCCACCAGTCCGTTCCATGGGAAGCGAGGCTGGAAGTCACCGAGCGAGAGCGCATCCAGTTGGCTGTAGCAGGTGACAGAGTCGCTCGTCTCAAGAAGTCTGCCTTCCCAGTCAAGTGCCCTTACCTTATAGTAGTACCGCCTGGCTGGTTCTACATCGGTATCGGTGAAGGTTGTCCCTGCCGTATAGGGTACATTGGCCATCTTCTGCCAATTGCCGTCACCATTGTCGCGATAGACGTCGTAGCTGAAAGCATCAGGAACATCCGTCCATGAGAGAAGAATGCTGTCGCCGGTCTGCACATCGAGCTTGATGCCTATCGGCAGTCTGGCAGAGGCGCATAGCCCTGGAGCGGTAGTAATGTAACCAAGGGATTGGCCATTGTCGTCAACATCGTAATACTTTGGGCAAGCTGCATATTCGTAGGTGGTTCCGTAGTCGAGGAAGAAGATATCAGGGTATGAGCCTTTACCATTTCTATCTGTGCCGACTCCCACCATATTCTTCCATGCACCGCGTGAGCCGTCACGACCTACTGTTCGGCGTACAATCTGATAGTAGGTACAGTCGCCGGATGCTGTCCATTCAACACGAATTGCTGCCCTTTCCCCTGGAATCGGAGATGCCTTGACAGGTGTCTGCAAATAGTGGATGAACTTACTCTTGTAGGTTGAGCTATCGTGCGTAGCACGATTGTAGAACGATGCCTTCAGCTGGATAATGCCATAATGGGATGGCTGCCAAACGGAGATGCCACCCTCATCGGCAAGCATAATCTGATTGTCAATCTCCTCTGTTACAGTGCCCAATTTGGACACAGCAGTAATCTTTATATCTGACCCGTCCTGCATATTGAGAGAAAGCGATGCTTCGCTTGCCCAACGTGCCGCCCATGGGAGTGATACTTGTGCATCGTCCCCTATCAAGGGAATGGCAGCCGGCTTGGTCGTGTTGAGGTCAAAGGTAGTGGTATCTGTGGTATGGGCATAATCATCGGAAGCAGTAAGCGTGAGGATTGTTCCTGGTGCATTTATTCCCAGCGTGTCTTTGTCTGCATCCCACACAAGCCGAACATTGCCAGAGCCTCTGAAAATCATGGTTCCGCTCCCGTCTTGAAAGCCATTCTGCACAGTGGCTCGGTTGACTGTGTAGGTTCCTGTGCTTAGTGGAGACTCTCTTACAAGCGACCGCACAGGGAGAATGGTGCCATCGGCAGTCTGTGCAGAAAGTGTTACATGGGATGGATACGGAAGGTTTTCCATTCCGAACAGCTCACGAAAGCGTGGGCGTACTGTCTTGTATTCAACATCAATATCGACTTTTCCGTTCCATGGATATCTCGTGGAAACATTGAGTATCTGAAGTGTTTCGAGCACAGCATAGCCCACGGCAGCATCCGAAGGTTCGCTCTTTGTCCCGTCGGGGAAGACTGCCTTCACCGTGTAGCGGGCCAGTCCAGGTTGTGGCAGGAGCGAATCGACAAACTGAGTCTCATCGGTCGTAACGGTGCGCACCGTCCTGTTGATGGCCACATCCCACGCTTCTGCTGTCACTTCATAGCTTGCTGCATTGGGCACAGCATCCCATACAACGGTGACGGCTTCCTTGTTGTCCCTGGAAGCAGTGACGTTCTTCGGGGCATCATTGGCTACAGGACTGTCTGCTGAACGCAATCCACTGGGTGAGGCAGATGCTGCAATGGTGCACAACAGTGCCGAAAAGAACAGGACAAGAGTATTCTTCTTCATAATCATATTGTGTTTCTTTGTGTTTGCATACTTGTTGTCGCTTCTGCAAAATTAGGTTAATTATAACAAAAATGCGTTGTGCAAATGCCTCAACCACCGTTGTTTTGTTGTTTGAACAAAAGTTTTTGTCGTTAGGACAAATGAAACAGGGGAATGAAACACGGCAAAAAGGCACAAGGACATATCACTATCTTTGGTTTGACGATGCGAGAATCCCTTTCCGTATGCCCATAAGAACAAAAAAAGGGGAAGTCTGTATCACGCAGATTTCCCCTTCGACTTAGCAAGGTGTGATTTAGCGTTTGTCAAACACGCCATAATTAATCCATTTCTCCTGAGGGAAGGTCACACGGATTATGTCTTTGATATCCTTGTGCTGTCTCTTGACTTGGGCAAGGATGTCGTTGCCGGTGTGTTGCTGCATCGCCTGTTGCGGGTGAGTAATTACACACATTGGTTCTCTACCTTTATGAATGATGATTTCGCACGCTATGGGCAGCAGCTCACGCTTACCCACATCAACATACGGCAGTTTGACTTCACTGCATTCATGGACAGTTATCTGCCAAGTATGATGAATGTGGCAATCAAGCAGACGTATGGTATTGTCATCTGGATAAGCGGCACCATGACGCTTCTGTTCATGGCACTCGATATTCCTGCTGTAAGAACCAATATACGCAGGGTGCCCATGTGGCCAGTATATGGTATAGACTATCTGGCACGACTTACAGGCAAAAGGAAAGCTTAGGAACCACAAGCCACGCGAAAAAAGCCGTTTTGCAAAAAAACGCAAAGTCACGTGTCCCGCGACGCGAGGCCGCAAAACCACCGAAAAAGGCCCTGCAGACACTGAAAAAATTGTCTTATAGGACAATTCAAAATGTCTTATAAGAGAATTTAAATTGTCTTATAAGACAATTTTTCCTCGCTTATAGCCCCGTTTTTGATGTCCTAAGACAGACCTTCCCCAATTATAGCCGTTTTGCAAAAATAATCATAGTGAGCAGTGCCAAATAATGACAAGTGTCCTGCCCCGTTCACAATGACATCGCACCTTACCCCAACAGGGCAAAAGCCCCAGAGCACCATGCGCGACCACCACTCCCGGCCAGCGCAGGCTCACGGGGACAGAACCATGAGCGGACGGCAATATCCTCGGACAACAAAAGGGCCGGACTCCCTGCCTGGAATCCAGCCCTGTTTTTTCTCTCACTCTGAAATATTGCTGTCTGGTAAAGCTTTTCAAACAAAACCGGCCATTAGAACGGCCATTTGTGTGGTTTGTCTTGTAGCTATTTGATTATGTGTCTTCTACAAATAGGAATTTCCAATGACCGATTTGGGCTGAACAAGGAGGCTGTGTTGTAGGCTATGCCAATTCTGACACAGCCCCCTATGTGCTTATGGTTCCTCCCTGATTACAGTCTCATGTAATCGGGAAGCTCTGGCATGGCGCCGTTCTGTGTGCATACGTAGGCACTTACCTTCACTGCGTGCTCGTGGGCGGCAGTCAGACTCATGCCTTTCAGCAGGCCGGCGCAGAAGGTGCCGGTGAAGCTGTCGCCTGCGCCAACGGTATCTGCCACCTTCACCTTGGGAGTCTCCTGGAAGGACTTGAAGTCGGGGGCGAACACATAACTGCCGTTCACACCGCAGGTGAGCACCAACATATCCAGGTTGTACTTGCCCAGGATGAGCCAGCATTTGTTCTCCATGTCGAGTCCGGCGTAGCCAAAGAGACGGCCGATGGTCACCAACTCCTCGTCGTTAATCTTCAGGATATTGCAGCGACGCAGGCTTTCGCAGATGATCTCTTTGGTGTAGAAGTTCTGTCGAAGGTTGATGTCGAATATCTTGAGGCAGTCTTCGGGCGTGTGGTCGAGGAACTCATAGATGGTATTGCGGCTCTTCTCGCTGCGCTGAGCCAGTGAACCCCAGCACACGGCAGCAGCATTCTCGGCCACTTCGAGGGTTTCTTCGGTGAAGGGGATATTGTCCCAAGCCACTCCCTGCTTGATGTCGTAGGTGGGTACACCATCCTTGTCGAGGCTCACCTGTACGGTGCCTGTGGGATAATCCACTACTGGCAGCACGTGGCGAAGGTTCTTGTCATTGAGCAGACGAACAGCCTCGTCGCCCAACATGTCATTTCCCACTGCGCTCACAGCCACAGAATGAAGGCCGTGCTGGCCTGCATGATGGGCAAAATTGGCTGGTGCACCGCCCAATTTTGAACCTGTCGGGAACACGTCGAAGAGTATCTCACCCAGTCCCACTACATACCTGTTTTCCAAATCCTGTGTATTCATAGTTGCTTCCTTTCTTGCTTATGTGATTTTTCTATATGCTCTTCGTTGGCAAATTTAATGGTATTCTCTGAGGTTGCCAATGCCTTGAAGAGGCTTTTTCTGTAAGGTGTGGTCTGCTTATCTCAGTCTTCCTATGTAAGTGAAGAGATAGATGACACCCACAGCCATTACAGCTACGGCTCCCATCTGACCTACTGCATCGCTGGCGAATCCCATCAGCAGGGGGAAGACAGTACCGCCAAAGAGGCCCATGATCATCAGTCCGCTCACCTCGTTCTTCTGCTCGGGCATGTCAGTCAGCGCCTGTGAGAATATCATGGAGAAGACATTGGAGTTGCCATATCCCACAAGTGCTATGGATGCATAGAGCACTGTCTGGCTGTGTCCAAAGAGCAAACCTGCCATGCTGAGTGCCATCATCACCACACTGATAATGAAGAATGTGCGTGTGCGAAGCAGTCGCAGGAACAGAGAACCGGTAAGGCAACCCAGAGTGCGGAAGATGAAATAGAGCGAGGTGGCGAATGCTGCCTCGTTGAGAGAATAGCCCAGCCGCTCCATCAGTATCTTGGGAGCTGTGGTGTTGGTGCCTACATCGATGCCCACATGGCACATGATGCCGATGAAGGAGAGCAGTACCACAGGCTTGCCAAGCAGGCGCAGACAACTGCTCACCGATGAAGCCTGGCCCACGGGCTCCTCCTCGATGGGAGTGCCGGCCAGCAGCAGGGTGGCAAAGATGCCCATCACCAGATAAATGACAAAGAGTGCACGCCAGCCCAGACCCAGTGAGGGCAGTATGCCCATGGCGCCCCACATGGCCAGATAAGGTGCCAGGAAGGAGGCGATGGCCTTGACAAACTGCCCGAAGGTGAGTGTAGAGGCCAGGTGTCCACCCTTGATGACTGTGGATATCAATGGATTGAGCGATGTCTGCATCAAGGCATTGCCTATGCCCAGAAGCGAGAAGGAAATGAGCATGATGCCGAAGTTCTCGCCCAGGATGGGCAGTGCGAGTGACATCAGAGTGACTATGAGTGACAGGAGCACAGTCTTCTTGCGACCTATCTTGTTCATCAGGATGCCTGTGGGCACCGAGAAGATGAGGAACCAGAAGAACACCAGCGAGGGGAACACATTGGCCACCGAGTCGGTCAGCTGAAGGTCTTCTTTCACATAATTGGAGGCTATGCCTACCAGGTCAACAAATCCCATGGCAAAGAAGCAAAGCATCAGAGGGATAAGGACAAGTTTCTTGGAACTCATAACGAATGCTTATATGGTTACACGTTTATCTGTTTGCTGTGGTTTCTTGGTAGAGTGGATTCTCAGGGTTCGAGTCGTCAGGCGAGTGCGTCAGTCAGTTTCCTGAAACGGGCTTGGAGACTTGAGGCCGGGCAGGCAGCCTGTCGGCCGGCCTGCCGCAGAGCCTCAAGTTCCTCGTTGCCCTGCATTCTGACTAACGATCTAACCTTATAAACCAAGTGTGTGAATCTTCATGTTCTGGAATTCTGCCTTGCCGCCCTGGCTGTAGAGCTTCACGTTCTCGTAGGGAGCAACGGGGAACACCAGGTTGGTCATGGCTATGCGACCGCCATCCACAAAGAGTTCGATGGATGATTTGTCGGCAAAGATGTCCAGATGGAATGTCTTCTTGCCGTCCTGGCACAGGCTCAGTGGTGCCCATGTGGCCAGTGCAAAGTCGTTCTTGTAGTTGATGGAGTTCTCGATGCGGGCGGGCTGCTTGCCTTCGGCTGCACGCTGCTTGTCCCATGCCAGCTCGATGTCGTGGGGGACAGACTGCTTTCCGAAGTCGGTCAGTCCGCTCTCTGTGCGGTCCATCACCACTTTGCCCTCCTTCATGTCAATGTAGATGAGCGTGCGCTCACGCTTGTTGTTGTACAGCTCTATGCCTGCTATCCCGTTGGCGTCAGCTGTCACGTCGGCCTCTATCTCGAAGGCTCCCTCCATGCCAGAGGTTGCTCCTGCAAAGGCTTTCTCGCCTTCCACCGTCTGAGAACCAAGCTCCTTGGTGCTCTTGCGCAGTGCCAGAGCTTCGGGTGCCACATCTTCCGAGATGTAGTATTTGCCGTTCTTCTCATAGAGTTTCAGCTCTCGTGGCAGACCGTTGGCACCTCTGTTCTGCTTGAAAGGAGTGAGGTTGGCGTACTGCCAGTTGCTCATCCATGTAATGGCAAGCACTCGGTTGCCTGTGTTTGAGAAGGTGACGGTGGCGTAATGGTCCTTTCCCCAGTCGAGCCACTTTACATCGTTGGCATCGGGACAGGTGAAGTTCTTGCCGTCGAAGTCGCCTACGAAGTACTCTGTAGCGCTTCCGCCGAACCAGCATCCGGGATTGATGTTCATCGTCATCACCCATTTCATGTTCTTCTCATCCCCGTTCACGGGCAGCTGGAAGAAGTCGGGACACTCATACTGGCAGGGCTGCTGGCCCAGTCCTTTGCCGAAGGCGCTCACGTAATCCCACTTCTTCAGGTTCTTTGACTTGTAGAAACGGGTCTCCTTGTCGGCTGACACAATCATGAACCAGCACTTGTCCTTCTCATACCAGAACACTTTGGGGTCGCGGAAGTCCTTGAGACCGTCAAAGGGAGTGAGCACGGGGTTGCCCTCATACTTGGTGAAGGTGCGGCCATTGTCGTTGCTGTAAGCGATACACTGCACCTCGTCGTGGTTTACACTGTTGTTGGTGTAGATGGCTATGATGGCGTTCTTGCCAAATCCGGCGGTATTCTTCTTGTCGACTACCGAACTGCCGGAGAAGATGTGGCCCACGGGGTCACGGGCGATGGCTGGTTCGAGATGCTCCCAGTGTACCAGGTCTTTGCTCACGGCGTGTCCCCAGTGCATATTGCCCCACTTACTGCCATAGGGATTGTACTGGAAGTAGAGGTGGTACTCGCCGTCCTTATAGACCATGCCGTTGGGGTCGTTCATCCATCCGTAGAGGGGAGTGAAGTGGTAAGAGGGACGGTAGTAGTCGGTATTGGCGGTCTCGAAGGTGTTGCTCAGCTTCATCAGGTTGAGGGCGAGGGCGTCCTTGGCGAGGCCGAGTATCTTGACGGTAGCGGTTTTGCCATGTCCCAGCGCGAAGGGCACATAGTAGTCGGCGCCGTTTTGAGCCAGGCGCACGTCCATCCAAGTGTCGTCCTTGGAGCCGGTATCGAGCAGCACCTGCGCTTCATCCTTCTCTTCCTGGATAGGCAGCAGGATGTACTTGGTGGGGTTGTCTACACGGATGATGGTTGTGTCGCCCTTGTGTTCGATGTTCATCTTCTGGGCGGTGGCGGTGGTGGCAACTGTAGCCATCAGCATGAGGCATGCCGCCTTCATTATGTTGCTTGTTCTCATTGTGTTGTTGTTTAGTTATTATATTAACGGTATTGTTGTCTGTTTCTTGTGTGCCGACAACCCTATACCTATTATTATATAGGGTTGTCAGCGTGTGTGTGAAGAGTGAGAATGATCAGAATTTGAGAGATGCGGTAAACTCTACGGTGAACGGGCGCAGATAGCTGCCAGTCATGATCTGGTTCTTGATGTTCTTGGCCTCGTCCTTGGTTATCAGCTCGGCGCCGGCGATGCTTCCCTTGGCTCCGGTCTGGTTGAGGAAGTTGACAACAGTACATCCCAGGCTCAGGCGCTTGCTTGCCTGCCAGTTGACGCCACCGAATGTCTCCCAGTGGCCATTGAAGTAGTAAGCCTCGTTGATGTTGGCGTAAGTCTTGCTGAAGTAGCGGAAACTGGTCCACAGCTTGATGTCCTTGGTGACCATGTAGCTGGGGTCGAGCTCGATGAGTATCTCTGGGATTTCGGCTACGATGTTGCCTGTAGCATTGATTTTGCCCACATAGCCATCGTTGAAGGTGACAGAAGTCTCAAACTTCTTGTATGTAGGCTTCTGATAGGTGAAAAGGAAGTGGAAATCGAATCCCTTGAAAGGATGAGCCACAGCGTCGGTAGTCCAACCCCAGGTCTGGATGTCGTAAGCCAGAGGAGCAGCCTTAATCTCGCTGCCGTGCTGGAGGTTGAGCGTAGAGTTGTTGTTGGTCTTGGAGATATACGAGAACAGTGATGTGAGGCTCAACCATGAGTTGTTGTAGTATATACCTGCACGGCCGAGTGGTACGGATATCTTGTCTGTATTGGGAAGGGTAGCAGGAGCGAAGGCTTCAAACTTCGGGTGCTGCACGATGTAAGTAAAATCGCCGGTAAAGCCAAAGTTGTCGTTGAGCTTATAGGTTGCGGCTACCGAGAAGTCGTAGTTCAGCCAGTTGTAGGCCAGGTCGACGGGCGCAATCTTGGTTCCGTCGGCAGCCATGGCACCGAGGTGATAGTCAGCGAAACGGCCTACGAAGTTGCCTTGGGCATTCTTCACAGCGGCGTTCTCTCCCTTGAGGCGCTGCCATTCCACGCGGGCGCCGTAGTAGAGGTTGAGCTTCTTGGTGATATCCCAGTCGTGGGTGAAGTAGAGTGCCAGCTTGTTCTCGCTGCCTTTATAATATTCTGAAGCGTTCTTGTTGAAGTCGTAGAAATAGCCATCACGCAGGTTGGCGTCCCATACACGGACGGCATAGCTACCATCGGCAGGCACACTCTGGTCATACATGGTCGTATTGGAGCAGTAGTCGATGTGGTAGAACCACTCGTTGAGGCCCAGGCGCAGGGTAGAGGTCTTGAACTTCTTGTTGAGCTCGGTGGTGAAGAGCGCCTCGTCTATGGTACCGGCATTGAGACACGACATGCGGGTCTGCACGTACTGGCCGTCGTATGCCTTGGTCTGGCCGTCGATGTCGCGGTACATATAGTTATACAGCCCGTGGTTGTCGGCACTGTTGAGGTCGACGATGGCCATCGGGGTCTGGTAGACCATGGCTCCGCGCGAGTGGTCGTACTTCAGCGTGGCCTTCCAGTTCAGTCCGTTGTCAAAGCGGTAGCTGTTCATCAGCGTCACCTCACTGGCCTTGTTCAGGCAGGCGTCGTAGAGCGTGGTCTGGGCCAGCTTGCCTGTGCGCATGTCACGATAGGTCATCTCGTTGTCGATGGGCAGATACGAGGTGGTACCCAGCTTGAACTTGCCGTACTCCTTCACGCTTCCGTCGCCCACATAGATGAACGGGGCGCTCTGTGTGGCGTAGTTGTAGACATTGTGGCTGTTGGCATACTTATACATGGCGGTAAACTCGCCACGCTCGTTGTTGTACTTCTTGGTGAGGAGCGCCTTGTAGATTTGCGTACGGTCCTGGTAGGGCGTAGACTTGATTTTGAACGTACCGGGGTCGAAGTCCTGGTACATGTTGACGCTGTAGAACCAGTCCTTACCCAGGTCACCGTTCATGTTGAGCGAGAACTCCTGCAATCCGAAGTGGTTGCTCTTGTAGTTGAGCGTTCCGTTGAAGCCCTTCTGACCTTTCTGGGTAAAGGAGTTGACGGCGTAGCCGATGTTGCCGGTGGTGATGGCAGTCTCGGCAATCTTGAGCAGACCCTGGTGGCTCAGGCTGGCATCGCCGCGCCAGATGGTGTTGACCGAGTGGGGATTGGTGGCATAGGTAACGGGCAGGCCGTTCTCGAGCACGTTGACATCGGCAGATGGCAGACCAATCTGAATCTCTCGAGGGCCGTTGGCGCTGGCTGCGTTGAGCATCACGTTGCGGTTGCCCTCTTCCTTAGCGTTTGCATTTTCGTCCTGTGCATACGCTGCTGAAATGTTTACCATTGAAAGTGCAAGCACCATGGCTGCGAGCTTTCCATTGAATAAGGTATTCATAACCGTTTAGATTTTTAATTGTTGTTGATTGCGTTAAATTTCTGCTGCAAAGTTATCCAAACGGTTGGGAGACAGCTATAACTGATGGTTCATGTGATAACAAAAATCGTTCATTGTAACATAATTGTTATACAATGAACGATTTTTGCTGTGGTTGTCTATGCCTGGGTCGATAATCAGGCTATAATTTTTCCATTCCTATATATAAAGCGTGCGACGATGACGGCTGTCACCTCGTGTCGGGTCATGAGTTGGCTATGTCTCCCGGCAACATGCCGTATTCGTCCTTGAAACACTTGGTGAAGTAGGACGGCGCCGAGAAGCCCACCTCGTATGCCACTTCGGCGATGGTCATGCTGCGGTTCTCCAGCAACCGCTTGCCCTTGGCGAGGCGTGCCTTGCGCAGGATGTCGACCACCGATGAGCCCGTCATGGCTTTGATCTTGCGATAGAGCTGCACGCGGCTCAGACCTATCTCCTTGCCGATGTCCTCGACACCGAAGTCGCAGTCGGAGAGATGCTGCTGGATGATGGCGTTGAGCTGCTTGACAAACTGCTTGTCTCGGGCGTTGAGCTGTGTGGCCTCGACCTCGGTCTCTACATCTGCGGCACGCTGGTATACATGCTTGAGCAGCTTGCGCTGCTTCAGCAGATTGTCGATGCGTGCCAGGAGCACCTTGCCGTGGAATGGCTTGGTGATGTAGGAGTCGGCGCCATGCTCATAGCCTTCTGCGCGGTGTTCCTCCAGGTTCTTGGCGGTGAGCATGATGACCGGGATGTGCGAGGTGGCGGTTCCGGTCTTGAGCTGCTCGGTAAACTCGAGTCCGTCCATCACCGGCATCATCACGTCGCAGACCACCAGGTCGGGCACCTCCCTGCGCGCCACCTCCAGACCCTCCTTGCCGTCGGCAGCCTCGATTACGAAGTAGGTGTCCTGCAGCAGCGTGCGCTCATACTGGCGTATGTCGTTGTTGTCGTCGATGATGAGTATCGTGGGCTTGTCGGCTTCTTCGCTCACCAGCTGTTGCACCTTGCCCTGCTGCTTGTCGCCGTCGTCGATGTATTGCAGCGCTGCCTCGTCGGCGGTCGGGGTGATGGTGTCGGTGTCGTCGGCTATCGGCGCGCCGTCGGCCTGATGGCGGGGGATGACCACGATGAAGTCGGCGCCCATGCCGGGACGGCTCTCCACCCTTGCCTCGCCGTGGTGGAGTTCGGCGAACGACTTGACCAGAGCCAGTCCTATGCCCGTGCCGCTTGCGGCGCCCTTGAGCTGGAAGAACCGCTCAAACACCTTGTCCGCCTCTGCGCTGGCGATGCCCTTGCCCGTGTCGCGCACATCGATGCGTATGTTGTCGGCCTCGGCGGCGAGCGTCACATGGATTTCGCCTCCTGCCGGAGTGTATTTCAGTGCGTTGCTGATGAGGTTGAACACGATGCGCGCCACTTTCTCCTTGTCGGCGACCATCATGCGGTCGGTGTCGAAGCCTGTGGAGGCACAGTCCATCCTTATCTTCTTGCGCTCGGCAGTCAGGCGGAAGTCGTCGGTCCACACCCTCATCGCCTCGACGATGTCAAAGCGGCTGAGGCTAAGCTCCATCTTGCCGTTCTGTATCTTGCGGAAGTCGAGGATATTGCCCACGAGCTGCTGCAGAGCCAGTGCGTTGCGCTGCACCATCTTGAGCAGTTCGCGGCTCCTGCCCTTGATGCTGGAGTCTTCGAGCATCATCTCCACAGGGTCGGCGATGAGCGTGAGAGGCGTGCGCAGTTCGTGGCTGATGTTGGTAAAGAACACCAGGCGCGAGTGGGTGAGCTCCATCACCTCCTCGTTGAGCCGCTTCAGCTCCTTGTTCTTCTCCTCCAGTTCTCCGTTGGCCTTGGCGAGCTGCTCGTTGAGTTTGGCCTTGATGATATATCCTCTGAAAATCATGGCGGCTGCGGTGACGCATACCAGGAGGAACACGCCGAGGCCGATGAGCATCACCTTCTGCGCATTATAGTCGGAGAGGTATTGGTTGACCTGGTTGTGGAGCGTCTTCAGATTGCGCGATTGCCTCTCCGCATCGCGCGCCTCCATCAGCGTGAGCTCGGCGTTGGCCTTGGTGATGATGGATGTACTCAGATAGTTGTCCTTGTCAAAGGGCTTGTGGGTAAGTATCTTCATGGCGAGCGCTATCACCTGGTCGCCCTTGGTGGGGTAAAGGTATGACGCCTCAAGCACGCCGTCGCGCACCAGCTCCAGACCTCCGCCCTCGGTGGCGAGCCCATCCACGCCCGTATACTTGTATCTCTTGCCCACGCCCATCTGCTGCGCTGCCACATAGGCACCCCAGGCGAGTCGGTCGTTATGGGCGTAGACATAGTCGAAGTCCTGCGTGCGCTTCAGGATACGCTTCATCGCCTGGATGCCGCTCTCCTCCTTCCAGTCGCCACCCTCCGACGCTACCACCTCTATGCCGGGATAGGACTTGACGGCATCCATAAATCCGCGATGACGCTCCAGGGCGGGCGACGAGCCTTCGAGGCCTGTGATTTCGACGATACGGCCCTTGCCGTGCAACTGCTGGGCGATGAACGTACCCATAGACTTGCCTATCAGATAGTTGTCGCAGCCGATGAAGGCAGTATACTTGTCAGAGTTGGTCTTGCGGTCGTAGAGTATCACGGGGATGCCCTTGTCGTAGGCTCGCTCTACGGCCTTGGATATCGGGCTCAACTGGTTGGGCGACACCACCAGCAGGTCGACGCCCTCGTCGACAAACTGGTTGATCTGCTTGTTCTGCAAGACATTGTCGTCGTTAGACGAGGCGAGCTTCACGATGATCGAGTCATTGAGAAACTCGCCCATCTTGAGCTCGTCGTTCAGCTTGTTGCGCCAGATGTCTTCAGAGCATTGCGACACGCCGATGACAAAAGGTCGGGGCTTGCCGGTGCAGGCTGCGAGCAGCACCACGCAGGCAATAATCAGCAGGGGGATGGTGATGAGATACTTCTTCATGTCCAAAAGGGTATAAGTATATAGTTGCCAGCTGCAAATATACGACAATTTTCAGAGATAGAGACGATTAGGGCGAGAAAAGAGTGGCTCCCGCCGATATCGGCGATGGTCAGCCTGTGGGTAGAGGTACCCTCCACGGTTCCCAAGGTACCCTCCAGCTCGCCCAAGGTACCCTCCACGGCGCTGGAGTTACCCTCCCTGCCGCCGACCTACGCAAAAGCCTCACCCTGGGTAGTATGCTGCCGATAGAAGGCTGCCAGGCTGGGCGCGCGGACATACTGCTCGAGGTGAGGCTTGGCTGCTATGGTCTCCGGTCGCGTCTTCATGACGGTGGGCCGGACTTGGGGGCTTCTGTTACTTCTTCTTTATCTCGTAACCTATCTTCCTGAAGGCGGCGACATAGTCTTCGTACTTGGCCTTCTTGCCGTCGTAGATGATGGTGACCCGCTGGTCGTCGACCGAGGTCTCTATCTTCTTTGTGCCCTTGACAAAACGGATGTTGCTCTTGATTTTGTTCTCGCATTTCTGGCAGTGCATCTGCGGCAGAGTGGTTACGGTGAGCGTGTCGGCCGGTGCCTTGGCAATCATGTTGCCCGCTGTCGCAAGCAACCATGCCATTAAAAGATACTTCTTCATGTTCTATAGTTTTTTGAATGATTTGTAGCGTTATAACTTTTCCAGTTTGAACCGCAGCCCTACGTAAGCCATCGCTCCGGTTACCGGTCCCCACACCTGAGTGGCGTCGAAGCCGGCATCCCAGGGATGGTGGGCACCCTGGATGGGGTTGGCAATCTTGTAGTTGGTAAGATTTTCGCCACCGACATAGAGGCTGATGTTGCGGAATTCCCTTGTAATCTGCGCCTGCAACTGGAAGTAGGCGGGGTAGCGGCTCTGGTCGTAGAGGCGTCCACCTCCATTGAGCTGGCCCGTCACATCAAACTGCCAGAGTTGGAGCGGCGTCTTGTAGGAGAGCGTGAGCAGCCCCTTGTAGCGCGAAGTGAGCGGCTTGACCTGCCTTGCTCCGTCGTAGGTACAACGGACATCGTTCAGGCGGAAAGCGGCAGTGGCCGACATGCCGTCCCAGAACGGATAGGTGGCATCGACCTGCAGCGTGTGGCTATAGCTTCTGCCGTCAAGGTTCTCAAACGAGAGCGTGTGGGCGCCCCGGGCTCCGTCGAAGTTGATGACCATCTGGTTCAGGAAGTCGGTGTAGTAATACTCAGCGTTGAGCTCAAGTGTGTGGTCGGCCACGGGCAGGTTCAGACCTATGGATAATCCCATGTTCCAGGCCTCTTCCTGCTTCAGGTCTGGACTTACGATGACCTCTCTGCCACTTGCCAGCAGCGCGGTGTTCTCTGCCAGGGCGTGGGGTGACCGATAACCCTTGCCGACCGATGTGCGGAGGGTCACCACGTCGGATGGAGAATACTTGAGGTGCAGTCGGGGCGTGACGAAGGTGCCGTAGAGACTCGAGTGGTCCCATCTCACGCCGGGCATCACCGTGAGGCGGTCGCCCAACTTATAGGTGTACTGGGTGTAGACGCCCGGAGTGGTCTCTCGGGTCACCCGGCTCGCGGCGTCGGGCAATGTGCCCAGCGGGTTGAAACGCTCGTTGTAGTTGTCGTGGTTGAGCGACGCCCCGACGCTGATGTTGTGATGGTCATCGATGTCGGTCTCAAACATCAACTGGGCATAGCCGTTCTTCTGGGTCACATCGTAACGGGTGAGGCCGAAGCCATAATCGGCGTCGTGCCACGAGCCGTGCAGCATGAGGGCTATCGACGTGTTGTGGTCGGCGTTCAGGGTGAAGCCATTCTTCCACTGCATCTCGTATCGGTCGGTCTCTACCGCTGTAGCGTAGAGTGGCGCCGACGAGAAGGTGGCGTGCTTGGCGCTCTGTCCGCCTTGGCGCTCGTCGTGGAGCCCCCGCAGCAGCAACTGGCTAATCCAGCGCGGCGAGACATAAGCCCAGCGGTGCATCAGGTTGTATTGGCGCAGCTTGGGCATATCCATAAATCCGTCGCCATTGCCGTCGTGGTCCATCTGTCGGTTCTCGAAGTGCAGCAGAGTGGCTGTAGACAGTCGGCTGTTGAGGTGTATGCTTCCATCGAGGTTGACCTCGGTCTTCAGTTCACTGTCCTGATATACATTGGCCCTCACCCCATCGGTACCCTGTGGTTTGAGAAACTCTATATTTATCTGGCCCGTGGTGCTCTCATATCCGTTTTTGACGCTCGATGCCCCCTTGCTCACCTGTATCGACTGCATCCAGGGTCCGGGCACATAGCCAAGACTGTAGGGGAGTGCTGCGCCGCGCAGATTGGGTATGTTTTCGGTGAGCATCTGGACATAGGTGCCGCTGAGTCCAAGGAGTTTTATCTGTCGGGCTCCCGTGGCAGCGTCGCTGTAGCTTACATCGACCGAGGGGTTGGTCGTGAACGACTCGCCCAGGTTGCAGCAGGCAGCACGTATCAGTTGGCCCTGACCAATGAGGTCGGTATTGTCCACGCGGTAACGTGCCTTGATGCCCTTGGTGGCTTTGACCACCACCTGCTTGAGGTCGTGGGTCTGGGTGGTAGTGTCCTGCTGTGCCGAGAGGGTCTGGGTCGCCAGCATACCTACCAGTAGTATAATCAATGTTCTTTTCATCTGTGTAGACTTTTTCCTTACAAACAATCTCTTTATCCTTAATGCCGGTATCTATACCTTTTATAATGCATCGAGGGCAGTACGCCGGCGTGTCTCCAGCTCGCGAAACTCCCGAGGCGTCATCCCCGTCACCTGCTTGAACTGCGAAGACAGATAAGTGGGTGAACCGTACCCCAGCCGGTAGGCTATCTGGCTGGTAGTGAGGCTGCTGTAGCATAGCAGCTCCTTGGCGTACTCGACGCGATGGTGGATAGCGAACCTCTCGATGGTGATGCCGCGCACCTCGGAGAACAACTTGCTCAGGCTGCTGTACTCCCGATGGAGCCGACAGGACAGATAGTCTGACAGCTTGGGTCGCACGGAGTCCATCCTTACCCATGCCAGTACGGCTATGCGTATCTGCTCGACCAGTTGGCTGCGAGGGTCGTCAAGGAGTTCAAATCCTATGGCGTGCAGACGCTCTGCTACGGCATGGCGCTGGCTGTCGGTGAGATCTTCTGCCGTTTCCGCTTCTCCCAGAGTTATCGACATGACCGTCAGGTCTTCAGACATGAGTATATCCTTGACTGCGCTGATGCAGCGAGGGCATACCATATTCTTTATCAATAGCTTCATCGATGTCTATAGGTGTTTCTGTTCTTATCGTGTACAAAGGTAAATCTTTTCGCGTTAATATTTGTACAAAATTAAGGATAATGTTTTCAATTTTTTGAGCATCAACACATAGACAGCCCCATGCTGCAGTGTCGACGGGGGATAACGGGGCAGGACAGGGCAGGCGATTACGCCAGAGGGGGCAATGGCTGCGGCGCGCGCGATGAAGGACTTGGGCGTGAGGGAGGCTCGGGTGCCCACTGATGTGGCTGCCGCCATCCCCGCGATAGGGATAAAAGAAAAGGAGGTGGCTTCAGTCGCTACCGAAACCATCTCCTTATAATTCTTGACCAAGTTGGCGCCTCAACGACGCCTCATGACCTGGGAACTATCCATCTGTAGCTCCATCGAGCTTATGATTTCAAATCCCCGACGGCCTCGAGAACACTTCACATTTACCTAAATTCCTCAGGCCGCCACAAAAAAACTTAAAACTAACTAACTCTCCATCAGTGACTGTATTCCGTAAAATACTATTAATGTCCCTGTCTCTGCTCCTCATCCTCTCGGACTCAGGTAGAGATGTTATGAGAATGACGGAATAACTTTTATCCATTGCAAAAGTACTATTTTTGAGGGATATAATTGATTTTCATCAAAAGAAAATTCATGGTTTTGACAATTATTATAGTTTACAGCGCGTTTTTTAGGGTTTCTGCGCATTTTTTTAGCCTCATTAATGTACTAAATGGTATCATTTGAGCGTTATACCTATAAGATATGAAATGGACAGACCGCATACGACAGGTAAAGATAGTGCTGGTGGTGATAGCCATACTGATGGCTGTCGCCTCGGTGATGGTGTCTCATCGGCTGACGCGCGACCTCGAAGCCGAGGAGCGCAACAAGATGGGGGTGTGGGCAGAGGCTATGCGCTCGCTCAACACCGCCGACGAGAACACCGACCTCAATCTGGTGCTGCGCGTGATAGACGAGAACCACACCATCCCCGTCATCGTGCTCAACCAGCAGGGGAGGGTGCAGACGGTGCGCAATGTGGATACTGGTCGCCGCCACGATGCCGACAGCACCGCCTATGTCGCGCAGATGGCTTCGCGGCTCAAGGCGGGTGGCCACTACATCCGTATCTATCTCGACGAAGACCATGCCGATGGCTATATCGACGTGTGCTATGACGACTCGCTCACGCTGAAACGCCTTGCCGTCTATCCCTATATACAAATAGGTGCGGTGTTGCTCTTTGTGGGTGTGGCGGTGATAGCCCTGCTCACCTCGAAGCGGGCCGAGCAGAACCGCGTGTGGGTGGGCCTGTCCAAGGAGACCGCCCACCAGCTGGGTACTCCTATCAGCAGCCTCATGGCGTGGGTCGAGATACTGCGCGAAAACTATCCCGACGACGACTTGATACCCGAGATGGACAAGGACGTGAAGCGTCTGCAACTCATTGCCGACCGCTTCTCCAAGATAGGGTCGCTCCCCGAGCCTGTGCCCGTGAGCCTTGACACCACGCTGAGTCATGTGGTCGACTATATGGACCGCCGCACCTCGCGCCGGGTGGTCATCAGCGTCAGCCATACCCAGGGCGACCAGACGGTGAACCTCAACGCGTCGCTCTTCGAATGGGTCATCGAGAACCTGTGCAAGAATGCTGTCGACGCTATGGGCGGCGACGGCGGAAAGATAACCATTACTACTGGCACTTCGCCCAAGGGCGTGTGGATAGAGGTTGCCGATACGGGCAAGGGCATCCCCAAGAAGGATGTGGGCAACGTGTTCCGCCCCGGATTTACCACCAAGCGTCGCGGATGGGGACTGGGCCTCTCGCTCGCCAAGCGCATCGTCGAGGAATACCACCACGGCCGCATCTATGTCAAGAGTTCCGAGCCCGGCGTGGGCACCGTGTTCCGCATCGAGCTGCGGCAGTGCTGAGCAAGTCACGCCGCAGCCCGCAGCGATGATGCCCGAGGTGCGCACCATGCCCTCTGCCGTGCCCTTTTGCCCCAGCCCGCTGTGGTTTTGGGCTTATTCCATTATTTTTTAGCGTTTTTGCTTTCCCACAAGTTTACTTTTTACTACCTTTGTCGGTTGAAACGTTATTGGTATGAACTGGATTACTGAAATACTGACCGGCAACTCGCCTGTACACACCATCATCGCGCTGTCATTGATATGCGCCTTGGGCCTCGCCTTGGGCAAGGTGCGCCTGATGGGCGTGTCGTTGGGCGTGGCTTTCGTGTTTTTTATTGGTATTCTTGCCGGACATATCGGCGTGACCGTCGATGCCGAGAGTCTGGCTTACGCCGAGACCTTCGGACTGGTCATCTTTGTCTATATGCTGGGTCTCAGCGTGGGCCCCAACTTCTTCGGTTCGCTCCGTCGTGAAGGACTGTCCCTCAATCTGTGGTCTTTGGGCGTGATACTCTTGGGTACGCTCTTCGCCATCGTGCTGGTGCCGCTCACCGGAGTCAATCTGCCCGACATGGTGGGTCTGCTCTGCGGAGCCACAACCAACACCCCTGCGCTGGGTGCCGCCCAGCAGGCGCTGCATCAGGTGGGCAAACCCGCCGGGTCGCTCGCCTTGGGTACCGCCGTCACCTATCCCTTCGGTGTGGTGGGCGTCATCCTGGTGATGGTGGTGCTGCGCCGCTTCCTGGTGCGCCCCGCCGACCTCAAGGTGCGCTCGCGCGACGAGGCCGACCATACCTATATCGGCGAATATGAAGTGGTGAACCCCGCCCTTGACGGCAAGAAGGTTGAGGACTTCGCCCAGAGTTCCCACGAGCACTTCATCATCTCGCGCATCTGGCGTGGACAGGAGGTGATTGTACCCTTTGCGCAGACCGTGCTGAAGATGCACGACAAGCTGCTCGTCATCACCAACAAGCACGACCGCAACGCCATGGCCATCCTCTTCGGCCACGAGTGTGATACCAACTGGAACGAGGGCAAGATAGACTGGAACCATATAGACTCAGAAGTGGCGAGCCGCACCATCGTCGTATCGCGCAAGGTACTCAATGGAAAGCATCTGGTAGACCTCCAGCTGCGTTCCACCTATGGTGTCAACGTGAGCCGTGTCTTGCGCGGCGACCTGAAGCTCCTTGCCACCGACGACTTGCGCCTGCAGTATGGCGACCGTGTCGTTGTCGTCGGTACTCCCAAGTCGCTCGACAATGTGGAGAAGTTTATCGGCAACGGAGTGCAGACCCTCAACGAGCCCAATCTCGGCAGCATCTTCCTCGGCGTGGTGCTCGGTCTGCTGCTTGGCTCCATCCCCATCGCCATCCCCGGTGCCGCAGCCCCCGTGCGCCTCGGCATAGCCGGTGGCCCCATCATCATGGGTATCATCGTCGGCGCTCTTGGCCCCAAGGCCCACTTCATCTCCTACACCACCCGCAGCGCGTCGCTCATTCTGCGCAAGTTCGGGCTGTCGCTCTACCTCGCCTGTCTGGGTCTCGAGGCTGGCAAGGACTTCTTCCATACGCTCATCCGACCCGAGGGCCTCATGTGGATAGGTATCGGTGCGCTGCTCACGCTTATACCTATATTAATAATAGGTATCATCATGCTGCGCATGCACCGCTACGACTTCGGTACTATCTGCGGCGTGCTCTGCGGCAGTATGGCCAACCCCATGGCTTTGGGCTATGCCAACGATACGCTTCAGGGCGACACCTCTTCGGTCAGCTATGCGTCGGTCTATCCCCTCGGCATGTTCGTGCGAGTCATCATCGCCCAGATTATCATCATGTTCTTTGTCTGAACCGCCGTCGCGGCTTCCGCCCGACGCCACCATACGCAGAAGGCCCGCTTTCCCTTGTGAGGAGAGCGGGCCTTCTGTCTGTCGGGTCAGAACGGTGGCGGCGAGCATACCGTCATGGGCTTGCCCGTGACGGGATGGATGAAGGAGAGCGACTGCGCATGCAGGTAGAGGCGGTCGCCGCCATGACCGTAGAGCGGGTCGCCAAGGATGGGGCGGCCGAGACCACGGCTGTGGGCGCAGTGTACGCGCAGCTGATGGGTGCGTCCCGTGAGCGGATGCAGCTCCACGCGGTCGTCGCCGGTCATGCGGTATCGGGTGTGGGCGTCCTTGCCTTCGGCGTCGTCTACCCGCTGTCGCGGACGGTCATCGGCGTCGGGCGCCAGAGCCAGCCTTATCTCGCCCTCGGCAGCCACGGTAGTGCCCGAAGGCTCGAGCCGCGCCACATAGGTCTTGTCTATCTCGCGGCTGGCAAACTGGCGCTGCAGCCGGTGGTAGACCTCGGTGGTGAGCGCCACTATCATCAGTCCGCTGGTGTCCATGTCGAGCCGGTGTACCACCATAGGTCCCGTGGCATGAGGATGACGCCGGCGCATGATGGATGCCACCGACTCGCGTTCCTGTCTGCCCGGCACGCTCAGCATGCCAGCCGGCTTGTTTACCACCACGAGCCACTCGTCTTCATAGACGATGTCCAGCCGATGGTCGTCGGGCGCGTCGTCGCTGTCTTCCACCTCTATTCCTTGCAGCATGTAGCTCAGCACGGGCCTGCACTTGCTCTGGCAAGCCGGGTAGTAATGCAGGTGATGGCGTATCTCTCCCTCGGGACTCTCGCCCCACCAGAACATCGCCATGCACAGCGGGCGCAATCCCATCCTGTAGGCATATTGCAGCAACTTGGGCTCGCAACATTCGCCCGTGCCGCCCGGTGGGGTGAGGTAGGGACGCTGCGGGTCGTAGTGGGCAAAGATGTCGGCGATGGAAGCCTCTTCGCCACGGCCGTTGCGCATCACAAAGCGGTCGAAGAGCCAGTGCTGCAGGCTGTCGCTCATCTCGCGTCGCCTGGCGATGAGCCGCTGTCGCTCTTCGCGCTCCCTCTCCTGTCGGCGGTTTACCGCGCCGATGACCACAGTCCACCGCTCTCTGATGCGGCGCAGCTGCGCCTTCTGGTACTGGCTCTCGCGGACGAGTCTGCGCGCCGTCTCTTCATCGGCGGTGGGGCGCAGCAGGTCGCGGCGCCGCTTGGACTGCTCCATCGTCTTGCGCCAAGCCTCCACACGGCGGTCGCGACAGGCTTCAATCACCTGGCAGCGCTCTCGGACGAGGCTGCCATTGTCGGCATCCATGGCCTTGAGGCTGTGGTTGATGGCGCTTATCTCCCGCTCGGTCTGCTTGAAGTGTCCGGTGGGCGCGAGATAGTCGTAGACCGGCGGTACAAAGTCGTCGGTGAGCGGATAGCTACCGCCCAGCTGTCCGCTGTAAGCCTGCAGATAGCCCAAGTCGTCGCCCCGCCTTACCACCAGCACGCCAAACATCTTGCCCCGCTCTTCGGGGTATCTGCTCATGATTTCCGGCAGACTGCGCTGCAGTTCTCCGGCAGCGGCGATGCACAGCGCATGGGGCTGGTAACTGAATGGGTCATTCATGCGCGCGGGTGGCGCAATGGTAGTATTGAGTATATGAAATAGCATGATTGTTGTCGTCTCTGTCGTCAGCCCGCCTGTCGGGCTGCGGGTTGTGGCGCCGTAGACAGTTTACCTGGCAGCCTTGACCACCTTTCTCCCGCCCACGATGTATACGCCCTGCGGATAGCCCGTGAGGTTGACCGCCTGGCCCTCTATGCGCGCCGTGCCCACCTTGACTCCCGTGAGGGTGTAGACCGCCACGGTCGAGCCTTCAGCCCATGTGGCGTCGATGCCCGATGTGGTGCCTTCTATCACGATGCTCTCTCCCTCGGCAGGCTCAGCTGTCGGCACAAAATATGCGCGGAACGGCGCTATCTGTGTCGCCTCGCTGTGGTAGTCGAAAGCATTGCTGTGGGTGTTGAGCGTGAAGCTGGCTGCCACCGACGGACTGTAGGTGGTGCCCTTGAAGCGGTAGTCGTCGGTCTCGGCGCTCAGGCGTTGCGACGCGTCTATCTGCGCGTTGACGGCGCTGAAGGTGAGCGTCTTGCCCTTGAGTGTGCCGGCACCCTTGATGACGAAGGGCTCGGCGGCAGTGATGGCTGCTGCGGGTTCGAATATCGGGGCGAGCGTCTGGTTTTGTCCCGCGTAGCGTCGCAGGTAGAGACGGCTCTGGTCTATGCTCACCCGCTCACCCTCGCAACTGATGTCGGTGGGGGCGAAGGGCAGCGCCAGCGTCTGCCAGTTGTTCTCGCTCTTTGCTTCGGCAGCCAGGGTGCGGCTATAGCTCACGCTGCCCGCCGTGAACGCCACGGGCGTCATAAAGGGATAGCCGTCGGTGAGTGTGATGCGGTCGGCGTAGGTGCCGCTCACCACGTTCTTGCCCGTCAATGTCGAGGGCACCGTGGCTGTGGCGTCTATGAGATACAGCGCATTGGGGTTGGTCGATGGGGCGATGGCGTTGATGCCCGTCACACCACGCATATCTATCGCCATGGCACTGCCTCCGTCTATGGCGGCGGCAGGAACCTGTGCCGAGGTGGTGCCGTCGGCATGGTAGAAGATGATGCCAGGATGCTGCTCGCGCGAGTAGATGGCGTTGGGATTGTTGTTGTCGAGCGCCGATTTGGCTCCCTCATAGAAGAGTCGCAGCGCATACTTGTAGCCCGTCTGCAGGCCGTCGAAGCGGCATACTGAGCGTGTCTGCTCACCCGCTTTCACCTTGATGCTGATATACTTGGTGACCAGGGGCGACAGCGTGCGTCCGCCTATCTGCCCTCGGTAGAGCGTCACCACCACATTGCCGTTGTAGTCGGCTGTACCCTTGTTGTTCAGGATGATGGTGGCACGGCGGTAGTTGCCATACACCTTGTTGCCCACCATATTGTCGTAAGCCACATATCCCACCGAGAGGTTTACCGCCTGCGTGTCGGTCGTGGTGATGGCCACCTGGGTCGAACCCACCACCTGTGTGCCGTTCTTGTCGCGCGCGAGCCATATATAGTATGTTCCCGCAGCGGTGGGAGTGAAGGTCATGGTCACCTCGTTGTCCTTTCCGCCCACGAGCGATACGCCGCCTGTGCTTGCTGGCGAGCCTTTGGTTGTGGCGCTGGTGCTGGCAAAGAGGTAGAGGTCGCCTATATAGTCGTCGCCGGTATTGCTGATGACCGCCTTGACATGTTGCTCCACGCGCGCCACGCGGTTGTTGACAAACGACCACTCCTTGACGCTCAGTTTGGCATTGTTGAGCGGATGGCGGGTCAGCGTCACCTTGCCCCCAGCCGATACAGCCTCGATATACTCATGACTTGCGTCGCAGCAAGCCGACCACTTGCTGCCTCCTATCTGTTTCCAGATGGGAATGATGCGGTGGGTGCCGTCAGCGAGGTTGCTGACAGAGAAAGTCCTTTCGATTTCATAGTTATTCTGGAGCAACACCACGGAAGACGCCAGTTTGGTGATGGAGCCATTGGCTGCGATGACGCCTATGCCCACCGAGCCGGTCTGCGCAGAGCCTGTGAAATTGGTAAAGGTGGTTGAGATGGAGCTGCCCTTCACGCTGATGTTTCGTACCGAGAGCGTCGGCGTGCCGTCTATGCCGCTGTCTATCCCGTCGTTAGGCTTCACCCCGATGATGGCTTCCTGCTCCAGGGAGAAACCCTTGCCGTTGGCGGTGCTCACGCTGGTGGCTTCCGACTGGTAGAGCACACTGATGCGGAAATATCCGTTGCTCGAACCGCCCCAGCCCCAGTTGACATGGAAGAGGTCGGCGGTGTCGTAGCCGTCGATGACGAAGGCGTGGCCGCCGCGTAGGGTCGAGTTGGCACGGTAGCCCACGGGCCTGCCCTCGGCGACCTCGCGGTAGAGCAGGTCTGTCCATTCGGTTTGGGTGTAGTTGGTGCGGCACACGTTGCGTACGGTCTCGTCATAGCCCATCTTGTCGCGCAGCAGCTGTACGCCCATCTGCATGTTTGACGCCGAGGCTGCGCCATACGCCATCTGGCATCCCGTGCCCACGATGACCATGAGCTGTGCCACGGCTGTCTTTTCTGCCTCCGTGTTGGCTGCCGAGTATGTATTTCTGATGTTGTTCCAGTCTATCTTGGTGCCCTTGGCTACGGCATCCATCCTGATGCTCTTGCCGCCGCTGGTGAACGAGTAGGAGGGGATGTCTGCCATCGTCGCCGACGGGTAGCGATAGTACGCCATCATCTGTCCCAGCGCCGTAGCCACACATCCTGTGGCCGACCGGGCGCCGCTTGACGACCCGTCGCTGTTGTTGTAGACGGGGCACAGCTGGTTGTACGGGTCTTTCTGGTTCCACGCCGTGGGCAGCAGGGGCGCCACGAAGCGGCGCGAGGGATGAGCCACCTGCGCCCTCATGGCGCTGGCGCTCTGCGACGTCTGCCCAGCCTCGGGCAGCGAGTCGAGCGCCTCTATCTGGTGGCGGTAGTCGGCGAGCATGTCGCGCAGGGCGTCGGGCAGGGTTGCCTCGTCGTAGCTGCCGCTGTCGGTATACCCCAGGATGCTGGGTACGCGGTCGTCGCCGGCGATGATGACAAATCCGCCGCCGTTTTCTACATCGTATATGTAGTAAGGTGCGTGGGTCGAGGTGCTCCCCTTGACCTTCAAGGGTGCTGTCGGGGTGACTATCTGCTTGCCGCGCTGCGTGGCAAAGATCTGTGCCGTGGCGCGGGCGGTGCGGGCGTCGATGGGGGCGGCTGTGGCAGCCAGTGTCGATGCCAGCCATGCCACCATGACGATCGTGATAAATCGGGATATGCGCATATCAGTTTGTGTTTTAACGGTTAGTGGTGCGCCCGGCGTGTTGGCCACAGGCGCGTTGTACGCCACAAATGTACAAAAAAATAGCAAACCAACTGCGGTTGCCCCCATATTTTTTTTGATTTTTTCTCCCGTTTCCGCCGCCACATTCCTGTTTCCGCCGGTCGTCGATGGCGGCAGCGGCGGGCAACTCCGCGCCATCCCCATCTGCGGCGGCGGGCGTGACAGCCCCATACGCCCTCATGCTGAGCACTTTGGCTGCCGCCGTCGTCATGACTGTCGGCTCGTAACGGAAGGCACGGGCTCACGTGCCTATTGTTACGAACCCCTGAAAGCGGTCGCGGCGCCGCTGGGGTAGCCGGCGGTGGCAGCATCGGTGACCGCCGTCACGACAAGTGGTGCTGGCAGCGTCGCCACGTACGGCGCGGTGGGGCTGTCGGTAGGCGCCGTGGTGGTACACGAACCATAACAGATGCCACATCTGATGGTACCCTTGCCATTACAGTTAGTACAACAAGGCTTCTTTGATCAATATGGATTGTATCCTTTTCCACTACGTCCGCCACAAACCTGTCGACCTGAGCCATTTGACCACAACGGGGGCAGCAGGCTGCATCATACGATTTTCTCCCCCAGCCATCACTTTCCTGCCGATTTCCTTGGCGCGTGTGTACATTATTATTATATTTGCAATGTAAACATCTTAACCCCTGACCA
>OLSQ01000781.1_pt1 | contig 29520 bp, 26 predicted proteins | sample 1672561 | NCBI WGS metagenome assembly OLSQ01 (sample SAMEA3136699, study PRJEB25190) | human gut metagenome | biome: human gut; feature: human-associated habitat; material: faeces | place: Austria | collected 2013
GTTGAAAAGTCCTTACAAAGAAGTCGCTTACGCACATTTCTGCAAAGAATTATCAGTACCTGAGATTGCACAGCAGACAGGGAAAAATCCGAAAACAATTCAGACACAGCTCTATCGCGCAAGGGCAATGCTGAAAAAAATGCTTGAAAGGGGTGATTAGATGCATATTAATAAGAAGGATTTAATAGAATTTGACAACGGAAATATGAACACACAGGAAGTCATTGAGTTTCTGTCACATCTTGATCACTGCGATTTCTGTCTGGATCAGATGATGGAACAGGAAAACAACAGTACGGATACTGCTCCCTCCTATCTGATGGAACAGATTTTGGACAAAGCAGGCTCCGGTGAAGTGCAGCTTGCCCGGGCAGCAAATAAAGCATCCCGCAAAATCCAGCTGCTCCATTACAGTCTTCAGACTGCTGCCGGTGTGATGGTTGCCCTGTTGCTTTTATTCAGTATCCCAAACCTGGATTTCACCTCCTTACATCAGGATACTTCCTCTCAGACAGACAGAATATTGCCCGAGCACGAAAGCGGCAGACTATACCAGTTCACCAGAGAACTTGGACAGAACATTGGTGATGGCACCAGCTCTTTTATAAAATATGTCAGTGATTTTTCCAGCAAATTAATGAATGGAGGCAAATAAAAGTATGCAAAAACAAAAACGTGGATTCTGGCTTTTTATCTTCTCCCTGATCCCAGGCGCAGGAGAAATGTACATGGGGTTCAAAAAACAGGGAATCAGTATTATGTTCTTATTCTGGGGTGTCTTTGCCATCGGAGCATGTACCGGAATGGACTGGCTTGTGTTCCTGATTCCGATCATATGGTTCTACAGTTTCTTTAATGTGCACAATCTGAAGTCTCTTTCTGAGGAAGAATTTTACTCCATAGAAGATTCCTATGTCCTTCATATGGATGAACTGGCAGGAGACATCAGTTCTCTGCTCAAACATCACGGAAAGATAACTGCGATTCTGCTGATTTTCCTTGGTGCTTCTATTCTGTGGAACACTCTGGTAGATTTCCTCTATATGATCTTACCCGGATATCTGGCTGATGTTATCGGCAGATTCACATATCATCTGCCGCAGCTTGTGATTGCAGCTGCTATCATTTTTACAGGGATTTATATTCTCACCCGCAAGAAGGATGCACTGGATGAAGAACAGCCTGACAGCTTTACTGAGGAAGAACATTACTGGACACCTTATCGTCCGTATCAGCAGAATGTTCCGAATATGGAAACTGACGCGGTTAAAAATACCACAGACACAGTAAATCCTGATTGCTGTACAGATATCGATGTCACGGACACCGCAAACAACAAAAGCCCGGTATCTCTGAAAAAAGATTCTGCCGCCGAAGTGTCTCAGGAGGATGCTTCATCACAAACAACAAATTCTGAATCATGACACAAAATGGGATTGTCACATCAAGGAATCTACCTTCATGTAACAATCCCATTCTCATTATCCTCACATGGATACCGAAACTTCTCCAAAGGACAATATTGTCTCCTGTCCATCTTCTTCCCGTACTTTCAGCCGTCCGTCCCTGCATATCTCCAATGCAAATGCCTGTCTGGAAGAATTTCCGTCTGTAATTGTGATCTGATGTCCCGGGATCATGTTATGTGTCACATAATCCGGAGATAATTTCAGATCTGCTGTTTCTTTTCTCAACTCGTTCACGATCATTGCAGTCAGTTTATTACGGTCAGTCTGTTCCGCATCTTCTTTTGTCTCATAAAGGGCTCCTGCTATACTTCTTAATTTCTGCGGCAGGTTCTCCTGGTCCAGATAGAGGTTCAATCCCATGCCAACTACCACAAACTCAATATTTCCACTCTCAAAATCTGTGACAGCCTCTGTGAGTATTCCACAGACTTTCTTTCCTTTATAAAACAGATCATTAACCCATTTAATATCAAGCTGGATTCCACAGAGCTGAGCAACTGCTCTGTAGACTGCCACTGCTGCCGCAGTTGTGATCAGCAGACTGTCATGTATGGTTCCCTGTGGCTTCAGGATCACACTCATGTAAAGACCTGTATCTGCAGGAGAATAGAATTCCCGGCCTCTGCGCCCCCTGCCTGCAGTCTGGCTCCTGGCAATGACAAATGCCCCATGTCCGGCCTCTCCCATCATAGCTTCTTTCTTGGCAGTCTGGTTCGTAGATTCCAGTTCATCATAAATATCTATCTTAACCTTCGGATCATCCAGAAACAGGCGGATTCCTTCCTGCGACAGACGGTTCGTATCCTTCGCAAGCATATATCCTTTATTCGGTCCTGCTTCTATATGATACCCTTCTTCCCGGAGCGACTTTACTGCCTTCCACACTGCTGCCCTGGTACATCCCAACTCACCGGCAATGCTCTCACCGGAAAGCACTTCTCCTTTATTCTTCTCCAGCATTTCCAAAAGACTTGATTTTACAGTCATAACGTTCTCTTCGCACCTTCTCCCGTTATTTTTCTCTCATTATTTACTGTTAATCATATCATCTGCCGCTGTTTTTGTCTAATATCTGTTTTTTGCATGTCCCCATACCTTATAGCCGTTCCATAAAACAATGCAATCAGGACAGCTCAGCAGAGTACGAAGAACAAGGAATATATCTGCAGGCATACTGACATACAGTAAAGATATCTGACGCAGGACTTCACTCTATGATGGACTGGATTGTTTGCAGTAATTTATGAAATTTCTATAATCAGTTATCTGTCAGAACCGCCACAACTCCGGAATATAACACGATAAATCCCATAATTACCGCAACTATATCAGCGGAATGAAAATCAATATTGAAGATCATGCCGCCCGCGATCATCACCTCAACAGTAACGATCAGACCCAGAATAACTGCCATCATTCTGGAAAACTTATGATTCTCTTTTCTTCTTCTCATTTTCTGTGCGGTACCTGCTGCATTTGCCATAATAAGCCCTCCCATTTCTTTCGAACACATTTTCAGAACATACATTCGTTTCTGTGTTTTATAATACCACACTCTTATAAAAAATGGAAGAGGTTTGTCGAACATTTGTTTTTTTAATAAAAAAGAACTGTTATGTCAGCGCCTCTGCTCATCTGACACAACAGTTCTCTTGTATAAATAATGTTAAAGTCAACAGATATATTCGATATTGCCAAAAACAATTTATCAGGCAATCACTACTGCTCTTACATAAACTGTGCAAACACAGACGCACCTACAACAGTCAGAAGACCGGCAACTGCGATTGCAAGACTGCTCATGGCACCTTCTATTTCACCCAGCTCCATTGCCTTTGCAGTACCGATAGCATGGGCAGAGGTTCCAAGTGCCAGGCCCTTAGCAATCGGTTCTTCAATACGCGCAAGTTTGATCACAGTCTCTGCAATCATATTTCCAAGAACACCGGTAATAATAATAACTGCAACCGTAATAGTCACAATGCCTCCAAGTTCTTCAGAAACACCCATTCCGATGGCAGTTGTAATAGATTTCGGAAGAAGTGTTACATACTGCTCATGACTCAGGCTGAACAGCTTCGCAAGGATCAGCACACTGACCAGACTGGCAAGCACACCGGAAACAATTCCAATGATTACGGCTTTCAGATTCTTTTTCAGAAGTTCCATCTGCTGATACAGCGGAACTGCCAGGCAGACCGTTGCAGGTGTGAGCAGGTAGCTGATATACTGACCGCTCTGATTATAGGTGTCATAATCAATATGCAGTAAACAAAGCACCGCTATTACTGCAATGATCGCGATCAGAAGCGGATTAAAAATTGCCATCTTAAATTTTCTTTTCAAAAGAAGTCCTGCCTCATATGCGATCAGGCTGATCGCTGCACCAAAAAACAGGGAATTACTCATAAATTGTGTCATGATCTTTTCTGTCCTTTCTTTCTGTCCATACGAATAACTGCCTGTGTGACACGACCTGTCACAATCATTACCACAACTGTGGTGATCACTGTGATCAGAATGATCGGCACACATACCGGTTTCAGTATGCCCCAGGCTGTCAGTAATCCGACACCTGCCGGGATAAACATAACCGGCATAATCTCTATGAGAAATTCCGCTGCATCTTTGACCTGTTCCAGCTTGATAATGTGTGTTCCCAGTGCGATCAGCATAATCACAAGTCCGTACACACTTGCAGGTACAGGAAGCGGGATCAGAACATGTAATGCCTCTCCCATTGCAGATATCAGTAAAATAATCCAGAATTGTCTTACGTATTTCATTTTCAGTCTCCTCTAATCCTTACTGAACGGCTACAGGCTTCATCATTCCATTTACCAGATCTTCATACTCCTGAGTTTCCTCAAGAGATGCACGACCGGTTCTCTGAATCTTTGTCACGCCCGGATACTGTCCCGGGAAAGATTCCAGCATGATCCCATCGCCGCATATTTTTACTTTATCCCCATTTTCCAATACATCATCGGAAATTAATTTTCCTTTTTTATTGTAAATGCCCTCTGCCGGTATGTCTGCGTTGAAAATAGTTCCATTGTTCAGATCCACAAAAACTCCGGTCTTCAGAAATTCTCCTGTTTCGATATAGATTGCAGAAATAGCATTTGCTTCCTCTCTCTGTTCTTCTTCCCTGACCATCTGTGCCTGCTTTCCCACCATATTCCAGAAAGCGCCTCCCATTACAGCAAAAATGACAAGCAGAACAATCATACCGATAACAAACTTCCAGTCTCGTTCTTTTTTACTTTTCAAATATTCAACTCCTTCATATTGGTCTAACCAATCCAGGTTCGTTACGTTTTTTTATTATAACGTATTCATCACAAATTGCAAGGCTGTTTCTGCGGAAATCCTGCTGTTTTCCTTCATATATTTATATGTTTTTCAAAAAATACAAAATAATCCGGTCTGCATCACCGGTCTGATAAGCGAAAAAAAGAAAAAGTTTTTACAGGCTTCACAGGCTTTCTGTAAAAACTTTTTCTTTAATAATTTTTTTAAGAAGTACGCTTATTTATACAGTGGTAAGCAGTGCCTCCATATCACCTTCCAGCTCATACTCGCCGGAACCGGCCGTGATAAAGATACTGTCACCCTTCTTCACTTCCATAGTCTCGCCGCTTGCAGTGATCTTACCTGCACCACTCATAACCAGTACACTTACGAAAGAAGTGCCGTCAGCTTCTCCTGTCAGTTTCTTTCTTCTCAGTCCGTCCAGAATCACTTTGTCTACTGTGAAATATTCGCAGGATGCAACGTGTGGTCCGAAATCCCTGTCAGTAGCTGCAGGCTCACGTTTTGTAACCTGAAGAGCCTTATCTACATGAAGTTCTCGCTCTTTTCCGTCCGGTCCTTTGCGTCCATAGTCGTAAACACGGTATGTAACATTGGAATTCTGCTGAATTTCAGCGATCAGGCTTCCTGCTCCAATAGCATGGATAGTGCCCGGATCAATAAAAAGTACGTCACCTTTATGGATCATTACTTTATTCAGAACATCTGTGAGAGTATGATTGCGGATACGTTCCTCAAATTCTTCTTCAGAAACTTCTTTTGCAAATCCGTAGAAAAGGCTTGCTCCTTCTGCCGCATCCATCACATACCACATCTCGGTCTTTCCGTACTGTCCTTCATTTTTCAATGCGTAAGTATTGTCCGGATGTACCTGAATGGAAAGATCTTTTTTCGCATCAATAAATTTGATCAGAATCGGGAACTGCTCGAAGGACTGGCAGTCAGTTCCCAGAATCTCTTTCCCGTTTTCATCAATATACTGCTGCAAAGTTTTCCCTGCATATTCTCCGTTTACGATATAACTTGGTCCGTCCGGATGACAGGAAAGCTCCCAGGACTCTGCCAGAGGATCCCTGTCATATTCAATCCCAAACTCAGTTCTTAATCTTGTACCGCCCCAGAGGTAATCCTTGCAGCTTGGTTTTAATTTAAAAATTGCCATTTGTAAATTTCCTCCATTTACTTCAGGCACGCCTGAGAGATTCTCCTGCGTGCCCCTTTTCTTTACTACCCGTCTACTATTTTACTTAGCCAGACAGATATTTCAAGCTCTTTGTGTTAAAGTTCCACAACTGCCTTGGATAATGCTTCCAGCTTGTCTGCAGCATCCTGTGCATCTGTACCCTTTACGCCTGCATAGTATTTAATCTTCGGCTCTGTTCCGGATGGTCTTACACAGAACCATGCACCATCCTCCAGTTCAAAGTACAGTACATTGGATTCCGGAAGTGTCAGTGCAGAAGTTTCGCCTGTTGCGATATCTGTGCGTACGCTCTTCTTATAATCCTCAAGCGCAGTTACCTTGAACGGACCAACCTGTTTCGGAGGCTCGTTTCTCAGCGCATCCATCAGACCATCAATTTTTGCTTTTCCTTCTGCTCCAGGGAAGGTCTGGAAGAAAAGGCTTTCTTTATAAAATCCGTATTTCTGATACAGCTTCTCCATCTGCTCGCAAAGAGTGATTCCTTTTGATTTATAGTAAGCTGCTGCCTCGCAGAGAGCCATAACAGCTACAACTGCATCTTTGTCTCTTGCATGGGTACCCTCCAGACAGCCATAGCTTTCTTCGTATCCGAAGAGGAATTCATGGTCGTGATTCTGCTCAAAGAATTTAATCTGCTCACCAATGTATTTGAATCCTGTCAGTGTCTCGATCAGTGCCACATTGTATTCTTTCGCAATAGCTCTTGCCATTTTTCCGGAAACAATCGTAGTTACAACAGCACCATTCTCAGGAAGCATACCCAGTTCTTTTCTCTGGGAAAGAAGATATTCCAGGATCAGCATTCCGGACATATTTCCTGTGAAACTTTCATACTCGCCGGTCTTCTCATTCTTTGCATAAATTCCAAGTCTGTCTGCATCCGGGTCAGTAGCCAGAACGATATCTGCGTCCACTTCTGCTGCAAGCTTCAGAGCCAGTGTAAATGCGTTCTTATCCTCCGGGTTCGGATAGCTTACTGTAGAGAAATCTCCGTCAGGAAGCTCCTGCTCTTTTACTACATAAACATTGTTAAATCCAAGTTCTTTCAGTACACGTCTTACCGGAATATTACCTGTTCCGTGAAGAGGTGTGTAAACGATTTTCAGCTTATCTGCCTGCTCTTTGATGGCTTCCGGACGGAGAACCAGTTTCTTAAGAGCTTCCATGTATCTGTCATCAATTTCTTCACCGATCACTTCATAAAGACCAGCTGCCTTTGCGTCTTCTTCAGACATTGTCTTCACCTGAGCGAAGTCTGTGATTGCCTGAACTTCAGTAATAATCTGTTTATCCTTAGGAGCTGTGATCTGTGCGCCGTCCTCCCAGTAAACTTTGTATCCATTGTACTGTGGCGGATTGTGGCTTGCAGTTACCACCACACCTGCTGTGCAGCCTAACTCACGAAGTGCAAAGGAAAGCATTGGTGTAGGACGAAGGGACGGGAAAATATATGCCTTAATTCCGTTTGCAGCCATGCACAGAGCTGTCTCTTTTGCAAATTCCGGTGACATATGTCTGGAATCAAAAGCAATAGCAACACCCTTTTCCTGCGCATTTTCTTTGATGATAAAGTTTGCAAGACCCTGAGTTGCTTTTCTTACTGTATAAATGTTCATACGGTTAGTACCGGCACCCAGGATTCCTCTCAGTCCGCCTGTACCGAATTCAAGGTCTTTGTAAAATCTCTCTTTGATCTCCTGAGGATCATCTGCGATGGCTTTTAACTCGGCTCTTGTATCAGCGTCAAAATACTCATCCTCACACCAGCGCTGATAGGTATTGTTCATAATCAGTTCGCAGCGCTGTTTTACACAGTCAGGGGAACGATGAGGATCTCTTGGTGTGTTAAACAGATAATCTTCCAGTTTATCAATTGTAGTTGTTGCCACATGCATTCTGGTATCGCAGGATGCATAATAGATATAAATATCTCCATTCTCCTTTGCGATAGCGCCGTTTGTAAATACTACATTGGAAACATCTCCGACTCTCTCTTTTCCAAGTGGTACAAGGAATACACCGGATGGCTCAGCGATCACTTTGGAAGGATCATTCAAATCAGTTCCGAATACATAGAGGACATAACGAAGTCCTGCTGCTGTATTTCTTACACCGTGAGCAATATTGATCCAGCATTTCTTACCTCTGATCGGCACTGCACCTGCACCGTTCTTGGACTCTGTCAGAGTATGATAGATTCTCTTGCTGATAATCTTCTCCTCATCGATCACTGCATGTTCAATATCATCACAGAGACCAAATCCGATTCCTCCGCCGCTTCCTGTTTCAATGAAACCATCCATAGGACGTGTGTAGAATGCATATTTGCCGTCTACAAATTCCGGATGAAGAACTACATTTCTCTGCTGCGGGGAATGAAGTGTTTTCAGATTATCAAGACGCTCCCATGTCTTAAGGTCTTTTGTTCTTACGATACCTGCCTCAGCAACTGCTGCAGAAAGATCCGGATTTGTTTTATCCTTGCTCTCAGAACAGAACACACCATAAATCCAACCATCTTCATGTTTGGTCAGACGCATGTCATATACGTTTGTTTCTTCCGGGCAGGTATCCGGAAGCTGTACCGGATAATCCCAGAAATGGAATCCATCGATTCCTGTATCGCTCTCTGCTACTGCAAAGAAAGATTTACGGTCATTTCCCTCTACGCGGACAACCAGATAATATTTTCCATTCAGCTCAATAGCACCGGAGTTCATCACTGCATTGATTCCGAGACGTTCCTGGAAATTGGGGTTTGTCTTCGGGTTCAGGTCATATCTCCATTCAACCGGTGCAAACTCTCTTGTCAGTACCGGATATTCATAACGGTCATAAATTCCATTATAAAAATCTGTTTTCTGATTTTTTCTTGCGATCAGTTTTTCTACTTTCGCTTTTTCAACGTAATACTGTTTATTCAGCATTTTTCATCCTCCTTATTACTTCCATACACATACGTCCGTTGTGATACGGGCATTTCCATGGTTCTACAATAGGTCCGTCTCCAGGTGTGTGGTCTTCGTTCACATACCAGAACCACTCAGAGCCTTCTCTTGGATCCAACATATAAGTTTTAATATACTTCCATTCATCCTCTGCTGCCTGTAAATATTCCTTTTTCTCCGGATCCTTCTGATATCTGTTCAGGAAGCCGATCACTGTCTCTGCCTGCACCCACCAGATTCTTCTCGTATCATTGACCCCATTTTCACATTCATTCATCAAAGAATGATCCACAAAAGCTCTGTGATAAATATTTTCTGCAATCTCTGTTGTGATCGGTGTGATCTTCGCAGTATATTTTTCATCATCCAGTACTTCCAGACCTCTGTCCATCAGCCAGGAAGTCTCAATATCATGTCCATAGGAATACAGATCAATCAGACTGTTCCATGTTCTGTCAAAAAATACTTCCTGTCTGCCAAGCTCTTTGTTATATACCTTATCTGCAAAAAGATTCATCATAAAACGAAGCCTGTCTCCTGTAAACGGATCCTTTGTCACACGGTACAATTCTGTATAAGCCTCAAAAACATGAAGCAGGGTATTCATCGTTTTCTCTGCAATAATACCATTCTCAGAAAGCTTGTCATTCTCTTCCGGCTCAAATTTGCGGTTAAAAGCTTCCAGATATCCATACTCATCCGTACATCTGTCCTCGATCACCTTCTGAAGGCCTCTGGCAATCTCCAGTGCTTCCTTGTTTCCTGTTGCATCATAATAGGAAGAGAGAGCATAAATTGCGAATGCCTGATTATAGGTATGCTTCGTTGTATCTGACGGTTTCCCGTCATAAGTAACTGACCAGAACATGCCGCCATATTCTCTGTCCAGACATTTCTCCTTCAAAAATGCATATGCATGATCTGCATCCTCTTTCAGTTTTTCTTCTCCAAGTGTCATATAGGCATTGGCAAAAAACCACAGGATTCTGCTGTTTAAGATACATCCCTTTTCATAGTCCTTTTGTACCTTAAGGTCATAACCCATGTAGCCATAAAAACCGCCGTATTCTTCATCCCTCAGGTTTTCCCAGAAAGGAATCAGCTTCTGTGTTAATTCCTCTTCGATTTCCTTCACAAATGTACCCATTTTTCTCCTCCTGTCATTCTGTCCTGATATTTTCTGGTTTGATTGTACCACGATTAACTTAATTATCAACATTTAATTACTTAAAAAAGCGGTTTTGGAAAAACCACAAATATTTAAGTTGCTATTTTGTACGTTTTTAACTGTGCATTATAAATTACAGCCATTCTCCCGGATCACATCTCTATACCAGTATGCAGAATCCTCTGCTGATTTCTGAAATCCACATACACAAGCCCGAAACGCTGGGCATATCCTTCTGCCCATTCAAAATTATCCATCAGTGACCACTGGAAATATCCTCTCAGATCAATCTCCGAAGCCGCTCTCTTCAGCTCGTGAAGGTAACGTGCCAGAAAATCAATTCTGTTTGGATCGTGGACTGGTCAAGCATTACTAATGCTATAGCTGATATTTCACGCCACGATCAAAGACATCAGGTAAAATGGCGTTGCGTCTTTATTGTTATCCGGCAGGATTTCAATTTCTACCCTATGAGTTTTGTTTTCTCCATGGTGAAGGATTGGTTCCAGATATAGGCAGTCGCCCCAGTCTTCATCGAAATTTGCATCAAGAAGTACCTCATTGGCTCTGTCCCCGTCCAACACAAGCTTTGCGCGCAGTGCAGGCTTATGAATGGTTTTTCTGTACTGTACCGCAATACAGGAGCCTTCTGTCTCAAAAGTAACCTTATCTCCCGGCTTCTTTCCGATCCATCCGTTTTTGAAATGATCCAGATGTCCTGTTTTCTCTTCTGTATCTGCCCGGAATCCTGCAAGCTCCGGAGAAATTTCCCGGATTGTCAGTCGTCTGGCATTTTCATATGCATTCTGAGTCATCGGTTCCGGAATCGTCAGCTCATCTTCCTGCTCTGCCATATGACTTCGAACCTCTTCCAGAAAAGCAATGATCTTCTCCGCCACCAGTTTATGGCCTTTATCATTTGGATGAAGACCGTCCGGTGTCAGTTCTTCTCTTGTATATTTTCCCTGCTGCATTTCCTGATACAGAGTATCTTTAATGCTGACATGAGGAACCTGATACCAGTTACCCACTGCATTGTGAAAATCCTGAGCAGTTTTTCCTGTGTCATAAAATACATTGTTCAGGATTACCACTGCAGGTTCTGATTTCCACTGAAGAAGTTTACGTATAACACCTTCATAGGTTTCCTGGAAAAATTCATCCGGTTCGTCATTCACACTGAAATCTACCACTACGAAATCTGGCTGATACATTAGCACATCCGTAACAGCTCTGGAAACTCCATAATGAGAAGTTGTTCCTCCAATCCCGCCATTTACATAGTGAAATTCCGCATTTGGAAAGGTTTCCTTCCACCAGGTAAACACTCTGTAGGCATATGTGTTCTCATGCTCAGTGGCAAGGCTTCCCTGGGTAATGGAACCTCCCAGGAAACCAATGGTCAGTTCTTCACCTCTCTGCGCTCTTGTCATACAACTTTTCAGTCTTGAAAGATTTATCTTTTCCATCACTTCTCCCATCCCTTCACATTCAGTTTCTCTATATAAGCAGCCAGCTCCTGAGACATTTCCTCTGCCTCCGGGATACGCAGATGTCCGGGAGTACCCTTTCCGTTTCGTGTGAAAAGACACTGGGTGATGTCCGGATGATCCAGTTCTTTCACAACTTCCCCGATTGATCTGTCCCAGGACTCATCATGGCAGAGCAGGGTTGTGCAGCAGACAATTTTGACTTCCGGATACTGTTTCTTCAGCCCTTCTATAAATTCCTTATAATGCTCTCTCCACTGCTTTGATCTCTCACTGTTGTAGTCTTCTTTCATGTAGTCGTCCGGATGATTATCATTCTGACCGATCGCCACAATTACCACCTGCGGTGTATATTTGGAGAAATCCCACTCTGTTGCATTTCCAAACAGTGGATTGTAATGTATTTTATTCCAGGCTGTCTCCATTCCGATTGCTTCTGGTTCATAATCCCTCAGAGCAATTCCGCCCTGAGCAACATCATGAATCTGCGCATTCAATCTTCTCGCAGTCATCCATGCATAGGAATACCAGCTGTTGGAATATTCGCCATTATGTTCCGGGTCTTCTTTTCCCGTGTAGTCCACAGCCTCAGATACCTCTCCTGCTGATACAGAATCTCCATACACTTCGATTTTTCTTTCCGGCAATGGATCTGAATCCATGATTTCTGCTCCCTGGCCAAGCTCAAATCCCAGGAAAGTAAGTTCATGGCAGGAATCCTGTCTCTTAAAAATCATCACTTCATGTTCCGTTTTCTCTGATCCCTTTACCGGAATATCAAGCAGCGCTTCTCCGTCTTTCGGAAGAAGAACGGAACTTTGTTCCCCATCTAGGATCACTCCCAGATAATTGTTCCAATAAGCATTACGGTTCTTCACATGAACTTTCAAAACGTTTCCTGTAAATTTCATTTTTACAAATGTACACGGAAATACAAAAATCGGTTCCAGCGGATTACTCCAGTCAATTCTTCCACTGTAAATCAATTTCTTATGATCTGCTAAAATTGTCATTCTTCCTGCCCTCTGTCTTCTATAATCTCGTAATCTCCCATATTACTGACCAGCCGGTAAGGCAAAACAGGAGCCTCACGCCATCACACATGGCACGACGCCCCTGTCTCATCCTGTTCTATAATTGTAGATTGATTATCTCTTTCCGATCTCAGTATCTTCTTCTGTCACAACACTGTGTTCTTTAATATAAGAAATAATCTCATCAACCTCTGTAAATGCAAGGCCTACATAAGTATCTGCACATCCATAATAAATAGCAATCTTTCCGCTTTCCGCATCATGGATCGTCGCACATGGGAATGTAACATTCGGAACAAATCCACGCTCTTCATACCATTCTTCCGGTGTGAGGAGGAAAGTATTGCAGCGATATTTCACAACAGATGGATTGTCAATATCAAGGATTGCTCCACCGATGCTGTATACATATCCATTGCAGGTTCCTGTTACACCGTGATAGAAAAGAAGCCATCCTTCAGAAGTTTCGATAGGAGCTGCGCCACCGCCGATTTTTACGTTCTGCCACCATTCACTTCCTTTTCCCATTACATGGCGGTGTTTACCCCAATATTCCATATCCGGGCTTTCGGAGATAAAGATATCACCAAATGGAGTATGTCCACTGTCACTTGGGCGGGAAAGCATCATGAATTTATCATTAATCTTTCTCGGGAAAAGAACTGCATTTCTGTTAAATGGAAGGAACGGATTTTCAATTCTTGTAAAGGTTTTGAAATCCTGTGTTTTTGCAATACCGATCGCTGCACCATAGAAATCCTGGCACCAGATGATATAATAAGTATCTTCTACCTTTACCAGTCTTGGATCGTATGCATATTTCGGCATAAAATCATTTCCGTTTTCATCCTTGAAAGGAATTTTTTCTTTGTCAAAATCCCAGTGGATGGCATCCTTGCTTCTTCCAAGGTAGATATATGGAATACCGTTTGTCTGTTCTCCACGGAACACACCGATGAATTCTCCTTCATATGGCATAACTGCACTGTTAAAGATACGTGCAACCCCTTCTGATGGATTACGTCCGATAATCGGGTTTTCGCTGTATCTCCATACCGGGATTTCTGATTTACCTTTTTTATCTGCAGGTCTGTCCTGCCATGGCATATTTGGCACTGCAGGTCCAATTATTTTATATTTGCTCACTTGGATATTCCTCCTGTTATTTGTCTTTTTTTACACTTCTGTCTTTCTTTAACCTTTGACTGCACCGGCTGCAACACCACTGTAAATCTGATTCTGGAAGATGATAAATATGATCAGTGCAGGAAGAAGAGAAATAATAACACCTGCGCAGATCAGATTATACTGGCTTCCAAGAGGTCCTGTGAATGTATACAGAGAAGTTGCCACTGTACAGAGTTTTGTTTTATCCTGAAGATAGAGCTGTGCACAATAGTATTCATTGTATGTATTGGCACCCTTCAGAATGATAGATGTCACAATTGCCGGTTTCAGAAGAGGAAGAAGAATCTTACGGTAAATTGTAAAATAAGATGCTCCGTCCAGATATGCGGATTCATCCAGGGAAACCGGAAGGTTCTCAAAATACTGAATAAATATATAAATAGAAATAACATCTGTTCCACACATCATGATAATGTAACCGTACAGAGTATTTACAAAATGCAGGTTAACCATGATCTCATAAACTGCTACCTGCATGGCAACTGCCGGAAGCAGAGCCGCAAAAGTAAACAGGTTACGAATCAGGGCATTTCCCGGAAACTTAAAGCGGTTCAGTACATATGCAAGCTGTGTTCCGATAATTATGGATATTGCAAGGACTGCCACCAGGATGATCAGCGAGTTTCTGAACGCTGTCAGCATGTTTGCTTTTGTAAATGCCTTCACAAAGTTATCAAAGTTCAGCCAGCTTTTCGGCAATACCATAACGTTTGTACTCTTATATTCAGCATCTGTCTTAAAAGCTGTGATCACGCAGGAAACAATCGGAAGTATTGCAACAAACGCAAAAAATATGAGAGAGAAATATTTTATGATCGTCCAGATCACAAATCCTGCACTGTATTGTTTTCTCCTTTTTGCAGGAACTGCTGCTGTCTGTGCCATATTCTAGTTTCCTCCTTTCCCGGATGCTGCTGCCAGTTTTGCTGCTTTTTTCTTTTTCTTTTTAACAGCATAAGCTTCATCATCTGCACTTGCGTTACGGAAAATATATTTAAAGAACGCATCCTGCAGGAATTTTGCAATGATAATGATCACCAGAAGAAATACAGCCATAGCTGAAGCAAGACCAACCTTCTGATTTGTATGTGCTATCGTATTCATAACTACAAAGAATGTTCCTGTTCCATTTGCACCACCTGTGATAACGAATGGAGCTTCGAATGCACTCAGCGCACCTGTGATGGACAGGATAATATTCAATGTAACAATTGTCTTAATGCTTGGCAGAATAATATATTTAAACTGCTGGAATTTATTTGCGCCATCCAGTTCAGCCGCCTCATAAAGCGCACCGTCTACTGACATGATCGCACCTATAAACAGAACCATATTCTGGCCGAAATATCTCCATACAGATGAAGCAACCAGCGACCAGTTATTGATTGACTGATCCTTCAGCCAGTAAGGCAGATTATCAAGTTCAAAACCACACCACTGAAGGACTGTATCAAACACAAAACCATGTGTATAAAAGAATTTAAATATAAAACCAATGGCAATACCGTTAATCAGATATGGAAAGAACATAAAACCTTTAAACAGATTTCCACATTTTACCTTCATACTCAGAATTGTTGCCAGATACAGAGCAATCACAAGCTGGATGATCGATCCTGCCATATAATACAGACAAAGCTTTAAAGCCCCGATAATGTCATCTCGTTTGAAAATAGCTCTGTAGTTGTCCAGTCCGACAAACTTTCTTGTTCCTACATATTTCATTTTGTAAAAACTGAATTTCACCATCTCTGCAAAAGGCAGATAAGTAAAAGTAATCAGCAATATCAGCGGGATAATAATAAAAGCAAGAATTACAAGCGTCTGTTGTCCTTTTTTGCTTTTACGCCACTGTGCAAAAGATCCACTCTTTTCCATGCAGATTTTCCCTCCTTAATATCTGCAGGCGGGGAAACTCCTCCGCCTGCAATAGTTTTAAGTCTCAGCCGACCCGGAAATTATTCATTTACCTCAACATCATCTGTATCCTGTGCATCACTCCATGCTTCATTCCACTCAGCCATAATGTCATCAAATTCTTCATCCTTATTTGATGCATGCTCTACAATTGACTGGATCTTTTCATTTCCGCCGGCAGCAACCATAAGTTCAGAATCTGCATTCAGTTCATTCAGAAGATCTTCCTCACCGTCAAGTGCCGGTTCATTAGAAACAAATTCTACATTGTTTGCAGTAAATTCATCATATACTGACGGATACTGATCATCGCCAACTGCGATCGGAAGTCCGCCTTCATTATAAGAATACTGTGATTTCTCTGTCATCCATTTTACAAATACCATTGCTGCTTCCTGTTTTTCCTTATCAGCATCTGCATTGATACCGAAGCAGTAGTCTTCATCTGCCGGTGAATACTGTTTGCCGTCTACAGTGATCGGGAATGCAAAGTATCCGATATCATCAGGATTCTCTCCTGCACCCTGCATCTGTGGATAAGCCCAGGAACCAAGTACCATTGTTCCAATCTCACCATTGTTCAGCATACCCTTACTGCTTTCCCAGTCAGTTGTTGTATAATCATCTTCTGTAAGTCCGTCTGCAACTGCATCATAGAGAACTTTATATACGTTATAGGCACCTGTGCCGTCTCCCGGATTTGCAAACGGATCTTTCTGATGTGGAAATACCTGATTTCTGTATTTTGCATCACCTGTTGCTGTAACTGCGGTATAATCATCCCATGCATTCATAGTCCATCCGGCTGCATAGTTTGTATAAAGCGGGATTGCATCTGTCTTATCTTTAATTGCCTGAAGATCTTTGATAAATTCATCTGGTGTCTTAGGTGTTTCTGTTATTCCTGCAGCTTCAAAAACCTTCTTATTATAAAGAACACCACGTCCCACAATTGTCACAGGAATACCATATACCTGTCCGTCATACAGCCATCTGTTTGGATATTTAACCTGTTCACTTACAGAATCAAGATCTCCATAGGAAAGGAAGTATGTAGAAAGATCAGATTTATCAACTTCCGGGATCATCATGATATCGCCCCAGTCACCTCCCTGAAGACGAAGAAGGGAATCCTGTGCATAATCAGTGATACCTTCAATCTCAACCTTAATGTTTGGATACATCTCATTAAATTCTTTAAGGTATGCATCCCAGTTCTTGCCTGTGTAATCTGCATCAAGCATATCTGTTCTGTTTGTAAGAAGTTTCAGTTCTGCTTCCACATCTGTATAGTCTTCACCAAGTTTGATGTCTGCATAATTCAGATCATCATCAGCAAATACTGCTGCAGAACCTCCTGCTACGCTCAAAGACGCTGCCATTACTGTTGCAAGACTTACAGCTGTTGTTTTTTTACTCCATTTCATTGTTTGTCCTCCCTTTGAAATTTTCTTTTAAATTTCGTTTACTTTCAACTTCATTTTAATTATATATGCATACTTAATTTTTTCATCAACTATTCTTGTTATTTATCATTATTTCTTGTTATTTTCGTATTTTCGTTTAATCTTCATAATTATATCACATATTTTTTGTGCATATTTTTTATAGATTTCCTGTATAGCATATATTAAAATTAAATTTAATATATGTCAAAATTAATTTCATCATATTTTATTTGTATTTAGTTTATTTATAATTAATTTAATCAGGAGAATCATGTATGGATGCTACAAATTTTAAAGAAAGCTTTCTTTCCTCTGTTCATAACCGCAAAATGATAAACATTGAATACTCAGCTGAATTTCTGATTCCTAATATTTACAGATACCAGGATCTCCCGGAAACAGTTTTCTCCATCTCAGATTTTCTGCATCTTCTGGGTGGTGGAAATATACATGCTGACTCACCTTTTGCTTTCCATTTTTCTCCCATGAAATGCGCACTTCTGCTCTATACAGACAGTGGAGTCGGACGAATTACTACCAGTACCGGAACCGAATACTCTGTCGGTGATAATCAACTGCTTTTTCTCAACTGTAATCAGTCTTTTATCCTGCAAAGTATTGTTCTTCCATGGAATTTTAAATTATTCTTTATTGACGGAGACAATCTTTCTGTATTTCTTAACATAATCCGTACTCAGAAAAACAGTTGTTTCCAACTCGATTCGATTTCCCCGGTCATTCATAACCTGCGCGGGCTTCTGTCCGTTTGTCCAAAGCCTGGCATTTCTGACCTGCTGTTTATGCACCGCAGCCTTACAGAAATTCTGTCACTCCTGTGCAGCTCCTGTTTTCCCACGAAATCTTCCGAATATTCAAATGTAGCCTGGTATTTAATCGAAATGAAAGATTTTCTGGATAATCATTATCAGCAGGCTTTTTCGCTCAAACAATTTGAAGATTCTTTTCAGATCAATCGCTATCGCTTATGTCGTGAATTTTCTTCCTGTTACGGATGTCCGCCGTTACAGTATCTGACACAGAAACGACTGGACGAGGCAAAAAAAATACTGCTTACCACAGATCTGCCGATCCATGAAATAAGCAGTATAATTGGTTATGATAACACAAACCATTTTATTAACTTATTTAAAAAATATGTTTCCATGACTCCCGGAAAATTCAGACAAACGGCACAGCAGGTGCAATCCGTTTCACGCTGTCCCTCTCAATAAATTTTCCCGGAAGTGAGAAAATACCGGTTGAATAATTATCATTTTTCAGTTTATGCAGAATAATATGGACAGTTCGTCTTGCCATTTCCCTGGTATTAATTTCATAGGTTGTCAGTCCAATATTGCCAAACTGATCCGAAATATAGTTATCAAATCCAACAACTGAAACATCTGACGGTACCGAATAACCTTTTTGTATCAATTTTCGGATCAGCAGACTGGCCGTGCCGTCACAATTACAGAAAAAAGCAGTGGGCATTTCTGCAGGAAGCTTAAATTTATTCTCAACATCAACCAGTCCGGTTTCCCTGTCACGATCATCAAGCATCCATTCTTCCCTGATCTTCATTCCATGTTCCATCTGGGATTTAAGATATCCCAGAAAACGGTCATCAATGCTGGTTGTAGAAAGTCTTGTTCCCACAAATCCAATCCTGCTATGTCCCATCTCAAACAGATAATTGGTCATCTCATATCCACCCATCAGGTTATTGGCAACTACACAGTCCGTAATTTTACCTCTTCCTGTAGTATCCAGATTCACAGTCGGTACCGGAATGTTTTCCGCAAGAAATTCTGCATATCCATGCTTAAATTCACCCATTATGATCAGTCCGTCTGCTTTTTTTTCAATGATAACCCTGGGCATCTCTTTTCTCAGCTCAACCTCACGGCTGATCACTTCCAGCATGGGAAAACAACTGCGGGAAATCGCCCACTTTGAGACTTCCTGATAGAGTTTCCAATAAAAAGACTGATTTTCTCCCAGATATCTGTCGGCAACAATGACCCCGATTGTAAAGCTTTCAGCCTTCACATCTATGCTCTGAATTTCACTTCTTTTGTATCCCATCTCATTGGCCAGGCTGACAATTTTCTGCCTCAGTTCCTCACTGACACCCTTCTGCCCGGAAAGTGCTTTGGAAACTGTTACTGCACTGACATTCAGTTTTTTTGCTATATCCATTAATCTGACTGTTTTTGCCATTTACTTAACCTCTTTTTTAAGTTCCTTTTAAAATTATCACAGTTATCTGGCAAAATCAAGCGATGTTAGATTTTTGTCATTTTTCAGCTTCAAGCCTGTCAAAGATTTTTCTGATAATGAGTGAATTTATAAATGCCTGTATTCCCATACCTGCAAAAATCCAGATCCAGAAAATTGCTGCAAACGTTTCCGCCGAAATCAGAAACCATCCCAACGGAAGAAGATTTACGGCTGTCATCACTATGGTCTGCCATAAATGACTTGCCGCAAGGCGTGCCGCGTTCTCAAATATCTTGCGGGTTGTATTCTGATAACGTGCCATCAACGGAAATACATAAGAAAATACTGCTGCTGCAGCCAGAAGAATCACGATACAACATCCATATATCACAGATGCATTCTGACTGTCACTCTGTCCAAGGATATGAAAATCAGCCGCCAGAATACCTGTAATCACCAGTAAAATCATTGTCACCGGAAGTGACTGAAGAAAATTTTGTTTAAATGCCTTAAAATAATTTCTGGTTACCGTCGTTTCTTCATCGCGAACCAGTTTCAACATCACATAATACAAAGAACTTAAGGATGTTCCAATTGTAATCAACGGAATACAACACAAAATACTCAGTATACTCAGCCATAAAATATCAAATACTTTAGTCATAATCTGACTATATGCACTATCTCCACGAAACGTATCTTTAAACGCCATTATTTTCTCCTTCCTTCCCATCCATCAGATAATCCAGAAATTTCAATGCATTCTCCGGATTCGGTGCATTCACTGCCACTGCCAGAACCGGATGTTCAAGATAACCTCCCGACATATCTGTATAACGGTTATTTCCATCCAGACTCAATCCATAGGGTTTTATCTCTCCCTGTCCTGTCTCATGGTCTTCAAAAGAAACCTCGTCGGAATCTCTGTATCCTGCAGCATATACATATTCTGTATGATACTTATCCGCAAGATTCTCTTCTGACAGTTCATCCAGACTTCTGAAATATCCATAGCCCGCGAATTCCCGAAAAACATCTTCATCAAGAATCAGTACATCTATCTGCTGACTGTGCAGATATACCTGAATCTTATCAAGCGCACCATCCTTCAGATAGAAGGAATCATCAATATGTACCTGTTTATATTTACCATCCGCACCCAAAATATCACCGATTTCTGATACAGCCTGTGCCTGTTTTTTCTCATCCAGTGAATCATCCACCACTGTAGCATAAAGAATATTTTTTTCATCCGGTTTCAGAAAGAAATGCCATCCCAGGAAACATACAACAGCCACAATAACAGTAATCACACTCAGCGGAAACAAATAGTAATCCATAAAATACTGCTTCCTTTGTTCTCTGTTCATTTCATGCCATTTTTGTTTTTCTGATTTTCTCATAACTTTCTGCTCTCTTTACAATTTTGTCCGGACACTTTCCTTCTCCACGATTTTTCCGGAAACAATACTCAGGCCCCGTCCTGATAATGGATTCTTAATCTGTTTCAGTGCTTTTTCCAGTGCCACCTTTACCATTGCCCGGGTATTTACCTCATAACTGGTAATCTTTTTATCCGGGAATCCAGGATACAGGTAATTATCGAAACCGACTACAAAAACATCCTCCGGTACACGGTATCCCTGTTTCTCCAGTTCCACAATCAGCAGCCCTGCTGCAAGGTCACAGTTGCAGACAAAGGCTTCCGGCATATGCTCCGGCAGCTTAATGTCCATATAGCCTTTTTCATCACGGTCTCCGATCAGCCATTCTTCCGGAAGAATCCTTCCATGTTCTAACTGTGCTTTATAAAAACCGCAGTAACGATCCATGATACTGCTGGTCGCATGAACGGAACCCACATAGGCCATCTTCGTAATCCCCTGCTCAAACAGGTATTCTGTCATCAGGTACATTCCATAGAAGTTATCAGCAATAACTGCATCATTTGCCAGCTCTTTGTCATAAAAATCCAGAAAAATTACCGGCACATCCGTATGTTCTTTCATAAAGTGGATGTAATCCCTGCTGATCTCTCCCATCACGATCAGCGCATCTACGGTATGCTCCTCCTCAATCCTCGGAAGAATAAAATTGTCCTCCATTTCATGCTTCAGGATTTCTACTGCTGCCATACAGTTCTTATCAGTAGCAACCAATGCAAGTTCCTGATACATTTTCCAGTAAAATGTAGTATATGTAGCCAGATATTTTTCGGAAATGATCACTCCGATATTTCGCAGACCGCCTTTGTTGCGTTCACGCTTGGCTGCTGCAGTCATCTGATGATACCCCAGCTCATCTGCCACCTTTTGGATTTTCTCCCGCATCTCATCACTGACACCCTTATTACCGGCCAGAGCATTGTGGACAGTTACTGTACTGACTCCTACCTTTGCGGCAATATCTGCCATTCTTACTTTCCCCATCCCATTACATTTCCTTTCTTGTTTTTGTTTACTGTTTCTCATACTGCACGGTAAGTGAGATGTTCTGTAACGGGAAAACATTTGCACTCATGACTTTCTCGTCCCAATACGATCAAACGTAAAGCGGACATTCGCAATCCGCTTCGCTACTTGCTCATGAACGCAGTCGCTTCGCGACCTGTGTTCAAACAGTATTTTCCAGTTCTTACTCATTTACTTTCACAAAATGATATAGCTTACTCCTGAAGTCTCCCCAGAATCCTTTCACAAGGAAACCACACTTCATCAACATCTCGCCTGTATATTTTTCTTCGGTTCCCTCAAGTGCATAGACAGCTTCCGTATCAAATCCCTGCAGGAAGATTCTTCTGCTGTGGGCATTGGGTGTGCTGAGTACATGCACATAAGTTACCAGAACTTCTCTCTTATCCTTGGCCGCTACTGCCCAGCAATCATACAGATGATTCTCTCTGTAGGAAGCAATTCTGTAGTAGTCACCCTCACGTACCAGTTCATGATATTTGTGGTACATCTTTGTCTGCTCCGGGATCATCTTTCTGTCTTCTTCCGGAATCTTTGTCACATCCAGTTCGTATCCAAAGGTACCTGCCAGTGCCACATGTCCTCTTGTCTCGAAGGGCGTCACCCTGCCAACTGTATGGTTCGGGCAGTCGCTGACGTGAGCGCCCATGGTAGATAACGGATAGATCAGGGAAGTTCCTTCCTGGATCATCAAACGCTCGATGGCATCTGTGTCATCAGAACACCAGATCTGTGGACTATAGTATAACATACCCGGATCGAAACGCGCACCACCTCCGGAACAGTTTTCCAGAAGAAGATCAGGAAATTCTGTAACCAGTCTCTCCTGCAGTGCATAAACGCCCAGAACATAACGATGGAAAAGTTCCTGCTGCTCTTCCGCTCCCAGATAAGTGCTTCCCAGGTCACTTAACTGACGATTCATGTCCCATTTCACATAAGCAATATTGGCACTTCTTAAGATAGAAGCCACGCTCTCATATACATAATCCAGTACTTCCGATCTGGAAAGATCAAGAACGTACTGTTGTCTGCTCTGTGTTGCTTCTCTTCCCGGAATCTGGATTGCCCATTCCGGATGCGCCCTGTAAAGATCAGAGTTTGGAGAAATCATCTCCGGCTCAAACCAGATACCAAACTCAAGACCAATCTTGTTTACTTCATCTACCAGATGTTTCAGGCCGCCTGTGATCTTATCTGTGTTGACCTTCCAGTCGCCAAGAGAACAGTTATCGCTGTTTCTCACGCCAAACCAGCCGTCATCCATAACCAGCATCTCAATACCGCAGGACTTCGCTTCTCTTACGATATCTAACAGCTTATCAGTGTTGAAATCAAAATAGGTAGCTTCCCAGTTATTGATCAGGATTGGTCTCTTCTTATGAAGATATTTGCTTCTGATCATATGGTTTCTGTAGAAATCATGATAGCTTCTGGTCATTTCTCCCAGGCCTTCATGAGAATAAGTCATAACAACTTCCGGTGCCTGAAATTCTTCTCCTTTTTTCAGTATCCAGCCGAATTCTTCTTTGTTGATGCCCATAACTGTACGAACAGAATCAAACTGGTTTAACTCTGCCTGTCCGATAAAGTTTCCGGAATATACGAAATGCATTCCATAAACTTTGCCCTGCTGCTGAGTGGTTCCCGGTGTTACCAGCGCCACAAAAGGATGCTCCTGATGACTGGATTCTCCTTTTGTAGAGGATACCATCTGTTTTCCGTAACGGAGCGGTCCCTGCTGGATGTGACGCTCTCTTGCCCAGGAACCATGAAGTGTCAGCATCTCAAAGTTCTCGTTGTCCATATCCAGACATGCACTGTAGATTTTCTCAATTTTAAGCTTCTGATCACCCTTATTAATTAATTTCACACTTCTGGTGATCACGTTCTCTTTTTCAAATACAGAATAACTTAGCACTACCTGCAGTCCCAGAATCTCATCCTCACAGAGGATATCCAGCGTCTGTACTTCTTCCTCTGTACCGAAAGATGCAGGAAGTCCTTTGAGAGCTTTTTTCCCATTATAAATTTCGTGGGAAACGTAGTGAATCTCACATCCCATCTGTCCTGCTTCCTTGCGCACATTCAGGCAGCTTTCACGATAATCTCCGATTCCTCCTGTGGGATACTCCATTGGAAAGCTGTCTAGGAAGGAAGATTTCTCTCTCTTGTTTACAGATGGTGTGTACGGTGGCTCCTCCATACGCAGCATGTAATTCTCTGCATCTCTATATAACCGATCTCCGTAATAAATATGTCCCAGATATCCTTCCGGGGTTAATCCCATTAAGTAAGTACTTTTTTCCGTATCCAGACGGAAGATTTTCTTATCTTCATTAAACTGAACAGCCATGTCTGCTCCTTTCTTTCTGTTGTGCGGCTGCTGGTAACAACAATTCCGCAATGGTTCTGTCTGTGGTTTCTGTCGTTGTCTTCCCTTTCAGTATACTTAATTATTAATTTCCAGTCAACTTAATTTTTTAAGTTCAACAAATCCAACAAAAAAGGAGCGGAAAAACTGACAGATAGAACAAAATAAAAAACTTCTTTTCGAAAACTCATGATTGATTTTCAAAAAGAAGTTTTGCTCTGATATTTATACTACTTTTTCGGGATCATAGCAACCTTTTCCCACTGATAGGTTCCATTGTCGACTGTCATTACTGCCATGGTAATCTCCTGGTCGAAGCGTCTGGGGCCGCAGCTTCCCGGGTTTAGCCATAGACGGTTGTCTATCATTTTTTCGAAGTATTTATGGGTATGTCCGAAGATGACTACCTGTGTGTCTTTTAAATCCCAGTCTACATCTTTTTTATTGTGAGTCATGAAAAATTTTACCCCTTCTATGGTAAAGTGTAAGGTTTTCGCCATTCCCTCTGCCCAATCTTTGTCATTATTTCCTCGGACTACATAAATAGAACCCATCATACGCAGTTTATCCAGAATTTCCGGTTTGTTTACGTCACCTGCATGGATAATACAGTCGCAACCCTTTAAAATTTCCAGTATTTCCGGCCTGAGCAGGCCATGGGTATCTGAAATAATCCCTATTTTCTTCATACACTATTTCCTCGCTAATCATTCTCTTATAGGCCGTTTTATAATTTCATCATTCTATGTTTAATTTTCATCAAACAATTCAATCTTTCCATATTCCCCATCATACCCCGGAATTCTCTTCACATTTCCGGTTCTTACATTTTCAATTCCTTCCGCAATCCGTTCTCCTGCACAGGATTTAATATCTTCTGACGGTACATTTCGCAGAATGTCGAATTCTGTCCCCAGTGTCTGAATCATCTGTTCAAAACACCCCTGCACTTTCTTACTTGCAGTGGAATAGCCCATACATGTAGAGATCACTTCCGGCAGAGGTACAAGACTTTCATATTTCTTACCATCTTTTTTCACAAAACCTTCCGCTCTGTCTGCAAGCTGTTCTACTCTGTGATCTACACCCATGGTCAGCTTCTTTCCGCAGACAGGGCAGATTCCTCCAAGCCGTTCTGCTTCCACCGGGCTTAATGATACACCGCATTTTCTGTGACCATCGAAATGATATTTCCCCTCTTCAGGAAAAAATTCTACTGTTCCTTCCAGCCCTTCGCCAGTCTGGATTGCCCGATAAAGTCCTTCATAGGAACAGTCAATATCCAACAGATTCGCCTCGCGCCCCAGCTTAGACGGGGAATGTGCATCTGAATTGGATACAAGCTGATAGCGGTCCAGTTTGGAAATTCTCCAGTTCATAGCCGGGTCAGAGGAAAGCCCTGTTTCCAGTGCATGTATATACGGTGCCAGTTCCTCGAAACATTCCTCTACAGAATCAAATCCTGATTTCGCACCTAATACAGAGAAATGCGGTGTCCAGATATGAGCCGGAATCAGAATTCCTTCCGGGCATACATCCAGCATCATTTCCAGAAGATCATGACTGTCCAGACCAAGAATCGGACGACCATCTGAGTGAATATTTCCGATTTTTTCCAGACGCTGTGCCATGGCATCTGCTGCCTCCAGACTGGGAAGCAGGATTACATTGTGTACTTTTCTGGTCTTTCCATTTTTCTTATAAATAGAACTGATTTCCCCGGAGACAACAAAACGTGTTCCTTCTCCCGGGAACTTCCGGCTTTCTTCTTTTACATATGCATCTCTGAGGCGATACAGGCCGTTTCCCTCTGAAACAAGTCTCTCCTTCAGTTCTTCTCTCCATACCGGATGCGTGAAATCACCTGTTCCAATCAGTGAAATTCCTTTCTTTCTCGCCCAGAAATCCAGATTTTCAGGCGTGCCCTCTTTGCTTGTCGCCATGGAAAATCTGGAATGAATGTGCAGATCAGCTATTGTTTTCATTCAAATTTCCTCTTGATATTTTAATCACTATAATACATATAAACTATTGACATTCCATCAATTTCAAGATAGAATATTAACAGAAACGAAGTTTACAACCGTACAGTTTTAACTAAGCGGCCTGCTCGTTTCTTTTTTTATGCGGACAATATCATAAAGATATAAATCACCATTTTCATCACATCTTATCAGTATTCTGGCTCCAAAAACGTTATACCTTTCCAACATCCCATTTTTATCATACACTGGTATTCCAAAATGTGTATCATATCGATACCACCCATGTTTAGCCTTATTACCATGTTTATTTTTGAAGTCCGGATATTCCCTTTTATTATTTGCTATCTTTATCAGTTTATCTATTGCAAATATCGCATTCGCCTTTGCTTTTTCATTTGCTCCCTTAATATTTTTAGTATCAATCGAATGGCTGAATTCATCCGGAAAATCTGTTCCAATATAAACAACCTCAGATGTTTCAAGTATTTCATAGTATTTTCCTATGTGTTCTTTTAATATATTTTCTATTTGATTCCAATCAATTTTTCTTCTTGACTTAAATCTAATATCATTAATCAACACTATTTTTAAACCATCAACATCCTCTATAAAATTAACATCTTTATTCTGCAGGCTATTTTTTTGTAATATCTTTTCATACTTCAGTTTATATGCTAATAATCTGGGAACATATGCCGGTGGAATTCTTCTTTCAGCTTCCCAATCTTCCAATGTTCGAATTGGAATTCCCGTATATTCTGCAAACTCTTTACGAGTCATCCCGACACTTTCTCTTAATTCTTTTATTTTAATTGCAATATTCATATCCCTACTCCACGTCATATTTTCTTTATCATATCACAATTTTCTTTTTACGGCAATGCGTGGTTTTTCTTTCAGAATACTCTATTGCATTTATAGCCTCCATCCATTTTCTTTCAGCCACAATTTATACGTCTCATACTCTGGCATTACTTTCTCAACTTCATCCCAGAATGCCTTCGAATGGTTCATTTCTTTCAGATGGCAGAGTTCATGTATTACTACATAATTCAGTACTTCCGGAGGTGCCAGTATCAGTTTCCAGTTAAAGTTCAGATTCTTCTCACTGCTACAGCTTCCCCATCTTGTTTTCTGTTCTCTGATGGTGATATTGCGGTAAGAAACGCCCATGAGTCTGGCAAAATAAGAAACTCTTTTGGTAATCGTTTCTTTTGCTTTTCGTATATAGACATTTCGTTTCGATTCGCTCAGATCTGCGCTCAGCGGCTTCTGTTCCCGGTATTCTTTTGTCCGTTCCAGACATCCCAGAACCCACTCCTGCTTCTGGTTTACAAATCTTTTGATCCTCGGCAGACCTATACGGAGAGGTGCGCGAACGATTACGTTTCCATCCCTGCGAACCTCCAGAGTCATGGTTTTTCTGGCACTTCTTATGACCTGATATTCGAATTCTCCGCAGGTGAATTTCTCCTGATTATTTTTTGTTTCGAATTCTCTCATCCATATATTCCTCCATCTCTGCTGCCAGAATATCCATCTTTTCCTGTGTTTCCGGCAATGCATAAGGAACCCTGTCCATGATTCTTTTCACATAATCATGTTCACGCATGATCTCATAGGTTTCCGGGAAATTGATGTCATAATACTGAGCAATATAGGAAATCCAGTAGTCCACTTTTGAAACTCTGTCTGAAGATAATACAGATTCCTTTGCCATACAGGACTCCCATACCTTTGGTGCGATTACTCCTTCACCAACACCCTTCTCATCCACTCCCAGAAGTGTTTCCATTGACTCTTCCAGCTTTACCCTGCAATTATCCAGCTTGTCTGCATCTCGGATTAACTTTGCATGAAGCAGGGTTCTCTCGTCCGTAATTCCTTCCAGTTTGAAATCACTGTGCTTCTCAATCGCAGTGCAGATCAGACTGTCAAACCTGTCATCCTTCACAAATCTGCAGATCATTTTCTCCGGTCCGAACAGAAGCTGTGCCCCATATGCTGCATGCTCCATGGTTCCCGGTTCAAAGCTGTCAAATCGTTTAATCTGTTCAAATCTTCCAATATCATGGAGCAATCCGATTACCTTCGCCAGCTGTACATCTTCCTCACCCAGCCCCATACGGCGGGCAATGTCCTCTGCTGCATCAACCACTCCATAAGTATGTACGATCTTCAGATGAATCTTATCATCTGCTCTGTCATATTCATCCAGATATGCTTCAAAAGCAGCTTTCGCTGCATCAAAGTCTCTTGTTAAGTCTAATAATTTATCCATTATTATAATCCCTTCTTTATTCCTGTTCGGACTACTTTATATTTTCTCAACCATTATTTTCTGCTTCCATACACCTTTTCTCACAATCATAAGATATACCTGAAACGATATGGAATCACAGTCATAAATGAAAGGTTCTTCTCTGTAGATCAGAGTCTGAACATTCTCTGCTTCCAATTCTTCTTTTCTTCGTTCAGCTTTTTCCATCAATTCATGTAGATATTTATTCTGTTTTCTGCCAAAATCTCTGTCCGGATAGACCGATGCTACTTCCCTAATTTTTTCTCCCAGCAGAGTAATCACCGGTAAATGACTGCTCCTGCAAAGCATTCCGGCTATCTTTTTGGCATTTGATATATCCAAATTTTTTTCATAACGCCTGAGCATTTTTCCCAGTTTTTCATCTCCTGCTTCCGTTGTCAGTTCCTGCATAACTGCCAGTGCTTCCGCCGTTACCTCCCATGGATTGTCCACCGGAACAATATACTTCTCCGGTACTGCCGGATAAAAAAGATAATTTAACGGCGGAAAATCACGCAGCATTGCCAGCTTTCGTTCCTGTTCAGTGCAATATTCCTCTCCCAGATACTCATATTTATCACGCAATATAGCAATCTGGTACTCCATTACCCTGAGATTTTCATAGCCCTTCACCCAAAAATGTCCCAGCTCTCCATAATTATACAGATGAGTTTCCAGCAAAATATCTTCAAAAAATACAGTAAACACATTTCGCCCCTGATGAACCACCAGAATATACTCTGCCCCACATAAATCCCTGTCTGCTTTCTCTAAAGAGCCCTCAAATTCCCCTTCATAATCCCTGACATAATTTCCCGTCATCCTGGCATTTTTCAGAACCAGAAAGCTTTCCACCGCATCATTCATCAGATAGATCAGTCGTAATTCTCCACTCTCCGTCTGTCCGGTAAAACCATCTGGAATATCCACAAATTCACACTGTTCCTGCTCCAGAAGCAGATTTAATTTTTCAAAATTGTCTTCCAT
>OLSQ01000783.1_pt1 | contig 29452 bp, 26 predicted proteins | sample 1672561 | NCBI WGS metagenome assembly OLSQ01 (sample SAMEA3136699, study PRJEB25190) | human gut metagenome | biome: human gut; feature: human-associated habitat; material: faeces | place: Austria | collected 2013
AAAACTGAATTCTTCAAACAAATCGCTAATTTTGCACTTGCCAGTTGAACCTGCACAATAGCTGTCGCAGTGCGGTTTAGAATAATTTAGCGAAAAGATTTTTGATTATTTGCGAAAAATAGCTAAATTTGCTATTTGGAAAATGGAGCAGCTGTTCTACATATTACCCCGCGGCATGGCCATCGGCACCCTCATCTCGGCTCCGATGGGACCGATAGGCATTCTGATCATCCAGCGCACCCTCAGCAAAGGGCGCTGGGCCGGTATGTCGACAGGCGTCGGAGCGGCATTGAGCGACCTGATCTACTGCCTGCTGACGGGCTTCGGCCTGAGCTTCATCACCGACTTCATCGAGGAGCAGCAGCAGTGGCTTCAGCTCATCGGCGGCATCGTGCTGGCCATCTTCGCACTGTATCTTTTCCGCAAGAATCCAACCCGCGCGCTCAAGAGTGCCGAGCAGACACCGACGAGAAACTACTGGACGGACTTTGTGACCGGCTTCCTGCTTACGTTCTCCAACCCGCTGATTCTGTTCTTCATAGTAGGCCTTTTCGCACGATTCTGCCTGATACTGCCCGATTTCACCATCGCACACTATATCTTCGCCTACGTCTGCCTGCTTGGAGGCGCGCTGGTGTGGTGGTACGGAGTCACGTGGCTCGTCAACCGGCTGCGCCGCCGCTTCAACGTGCGCGCCCTGTGGCTGGTCAACCGCGTCGTGTCCATTATCCTGATGGCGATGGGAGCCATCGGCATCACCATGGCCCTCAAAGAAATGATTTAACTAAAAGCGACATCCCATGACCGCAACCGACCGCAAAAGCCTGCATATACCCCGCATCGACCGCCTTGACGGAATGACCGACCCGAACGCAATAATCGCCCTGCTCGACGACAAGGGCGCACGCTCCGACATCAGCATCGTCAACTGGCCCGAAGTGTCGCCTTACAGGCCGATGACCTCGTTCGCATGCGCATATTCGAAAAAATACATCTACATCGATTTCCTGGTACGCTGCAACTACCTGCGGGCCGAAAACACGGCCGATCAGTCGCCCGTGAGCCAGGACTCGTGTGTTGAATTCTTCATAGATCCGCGCTGCGACGGCCACTACTGGAACTTTGAATTCAACTGCATCGGCGCCATCAACGCCTCGCACCGCAGCGAGCGCCCGCATCCGACCCGCCTCAACACCGAGGAGCTGGCGTCGGTGCGCCGCTGGCCCTCGTGCGGCACACGGGCCTTCTGCGAGATCGAGGGTCTGTTCACCTGGAACCTGCTTGTGGCCATTCCCCTGGAGCTGATGGGACTCGATGGCGAGAATATGCCCGCCCACGCCCGGGCCAACTTCTACAAATGCGCCTCGGCCACATCCGAACCGCACTACCTGTCGTGGAGTCCGATCCACATCGAGAAGCCCGACTTCCACCGGCCCGACTTCTTCGGCGACATCTATTTTGACTAATTTCCACCCAATAGCACAATGACCATGACACGACTTTCAATCCTCGCCGCAGCACTCGCCATCGGAGCCACCGCCGCAGCCTCCACGCCGGCATGGCTCGAGAGCGATTCGGCCGCAGCCATCAAGAGCCGCATCCGGACCGACTTTCCCTGGACAGTCGACAAATTCGCCGAACGCGCCCTGAGTCACGACCCTACTCTCACGCGCGGCGCGATCGACACACTGATACTGAACAACTACGTCGAGACCATGGTCATCGATGACACGGTGCGCGTGTTCCGCAAGGCCCTGCGCAACCTCTATTACCTCGATCCGGCACGTAACGAAGGCTGGCACCACCGGGGCGCCAATCCCGGCGAGCGCCGCATCAGCTATGTCGACTCGGTGATCGACTGGAGCCGGGGTGCAAATCCCGCAGGCGGAGCTCACCGCGTCCGCTACAGCTTCTCGGTGTCCGTACCGTACCACGAGGCCATAGCCGGTGACACTCTGCGCGTGTGGATGCCGGTACCGATGAACACAGCCCGCCAGAGCGACTTCCGGCTCCTGTCGGCATCGCAACCCGGGTACGTCATGTCCGACGGCCGGTCCGTGCACAACACAATATACTTCGAAGGCCCGGCACCCGCACCGGGCGACACGGCACACTTCAGCTACGAGGCCGAATTCACCACCGCCGGGCAGTATTTCCCCGAGGAATACATACTCGCCAACCTTAAACCCTACGACAAGGAGAGTGAACTTTACAGAAAATACACTTCGACCGAAGCGCCCCACATCATAGAGATGCCGTCGCTTGCCCGGGCCATCGCCGGCGACGAGACGAATCCCTACCGCATCAGCGAGAAAGTGTTCGACTTCATCTCGCACTTCCCGTGGGCGGGCGCCCGCGAATACAGCACCATCGACTGCATCCCGACCTATGTCATGCACGAAGGACACGGCGACTGCGGTCAGGTGTCGCTGCTGTACATATCACTGATGCGTACCCTGGGCATACCGGCCCGCTGGGAAAGCGGCTGGATGCTGCATCCGGGTGAAAAGAATTTCCACGACTGGGCCGAAGTGTATTTCGAAGGCGTGGGCTGGGTTCCGGTCGACACGTCATTCGGCCGCTACAGCGCTGCCGGACGTGCAGAGACCGCCGGATTCTATTCACACGGCATGGACGCCCACCGCTTCGCCACCAACCGCGGAATCGCCGGTGAACTGTACCCGCCCAAACGCTTCGTGCGCTCCGAGACAGTCGACTTCCAGGCCGGCGAGGTAGAAACCGGACGCGGCAATCTCTACTGGCCCGGATGGAACAGCCATCTGAAACTCATCAGCGTAACACCTACCGAACGACAGCCATGAACCGCACCGTCCGTATCATTCTGCTTGCCGCGGCCGTGCTGACCAGCGCAGCCGCGGCCGCCGCCTCATCAAAAGGTCAGGAAATCCTCGACCGAGTAAAAAAAGAAGTGGCTCCTGACAGCCGCCAGGCCGTCTTTGAACTGAAAATAGATAAACAGCGCGGTCATACCCCCGTACTCTCAGGCGTCACATCCGACAGCGCCGCGCTAACGGCCGCCATGGCCGCCCTTGATGCGGCCGGAATCCGCTACCGCAACGAGGCTACCGTCTATCCCTCGGGCCACATGGGACTGATACGCATCCCCGTGGCATCGCTGCGCACCCGCGGAGCTCACGCCGGTGAAATGGCCACCCAGGCCGTCATGGGCACTCCGGTGCGCATCCTCGATGCCACAGGCGAATGGTGGCGCGTGCAGACTCCGGACGGCTACATAGCATGGGTGCCGAACTCATCGGTCACGGCCAAGACTGCTGACGAGATGGAAGCATGGCGGTCGAACAGCCGACGCATGACCGTAGGCACCCTGTGGCAGACGCGCGCCTACAGCAGCCCCACAGCCGGCGGTCCGCGTGACGTGGTCACCGACCTGGTACTCGGCGCCATTGTCGAGGCCGACACCACCGCGGCACCTGTCGGCGGCCGCATAGCCATAATCCTGCCCGACGGGCGAAAGGCATGGGCCGATGCCGCCGATCTTACAGCCGTCGAGACGTGGGCCGACCAGCCATTCGACGCCATAAAAATCCTCGACACTGCCTATTCGCTCGAAGGTTCCCCATACCTGTGGGGAGGCACATCGGTCAAGTCGGTCGACTGTTCCGGCCTGGCCAAGGTAAGCTACCTCAACAACGGCATAATCCTGCGACGCGACGCGTCGCAGCAGGCTCTGACCGGCACACGCCTCGAAGCCGACGCCTGGCGCAGCTACCAGCCCGGAGATCTGATGTTCTTCGGCAACAGCGACACGGGGCGCGTCACCCACGTCGCAATCTATGATCACGACGGCATGTACGTGCACTCCTCGGGACGTGTCAAGCGCAACAGCGTGGATCCCGCTTCGCCCGACTATCTCTACAGCCCGCTCCACTCCGTACGCATCCACGGCATGGAAGGCACCGACGGAATCATCCGCGTAATAGACCATCCCTGGTATTTCAACAAAAAGTAAACAACTGTAATCCACGACCATGAACCGAAGAAATTTCCTCAAAACCTCCGCACTAGGCCTTGCGCTGGCTGCAAGCCCCATCTCTCTGTCGGCGGTCGACACTCCCACGCGCAAGACCACGCGCCCGGGCAAACTCAACCTCTCGTTCGAGCCTTATGAACTCAAGCTGCGCCACTCATTCAACCTTGCGCGCTCGCAGCGCACCACCACGCCGGGCGTGCAGGTACAGATCGAGTACGACGGCATCGTGGGCTACGGCGAAGCCTCCATGCCTCCCTATCTGGGAGAGAACGTAGAATCGGTGACCAAATTCCTGTCGAGTCTCGATCTGAGCCACATCAACGACCCGTTCGCCATGGAGGAAATCCATGAGTACATGGACAGCGTGGCCGACGCCAACCGCGCCGCCAAGGCATCGGTCGACATAGCACTGCACGACCTCACCGGAAAGATCATGGGGCAGCCCTGGTACAAAATCTGGGGCCTTAACCCGGAAAAAGCGCCCAACACCTCGTTCACCATCAGCTACGATGCCGATCCCGCCGAGATGAAAGCGAAGATCGACGAGACCGCCCCCTTCAAGGTCGTCAAGGTAAAAATGGGTGTCGGCCACGACAAAGAAACCGTCGAGGCCCTGCGCCGATACAGCGACGTGGCCATATGCGTCGACGCCAACCAGGGATGGACCGACAAGGAAGAAGCCTTGGCCATGTGCGAATGGCTGGCCGAGCGCAACTGTCTGTTCGTGGAACAGCCGATGCCGAAGGAAATGATCGAAGAAACGGCCTGGGTACGCGAGCGCTCGCCACTGCCACTGATCGCCGACGAATTCCTGCAGCGCCTGCCCGACGTGGTCCGCGCTTCGGAAGCCTACGACGGCATCAACATCAAACTGATGAAAAGCACCGGCATGCACGAGGCCTATAAAATGGCCACTCTGGCCAGGGCGCTGGGCATGAAAGTGATGCTCGGCTGCATGACAGAAACCTCATGCGCCGTAACGGCAGCCGCCCAGCTATCGCCGCTGGTCGACTGGGCCGATCTCGACGGCAACCTGCTGATCGCCAATGACCGCTTCGACGGCATAAAGATCGTCGACGGCAAGGTAACCATTCCCGACCGCCCGGGTATCGGCGTAGAACTGATCGGATAAGAACATCTTTTCAATATAAAAAACGGCAAAGAACAATGGAAAACTGGTATCTGGTCTATAACGGCAAGCAAGTCGGTCCGATGACCAAAGAACAGATGCTCGCCTATGGCCTCGCGCCAGACACAATGGTGTGGCGCGAGGGTCTGCCGCAGTGGACCGAGGCATACAACATGCCCGAACTGATGAAAATGATCAAGGACGACCGCGACAAAACCCAGGCACCTCCAATTGCACCCGGCGCCCCGACCCATACACTGCACCACCATGAACCCGCATCGGGCAAGGACAAGACCGCTGCGGGAGTGCTGGCAATCCTGCTCGGCGGCCTCGGCATACAGTACTTCTACGTTGGCAAGGTCGCGGGCGGCTTTCTCACCATTCTCCTGAGTATAGTCACCTGCGGACTGTGGTCGATCCTGATGCTCGTCCAGGGCATCCTGATGCTGACAATGTCGCAGCAGGAATTCGATCAGAAGTACGTATACTCCGACTCCACGCTGCCGCTCTTCTAAAAAAACAGCTGAAAAAGACTGCGATGCTTGCAGAGTTAGAAAAAAGTTGTTAACTTTGCAACCCGAATTGTAGAATAATAAAACAAAACAAAATACAGGCAATGAAAAGAACATTCCAACCCCACAACCGCAAGCGCGTCAACAAGCACGGATTCCGCGAACGTATGTCGACTCCCGAAGGCCGTAAGGTCCTGTCGCGCCGTCGCGCCAAAGGCCGCGCCCATCTGACCGTTTCGGATACGATCGCCCACAAGTAATCGGCGCGTATTTCCGATCCAAGACCCGAGAAGCAAACAAGCTGGGTCTCAGCTCAGCCCTGCCACACCGGCGGGGCTGCTGCATTTACGCCATCGTACCGAATGATTATTCGTGTTGATTATTCAGGCATTTTATTGGTATTTTCGGCTACACAGGCATTTAATCGGATAAAAATTATTATCTTTGCCTCATTATGATAAAGAAAGTCCTCACCACTATTGCCGCGGGCGCGATATGTCTCGCCGCACAGGCCCAGCTGTCAGCAGGCGAGAAATCGCTCGGCCCGAAACTCGGATACGTATCTCACAACAACTCGTGCGTCGCAGGCCTTGTATTCCAGTACAATCTCTCGAGCCGAGTGCAGCTCGTACCAGAAATAGCGTGCGTCTTCCGACACGACAATCAGGATGCCCTGCTTATCGACATCAACGCCCACATACCCTTCGGTGTCGGCAGCGATAAAGCGTGGCTCTACCCGCTGGCGGGCCTTGCATTCAACTCCTGGTCCACTCACGGAGTAGTGACTGCCGATGACGACGATGTCACCACCCACATCAACCGCTTCGGCATAAACGCCGGAGCCGGCTTCGAGCTACGATGCTCACAGACCCTGAAACTGAATTTCGAGGCAAAGTACACACTGATAAAATCGTTCTCGGCCGCCTACGTCACGGCCGGAATCAGCTATATTTTCTGATGGAAACCGAAAAACCCGTAATAATACTCGGAATCGAATCGTCATGCGACGACACATCGGCAGCCGTCATCCGCGACGGACTTCTGCTGAGCAATGTCATTACGTCGCAGAGCGTTCACGAAGAATACGGAGGCGTGGTGCCCGAACTGGCCTCACGCGCACACCAACAGAACATAGTGCCCGTAGTGGATACGGCGCTTAAGCGCGCCGGAATCAGCCGTCACGATCTGTCGGCGATAGCGTTCACCCGAGGCCCGGGTCTGCTGGGGTCGCTGCTGGTAGGCACCAGCTTCGCCAAAGGTATGTCGCTGGGACTGCGCGTACCGCTTATCGATGTCAACCATCTCCACGGCCATGTGCTGAGCCACTTCGTGCGGCACCAGGCTGATGACCGTGTACCCCGGTTCCCTTTCCTGTGCCTGCTCATATCGGGCGGCAACAGCCAGCTGGTGGTCGTGCGCAACTACAATAATATGGAAATCATAGGCCGCACCATCGACGACGCAGCTGGCGAAGCTTTCGACAAGTGTGCCAAGGTCATGGGGCTTCCCTACCCCGGCGGCCCCCACATCGACCGTCTGGCGGCTGAAGGCGATCCCGAAGCTTTCCGCTTCAGCCGACCGCACATCGCAGGCCTCGACTACAGCTTCAGCGGGCTGAAAACCTCGTTTCTCTACACCCTGCGCGACAACCTGAAGACCGATCCCGACTTCATCGCAAAGCATCGCGCCGACCTGGCCGCATCATTGCAGCGCACCATCATCGACATACTGCTCGACAAACTCGGCAAAGCCGTCGACGCCACCGGCGTGGAAACCGTAGCCATCGGCGGAGGTGTGTCGGCCAACTCCGGTGTCCGCGCCGCAGTCGCCGACTTCTGCGCGCGCCGCGGACTCGAGGCCTTCATTCCTGAACGGGCCTTCACCACCGACAATGCCGCCATGGTAGCCATGGCCGGGTACTTCAAATATCTCGACAAAGACTTCTGCAGCTACGACAGCGCACCTTACGCACGCGTAACTGTCTGACAAATTATTGACATGAAGCTTTCGATTATAATCATCGGCGACGAAATACTCATCGGCCAGGTCACTGACACCAACTCCGGCGCCATAGCCCGGACATTCGGCCCCGACGGATGGGATATCGCTTCCGTAATCACCGTGGGCGACAATGCCGGGGATATCACGGAAGCCGTCGGCCGCGCTCTCGATAGTTCGGACGTGGTCATTACCACCGGCGGCCTTGGCCCGACGAAGGACGACATAACCAAAACAGTGCTGACACACATATTCGGCGGCGAACTTGTCAAGGACGACAGCGTCACAGAAAACATCCGGCGTGTCTTCGCCTTGCGCCACCTGCAGCTCAACGCATCGACCGAAGCCCAGGCTCTGGTGCCGACAAGCTGCCGGGTTATACAGAACCGCTACGGCACCGCACCGATAATGTGCTTCGAAAAGGACGGAAAGCTGCTCGTATCGATGCCAGGCGTACCTTTCGAGACCGAGGGAATGCTGCCCGAAGTAGCCGAATACATCCGCCTCCGGCTGTCTCCCGATGAACTGCACCTGCACCGCAGTGTCATGGTCAGCGGCATCACGGAATCAGCCTTGTCGGAACATCTGACCGATTTCGAGGCTTCCCTCGGACAAGGGCTCCATCTGGCCTACCTGCCGACACCCGGCCTGATCCGCCTGCGCCTCGACGGCACAGCCACAGCCGCAAGTGATATCAGTGAACGCTTCGACGCAGCTTACCGCCGTCTGCTCGAATGCCTCGGCCCGCTGGCCGTATATGCCGGCGACGCCGACGCCGCTGCTATCGTACTCGATGCCCTGCGACGCCGCGGCCTTACCTTAGCCACCGCAGAAAGCTGCACCGGCGGCAACATCGCACATCTGCTCACATCGGTAGCGGGCAGCAGCGATGTCTTCGCCGGTTCGGTCGTAAGCTACTCCAACAGCGTCAAGCACCGCCTATTAGGGGTCTCCGAGACGGACCTCATGACTTTCGGGGCAGTGTCGCAACAGGTCGTGGAGCAGATGGCTCTTGGCGCCTGCCGCGCCACGGGTGCCGACTGCGCTGTGGCCACTTCGGGGATCGCCGGACCCGGCGGAGCAGTCGAAGGCAAGCCAGTAGGCACCGTGTGGATTGCCTGGTGTGCAGGCGGCCGCGTCACTTCGCAATTGTTCCACTTCCCAGGCAACCGCAGTCGGGTCATCGGGCGCGCCTCGACCGAGGCTCTATTAGGGATTCTCAAGACAATCTGACACTATATCATGAACTAAACCGATCATGAACAAAATACTGACTAAAGAACACTTTTCGGAACGCGTGGTCTGCCTCACAGTCGAAGCACCGCTGATCGCACGCTCGCGGCGTCCGGGCCACTTCGTCATCGTCATTCCCGACGAGAAGGGCGAACGCATCCCCCTGACCATAGCCGATGCAGACCGCGACCGCGGCAGCATCACCCTCGTAGTGCAGGCCGTGGGAGATTCCACAGCAAAAATATGCTCGCTCGAACCGGGCCAATACCTCCACGACGTGGTAGGACCTCTCGGCCAGGCCACACATATCGAAAAACGAGGCACGGTGGTATGCTGCGGCGGCGGTGTGGGCGTGGCCCCTCTGCTCCCCATCATACGCGCCATGAAGGAGGCCGGCAACCGCGTCATCAGCGTGCTGGCGGCCCGCACCCGCGACCTGATAATACTCGAGAAGCAGGTGTCCGAATACTCCGATGAAGTCGTCATAATGACCGACGACGGATCGTACGGACGTAAAGGCCTTGTAACCGACGGCGTCGAGGAAGTAATACGCCGCGAAAAAGTCGATGAGGTCGTCACCATAGGCCCGGCGGTCATGATGAAATTCGTGGCCGCGCTGACCAAGAAATACGGCATACCCACCACATGCTCGCTCAACACCATCATGGTGGACGGCACAGGAATGTGCGGAGCCTGCCGCGTGACGGTCGGCGGCAAGGTTCGTTTCGTATGTGTCGACGGGCCTGAATTCGACGCCCATCAGGTCGACTTCGATGAAATGATGATGCGCCTTCGCGCTTACAACTAAACCGATACCATAATGCCAGACAATATATCACCGCGCGATGCCGCATGGCGTGTGGAGCTGCGCAACGCCCTCACGCCGAAAGAACGCACAGCCATACCGCGGGCGCAGATGCCCATGCTCGATGCCGCATACCGCATCCACACCAACGAAGAAGTGAACCAGGGCCTGTCGGCCGACCAGGCACGAGTTGAAGCCACCCGCTGCCTCGACTGCCCCGATCCACAGTGTGTACAGGGGTGTCCGGTCGGGATCGATATCCCGGGATTCATAAAAAACATACAGCGCGGCGACAATGCCGCCGCCGCCGGGGTACTCCGCGCCACAAGCGCGCTGCCGGCTGTATGCGGCCGCGTGTGTCCGCAGGAAAAGCAGTGCGAGAGCCGCTGCATATACAATAAAATGAAAAAACCGCCGGTGGCTATCGGCTGGCTCGAACGCTTCGCCGCCGACACAGCGACTGCCACAGACAACATCCCCGCCGCCCCGCGCATGGCCCCGTCCGGCAAGAAAATCGCCGTGGCAGGATCCGGACCGGCCGGGCTGTCGTTCGCCGGTGATATGGCGCGCCGTGGCCACAAGGTGGTTGTATTCGAGGCCCTGCACCAGATCGGCGGCGTGCTCAAATACGGCATTCCCGAATTCCGCCTGCCCAACTCAGTAGTCGACGCCGAACTAAAGGCTCTCGGCGACGCAGGAGTCGAATTCCGCCCCGACACCGTCATCGGCAAGACATTGAGTTATGATGATCTGCTCGCCGAAGGATTCGACGGCATATTCGTGGCCTCAGGGGCCGGACTCCCCCGCTTCATGGGCATACCGGGCGAGAATCTGATCAACATCCTGTCGTCCAACGAATACCTCACCCGCATCAACCTGATGCACGCCGGCACAGCCGGCTACGCCACTCCCGCGCCACGCGGCGCCCGCGTTGCCGTCATCGGCGGCGGCAACACGGCCATGGACTCCGTGCGCACGGCACTGCGCATGGGCGCCGAGAAAGCATTTCTGGTCTACCGCCGCAGCGAAGCCGAGATGCCGGCTCGGCGCGAAGAGATCGAACACGCGCGCGAGGAAGGTGTGGAATTCATGACCCTGAGCAATCCTGTGGAATACCTCGGCGACGAACGCGGCCACGTACGGGCGATGCGAGTTCAGCGAATGGCTCTCGGCGAGCCTGATGCCTCGGGGCGCCGCTCGCCAGTACCTATCGAAGGTGCAATCGACGAAATACCGGTCGATGTTGTCATCGTCAGTGTGGGGGTGTCGCCCAACCCGCTGATACCGTCGTCGATCGACGGTCTTGACGTGACATCGCGCGGTACTATAGCCGTCGATGAGTCCCACCGCTCGTCAATACCCACTATCTGGGCAGGCGGCGACATCGTGCGCGGAGGAGCCACTGTCATACTCGCCATGGGCGACGGACGACGGGCCGCGGCCGCCATGGACGCAGCCCTACGCTGACCTGAAAGGTCACTATACAAGACTGATCAGCTATCGCAGTTGCCTGCTTTGCGATAGCTGATTTTTTATAATCAATCACGAAGTCTTTATAACCGGGCCAGCAGACGGGGCAAATCGGCGATGCGGTCGATTACAGCGTCACAGAGAGGTATTATATCCTCACGTGAATTAGTGGTGGGGATACCTACAACAAAGGCTCCGGCGGCGCGACCCGACCGCAGACCGTTGAGGGAATCCTCTACCACTGCACAGTCGGCAGGATGTACACCGAGACGCTCCGCTCCGCGCAGATAGGGCTCCGGATCGGGTTTTGAGCGCTCCACATCCTCGTCGGTGATCAAACTGTCGACATAGCGGCCGAACGCCGGAATATGGGCATAAACGGTGGTCATCTTGGCGCGGTTGCTCGAAGTTACGATAGCAATGCCGTAGCCGGCAGCCTTCAGTTCGGCAAGCATATCGCTGACCCCGTCGAAAAGACGATATACCATGTGCCGTTCAAGTTCACGCAACATGTCCATGATAGCCGGATGACATTCGGCCGGGAAATAAGTGTCGAGAATGCTGGGCAGTGTCGTACCCTTGATCTTCAATGAGAAATTGTCGACACCGGTAGGGAAGCGACGTTCCACATCGCTCCAGAATTCGGTATATATGCTTTCGCTGTCGACCAGGACGCCGTCGAGGTCGAATAGTATACTTTTTATAGCCATATCAGATATTTGACGCAAAGGTACAAAAAAAATGAGACTCCGCACGCAGCGGGGCCTCATTTTTAATAGTATTACGATCCGACGTTTCAGCGCACAGTCACTTTGTGCGAAGTTCCGTCGACAACCACGATGTAGATGCCGGGCATCAGATTTTCGGCTACCGACATGGCGCGGCCCTCGATGGTGTAGACAGCGGCTGACTCATATTCGCCGTCGATGACAACGCGGCCCTGCGATCCGTAGACCTTGACTGCCGGAGTCAGATCATCGGTAATGTCCTCGGTACCCGACACGCTCTTGGTGGCGAACACGGCCATGGAGTTTGCGGGCAGCGATACGGATACGTTGGTTGTTCCGCTGAGTGTGGGAGTGACACCGGGAGTGGCGACAATGAGCTGGTTGTTGGACGCGCTAAGCAACGATGCACGGGCCGAGACGGTCATTGCCGAGCCGGTGGCGGTGGGATTGATGAAGCAGACGACTTCCTTGTCACCGCCGCGGAGCACGATCGTACGCGGACGCGATACGTCGCCGCCGAGGTTGGTCTGGGTGTAGGTGGCATTGGCGGCGAAAAGCTCGGGATTGTGCATGCGGATATAGAGCAGAGCCTGATATGTATCGTGGAGTGCCTTGTAGTTGGCGTTGTCGAGATTGCTCCAGATCACTTTCTTGGGATCGGTGTTGTTGTCACTGCCCTTCTTGGTAGTCTGGTTGGCACCGAGCTCGCCGAACTGCCAGATCATCTTCGGGCCGGGAGTCAGCAGCAGCTGGGCTGCGACGAGTCCGAGGCGCTTGGAGGCGTTGGTAGCCGAGCGGAGAGCAGCAGCACCGCGCGAGGTGATGGCATAGCCCACGCGCTCCTCATCGTGGCTTTCGGCATAGGCGATGTATGTGCCGTCGGGACGGCCATAGCCTGTGTAAAGCTGGTTGAGCTTGCCGCCGCCCGAACCTTCGGCCTGGCCGATGGCAAACTGCGAGAAATTGTAGTTGAAGTTGGCCCACAGCAGCTGGCCGTCCTCTGCCATCGGAGTTTCCTCGCTGGCGCCTGCAAGGTGCTCGTTGATGTGGATGCCGTTGGGTTTAACCGAGGTGATGACCGAGTGCAGACGCTTCATACGGTCAACGCGCGACTGATTGTACTTCTCGGTGTCGTGGTTCGAGCCATAGGAGTCATTGTCGCCGAGGCCCTTCACGAGGTCGAAGCGGAAGCCGTCGACATTGTAGGCAGTCATCCAGTAGCGGAGAGCGTCCTCCCACTGCTGCTGCACGAGAGGATTGTCCTGCCGCCAGTCGTTGAGCACGCTGTAGGCGTGGGGAGCGGTGGCGTTGTAGAACGGGTTGCTGTTGATGTCGTACATGCGGTACCAGGGATGGAGACCATCGCTCTGGTTGAACACAATGTCGAGGATCACGGCCATGCCGTAGCGGTGGCAGATCTCGATGAAGTCCTTGTAGTCCTTGGGTGAACCGTAGGCTTTGTCAGGAGCAAAGTAGAAGTTGGTGTTGTAGCCCCAGGAGTTGTTGCCGTTGAATTCCATGATAGGCATCAGCTCTATCGCGTTAACACCCAGCTCGGCGAGATAGGGAATCTTTTCGATGGCCTGGCGCAGTGTACCGTTGCCTTCGGCCTTGCCCTCGGTACCGGTAAAGTCGCGCAGAAGCAACTCGTAGATCACCAGGTTGCGGTGATCGGGAATGGTGAAGTCGCTGAATTTGTAGCTTGTGTCGAGATTGCCCTGATATACAGCCAGCACTACATCGTCAAAGTAATCATAGGGATACTGAGGACAGTCGGGCCACACTGTGCGGTCGAGGAACTTGTCGCTGTAGCAGTCAAGCACGAGACGGGCATAGGGGTCGCCGACCTTGATGGTTCCGTCGACCAGATAATAATACGGATAGGGTTTTGCTGGATCGAGCCCCTTGACGGTGATCCAGAAATAACGGTAGCCGTTGTAGTCGTGATAGGCCATCACGTTGGAGTTCTTGATTGCGTAGTCATCCCACGAGGGTACGAGGATCACGGACGATTTGCCGGGAGCGGCCAGACAGAAAGTGACCGATCCGTCGGCATTGGCGACCGCACCCATCTTGGGTGTTCCACCCGGATAAGCCGCGGCCTTCGAGGCTTCGGGAGCGACGAGCGTAAGGGTCTTGGTAACGGTGGCCCCGGCTGCGTTTGTGGCCGTAGCGACAAATTCGTAGGAGCCGAGAGCCGGAATGGTATAGGTGGCACTCATCTGGGTGACGCTCGAACGGGTGTCGAGATTGGCGCCATTGACCTTCAGATTGATATAGGCGGGTTCGCTGGTGGCCACATTAAGTGTCACAGCCTTTCCTACGGTGGCGATACCGCTCTCCGAAGCGGTGAGCGTCATGTTGAAGCCTTCCTCGAAGACATCGACGTAGATGTCGCCGCCAGCAATGGTCTTGCCTTCCTTGCTGTTGTCGGCAGTACGGAATACCAAAGCTATGCGCTTGATCTTTTCATCGGCACCAAGTCCGGTGAAATAGCTGCGGAAATCGCCGATACTGAGGGTATAGGTACTCGGTGACACATAAGTCAGCTTGTACTTTGCGGCGTTGTCGCCCCAGGTCGGAGCGTACTTCCAGTCGGAGTTGCCGTTGCTCTTGTCGGTTATCAGACCGATATGAGCGTAGACAGCCGTCGAGGCGGGCAGTCCGGCAAGTGCTTTGTTTGACTCGGCAGCGTCTGCATGGTAGGTAAGCACGATACCTGTGCTCGACTGCGACAGCAGAGGCGGATTACTGGTAACGATCTGGCCGCGCACTCCGACAGCCGCCAGTACCATTACGATAATAAGCAATACTTTTTTCATGATATGTGATAAAGTAAGTTTTTGGTTGATTGCGCAAAGGTATGCATTATCCGCCGATTTTGCAAAAATACAGCACATTTTAACTATCAGACAGGCATCAGAGTCGGGACTGATTCGTCCGTGAACCCCGGGGGTTGGTGGAATATCCCGTGGTAGTTGGTGGAAAATCGCCGCAGATATTTGCCACAGGGCATCGCGGCGCTGTAACTTTGCATTGTCAACAGATAACAACTCAAACATTAAGATATGGATAACGAACTCACCCGCATCAACGATGCCGAATGCCCGATCAAGAATAATTCCGAAGCTGAAGCACAGTCTGAGAACACACAGACTGAAAAATCCTCGACCGGCCTCAAAGTAGCCGCAGCAGCCGGCACAGGACTCGCGATAGGCATTGCCGCCACCGCACTGACCTCGGCAACTGCGGCCGACGAATCGGAAATCACCTACATCGACATCGACGATGACGGCGATATTCACGAGCGCACATTCATAGGCCGTGCCCCGATGTCAAATGCAGTCACCGAAGACATGACATTCGGCGAAGCGTTCGCCGCAGCCCGTGCCGACGTAGGTCCCGGCGGCACGTTCCTGTGGCACGGCGGTGTCTACGGCACCTACGACGCGCAGGAATGGAATGAGCTTTCCGCCCATGAGCAGATCGACTGGCAGAATTCCATCCAGTGGAACGAAGTACTCCGTTATCAGGAGACATACGACCAGCCCGAGCCGGTATATGACACCGACGAGCCCATCGAGATAGATCCCGAAGATCCGCAGGAGACCGAACCGGACTCCGACGAAGACAACGAAGGCGGAGACGACCCCGACGTTATCGGCGAACCCAACATTACCGATGGCGACGACATTCTCACGGATCCCGACAACGATCTCGATTTCGCAGACGGCGTCGACGACACCATTGACGACACAATATACAATGACATCTGAATGATTGCCGGAAACCCCAACCTTAACCGATATAATTTTACAGGCCGAGGCATTCTCCTCACTCCTTAATGAAGCAGCGCATCCGGGATTTTATTTTCTGACATCTTTTGCGACTGCGGGTGTGCCACCTCTTTGGCGGGTGGCACACTTTTTTATCATATGCCGCGACGCCCTTGACGTTTCCGGTATAAATGTCTATCTTTGTGAAAAATTTCCACGATGTTCCGGACGCTTCAGTCATTACGCGGGCTATTTGCCATCGCAATATTCATGCATCACTTCTGCGGGTTCACGGCCGGAGGCGATCTCGGCGTGAGTTTCTTCATGATACTTAGCGGATTCGTGCTGTGCAAAGGCTTCGAGGACCGGTTCATGCGCGCCACGGTGACCTACTCCGGCTTCATCAGCGGGCGCCTCTCGAAAATCTATCCGCTGCACGTGCTTTGCCTGGCGGCTGCCATCGCGGTACAATGGCCCGTGCTGACTTCGGCTGACATTTTGCCCGAAATATCAAATCTGCTGCTGCTTCAGGCGTGGATACCGAATTCGGCATATTATTTCTCGGGCAACAGCGTGTCGTGGTTCCTGTCGGCACTGCTGCCGTGCTACCTGCTGTTTCCGGCGCTTGCCGGAGTGCCGGCACGCATCGGCATGCGCGGCACGGCCTCAGGACTATGCGCCTTACTGGCTGTGTATTTCCTTGCCGTGCAGCTTGTTCCCGACGACATGACACGGTCGCTTATCTATGTTTTTCCGCCGATGCGGCTTGTCGATTTCCTGCTTGGAATGTTCCTGTGGCAATTGTGGCTGCGCGCACGCGGATCACATGCTGTGAGCGCCCTGTGCGCGCAATCCTACGTCCTGCGCACTATTGTCGAAGCCGCCGCAATCGGCATCTTCAGCGGCGCTATTCTGCTCTACAGTCACATACCGGCGCAGTATGCCTCGGCGGCGCTGTGGTGGGGGCCGTCGATGCTGCTTATAATAATTTTCACGGCGCTCGACCGGCGCGGAGGGTTGCTGACAAGGCTGCTTCAGTTGCGTCCGCTTGTCTGCTTCGGCAACGTAAGCTTCAGTTTCTATATGATCCATGTACTCGGCGGTGAATATCTGCGCGTACTATTCGAAAAATTCGGCTTCGCGATATCACACACAGCCTTCGTATGGATACTTCTGGCGCTGACAGCCGGGGGAGCATTCCTGTTAAACCGTCTGTTCGAGAGGCCGGCTGCCGACCTCTGGCGCAGATATTTTTGCCGTTAAGGCGAAAATATCGTACTTTTGCAAAAAATAAGAAATATATGCAACTTAAAGTCGGAGACACCGTGCGCTACCTCAACAGTGTGGGAGGCGGACGTGTCACAAAAATAGATGGTCAGATGGCCTATGTCGACGAGGACGGTTTCGAGACGCCTGTCCTCGCACGCGAATGCGTGGTAGTCGCTTCGGGCGACTCATTTTATAAAAAGGATGTACCCGAGGCCCTGAAGCCAAAGCCGCGGGCGGCCGCTGGGGCCGCAGTAGCTCCGGAGGTGGCACGCAAACCTGAACCTGAGCCCGAACCGCTTCCTGCAATAGAGGAAACTCCCGAAGGCGAAAAACTCAACCTCGTCATAGGCTTCGAGCCGGCCGACATCCGCCGTCTTAGCTCGACCACCTTTGACGCCTCGTTTGTCAACGACTCGAATTACTGGCTGTACCTGACCGTAGCCACCCGGCGCCGCGACAGCGAAAGCTGGCAACTGCGTTTCGGCGGCATCATCGAGCCTCAGATGCAGGAATTTCTTTTCGAACTCACCGTAGATGATCTGCCCGACATCGACCGCATCTCGGTGCAGGCGCTTCCGTTCAAGCGCCCTGGTGAGTATACCCGCAAGGCGCCTGTCGACTTCGAGCAGAGACTCGACGCCACCAAATTCGCCCGCCTGCACTGTTTCGATGTCAATCCTTATTTCGAATCGAAGGTAATAGCTCTGGATATCGTGCGCGACGACAAAACCATGGGCCGTCCCGGGCCATCGCAAGCTGAGACCCTTCAGGCAGCCCTGACACAGAAACAGACCGCCGACCGCCGACGGCCACGCGCTGTGGAACGCCGCGCCGTGAAGCCCGATCTGTCCGTACCCCTCGAGGTCGACCTTCATTCGTCCGAACTGCTGTATACCACGGACGGCATGTCGAAATCCGACATACTCAACTACCAGATCGACACCTTCCGCCGCATCATGGACGAAAATCTTAAATATCCCGGTCGCACGATAATCTTCATTCACGGCAAAGGCGAAGGTGTTCTACGCGCCGCACTGATGAAAGAACTCAATCACCGCTATAAAGGCCACGACGTCAGCGATGCCTCCTTCCGCGAATACGGTTTCGGGGCCACCAAAGTCGTAATCCGCCACACCCGATGATCCTCGTCTTCTCAGGCACAGGCAACAGCATGTTCGCCGCCCTGCAGCTCGGTCAGGAATTGGCGGACACGGATCTGACAGTCTTCCCGGACCACCCGCGCGATGTAAGCGGCGACAAAGTCGTGTGGGTATTTCCCGTATATTCATGGGGTGTGCCTCCGGTGGTTGTCGGCTGGATCCGCGACGTTATGCATGCGTACCCCGGACTACACGGACTGCCGCACTGGGCGGTGATGACCTGCGGCGACGACACGGGACTGACGGCACGCCAGTGGAGGAAACTGATCGCGGACTGCGGAGGCTCGGCCCGCGCCGCGTTCTCCGTGCAGATGCCCAACACCTATGTGCTGATGAAGGGGTTCGACACTGACTCGCCCGAAGTGGCGGAGGCCAAGATCGCCGCCGCTCCGGCACGCATCGCCGCCATAGCGGCGCGCATCCGCTCCGGATCGGCTGCCGACGACTGCGTGCGCGGCCGCTTCGCATGGTTCAAGAGCGCGGTCATATACCCATGGTTCGTGCGGCACGCCATGTCGCCCAAGCCCTTCCATGCGGCCGACTCCTGCGTAGGCTGCGGTCTGTGCGCACGCTCATGTCCGACAGGCAACATCTCGATGCACGTCGGCGGTCCCTGCTGGGGCGACCGCTGCGCCCTGTGCCTGCGGTGCTACCACATATGCCCTCACCGCGCCGTGCGCTACGGCCGCGCCACCGAGGGTAAATCGCGATATTCCGATCTGATCGCCCTGACAGCCACAAAATCGCAAAATAAATGTTAATTGATTTTGAGCGTTAATCCAAAAGCGGTAAATTTGTAACTCAATTTCTTGCAGACATCAAAATGAAAGTAATCAAAGTCGCTCTGACAGCCCTGGCCGTCGCTTTGGCAGCGCAAAATGCCCCGGCTATCATTGACAATCCCATGACTCTCGCCGTAATAGGCGTCTACGACCAGCAGCTTCAGGCTAATCCGAAAGACCACCTGACCTGGTTCCGCCGCGCCAACGAATACTACCGCCACAACGAATATGTGCGGGCGCTCGATGACGTCAACAACGCCCTCCGCTACTGCGGCAACGACCGCGACACCAAGTTCCAGGCCCTGATGTTGCGCGCCGGCATATACAATCAGACCGGGAAACCTCAGCTTGCACTGGCCGATATCGATTCGGCCCTGGCTCTCGAGCCGCAGTCGGCATCGGCCATTTACCAGCGCGCCACTACCCTGCTCGACCTGGGTCAGACTCAGGAAGCCCGCCGCGAGTTCATGCGCATACAGCGTATGAACACACGCAGCACCGAAGCCCTGATCGGCATGGCCCGCTGCTCGGCCGCCGAAGGCAACTACACCGAAGCCGAAGAGCTTCTCGAACAGGCCGTGGCATTCAATGCCAACGAGCCCGAGATTTACGTGCGCCGCGCATCCGTACGCAAGACAATGGGCAACCACGAAGGCGCTGTCGAGGATCTGCTCGTGGCCATTTCGCTCAACTCGCGCGACCAGCGCGCCATCTCAGCCCTGGTCAACTACGGCAACAGCAACTACAAGGCGACCGTCGACGGCCTTACCCGCGCCATAGAGGCTGTGCCCGGCAACGGACTCTACCGCTATCTGCGCGCCACCATCGCCCAGGCACATTACAATTACCTGGCCGCCATCGACGACTTCCAGACCATCATCGACCAGCGTCTGTACAACTACCACGGCCTCAACGCCTCGATTGCCCGCTGCGAGCTCGGGCTGGGCCGCTACGACGAAGCCCTGGCCCAGATCGACAAGGCCATCACCGACTCGGGCGGCTCCGTGGCCGAATACTATGTGACACGCTCGCGCATCCTGCGGGCTCAGGGTCGCCACGACGAGGCTATCGCCGCCGGAGGCCATGCCATGGTCATCGACCGCGAATACGTACCGGGCCTGGTGGAGATGGCGCTAAACTATGTAGACAAGAAAGACTACGAACAGGCTGTAGCCGTTCTGGGCGAGGCATCGATGCTGGACGCCTCCAATCCCGAAATCTACATTCTGCGAGCATGGATCCACGGCTCATTCATGAACCAGCCCGCCGCAGCCCGCCAGTTCAACCAGCAGGCACTCGACGTGGAGGGATTCACCGACGAGGACATTGCATCGCTGCGCGGATTCGCACTGCTCGGACTTGGCCGCGAAGCCGAAGCCGACGCATGGATCGACAATATCATAGCGACCGTACCCGACAACGACGGACGCGTCAACTACCTTGCAGCCTGCTATTACATGCTGCGCGACGACGACCAGAGGGCGCTTGACGCTGTCGAGCGCTCGCTCAAGGCCGGATACAGCGACAACCACAACTGGATGAACAACACCGACGGCCCCGTCAATGCCGGAGCTCTGCGCGACGATCTGCGCTTCCTGCGCCTGATGCAGCAGTACAACTACATCTTCGGTAAATAACCTGCTCCGGAGACCATTCCATACAGAGCTGTGCCATCCCGGCGCAGCTCTTTTTTCGTATATTTTCTTCCCGTCCCTGACCATGATTGAGAATCTTTAATTTTTTTTGAGGGTCCGAAAACAATCGGAACGATGGTGTTGTTAGATAATTAAATCGTCGGAAAATAAAACGAAATTAATCCTAAAACTCACCAAATATGAAAAAGATCGCATTATTCTTAGCCGTGGCCCTCTGTTCTTTAGCAGCCTCCGCACAGAACATCGCCAAGAACGAACTCAAGCAACTTCAGGCATTTCTGGCCCAGCCCGCTGTAGAAGCCGCCACCAACGCCGAAGCCCTTAAAATCAATAATCTGAAAGCCCCTTCGACATGGGAAGGCGTCAAAGTCGAAAACGGCCATGTGACCGCCATCGACTGGAAAGACAAGAAACTCGCCGGCACTCTCGACCTCTCCGGCTTCACCGCACTGACCACCGTGAACGTATCGCGCAACAAACTCACATCGCTCGATCTCACCGGCAACACTGCGCTGACCGATGTGAACGCCTCGCGCAACAGCCTGGCCGAACTCAAGATCGACGGATGCCAGCAGCTCACTAAACTTATTGTGAACAACAACCGCATCGCCGAGCTCAATGTCACCGACACTCCGTTCCTGCAGGAACTCAATATCGCCTCCAACCAGTTCACCGCCCTTAACGTGTCGAACTCTCCGACTCTCAAGAGCCTCAACTGCCAGTCGAACAAACTCGAGACTCTCTCAGTGGATGACTGCACGGCCCTTAAGGATCTCTACTGCGGATACAACAAACTGACCTCGCTGACACTGGCCGGCCTCACCAACCTGCAGAACATGAACTGCGACGACAACGCACTGGCCAACCTGATCATATCCAACCTGCCTGCCCTGAGTTTCATGGTCTGCTCCGACAATAACATGAAGACCCTTACGGTCAACGACTGCTCAGCCCTGCTTGACCTCGTATGCTCATACAATGATCTGACGGCTCTGAATGTCAACAACTGCCCCAACATCCAGTTCGTCGACTGCTCGTACAACGATCTGTCGACACTGAACCTGAGTAATCAGACCTTCCTGCAGCGTCTGATCTGCGACAACAACGAACTGCAGACCCTCGATGTATCGTTCGACCAGAACCTGACCTACATCAACTGCCGCTATAATCAGATCATAGATCTCCGCACCCAAGCCTGTCCCAACCTGCGGATGGTCGCCTGCCAGTGGAACTATTAATCCATGCCGACGGGCCGATTGCCGGATACTGACATAAAACACTACAGACACCAAGCCGCCCGCCCGGACAAGGCGGGCGGCACTATGAACAATCGGGCCGTACAGCTCGTTATACACCAGAGACACGAACCCAACCAATTCAACCTTTATATATTATGGCTACAAAAAGTATCAAAGGCACACAGACTGAAAAGAATATCGTCGTGGCCTATCTCGCCGAATCATCGGCATACACCCGCTATACATATTATGCACAGCAGGCCGATAAGGAAAACTACTTCCCGATCGGACAGATCTTCCGCATGACTGCCGACAACGAGCTACACCACAGCAAAGTATATTTCAAGATGCTTGAAGGCGGCTCAATCACCGTCCCGGTAGCAGCCGACGCCGGCATTATAGGCACAACGGCCCAGAATCTGCTCACGGCCGCCAACGAAGAGAAAGCTGAAGGCGTGGATCTCTACATCGGCTTCGCCAAGACCGCCGAAGAAGAAGGCTTCGCCGAAATAGCCGATCATTTCCGTGCCATCGCCACAATAGAGAAGCGTCACCACGAACGCTTCATGCACTACCTTAAGCAAGTGAACGAAGGTACCGTATGGAAGCGCGACACACCCATCCGCTGGCAATGTCTCGTGTGCGGCTACGTATATGAAGGCACCGAGCCTCCCAAGGAATGTCCGGCCTGCGATCACCCCTACCAGCATTACATCGGTCTGGATTATGACGTGATCTGATCATCGCATAAAAAACGGCATACGCCCCGTGCGGCCTCCCGGCAGGTCTGGCACGGGGCTATTTTTTGCGACGGCACAATATTCGCCGTTTTTTGGCGTTAAAGAATGTGATGAAAAAGTTTTCAATCATAATCACACTGATAGTCTTTGCAATGGCCGCCGCAGTACCCGCCGCGGGACGACGGCTCAACGACAAGATAGAGAACCGCCCCTATGCCGACATGCGCCGCTGGCACCTGGGATTCTCGATCGGTGCCTTCGCCGAAGACCTCCGGCTGACCCACAACGGTCTGATCACAGAGCAGGGAGAGCAATGGCGTGCGGACCAGCCCGGTTACCAGCCCGGATTCACAGTCACAGGCCTGCTTGCATTGCGGTTCAACAACTACTTTTCGGTGCGCTTTTCACCCGGCATGATGTTCGGCAGCCGCGATATCCGCTTCCGCGAAGTAGCCACAGGCGCCGAACAGCGGCAGAATATCAAGTCAACCTACGTGATAATGCCTCTGGACCTGAAATACGCCGCCATGCGAGTGCGCAACGCCCGGCCTTACGTGACGGCCGGTATCATGCCGGCCTTCGATGTGGCTAAAAAGCGGAGCGATCTGCTCAAGCTCAAGACGGGCGAGATGTTTCTCTCGATCGGCTTCGGCTGCGACTTCTACCTGCCATATTTCAAGCTTATTCCCGAGATCAAGTTCTGCCTGGGTCTGACCGACGTGCTCACTCACGACCGCCCCGACCTGGCCGACGATCCCGACAAGCTTAAATTCACCAATTCGCTTTCGAAAGCGACGTCGAAGATGATAGTCCTGACCTTCTATTTCGAGTAAAACCATGAAATCAGGCATCCAGCACCGACTCATAATCATTCTGCTCGCTGTGGCAGCCACCGCGGGCCGACTTCAGGCACAGACCGACGCTCAGTTCACTCAATTCTATGAACTGCCTACCCTTTATAACCCCGCAGCAACCGGCCGCACCGACTTTCTGAGCATCCGCGGCGCCGGACGCCTGCAGTGGGTGGGTATCGACAACGCACCACGCACCTTTCTGGCCGCCGCCGACATGCCCTTCAAGCTACTGGAGCAGCGCTTCTCCACCGGCGTGGTGATGCAACAGGAATCCTACGGCCTGTACAGTTCTCTGAATCTCAATGCGCAGATAGGCTACAAGCGCAAGCGCTGGGGCGGCGAATTCACCGTGGCTCTCCAGATAGGCATGTACGACCAGCGCTTCAAGGGCAGCGAAGTATACCTCCCCGACGGCGATGACTATCACCAGGGCTCGGACGAGGGCATTCCGATGACCGACCTGCACGGCACAGCCCTCGACCTGGGAGCCGGCATCTGGTACCAGCACAAGATGTGGCATGCAGGCCTGTCAGTCACCCACCTGAGCGCACCTACCATAAAGATGGGCGGCGAGAACGGAGGCGACGTGGCCGGTGAGCAGATCTATGAGTTCAAGGCCTCGCGCACACTTTATTTCATAGGCGGATGCAATATTCCGGTCAGAAACACGTTATTTGAAATAATGCCTTCAGTGATGGTCAAGAGCGACTTCACGTTCACCACCGGCGAAGTGATGGCCCGCGCCCGATACAACAAGTTTCTGAGTTTCGGCATCGGCTACCGGTGGAAAGACGCCGTGACAGCGACAATAGCTGCCGAGATCAAGAATTTCTATCTGGGCTACAGCTACGACTACGCCACCTCGGCTATCCACTCGGCTTCATCGGGCAGCCACGAGATAGTACTCGGCTACCGGCTGAAGCTCGACCTGGGTGAAAAGAACCGCAACCGCCACAAGAGCATCCGCATAATGTAAACCAACGAACACTCCACTATAAAGGACAATGAACAGATACACAAAAATACTACTTATCTGCGCCGGCGCGGCCTTGCAGCTGACCACTTCGTGCGCCACCGGCCCGCGCTCGTCGGCCGGCGGTGAAGTCACCGGCGTGGGCGGCGCTTCCTTCGCCGAGCCGACACCCTACGGCATGGTCCTGGTCGACCGCGGCTCGATGAAAGTGGGCGTGGCCAAGCCCGACTCGGCCTGGAATCTGACCGCCGATGCCCACGGAATCTCTGTCGACGGCTTCTGGATGGACGAGACCGAGATCACGAACGGCAAGTACAAGCAGTTTGTATTCTGGGTGCGCGACTCCATCATCCGCGAGCGCCTCGCCGATCCGCAGTACGGCGGCAATGAAGACTTCCGCATCGAGGAAGACCGTGAGGGCAATCCGATCAAGCCCCACCTCAACTGGAACAAGCCCATACCATGGCGCAATCCCAACGAGGACGAGCAGCGTGCCATCGAGAGCCTCTACCGCACCAATCCCATAACAGGCGTGCGCGAACTCGACGGCTCACAGCTCAACTACCGCTATGAGATCTACAACCACACCGAGGCAGCACGCCGCCGCAACCGTCTCGATCCGCGCCGCCGCGACCTCAACACCGACCGCGCCGCCGCGACCGACAATCCCATGATATCGAAGGACACCGCCTACATCAATGATGCCGGCGAGATTGTGCGCCAGACAGTCAACCGCCGTCTGACGGGCGACTACGACTTCCTCAACACATATATCGTGAACGTATACCCCGACACCACGGCCTGGGTCAACGACTTCGAAAACTCGTACAACGAACCTTACGTGCGCATGTACTTCGCCCACGGCGGCTACACGGACTACCCGGTAGTAGGCGTAAGCTGGGAACAGGCCAACGCCTTCGCCAACTGGCGCACCGATTTCCTGCGCCGCGCCCTGGGCAAGGAAGGCATCTACGTGGAGCCTTACCGCCTGCCTACCGAAGCGGAATGGGAGTACGCCGCACGCGCCGGTGTCGACGAAAACATGTACCCATGGGACGGCGACCTGGCCCTGAGCGAGGACAAGGGATGCTTCTACGCCAACTTCAAGCCCGGCGAGGGCAACTTCGTGCGCGACGGACATGTGATCACATCGCGCGTCGGCACATACGCGCCCAATGACTTCGGCCTCTACGACATGGCCGGCAACGTCAGCGAATGGACCTCGACGGCATATACAGAAAGTGTCGGACGCCTCACCAACGACCTCAATCCCGAATACCGCTACGACGCCGCACAGGAAGACCCCTACCGCATGAAGCGCAAGATCGTGCGCGGTGGCTCGTGGAAGGACGTAGCACATAATATCCGCTCCGACCTCCGCATGTGGGAGTATCAGAACGAGCAGCGGTCATACATCGGATTCCGGTGTGTGCGCTCGCAGATCGGCTTCGCACGCGGCAACCGCCAGAAAAACAAATAATCTCTCTCCATCAATCATCCAAACAACACTCTACACGTAAACGACAATGGGAAAAGTTCAAAAATACCGCCGCGGCATCGGAGCATTCATCAGCAGCGAGAACGGCCAGCGCTTCTTCAACTTTGCCTACTCCATAGGTGCGGCCATCGTCATCTGGGGCGCACTGTTCAAGATCCTTCACCTACCCGGCGGCAACATGCTGCTGTCGATCGGCATGGGCACCGAGGTGCTGATGTTCATCCTGACGGCTTTCGACCGTCCGCCGCGCGAATACAAATGGGAGGAAGTATTCCCCGAACTCGCCAAAAAGCATGAAAGCGACGACAGCGACGACGACAGCGAAGACACCGAGGCAAGCGAGACAAGCGCCGTAGCCCACGCGGGCGGCACCCTGCGACCGACACGCGCCCAGGCCCGTGCCGCCGCAGGCATTCCCGACGGCATCGACCTCTCCGAGGAAGACTCACGATCGCTCTCGGGTGCGATCTCCAAGATGGCGGCGGCAGCCGACCAGCTTTCGCGCATGGCCGAGCTCACATCGGCCACCCAGCAATATCTCGACCGCATGGCCGGCATAGCCGAGGAGATGCAGCACCTGCGCCAGACTACCGAAGCTCTCAACCAGGTCAGCGACACCCTGCTGGCATCATATCGCGCCATCACCGAAAATTCCGAAAACATCACCCGCTCGTCGCAGGGCTATGTAGAGCAGATGTCGGCCCTTAACCATAACATCACCGGGCTGAACACAATCTACGAAATACAGCTCAAAAGCGTATCATCGCAGCTCGACGCCATCGACCGCGTCAACCGCGGCATCAAGGACATCCGCGACATGTACGAGAAGAGCGCGTCGAACAGCGTGCGCTACTGCGAGGAGACCGAAAAGATGGCGCGCCACCTGCAGCAGCTCAACAGCGTCTACGAGAAGATGCTCACCGCCATGACCGTAAACATGTACCGTCCCATGGCCATGGAACCCGACGGGGGCAAGCCCATCACCGGCAACGTATCTCCTGCCTATCCCAACGGCAATCACTGATTAACGAATAACTCCACACCACCTACTGTAAATGGGAGCTAACAACAACAGGCTCAGCCCGCGCCAAAAGATGATCAACCTGATGTACATCGTGTTGACCGCCATGCTGGCGCTGAATGTCTCAAGCGATGTGCTCGACGGATTCACGCAGGTCCATGAAGGGCTCACCAGGACCAACGACAATGTGGCCCAGCGCAACGAGGCTATGTACAGACAGCTGGAAGCCTTCACCGCCCTCAACCCCGACAAAGGGCAGGCATGGCTCGACCGCGCCACTCAGGTGCGGCTCGCCACCGAACAGATGATCGGTCTGGTCGACTCGCTCAAGCTTGCGATCGTGCATCAGGCCGACGGAGCCGACGGCGACCCCGACAACATCCTCAACCGCGACGATCTCGAAGCTGCCGCCGTAGTGATGCTCGGCCCGGGCAACAGCCCCGGCGAACGCCTGCGCCTGCGCATCGACTCCTACCGCGACTTCATCGCCACCTTCGTACCCGACTCGCTCAAGCAGGCCAATATTGCCAATATGCTGTCGACGGCCCCGATAAAGCGCGCCGGCACACTTGCCCCGCAGACCTGGGAAGAAGCCAAGTTCGACCAGCAGCCTGTGGTGGCTGCCGTGACACTCCTCACCAAGCTTCAGAGCGACATACTCTACGCCGAAGGCGAGGCCCTGTCGACGATCTACTCGCAGGTCGATGCCGGTGACGTACGCGTAAACGAACTGCAGGCCTACGTGATGCCCCAGTCGCGCATGGTCATGCGCGGCGGCAAATACTCGGCCAGCATTGTCCTTGCCGCCGTCGACACCACAGCACGTCCCGTGGTGTATGTTCAGGGCAAACAGCTCGACAACGACCGCGGCCTCTATGAGCTGACCCCGAATCAGACCGGCACTTTCTCCTACAGCGGATTCATCGAGGTCACCCACGGCGACGGATCTGTTACCCGACACCCCTATGAATCCTCATACACAGTCATCGAGCCGATGGCCACCGTATCGGCAACGATGATGAACGTGCTCTACGGCGGCATCGACAACCCCATCAGCATCTCCGTACCCGGCGTGGCCATGAGCGACATATCCGCCACGATGTCGAACGGCTCGCTCACACGCTCGGGCGATCACTGGGTTGCGCGCCCTGCAGCCGTCGGCAAAGACGCCACGATCACCGTCACCGCCAACATGGACGGCCGTCAGGTGCAGATGGCACAGACGACATTCCGCGTGCGCAAACTGCCTGATCCGACACCTTACATCACTTACGCCGACGCACAGGGCAACGCCGACCGCTACCGCGGCGGCAAACCGTTTGCCAAAACACTTCTGCTGAAAGCCCCCGGCCTGGAAGCAGCCATAGACGACGGTCTGCTCAACACGCCTTTCAAGGTCGTCAGCTTCGAGACCGTATTCTTTGATTCGATGGGCAATGCCATACCCGAAGTGAGCGACGGCCCCAACTTCTCGGCACGCCAGAAGCAGTCGTTCCAGCGCCTGCAGCGCGGCAAGCGATTCTACATATCGCGCATCAAAGCCATCGGCCCCGACGGTATCACCCGTGATCTTTCGCCAATGGAAGTAATCATCAATTAACCTAAATCCGCATCAACCGCCATAGCTTATGAAAGCACTCAGATATACACTGTCAGCCATCGTGCTGGCCACGGCCGGAGCCGCCATCGTGGCACAGGACCAGACACCCACGGGCTCGACCGTCACGCGACGGCGCCCCGGCGAGCGTCAGGCGCAGACGCAGCAGGCCGGCGTCACCGAGCGCATGCAGGGCCTCTACGACAACCAGGGGCTGAGCGACGCCGACGTGCAGTGGATGCGCGTCATATACCGCGAACTCGACCTCGACAAGGATGCCAACGCGCCCCTTTATTTTCCCGAAGAACTTGAGGAAGGCCACGAGAACCTCTTCCGCATCATCATGCGCCTGCTGGCCGACAACAGCCTCAAGGCCTATGAGTATCTCGACGGACGCGAGATTTTCAACGAAAAATACCAGGTGCCGGTAAAGGACATCCTCGACCGATTCCACATCATCTACGAGCCGGCGCGCGGTTCAAGCGAAAAGAATCCGCGATTCACTATCGACGAAAGCGACGTACCGTCCAACGAGGTGCTCAGCTACTATATAATTGAAAAATGGACCTTCGACACGCGCAACAACCGTCTGCGTCCGACTGTCGAAGCCATCTGTCCCGTACTCCACCGCTCAGGCGACTTCGGCGGCGAAGCCATCCGCTACCCCATGTTCTGGATACAGATGGCCGACCTGCGTCCGCACCTTGCCCTGCAGCAGATATTTGTCAACGATGACAATAATCTGCCCACGTGCACCTACGATGACTATTTCACTCTCAACATGTACGACGGCGAGATCTACAAGACACGCAATCTGAAGAACAAATCGCTGGCACAGATGTATCCTGACCAGGAGGATCTGAAGCATGCACGCGACAGCATACAGGCCCGCCTCGACCACTTCGAAGACAACCTGTGGACCCCGACGCGCGACGAACTCCAGGCTCGCGCCGATGCGCAGGCAGCCCTCGAGGCAGGCGACGACTCGACGCAGGTGGCCGA
>OLSQ01000786.1_pt1 | contig 29404 bp, 28 predicted proteins | sample 1672561 | NCBI WGS metagenome assembly OLSQ01 (sample SAMEA3136699, study PRJEB25190) | human gut metagenome | biome: human gut; feature: human-associated habitat; material: faeces | place: Austria | collected 2013
TATGATGTGGATGAAGTTTTCCATTTTTATCCCAATTCCTTAATGTTTGTGCTGACACACCTTCCTTCTTATGGATTTATTATCATCATTAATCTATCTCACGCAATGGGCGCCAACCGTTATAAAGAACCGTCATCACCTCTGTCAACAGCCATCCAAACACTACATCAATCACCGAATGCTGCTTGATCAACATGGTAGACAAACAGATCGCCCAGGTCACTCCCCTGGAGATCCATTTCATCTTCTTATTATTCCGAAAACTACAGCTCTGGCAAATGATCCGGTGCACCGATACAGTACTGGAAACATGAATGGATGGACACACATTGTAAGGTGGATCCACAGACCGTAAAAAACGCACGATCTCCGCACAAAAATTATGCGTCGTAATCTCTCTCCTAAGATCCAGCCCATTAGGCCAAATAGCATAAATCACCAGGCAGATCGTTGCACCGCCCAGCATGACAAGGCACAATTTCAGATAATCATAGCGGCTTTTCACCATAAACCAGATCATAAAAACTGGAACCCATGCATACCACAGAAAATATGGAATCACGAACCATTCACAAAATGGGATCCAGTCATCAACCGGACAATGAATGATCACCTTCGGTTCCTTCACCACCAGCTCCAAAAGCCCAAAACCCGCCAAAAATACAAACAGATCCAGTCCCACCAACGCATATTTATGTGTTTTGATCCAATGAAGCATACTGCACATGATTCCTTTCCATTCCAGCTTTTAAGCCAGACAACTGTTATTTCATTATGCTCATTATAACAAACGCGTGTGAAAATTCCCATAGAAAGTTATCGTTTTTATGAATTTTGTGATTTTCAGTTTGGAATCAAAAGAATATTGCAGACCCATCTTTTCTGTCTCTGGAAGCCGCATAAATACTAGGTTTTTCGCACAAAAAAAAGGAACCATCTTTCGATGATTCCTAAGAGGCGACAACCAGATTTGAACTGGTGATCAGGGTGTTGCAGACCCACGCCTTACCGCTTGGCTATGTCGCCATATAATGACCCCAACGAGATTCGAACTCGTGTTACCGCCGTGAAAGGGCGATGTCTTAACCGCTTGACCATGGGGCCTTTAGACTTTATGCTGCAGACGCCTTCTGGCCGCTATGCGAAACTCCCCGAGTAGGACTCGAACCTACGACAGCGCGGTTAACAGCCGCGTGCTCTACCGACTGAGCTATCGAGGAATACTAACTGAAAGATACAAAATGACACAAAATGACGTAGCTAGTACGTCATTTACTATATAACAAAATTGTTATAATTGCAATACTTTTTTAAATTTTTTTAACCGAATTTTAACTTTTTTTGCAATTGTTTTTTGGATAGGCAAAAAAAGCTTTCCGAATGACAGTATATACACCAAAAAGCCAACCAAAATTGTGACGAGATATATCCACCTAATCTCACCGTTATTAAAAATCAAAAGATATGAAAAAGTCACGAATGAACAGCTCACCCAAAAAAGCAAATCAAAAAATAAATCAAGACCGACAGTCAAACGAAAAAGTCTTAAAATATCATAATAAATTCCAAATCCTATACCTACAAAAAAGGCATAAAACAGAGCCTCACCCACCGAAAAGCCTCTTTAAAAGTGAAGATGACGAAAATTTTTCACTGTATGTAAGCGAAGTAACCTTTCCGCTGACCGATACATAACCTGTTTCAAGATTTAATTCTTCAATATGAAGAAGTTCGCCTTTTATTGTAAGTTCACCGCAGGAGCAAATCGCAACAATTTCTTCTTCATTAAACGAATCCACATCACTTATTCCGCTTAAAGTTAAATGCTCCCTGTTTTCAAGTGTTAAGGCATGGCTTGTTTCACTGATATTTTCCATAAAATCACCTAAATAATTTTATGTGACTGCCGGCGATAATATGCAAAAACCACCCGCAAATTTGCAGGTGGTTTAATTATAATATTTCATACATTTTTGCCGCGTCTTCCTTAAGTGCATGCTCGTTTATTGCAAGCACCTTGTAGCTGTTTATTTTAGTTCCGAGTGTAATTTTAATTACATCACCGACTTTTACATTATATGATGCACGCGCGATCTTTCCGTTTACTTCTACTTTACCGGCATCACAAGCTTCATTTGCAATTGTTCTGCGCTTAATAATACGCGATACTTTTAAAAATTTATCAAGTCTCATAATTCACCTTTAACTAAAAAGAAATAGGGTGCCTAAAAAAAGACACCCTAAAAAGCCAAAACAAAATTACTTTACAGCATCCTTAAGAGCTGAACCTGCCTTAAATGCAGGAACCTTTGATTCAGGAATTTCGATTGTTTCCTTTGTGCGAGGATTAAGGCCTGTACGAGCTGCACGAGTCTTAACTGAGAAAGTACCGAAACCGATAAGAGAAACCTTATCACCTTCAGCAAGAGCATCCTTAACTGAATCAAATACAGCGTTTACTGCTGCTTCTGCGTCCTTCTTTGAAAGTTCTGCCTTTGCAGCTACTGCTGCTACAAGTTCTGTCTTGTTCATTTTAATTTCCTCCGTTTATTGCCGAATTATCATCGGCTTTTAATATTTCTTTTGCCTTATCCCACAAGGCATCAAGCTCTTCAATAGAAGAAGATTTCATATCAATATTATTTTCAAGTGCCATTTTTTCAACTAACTTAAAGCGAGTAATAAATTTATCGGTAGAAGCTTTTAAAGCCTCTTCGCTGTCTACCCCTATAAAGCGTGAAATATTAACACAAGAAAAAAGAACATCGCCGAATTCATCTTCAATTTCAGCCTGATTGTTATGTGAAATTGCAATTTTCAACTCGTTAATCTCTTCATTAAGTTTTGAAAAAGCACCGTCTTGACTTTCCCAATCAAAGCCAACTTTGCTTGCCTTTGATTGAACCTTTTGTGCGCGCATAAGAGCAGGAAGTTCAAGTGCAATACTATCCATTTTGCTTGAAGCGGTTTTAGTACCTTTTAAACTTGCTTTTACGCTGTCCCAACTGTCAAGTGCCTCTTTAGTATTGTTTGCAACAGCGTCACCGAAAACATGAGGGTGACGAACTATAAGCTTTTTGCAAAGCTCATCGCAAACATCATTAAAGGTGAAATTGCCCTTTTCACTTTCCATTTCACAGTGAAGTGCAATTTGAAGGAGAACATCGCCTAACTCTTCCCTAAGACCTGATATGCTGTTTTTATTTATAGCTTCAATAACCTCATATGTTTCTTCAATAAAGTTACTTTTAATTGAAGTATGAGTCTGCTCACGGTCCCAAGGGCATCCTCCCGGCGCCCGAAGCAATGTAATAAGTGAAATCAAATCATCAATATTATATTTATCTTTAAATTGAAAATCCACTTTAACACGCCCCTATGATTAACTTGTCAATGAAATAATACTATAAATCCGTGTATTTTGCAAGTATTTATGCACATTTTTTACGTTATTTAGGTGATATTATATCAGAAAGTTTTATACATTTGAACAAAAGCAGTAATAAAATTGTCAAAAAAGTGCATATTATGCCACAAATTATCAAAATAAGAAGAGAAGAAAATTGATTGAAAAATGACTCTTTTATTACTTTCACGGCAAAATAAACCGTTGCCGAGCAAAAAATCGGCTTAATAAATATATCTTTTATGCTAAATTTAGCCCCTGTTTCTTTGCTTACCGTAATCATATTCCAAATAAGAATCAATAAAAATCCGCCGAAATTTGATAAAGCAGAAGAAGAAATATTCATTTCAAGCTTTGGAATAAGAATGATATTCAGTACTACTCTGACAATCCCCGAAACAAGAAACGGGGCAATAGTTTTTTTAGAAAGCCCGAGCGACTGCGAGCAAAAAACACAGCTTGAAGCAAGGCAACAAGGCAAAATAAATACACCTAAGTAAAAGAGAATATCACTGCCGTATTTGGAAATATCCGAATTTGACTTGCCGTAAAACAGAGTAAGTATTTCACTTGAAAAAAGTGCAAGAACGCACCCGCCGAAGCACGCAAGAATACTTGTATATTTCATAATGCTGTTAATAAGAGCATTAAATTTAGGCGAATTACTTTCGTAAGACGAGCTGACAGCCGGCACGGCGGTTACACCGAGAGCCATCACTATCCCCGGAACGAGATTTTTAAAATCAAGTGCTGATGAATACACACCAAAAACATATGTAAAAACATCGTCATCAAAATAATTATATTGTTTTGAAAGAAGTGATTTATCACAAAGAGTTAAAGCATATTGAAGCGAAGAAGTGTCAAAAAACGAAGCCACGCTTTGAACTGCTGTTGCTATAAGAAGCGGAAATGAAAACATTACAAGTTCGTGATACATTTCTTTTGATAAATCTTTTTTAGGCTTTGGCATTTTATACTTATTTTTAACATAAAGCGAAACATAAACATACCCTGCAAATCCTCCAAAGCTTACACCGAGCATTGCGCAAGCTGAAGTAAGCGGATAAATTGCCGAAAGAGCTTCTTTTTCGCTTTGATATGCAATATTTAAAACCGTGCCTAATTCATAATAGCTTGCCATAAAGTAGCTCATTGAATACCTTGCAAAGAGCAAGCCGAACACCATTTTAAATACCGCTTCGATTATTTGGCACAACGCAGTAGGTTTCATATCTATAAAGCCTTCGGCAAATGAACGGCGGCCTGCACCTAAACAGCAGAAAAACACGCTTGGTGCAAGCGCAAAAATCGTATAAATACTTTTAGGTGAATTTGATATTAACTCACTGTAAGGCTTTGCAGCGAGCAACATAACCGCAATGCCTGCAAAAGATGCAAAAAAGAACAATTTATTACCGGCTGATTTTAATGCCGTCACCCGCTTTTTATCACCTATTGCGTTATATTTACTCACAAGTTTAGACATGGCAATAGGAAAAGCCCCCATAGTAAGTGCGTGAATAGGCAGGCAAAGATTATATGCAATAGAAAAATATCCCCTGCCTGTTGCACCAATATATGCCGTAAGCGGAATTTTATAAATTGCAGATATTATTTTAACTATAACAGTTGATACAAGAAGCAAAAAAGCACTTGAAATATACTTTTCTTTAATACTCTTTTTCAAATAATCACCCAAAGAAAAAATAAAAGAGCAACAAAAAGTTGCTCTTTAAAATTCCTATATTATTTTATTCCTTGCCGTTTTCATCTTCAACAGCAGTTGCTTCAACTACTTCAACACTGTCAGCCTTCACTTCGTTTTTTGTGCAATTATCTACCGAAAATGCCTCCTTGGTTTTTTTAGCCATATTTGCCATTGATTCATTAAATTCGGCTTTTGCCTTTTCTATTTCGGCTGTATAAAGCTGTATTTTTTCTTTATTATCGGCAATTGCGTTTGCACAATCGGTTATTTCTTCATCACTGACTTCTTCACCGATATATTTTAAATATTGAAGTTTGCCGAATTTTTCATAAAACTTCGAAAGCTTTGCTTTAGCATCAAGAAGTTCAACCTTTTTACGACTGATTTCAAGCCTTTCAGCACTCTTCTTGCTCATATTTTCGGCAACATCTTTAGTTTTATTAAACATTTCTTCAAGCTTTTGATTATTAAAAGCTTCATCCATAGAGCCAAAAAGTTCGCTAAGTTTTATAGACATTACTACCACCTCGCTCACATTATATTACAATCTGTAAAGCAATGCAATACAATGTGAAATTTTAATTATTATTTTATATAAAATTCTTTGATTAAATCTTTTCTCTTTAATATTTCATCAAATCTGTCAATATATTCATATGGATACTTATAGTTATATATGCGTTCTATTTTACCTGTGTCTTGATTTTTAAGCCTTGTTACACCGCCGGCACCCACAGCGAAAACAGAATGTGTTTCATCCATCATATACACATTATAAAGGCAATCTTTATTATCCTTGCACCAGCCTACATTTTCTAAATTTCCCACAGATTTTGACTGGCGATACATATAATAAGGATAATATCCGTTTTGCTTCAATTTTTCATTTGAATATTCCACCATATCAGAGGTAAGAAGCTTATCTGATAAATCATATTTGTTTTCACTTGTTACCAAATATGCAGATGATTTCATAGCAAGGGTGTGTACCGTTATTGAACTTGCACCGAGGAAAACAGCCGTGTCAACACTGTTTTTAAAAGAAGAAAAAGTATCACCCGGAAGCCCTGCAATAAGGTCCATATTTATATTATCAAAGCCGCATTTTTTTGCAAGTTCAAATGCCTCAACAGTTTGGCGCGATGTATGGCGCCTGCCGATAGTGTTCAAAACATCATCATTAAATGTCTGCGGATTTATTGATATTCTGCCTACTTTGGCATTTTTTAATGCTATAAGCTTATCCTGCGTCACCGTATCAGGCCTGCCGGCTTCAACAGTGTATTCACGCAAGGCGGATAAATCAAAATTATCACTAATCACATCAAAAAGCTTTTTAAGCTGCAAAGCCGAAAGGGTAGTCGGCGTGCCGCCGCCGAAATATATTGTTTCAAGACGCAAACCGAGTTGCTTTGCAATATGCCCTGTTTTTTCAAGTTCACTGCAAAGAAGATTAACATAAGGTTCAAGAAGCTTATGCGTTTTTTCAATAGAATGAGAAACAAAAGAGCAATATGCACAGCGAGTAGGGCAAAACGGAATTGAAACATAAAGCGAAAATGAATTATGCGAAGAAAGAGAAATGATTTTATTTTCACGGTGCATTACTTCAAGTGCCAAATCGGTTTTTTGAGGAGAAGCAAGAAAAGTATTTATAAAATGATTTCTTGCCCTTTCTTCACCCAATTCTTCAACATACCTGTGCATAAGCTTTGCAGGGCGAACACCGAAAAGAATTCCCCAAGGCGGTTTAAAGCCTGTTATTTCACACAGCACATTAAAGAGCAATACTGACATTTGAGTTTGTGCGTCATCCCCTACTTTTAGCTTATATGTTTTGATAAGTGATTTATCATAAACACGGGCATAAACAGAAAATTCATTTCCGTTTGCACTTGTAACAACTTCAATATTATCTTCACCGTCATCCTTAATTTTTTCAAAAGGAAAAAACACAGTGCATAAATGTGACATTTCATATATAAAATCGTGGTTTATTACTTTTAGAATCATAATTAAGCCCTATTCAAAAAAGGATTATTTGCCCTTTCAAAATCAAGAGACGAAAAACGGTCATGCCCCGGATAAACAGTCAAATCACCTTTCAAATCCGCAATTTTTTTCAAGCTTTGCATGATTTCCTGTGATGAACCGCCCGGAAAATCAGTTCTTCCGCAGGAGCAAAAAAACATAGTATCCCCGGTAAAAACATTATTATCACAAACATAGCACACTCCGCCTTTTGTGTGGCCGGGTGTAGCAATAACTTTAATTTTGCTTTCACCTAAAGTTATAACATCACCGTCTGCCACATTACCGTATGCAGCAGTATTATTTTGAACACCGCCGCAAAAAGCCGCAAGGCTTAATTTAGAAGACGAAAGCATTGGTTCATCCTCTTTAGAAATTAAAACTTTTGCGCCTGTTTTTTCAAAAACTGCTTTAACTCCGCCGATATGGTCAAAATGTCCATGTGTAAGAAGTATATATTCAAGGTCTGCACCTTTAATAAAATTCATCATTTTTTCGCTGTCTTCAGTACAGTCAATAAGAGCGCTTTTATTTGTTTTTTCATCTGTGATAAGATAGCAATTATTTTCAAGACTGCCGAAAGTGGCTGATTTTACACTTAGCATTATTTTAATTCCTTACTGTCTAAAATTATTGTAACAGGCCCGTCATTAAGCAAATCTACTTTCATATCTGCGCCGAAAATGCCTGTTTTCACATCTTTCACACCGGCTTTTTTTAATTCATCTGCAACATATTCATAAAGTGCATTAGCCTCTTTGGGCGGTGCCGATTTAATAAAACTCGGTCTCCTGCCGTGTGAGCAATCTGCGCAAAGTGTGAATTGCGATACTAAAAGAATTTCACCTAAAGTATCAAGAAGCGAAAGATTCATTTTTCCGTTATCATCTTCAAAAATTCTTAAATTAGGTATTTTTTTAACAAGCTTGTTTGCATCTTCTTCGGTGTCACCGTCCATAACACCCAAAAGAATCATAAAGCCATTGTTAATTTTGCTTATAAGTTCACCGTCTACCGTAACAGACGAGTGCTTTACTCTTTGAATTACTGCTTTCATATATTATATTGCAGACCTTTCTATATGATAAACGCCCTCAATTTTACGAATTGATTTTTCAATAGAATCAAGATGTTCCTTTGAATTTACCGTAATGGTCATTGTAGTAAGGCAATTTCCGTCGTTAATAGGGCGGGCATTGATTGAATGAATTTTTACATGCGAATTTGCAAGGCAGGTAGTAATATCAAGCACCATTCCGTCACGGTCAATAGCATAAACATCAATAGTTGAGCGTGCGTCAACTTTAACATTACCATCCCAATGCGCACCTACCCAGCGTTCAGGTTCAGGGCAATTTTTCAAATCTTCAGGTACGTTTACACAATCTCTTCTGTGAATAGTCAACCCTGTTCCGCGGTTAATAAAGCCGATGATTTCCTCACCCGGAATCGGTGAACAGCAGCGAGCCATTTTAATCAGGCAATTATCTATTCCGTCAACCACAACACCTGAACTATCCTTTGATGTACGCGGTTTATCAACAGTATTGCTGCTTGCAAGCGGAGTTTTGTTTTCCTCTTTTTGAACTTTCCAATTGCGGTTATATTCATCCTTTATACCCGGCATAAGGCGTGTTATTTGAATTCCGCCGTAACCTACCGCCGCATAAAAATCATCAACATCCGTAAAATGCTGCCTTTCTGCAATTTTGGCAACAAATTTAATATAATCATCATTTTCAAGGCGAATGAAATTACGCTTGAGTTCACGCTCAACTTCAGCCTTACCCTGAATGATATTTTCATCACGCTTTTCTTTCTTAAACCAAGAGCGAATTTTACTTCTTGCTTCACCGGTTGTTACAATATTGAGCCAATCACGGCTTGGGCCTTTGCCCTGCGCATTAGATGTTAAAATTTCAACAATTTCACCTGTTTTAACTTTATAATCAAGATGAACTATTTTACCGTTTACTTTAGCGCCTACCATTTTGTTGCCGACTGCGGAGTGAATGGCATATGCAAAATCTATTACCGTAGCACCCTTTGAAAGTGCCTTAACATCGCCGCGAGGGGTGAACACATAAACTTCTTCACTTGATAAATCACCCTTAATTGTAGTAACAAGTTCTTCGGGTGTATCGGTAGATTCACCGTGTTCAATCATACGGTGTATCCATTCAAGGCGGGAATCAATACTGTCTTTACCACCCTTTCCGAGCTTATATTTCCAGTGGGCAGCAATACCGTATTCAGCAGTGCGGTGCATATCCCAAGTACGAATTTGAATTTCAAACGGAATACCGTCCTGCGAAAGAACAGTGGTATGAAGCGACTGATACATATTAGGCTTAGGCATTGAAATATAATCTTTAAATCTGCCGGGAAGCGGCTTAAACATATCATGAACAATACCGAGTGCGTTATAACAGTCAATCATAGTATCAACAATAATTCTGACTGCGTAAATATCGAATATCTGCTCAAAATCCTTACCCTTAATATAAACCTTACGGAAAATACCGTGAACAGATTTCACCCTTGATGTTATTTGAACATTTTTCATAACAGGGGTGATTTTATCACTGATTTGCTTTGTTATATCGGCAAGGAATTTTTCACCCTGCTCTTTTTTCATAGATAAGTTTTTTTCTATTTCTTTATATGCAATAGGGTCAAGATAATAAATTGCTAAATCTTCAAGTTCCTCTTTAATAGGACGAATACCTAAACGGTGTGCGATCGGAGCGTAAATTTCAAGTACTTCAAGGCTCTTTTCCCTCTGCTTATAAGGCGGCATATGCTGCAAAGTTCGCATATTGTGAAGTCGGTCACAAAGCTTGATGATGATAACTCGAACATCCTCATTCATAGCAATAAACATTTTTCTTATGTTTTCAGCTTGAACATCTTCCCTTGTGGAAAGCGGAATTTTAGTAAGCTTTGTTACACCGTCAACAAGCAGTGCAACCTCATCACCGAATTCACGGCGAATATAATCAAGGTCATATTCAGTATCTTCAACAACATCGTGAAGAAGCGCGCCGATAATACATTCATTATCCATTCCGAGTTTGAAAAGAATTTTTGCAACAGCCACAGGATGCATAATATACGGTTCACCTGAACGCCTGCGCTGATTTTTATGTGCGTCACGCGCAAGGTCATATGCTTTTTTTATTCTTTCAAGGTCGTATTGAGGATTTTTCTTTATTTCTTCAAAAAATGCGTTAAATCCGTCATCGTAATCATCGGTATATACACTGTTTTCAGAAGTTTCCAATTATAATCTTCCCTTCAAAACCTTAAGTACATTTGTATCTTCAAGGTTTGTTTTTGTTTTTACATCTATCATTTTAATACTGCCTTTGCGACTTATCAATCCCACTTCTTCAAATGCGGCAAGCGCATATTGAAGCTGGCCGAATGTAACTTTCGGCGCAAGCTCGAAGTACAAATCATCCACAGTATATTTATATCCTTTTTTCGATTTTAAATATTTATATATATAAACACAAATATCCCTTTGCGGATAAAGCTGTGTTTTATTTTTTCTTCCGAGTTTAAAAAGGAGATAATCGTTTTTCTCCTCATAATATTTATCTATATCAATTCCTGTTTTTCTCACATCTGCAATTTGAATTGAAATATATTCTCTGCCTTTAAATTCGTTTTTTGAAAGCTTGACAGCGAAATCAAGATTATCCCCTACTTCATATGGGAATTCATCAAGAGTTGTTTTAAATTTAACCATATGCACTGCCTTGCCTTTTTTAACAGCGTCAATTTTGAGATGCTTGCCGTCACCTATTGCAGAAATATTGGTTACCGTTAAATTATACAGCGCAAAAATCGGCTGTGTATTATCAGTTCCGTAAGGCTCTAATGATGATAAATTGTTAATCAAATCAAGTGTTAAATAAAACGGTGAAAGCTTGCAATCAATTTTAAGAGATTGCATTGGCATAACAGGATAATTTTTCTTTGCAAAATCATTTATCCTTTTTCTGAATGCAGCAATGTCCTTTACATTTAAACCCATACCGGCAGCAAGCGGATGACCGCCAAAGTGATTTAGAATATCCGCACAGCTTGATATTGCGTCAAATATATTAAACCCATCAACACTTCGTGCCGAACCGGTAGCCTTTCCGTTTTCATCAATATCTATTACTATTGCAGGCTTGCCGTACATTTCTACAAGGTGGGATGCGCATATGCCGATAACACCTTTATGATAATTATGGCCCGCTACAACAATAACTCTGTCTGTTTGATAAGTTTTATCCTTTGAAATAATAGAGTAAATATCATTATCAATTTTTTCTTCAACTTCGTGGCGATGTGCATTTTCTTGATTTAACTTTAAAGCCGTTTTTTCGGCTTCTTCAATATCTTCGCAAACAAGAAGTTCAACTGCCTTGCTTGCATCATCCATTCTGCCTACTGCGTTAATTCGCGGGCAAATTTGAAAAGCAACATCAAGGGATGAAAAGTTTTCTGCTTTGGAATTGGTTATTTCTTTCAGCTTCGTTATGCCTATTTTTGAATTATCGTTTATAAGCTTTAATCCGGCTTTGACAAGAGTTCTGTTTTCATTTAAAAGCGGCACCATATCCCCTATTGTGCCGATAGCCACATAATCGGCAAAATATTCAACTAAATCTTCAACATCACCGTTATATAAAGCGCAGGCAAGTTTAAAAGCAACACCTACACCTGCAAAATCACGAAACTCAAGTTCATTATCAATTCTATGCGGATTTATCACAGCTTCTGCCCTTGGCAAAGACTCACCGATTTGGTGGTGGTCTGTAACCACAAGCTCCATACCTTTTGAATAAATATATTCAGCCTCTTCAAGTGCTGAAATTCCGTTATCCACAGTTATGATTAAATCTGTTCCCGCTTCTTTAATTTTATCAATAGCGTTGAAATTCATACCGTATCCGTCAGTAATTCTGTTTGGAATATAGTAACTTACAAAACCGCCCAACGAACTTAAAAAGGTGTAAAGAAGTGCGGTTGAAGTAACACCGTCACAGTCATAATCACCGTAAATACAAATGCTTTCTCCGTTGTCAAGAGCGCGATTTATCCTTTCAACTGCCTTGTCCATATCTTTAAATGAAAAAGGCGAAGAAAACCTGCACCCGTCGGATAAAAATTCCGAGACTGCAAGTTCATCATCAATCCCTCTTGAAACCAGCAAGAAAGCAACAAAAGCATCAATATTCAGTTTTTCGCTCAAAGCAGATGCTTTGGCTTTATCTATTTCTGCATTTACCCACTTTTTATACGACATTATGAATTCTTATCTACCACATGAAATTTTTTTAAATTGCCTGCTTTTTCTGCACGCTTTCTTAATTCTTCGTCAACATCATCGCAGGTTATGCCCTCATTAACCATCATAACGAGTGTGTGATAAATAAGGTCGCAAATCTCACCTACTGTTTCTTCTTTCACTCCGTTTTTAGCGGCGATAACCATTTCTGTTGATTCCTCGCCTACTTTTTTTAGTATTTTATCAAGTCCTTTTTCAAAAAGATAGCAGGTATATGAGCCTTCCTGCTGCGCATCTTTTCTTTCAAGGATAGTTTCATAATCATTTCTAATATAATCCATTATTATTCTCCGTTATTTTCAAGTTTAATTTCATTAAAAAAGCACGAATGATTCCCCGTATGGCAGGCTGCACCTGTTTGAATCACTTTAATAAGCAAGGTATCATCATCGCAGTCGCCGAAAATTGACACAATTTTTTGCAGATGACCTGAAGTTGCGCCTTTATTCCAAAGTTCTTTTCTTGAACGCGACCAAAACCAAGTATACCCCGTTTCAAGAGTTTTTCGCATTGATTCGCGGTTCATATAAGCAAGCATAAGAACTTCACCCGTACCGTCCTCCTGCACTATCGCAGGAAGCAAATCGCTTTTTTTAAAATATTTTTCTACATCAATCATTTGCAAACCTCCAAAGCTTCCCTCAAATCAAGTGTACCCTGGTAAATACTCTTACCGCAAATAGCACCATAAAGCTTTTTTTCGCGAAGTGACAATATATCAGAAATATTTGTTACACCGCCGGAGGCTGTAATATCGCAGGACACCGCATTATTTATTTCCACAAGCTGTTCGATATTAGGCCCTGCGAGTGTACCGTCACGCGAAATATCGGTAAATATAATATTTTTAACACCGACATCTTCCATTCTTTTTGCAAGGTCGGTAAAATAAACATCACTTTTTTCAACCCAGCCTTCAGTTGCAACAAAGCCTGATTTTGCATCAATACCCACTGCAATTTTTGAGCCGAATTCCTTAACCGCTTCTTTAACAAGTTCAGGATTTTTAAGTGCGACGGAGCCTAAAATAATACGCGAAATTCCATTGTTTATATAATAATCAATATCATTCATCGTTCTTATTCCGCCACCGAGTTCAACTTTAAGATTTGTATTTTTGGCAACTGAAATAAAAGTTTCGGCATTTACAGGCTCTTTTTTTAATGAACCGTCAAGGTCAACCATATGTATCCATTCACAGCCGATTTTTTCAAATCCGAATGCAGTTTCAAGTGCGTCACCGGCAACCTGCTTGGCTGTTGAAAAATCACCTTTTAAAAGGCGTACCGGTTTTGAATCTATAATATCAATAGCAGGGAAAATAATCATATTAAAGTACCCCTTTTGTAGATAACACAGCACCGTTTTCATTTTGCTTTACAGCAACTTTGAGTGCGTGTGCGCAAGCTTTAAACATCGCTTCAATTTTATGATGTGAATTTGTACCGTAAGGCACATCAATATGAAGTGTGATACCTGCGTTAAAAGCAAAAGCTCTGAAAAATTCTTCAGTCATACAGGTTTCATAATCACCGCATTTTTCCTGCTCAAATATAGCATTAAACACAAGAAAAGGTCTGTTAGAAATATCAAGTACACAATTTGCCAAGGCTTCATCCATAGGAATTGAAAATGCACCGTAGCGTTCAATACCACTCTTATCCCCAAGTGCTTCATTAAACGCCTTGCCAAGTGCAATACCCGTATCCTCAACTGTATGGTGGGTATCAACATTCAAGTCGCCGTTAACTTCAACCTTTAATCCAAAACCGCCGTGAACACCGAAAGCTACAAGCATATGGTCAAAAAAGCCTATACCTGTTGATACTTCAACATCCCCACCATCAAGGCAAAGGTCAATTCTAATTTGAGTTTCCTTTGTATTTCTTTCAATTTGAGCTTTTCTCATACTTATACCTCTTAAAATTTATTCAAATCTGACTTTAATTGAATTTGCGTGTGCAGTAAGCCCCTCTGTATCAGCGAGCTTAACAATATCATCGTGTGCCTTTTTAAGTTCATCTTCAGTATAATAAATGAATGAACTTTTCTTAACAAAACTGTCAACAGAGAGTGGAGAAAAAAATCTGGCAGTACCGCTTGTCGGAAGAACATGGTTTGGGCCTGCAAAATAATCGCCGAGCGGTTCAGGCGAGAAGTTGCCGAGAAATACACTGCCTGCATTATCAAGCCTGCCGATATATTTAAGCGGCTCTTCAACGCACATTTCAAGATGTTCAGGTGCAAGTTCATTTGCAAAATCAATAGCTTGGTCAAGATTTTCGCAAACAATGATTTCACCGTAATCATTAAGTGATTTTTCGATGATTTCCTGCCTTTCAAGATATTTAATCTGCCTGTCAATTTCCCTTGCGGTAGCGCGTGCAAGCTCTGCCGAAGTTGTTAAAAGAATTGCAGAAGCCCTTACATCATGTTCAGCCTGGCTCATAAGGTCAGCGGCAAGGAAAGAAGCTTTGGCACTTTTATCCGCCACAATAAGAATTTCACTCGGGCCTGCAATCATATCAATATCAACAACACCGTAAAGAAGCTTTTTCGCAGTTGCAACAAAAATATTACCAGGGCCTACAATTTTATCAACTTTAGGTATTTTTTCAGTACCGAATGCCAAAGCGGCAACAGCCTGCGCCCCGCCTACAAGGAATACCCTATCAACACCGGCAACTGCGGCAGCAGCCATAATATCAGGATTAGGGTTACCGTCTTTTCCGGGAGGGGTAACCATAATAATTTCCTTAACACCAGCAATTTTAGCAGGAATTGCATTCATCAAAACAGATGAAGGATAAGCGGCAGTACCGCCCGGAACATAAATACCTACTCTGTGAAGTCCGCGAATTCGCTGGCCCATAATGACACCGTTTTCCTTGGTAGTCATCCAAGACTGCTGTGCCTGGCGCAAATGAAAATCATAAATATTATTTTTAGCTTTAATTATTGCATTTTTAAAATCTTCATCAACGCAGTCAAGGTAAGAATTAAGTTCATCCTTTTCAATAACTGTTTTACGCGGCACAATTCCGTCAAATCTGGCGGTGAATTCCCTTACGGCTTCATCGCCCTGTTCCTTGACCGAATTTATAATTGTAGTTACGGCTTCAACGATTTTTTCATCTGTTTCGCCTGAACGCTTTTTCAGATTTTCGATAAGTTCATACTCGTTTTTACCGTTTGCTTTTGTAATATTCATTGCCTTTACCTCTTTTATCAAACTTTAGATGCAAGCTCTAAATCGTTTAAAAATTCTTCAATTTCTTTTTTACGAAGCTTCATTGATGCCATATTTACTATAACTCGTGCTGAAATCGGCATAATTGTATCAACTACTTCAAGTCCGTTTTCTTTAAGGGTTGAGCCTGTTTCAACAATATCTACAATACCGTCTGCAAGGCCAAGCAACGGAGCAAGCTCAACACTACCCTCAATTTTAATAATATCAACATCCATACCCTTTGATTGAAAATATGCCTTTGCAACCTTTGGATATTTACTTGCAACAACTTTTCTGCGGTAGCCGGAGAAAAAGTCTGTACCCTTTGGGCAAGCAAGGGCAAATCGGCATTTGCCGATATTAAGGTCAATAACTTCATAAAATGAATTGCCATGCTCAACAATGGTATCCTTACCTACAACACCAATATCACACACCCCGTGTTCAACATAAGTAATTACATCAGGTGCTTTGGAAAGAACCGCTTCAAAATCACCGACAGGGAGAATTAAACGCCTGCCCTTATTTTGAAGTTCTGTTGTATCAAGTCCCATTTTTTGAAAAAGAGATATTGATGATTTTTCAAGCCTACCTTTAGTTAAAGCAATACGAATAGGTCGGTCAACATTTATTTCTTCACGCATTACATCGCAAAGTGCATTTACATTAACACCAAATCCTATTGCAGGGGCATCAAGTCCGAATTCACCGAGAAGATTATCGTACCTGCCGCCAGAAACGATTGTTAAGCCGCTACCCTCCGCATATCCGCGAAAGATAACGCCGGTGTAATAATTACTTCTGTTTACCAAGCCCAAGTCAATAGTAATATTATCACCAAGTCCCATATCGCAAAGCTTTTCATAAACACTTCTTAAATAATCAAGTGCTTCATTCGATTTTTCATCATTATATAGCTTTTTAGCTTCATTTATAACACTTACGTCACCAAAAAGACGAGGCAGTTTTTTAATAACATCAGCCTCTTTACTGTCAGGAAATTTAGCAAGCATATCACCGAGTGCGGCATAGTTTTTACCCTCAATAAGCTTGCATATATCAGCTTTTTGCGTTGCCGTAATATCCATTTTATTAAGGATTGATTTAAAGAAACCTGCGTGGCAAAGTTCAAGCTTAAATGACGCTACATTATTTCTTTTCAAAGCTTCATAAGCCATTGAAATAACTTCAATATCAGCGTCAATACTTCCATCACCGATAAATTCAATACCGCTTTGCTCCGTTTCATCTGCTCTGCCTGCAAGGCTTTTATTACGAACATATACATTTTGGTTATAATAAAGCTTTACCGGAAAATCTTCCTTTGAAAGACGGGTAGCAACAAGGCGGGCAATAGGTGCTGTGTTATCAGGGCGAAGTACCGTGGTTCTGCCCAAAGAATCGGAAAGCTTGTACATTTCTTCAGCTTCAATACCCAAGTCATTTTCACTGAATACATCAAAAAATTCGACTGTCGGAGTCATAACCTTGCGATAATTATATTCTTTAAACAAAGCTGAAAGAATGGATTCAACATTTCTTCTGTCATCACATTCCTCAAACAACAAATCTCTTGTTCCCTGCGGAATAAGCTTTGAATATCTTTTCATAACAATAAATCTCCTGTCACTTTAGCGTAGTAGAGTGTTAATATGCTAACATACTACAACGCTAATGTCAAGATTTTTTAAACATTTTCTATATTTATTACATTAAAACGCATTTTAAAACAATGATATTTGGTTAGATTCAGGCATATCACCAAGTGCGCCTGCATTTTTAAGTGCTTCGCAAACACTTTTACCTACACCTGCTCTTGCCATCAAATCATCGTAAGACAGGAATTCCCCGCCACCGTCATTGCGTGCATTTGCAAGGGCAACAGCGGCGTTTTCGCCGATTCCGTCAACAGCACCGAAAGGAAGCCTGATTTTTCCGTCTTCAATTTGGTAAATTCTTGCATCTGACTTATAAATGTCAACAGGTAAAAATTCAATACCCCTTGCAAGCATTTCAATTACAATTTGAAGAACTATATATGTACTTTCATCCTTAGCGGTTTTATCATTACCTTTAAGCTTGATTTCTTCCATTTTCTTTTTAACTGCCTGCTTGCCGGCCACCGCTGCAACTGCGTCAATAGCACCGCCGCGAACAGTAAAGTATGCCGAATAAAAGTTAATCGGCTTATGGATTTTATACCAAGCAAGGCGCAAAGCGGCAATAACATATGCTGCCGCGTGAGCCTTAGGAAACATATACTTGATTTTATAGCAGGAGTCAATATACCACTGTTCAACACCGACTGCTTTCATCGCTTCCTCATAAGGCGGAAGTTCCTTTGGTGCTTTGCCCTTACGGGTGTATTCCATAATTTTAAAGCAATCTTTCTTTTTAAGCGGTGATTCCTTTCCCGTTTCTCTTTCATAATTCTCTGCTTTATGAAGAAGATAGGTCATAATATCATCACGACACCCGATAACTTCGGAAATTGTGCAAGTGCCATTTTGGATAAGTTCCTGTGCATTGCCGAGCCATACATCAGTACCGTGTGAAAGGCCTGAAATTTGAAGAAGGTCGGCAAAAGTTTTAGGTTGAGCTTCAAGAAGCATTCCGATTACAAACGGTGTACCCATTTCAGGAATGGCAAGTGTACCTGTTTGGCAATCTATATCTTCAGGTGAAACACCTATCGGCTCGGTAGAAGTGATAAGCTTATACAAAAGCGGGTCTGATAAATCAACATCCATTACAGGAATACCGGTTGAATCTTCAAGATATTTATAAAGAGTAGGATTATCATGGCCAAGTTCATCAAGTTTTAAAAGTGTATCGTGAAGTGAATTTTTAAAGTCGAAGTGGGTTGTATATGTACCCTTTGATTCATCATTAGATGGATACTGAATAGGAGTAAAATCTTCAACAGTATATTTATCCGGCACAACAACCATACCGCCAGGGTGCTGGCCTGTGGTTCGTTTAATACCTGTACAACCTACTGTTAATCTATCTATTTCAGCTCTCGGAGTTACATTTTGAATACCTCTTTCATCAAGATATTTCATAACATAACCGTAAGCGGTTTTATCAGCCACCGTTGCCATTGTTCCTGCTTTAAACACATATTCTTTACCAAACAATTCTTCGGTAAATCTATGTGAGCGGGATTGATATTCACCGGAAAAGTTAAGGTCAATATCAGGTTCTTTATCCCCATCAAATCCAAGGAAAGTTTCAAACGGAATTTCATGCCCGTCACGCTTCATAGGTGTACCGCAATTAGGACAATTTTTAGGCGGGAGGTCAAAGCCGGAGCCATATTCACCGTTAAGGAAAAATTCGCTGTGCTTACATTTTTGGCAATAGTAATGAGGTGCAAGCGGATTAACTTCGGAAATACCGCCGAAATGTGCGGCAAGTGAAGAACCTACCGAACCTCTTGAACCTACCAAATAACCGTTGCGCTCACTTTCTTCAACCAAACGCTTGGCAATAACATAAAGCACACCGAAACCGTGACCTATAATAGAATCAAGTTCACGCTGAAGCCTGTCTGCAACATATTTAGGAACAGGGTCACCATAAAGGTCTTTAGCCATATTCCAGCATTTTTCCGTAAGTTCTTCATTAGCACCGTCAATATGCGGCTGGAATGTTCCCGGCGGAATAGGCGGAATATTATCCATAATACTGTCAGCAATTTTTTTAGGGTTATCAATTACAAATTCCCTTGCTCTATCCCCTGCCCAAGCAAAATCATCAAGCATTTCGCGGGTAGTTTTGAAATAAAGCGGAGGTTGATTATCTGCATCATCAAAACCTTTTGACGCCATAATAATTGCACGGAATTTTGCATCGTGTTCACTTAGGAAATGCACATCGCCCGTAGCAACAACCGGCTTGCCGAGTTTATCGCCGAGTGCAATAATCTTTTTATTTATATTTATTAAATCTTCTTCACTGTTTACTCGCCAATAACGATTTTTCTTTTCTTCGCCGCGCTTATTAGTTACATATTCCCGGTCGCTTGTGCGAAGCATAAAAGCATTGTTACCGTTTGGCTGAATTTCAAGATAATCATAAAATGAAGCAATTTCTTCAAGCTTTTCTTCATCAACATCTTCCAAAATAGCCTGATATACTTCACCCTGCTCACACGCAGAGCCTACAATAATACTCTCTCTTTTTTGCCTTAAAAGTGATTTTGGAATAAGCGGTCGCTTTTTAAAATACTTTACATTTGAAGCGGAAATCATTTCGTAAAGATTTTTTCTTCCGTATTTTCTTTCTTCTTTAGGTATAGATTCATCCATAGATGTATCTTCTTTTACAAGGAATATAATATGATAACGCTCATACTGGTTAGTTTTCATATTGATAAAATCAGGATATTTTTCATCATCTACAAGATAACCTTCCATACCTAAAATAAGTTTAATTTTACTGCCCTTGCCAGATGCGGCATATGCTTCCGGCAAAGCCTGCACAACGCCGTGATCTGTAATAGCCACAGCTTCATGCCCCCACTTAATAGCCTGCTTTACAAGTGCAGTAGGAGATGAAATTGCGTCCATTTCAGAAAGTGAGGTATGCATATGAAGTTCAATTCTTTTTTCAGGCTCATCATCAGTTTTTTCCGCCTTTTTAATACTTGCAATTGCATAAGGGCGAAGAACATACTGATTTGAAAAAGTATCAAATTGATAGCCGCCTGAAATCACAAGCGTACCGGCTTCGTTTATTTTATCAACAAGAGGGTCAATAACACGCTTATCGTCAAACATTTTAACCGTGATAGAAGATGTGTAATCCGATATATCAAAATCAAAAATTTTGCTTGTGCCTCTTTTGGTTTCACGAACTTCTGTTTTAAGCACATCGCCCCAAACGGTAATATAACCGTCTTCCGTTGATACATCTGCTATGTTTTTCGGCTTTTCGCCGATTGATTTACCGTAAATCTTTTTAAGTGTGTCTTTAAAAACGGGAAGCTCGTCCCACAATTCGTGGTTGACATTTTTTTCTTCCTCTTCTTTTTTATGCTGCTCTTCCGCTCTCTTTTCTTCAACAGCTTTTTTAACTGCTTTTTCAATATCAAAGGTTTGCACTTCAAGTAAATTTACTACCAAATCCAAATCAAAAAGTTCATATATTTTGTTTGAAATTGCACGGTCAACCTTTTGTGATTCAAGAACATCTTTACCGCCTTTTTTTAAGCAAAGGGTAAGAGTTCTGTCCTCAAGTTCGGCTTCACATCCGTCAAAAAATCCGTTAGCCGCTGGAGTTTCGTGCCTTACATATTCAAGAATCCTTTCAATACCATCAAGCGAAAATTGGGATTTTTGAAAGCGAGGTTTTAAATGAACTTTTTTAAGTTCCATAGCCTGTGCAATTTGGTTTTGTGCATTGTCAATAACAGCGTAATCAACAAAACTGTCAAAAGAAACGCCGACTGTTAATTCTCTGTTTTGGCGTGAAACCGTGAAAGAAGAAATATCACCGTTACCTATATATGTAATTGTGTCATCATTAACATAATTTGAAAAATAGTCTGCAAATCTATTCATTATAATTTATCAATTTCCTTCATCAACTCATCAAGTAAGTCTTTTTCATCAACTTTTCGCAAAATTTCGCCTTTTTTAAAAATAAGGCCGCATCCGTCACCGCCGGCAATACCTATATCTGCTTCTTTAGCTTCGCCGGGGCCGTTTACAATACATCCCATTACCGCAACTTTAATAGGCTTTTTGCAATCTTTAAGTTTTTCTTCAACCTGCTTTGCAAGGCCTACAAGGTCAATTTTAGTTCTGCCGCAGGTTGGGCAGGAAATAAGATAAGGGCTGTCATTTTTAAGCCCGATAGCTTTTAAAATATCAAATGCGGCGAATACTTCTTTAACAGGTGAATCTGTAAGGCTTACACGAATAGTATCACCTATACCGTGGGTAAGAAGTGAGCCTATACCCACTGCCGATTTGATAATACCCATTCTTTCGGTTCCGGCTTCCGTTACACCGAGGTGAAGCGGATAATCGCACTTTTGAGCCGCAAGCTCATATGCGTTAATCATAGTTTCAACATTGCTTGATTTTATAGAAATAATAATATCGTCAAAATCAAATTTTTCAAGCAAATTTGCGTGGTAAAGCGCAGATTCAACCATAGCTTCAGGGGTAGGTGAACCGTATTTAGCCAAAATATGCTTCTCAAGCGAACCTGAATTTACACCTATTCTGATAGGAATATTTTTTTGCCTGCAAGCATCTGCAACAGCCTTAACTCTGGAATCATCACCTATATTACCCGGATTTATTCTGATTTTATCTATTCCTCTTTCAGCAGCACCGAGCGCAAGCTTATAATCAAAATGAATATCGGCTACAAGCGGTACATCCACTGCATTTTTAATAGGCTCAATAAGATTAAGAGCCTCCTCGTTAGGAATAGCAAAGCGAATTACCTGGCATCCGGCAGATGCAAGTTCCTTTGCCTGCTGAACAGAACCTTCAATATCGCTTGCAGGAATATTAAGCATACTTTGAACAAGAATAGGACTGTCACCGCCGATAAATGTATTGGCGAGTTTTATTTTTTTACTTTTTCTTCTTTCCATAATTTTCACCCAAAAAAGATTTTAAAAGAACTTTGTTATATCGCTGAAAGTTACAAAGCACATCAATGCAAGAAGTGCTGCAAGACCGACAGCGTTGATTAAATATTCCGCCTTTTGCGGAAGCTTTTTGCCGGTTACACCCTCACCTATTAAAACAAACAAGCGCCATCCATCAAGCGCAGGAATAGGAAAAAGGTTAAAAAGGCCGACATTTATAGTTAAAAAAGCCATTATTCTGAGCATTGAATAAACCGAAGTTTTAACCGCGTTTGAAACAACGCTCACTGTTCCAATCGGCCCGCTCATATCAGAGATACCGTAACGGCCGACTATTAAATCGTGAACGGAGAGAAATACCATTCTTGCATAAGAAACAAATTCCTTACCCGTTTGTGAAATGACATTTGCAGGTGTTTTCTTTACCCCGCGCAGCCAAAAATCCATTACCGTGTATTGATGCCCTTCATATTTTTCCGTGCCGAATTGAACCTTAAGGCTCACATCTTTGCCGCCGCGTTCAACAACAAGGTTAACATTTTCGTTTGAGCATCTTGAAAAGCCGGTCATAACATCATTGGTGGAATAAACCCTCATTCCGTCAATACTTTTAATTTTATCGCCGACTTGCAAACCATATGATTGGCTGATTGCGTTATCATCAAACTTTGCAATTTCAGTTGTGCCTACAAGATTTTGAGAGCATACAAGAATAAGTACAATTATCAACCCCAAAATAAGATTCATAACCGCACCTGCAACAACTACAAGAATCCTTTGCCATACTTTTTTATTAAAAAAGGCATTTTCACTGTCGCTTTCTTTATCCTCGCCCTCCATTGAGCAGTAACCGCCAAACAGAATAAGCCTTAAAGAATATTTAGTTTTTTTACCTTTATGTTGAAACAGCTTCGGCCCCATACCTACCGAAAATTCATTAACCTGAATTTTCATAAGCTTTGCCACTGCGAAATGGCCTAACTCGTGAATAACAATTATCAATTCAAAAAATAAAATTGCTATTACTATGGGATACACACTGTTCCAAATAGATGTTATATTCACCCTACCGCCTCAATTACATATTCTCTTGCTTTTCTGTCTGCTTCAAGGACATCTTCAAGAGTAAAGTTTTCTTTTTCAGGGGCATTTTTCATTGCCTCATTATTAAGATATGCAATATCTGTAAATTTAATTTTACCGTTTAAGAAAAGTTTTACGCTTTCTTCATTTGCACCGTTTGCAGATGCGGGGTGAAGCCCGCCGAGTTCAATAGCTTTTTTGCAAACATTTATACATTTGAAAGTATCATAATCAGGTTCAAAAAATGTAAGCTTACCGTAATCCGTAAGCGAAAGTTCTTTAACAGGGCTTGGCTCTCTTTCAGGGTAAGTCAGCGCATATTGGATAGGAATTCGCATATCCGGCACACCGAGCTGCGCAATCATTGAATTATCCTGATAAACAATAGCTGAATGAACTACGCTTTCCCTATGAACAACAATTTCAATATCGTCATTAGGCATATCAAAAAGCCATTTAGCTTCAATAAATTCAAGGCCTTTATTCATCATAGTAGCAGAGTCAATGGTGATTTTTGCGCCCATATCCCAATTAGGATGTTTAAGTGCGTCCTTTGCTGTTACATTTTCAAGTTCTTTAAGTGTTTTGCCGAAGAAAGGGCCGCCTGAAGCTGTAAGAATAATTTTTTTAATTGCTTTTTTATTCGGCATACCCTGCATTGACTGAAAAATTGCTGAATGTTCGCTGTCAACAGGAAGAATTTGAACACCGTTTTCCTTTGCCAAATTTGTAACAAGATGACCGCCGGCAACAAGTGTTTCCTTATTTGCAAGAGCCAAGGTTTTCTTCGCCTTAATAGCTTCAAGGGTAGGCTGAAGACCAACCATACCTACTACCGAGTTTAAAACCGTATCAGCCTTATCATATGTTGCACATTCAATAAGCCCTTCCATACCGCAAACTACTTTTGTGTTCGTATCACTGATTTTTACTTTGAGTTCTTTTGCGGCAGTTTCACTCATCATACAAACCATATCAGGCTTAAATTTACGAATCTGCTCTTCCATAATATCAACTTTTGAATTAGCTGTTAGGCATTTCACATCATAACCGTGCATTTCGCATACATCAAGGCTCTGTGTTCCGATAGAACCGGTTGAACCTAAAAGAGATATTTTTTTCATAAGGTATCCCCTCTTTCAAAAGGTTAAAATAATTTGGTTGCAACAAGTGCAATTGCATATGTAACAGGCAAGGTGAAAAGTGACGAATCCATTCTGTCCATCACACCGCCGTGGCCTGGAAATATCTTGCCGAAATCTTTAACTCCAAAATTACGCTTTAATACAGAAGCTGAAAGGTCACCCATCATACCCATAAATGAAGTAGGAAGTACCATTGCAAGAAGAAGTGTTGCCATATTTTGAGGAATAACACTGTTTGCCAATTTATTATAAAGGGTGAGTGCAACTGCGTTTAAAATCATACTAACCACAAGTCCGCCGAATGCACCCTCAATAGTTTTTTTAGGTGAAATATTAGGTGACATCTTATGCTTGCCAAACGCCATACCAGTAAGCTGTGCGCCGGTATCGGTAGCAAGTGCGCAAATAAGAGCATAGAAAATAAGGTAAATACCAAATTGCTCATCAACAAACATATCACGAAGCCTAATGAAAATTGAGAAACCGAAAGGTACAACCACGCTTGCAAAAAACGATACGCTTACATCTTCAAAAGTGGTATAAGCATAATTTTTAAGCATTGCAAGGAAAAATACAAGGCAAAGAACAATGATGTAAACAATATTCGGCACGGCGCCGATTACTTTTCCCCAAACTGCTTCGCTTACCCAAGGTTCAAGTACCCTCGCACTTGCAAAAAGCTGGAAGCACGCTGAAAAAATAATTCCCACCACGCGAATAAAAGTATTTTCAACCTTTGCACATTTCATAATTTCGCCGCTTGCAACTGCTGAAAGAAATGCAACAGCAATAAGCAAAATCGGTGTATTTATTTGCCATACAACAACTGCAAGTACTGCCAAAAGGCAAATTGCAGTAATAACTCTTTGTTTCATATTCGTATTCTCCTATTGTTTCAAAACAACAAAATTATCTGATATTTATCCGCCGAAACGACGATTTCTCTTTTCAAAATCACGAAGTGCCATATGCAAATCTTCTATTTTGAAATCAGGCCAAAGTACATCACTGTACCAAAGTTCACTGTACGCAGACTGCCAAAGCATAAAGTTTGAAAGTCTTTGCTCACCCGACGGGCGAATTATTAAATCACATTCAGGCGGGGTAAAAATATTATCGCTTATATCTTTTTCGGTAATATTTGTTTTGCCCATAGCAACAAGCTTATTTACAGCATCGCAAATTTCAAGCCTGCCGCCGTAATTAACTGCCAAATAAATTGTAGTACCTGTATTATTTGATGTATCTTCCTCGGCCTCATCCATAAGGTCAAGCAATTCTTTGCTCATACCCTCACGCTCGCCGATAAATTTCATTTTCATATTGCCTGCCGCTGTAATATCACTTTTAGCTTCAAGCAAATAATCTTTAAAAAGGTGCATAATTGCATCAACTTCTTCTTTTGGCCTTTTCCAATTTTCAGTTGAAAAAGCATAAACTGTTAAATATTTAATTCCAAGATCATGTGCATCTTCTATGATCTGTTCCACCACTTTACTTCCCTGTCTATGTCCCATATTCCTAGGTAAATGGCGTTTTTTTGCCCATCTTCCATTCCCATCTAAGATAATGGCCACATGTTGTGGAATATTTAAATTCTCCATTTGGACCTCCTGTGTATCATATATAACTTTCGTTTCTTTCCACATGAAACAAAACAGGGCTGAGATTTCAACCCTGTTGATGATTAAGATTAAACTGTCATGATTTCTTTTGATTTTGCATCAACTGCTTCATCAATCTGTTTGATGTATTTATCTGTCATCTTCTGTACTTTGTCTTCTTCATCTTTTGCCTGATCATCATTTAAATCTCCGGCTTTATTCTGTTTCTTGACAAAATCATTTGCATCTCGACGGATATTTCTAACTGCTACCTTTGCTTCTTCTCCACGTTTCTTGACATCTTTTGCAAGCTCTTTTCTTCGTTCTTCTGTAAGATCTGGGAAGTTTAAGCGGATTGCTTTCCCATCATTTGTTGGTGTGATCCCGATATCAGATACTAAAATCGCTTTCTCGATCTCTTTTAATAAGTTTGGCTCCCATGGCTGGATCATGATCGTTCTTGCTTCAGGTACAGAAACATTACCAACCTGTGCTACAGGAGTTGCAACTCCATAATAATCAACTTTGACTTTATCTAATACATGAGGATTGGCACGTCCTGCACGAATTGTCATAAAATCATTCGCCATACTGTCTAAAGATTTCTGCATCTTGTCTTCAAATTGTTTTAACATGTTTCTTTCGTCCTCCCAATTTATCAAACGGTTACATATGTTCCGTTAAATTCACCTTTCATTAAATTCTCAATGCTGTTTTCTTCATTTAATCCAAAAACTGCTAATGGCATCTTATTTTCAAGACACATGATCGTTGCTGTTAGGTCGATCACTCCTAATTTCTGATCCAACACTTCTTCCATTGTGATACTGTCATATTTCACCGCATTTTCATTCACAGCAGGATCACTGTCATATACGCCGTCAATTGATTTTGCTAATAAGATCGCATCTGCTTCAATCTCGATCGCACGAAGTGCTGTTGCTGTATCTGTTGAGAAATAAGGATGTCCTGTTCCACCTGCAAAAAATACAACCTTTCCTTCATCTAAAGCTTTGACTGCTTTATCTTTGGAAAATAATTCTGTAAATGCTCCGCATACAAATGGAGTATATACTTCTGTTTCCATTCCTGCTGTTCTGAATGCATCGGATACATAGATACAGTTCATAACTGTCGCAAGCATTCCGATCTGATCAGCTTTTGTACGTTCCATACTCTCGCTTGTACGTCCTCTCCAGAAGTTTCCTCCTCCGATGACGATCGCTACCTGAAGTCCCTCATCTACTAATGTCTTTACCTGACGTGCTGCATCTGCACATGTTGCTTCATCAAATCCTGTCTTCTTATCTCCGGCAAGTGCTTCTCCACTTAACTTTAAAAGCACACGTTTCATATCTTTTAAATCTTTCATTGGTCTACCTCATTTGTTCTTTCTTTGCCAAATCACTATGTGAAATTATATCATATCATCAAGAAAAGAACAACTATAAAAAGGACCTCTTTCGAAATCGAAAAAGACCCTTTTGTGTTTACAAATTCTTTCGTCCATTTAATATTGTAAAAAGCATAAACAACACTGGTATGATCAGTGCCTCAAACTGAGTTACTGAATATGCTTTAAATACAACATTTAAAATAATCGTGGCAATCGTAATTGCGATCAGTACAAGACTGACATAAAAACATCTTTTACATCCTTCCTGTGTATTTCCATCTTTAAGACCCGTATATCCACCGACCATTGCTGCTACTGCGTAGCCGCCGATCAAAACAAGTCCAAGATAAAACTTTGTTGCAGAAGTCGTCGTTCTTCCATAACCTACAAGCCCTAACAGATTCAATAACTGCAACACACCCTGAATCAAAACGAGTCCTGAGATTATCTTAAAAAATATATTTTTTGTTTTGTTTTGCATAATCGCTAGTTCCTTTTTATTTTTTATGTTGTCGCTGTCTCCTTCATACTACTTCGAAAGATTGCCTCATCTTTGTGTTCTTATTATCCAATTTAATCCAATTTCTGGATCTGTTCGATAACTTTTTGATATTCTTTCTCAATTTCACCGATCACTGGCAATACTTCTTCGCGCTGTCCTGCACGGATCATATCTACTGCTTTCGCACTTTTTTGCTGTAAATGTGTAAACTCCAGATTGCTTGCAATTCCTTTCATCGTATGAGTTGTTCGAAGAATTTCATCATAATCCATCTTATTTACTGCTTCTTTAATCTGTTCATAAGTAGGATCATCTAAAAACTTACGGACAAACTTTTCCACCAGTTTCTGATTTCCCATCATACGGCTGCTTACATTTTCATAACTTTCATCAATACTGTCATAAAACTCCTGAATATTCATTACTTCTCCTCCATTCAAATTATTTTTGAATAACCTAAAATGGATTATAGCATATTTAACAAAATTCAACAATTTAATTCTATTTTTTATACACCAGAAGTTTTTTCGACACCATATTTCTTTCTACGATATGTTTTTTTGTCACTTTCCATATAGTGATGACTTCTTCTACGATCTCGTTCTTCATTTTCTTCCAAGATTTCTTGTTTCGCATTCATAACAAGCATCTGCAGACGATTTTCGATATTCGCAAAACTGACATCTGGATCATAGTCTAATGGAAGAATCTGTGCATTTGGATACATTTCTTTTAATTTTTTAGAAATACCTCTTCCAACAACATGGTTTGGCAGGCATCCAAATGGCTGTAAGATCAAGAAATACTTGCATCCATGTTTTGCGTGATGAATGATCTCTCCTGGAATCAGCACACCCTCTCCTGCATCAAATGTATGATGAATGATCGGATCACTGTCTTTTACCAGATCATCCATACGGATCGCTGGTTTATATAAAGGATGTCCTTTTGCAATGGAATCGGTCAGACTGTGTGCAAGATCAAAGAACATGTCTGCTGTCCGAAACCAGATCTTTTGATCCATTGGTTTATTTAAATGATATTCCCTGATCTGTGAATCCTGATAAAAGTATGTCTTACGGATAACATCCGTCATACGTGCTTCAATGATCTCAAATCCATTTTCTTCCAGATATTTTTCAATGTCATGGTTTGCTCCTGGATGAAAGTTCAGAAGATATTCCCCAACGATCAGAATCTGTGGTTTTAAGTTCGTACGATCATAAGAAATATTTTTCATGATAGAAATAGCCTTCTTAAATCCTTTTCTTGCACCAAGAACTCCTGACTTTTCCAATCCATCGATTACAAGATCAAGGGCTTTGTCAAACGCT
>OLSQ01000787.1_pt1 | contig 29380 bp, 23 predicted proteins | sample 1672561 | NCBI WGS metagenome assembly OLSQ01 (sample SAMEA3136699, study PRJEB25190) | human gut metagenome | biome: human gut; feature: human-associated habitat; material: faeces | place: Austria | collected 2013
TTTGTCTCCTTGCTCACGGCCTTGCCGCACTCGGCGGCGACAATGGCGATGATCAGGACTGCCAGCGGGCCGCCTGCGCCGCCCTCGGCGTTTGCCGCCCAGCCGACCGCCGCGAGCGAGAACAGCACCATCGGGGGCGACTTCAGCGCGTAGCCTATCGCGACCGCCATCGCAGGTCCGGAGACAGCCATTGCGTAGGTGCCGATGTCCGTGATGAACTGCACGCCGAGCTGCGTACCCAGCGTCTTTATTATCGTGCCTATGAGCAGCGAGCAGAAAAGCCCCTGCGCCATCGCGCCGAGCGCCTCAATGCCGTATCTCTGCCACGTCACGGTTATGTCCTTTTTCTTCAGAAAAGCTTTGAAATTGCTCATATCGTCACTCTCCGATGATCCGCGCGCTCGCGTGGTTTTATTTCTACGAGCATGATTATAATTCATCCGCCCGCTTTCTTCAAGGACTTAACAGCCAAATATCTTAACAAAGAATTCACAGGCTTGCCATTGTGCGCAGGGGGTAAAATTTAGTATAATGGTATCATAAAAGAAATCACTGCCGGGTCATGATATGGCCGCGGCGGCAGAAACGGAGGACTAATATTGCATCTGCCTGAACTTATTTCCGACCTTGCTGTCATACTTCTGACCGGCGGCATCGTCACCGTCATTTTCAAAAAACTGAATCAGCCGCTCGTCTTAGGCTACATACTCGCGGGCTTTCTGATCGGCCCGTACATGCCCTTCTTCTTTAACGTCACCGACAGCGCTTCTATAAGCACATGGAGCGAGATCGGCATAATAATCCTCATGTTCGGCCTCGGGCTGGAGTTCAATCTCCATAAGCTCGTGAGCGTCGGCGGCACGGCTATCATAACCGCCCTGACCGAGGTCGGCGGCATGCTGCTCTTCGGCTACCTTGTCGGTCAGGCGCTCGGCTGGGGCACGATGGACAGCGTCTTCCTCGGCGGCATGCTCTCCATGAGCTCCACCACCATCATCATCAAAGCCTTTGATGATCTCGGCGTCCAGAAGGAGCGCTTTGCCCAACTCGTGTTCGGCACACTGGTCATTGAGGACATCGCGGGAATATTCATGATGATAATCCTCTCGACCATTTCCGTCGGGCAGGGTATCTCCGGTATGGCGCTTGCGCTGAAGCTTGGCATGCTGGTGCTGTATCTCGCGCTCTGGCTTATTCTCGGCATCTACCTGCTGCCGACGCTGCTCAACAAGGCTTCGCCCCTTATGAGCGATGAGACTCTGCTGGTCGTCTCCCTCGGCCTGTGCTTCGGTATGGTGCTCCTGGCCGATGCCCTCGGTTTCTCCTCGGCTCTCGGCGCATTCCTCGCGGGCTCACTCCTTGCGGGCACAGTACACGCCGAGCGCGTGGAGCATCTGACGCAGGGGGTGAAGGATCTCTTCGGCGCAGTGTTCTTCATCTCGGTCGGCATGATGCTTGACCCCGCTATGGTCGTGAAGTATATCGTCCCGATCCTTGTTCTCACCCTTGTCACCATCGTCGGCAAGCTGTTCTTCTCCTCGATGGGGGTGCTGCTCTCCGGGCAGAGCCTGAAGAATGCTGTTCACTGCGGCTGCTCGCTTGCGCAGATCGGTGAATTTGCCTTTATCATAGCGAGCCTTGGCCTGTCCCTCGGCGTGATTGCGGACTATATCTATCCTATCATCATCGCCGTCTCCGTCATCACGACGCTGACAACGCCGTTCTTCATCAAGCACAGCGATAATATCTATGCCTTTGTTGTAAAGCTCCTGCCCGAGAAGCTTACTCAGAAGCTCGAGCGCTACACCGATGAGGAGCAGAGCGAGAAGGAGCAGGACAGCGACTGGTCCGCTTTCCTCAGCCGTTATATCCGCACTGTCGCGCTCTACGGCGTCATAATGGCGGGCATTGGCATCATCGGCCGGTACTGGCTGCTGCCGCTGCTCGAGACCGCGCTGCCATCTGCGTCTGCCTCGAAGGCCGTCACTCTTGCGGTCATCTATCTCGGCATGGCGCTGTTTATCCGCCCCATGCTCGATACGCGCTCCCCGCAGTATACGGTGCTGTGGATGAAGAAGCGCAGCTTCCGCCTGCCGCTCATGGCGTTGTCCGGGATAAGGATACTGCTCATTGCCCTCATCGCCTTCATCCCACTTCGGAACATTGCCGGTATCGGCAGTGCATGGCTGCTGCCGGTCATAGTCGCGGCGCTGCTGCTTGCCTCGCGTATGGGCTGGCTTGCCTCGGCCTACCTCAATGTTGAAGCGCGCTTCCTTACAAACCTCAATGAACGCCAGCTCCAGCACTTCTCCGACAGCGGCGAATATGAGCAGTGGCTCGATGAAAAGCTCTGCGTGGATTCCTTCTCTCTGCCTGCCGGCTTTACCGGACAGAGCCTCAAGGATCTCGGCTGGGGTCGTCGCTTCGGCGTCAATGTTATAAAGCTTGTCCACGGTAAGCGCAGAAAGAACATGCCCGCCGGGAACACGGCGCTTGCCGCCGGGGACACGATCTATGTCGTCGGCGAGCGGGAGAACCTGCGTACGCTGCGTCTCAGCCTCGGCCTTGAGGAGAGCGCCGCCGCTCCGACGCTCAGGGAGTATATCGGCTCCGAGAGCGAGGCGGAGGGCGGCCTGTATTCCTACGCGCTGCACGTTGATAAGGGCGACTCCCTTGACGGGCGCAGCATAAAGGACAGCGGCATCCGCGAGAACTATGACTGCATGATCCTTGGCCTGCAGCGCGGCAACCTGCCCATTGTCCAGCCGGATGTCAACATGACCATTCAGGATAACGATATTGTCTGGCTGCTCGGCACGCGCGTGATGGCCGGTAAGGTCCTGCGCGATGCGGACGTGTAACGTCGAAGTAAAATGCTCATAACGCAATTGAAGCCCGGATCGCTCCGGGCTTCATGGCTGTGGTTGTATTCAGTTTTCAGAGTCACTGTCACTCGGCGGCGGTTCTATTTTGCCGTCGATATAAGCCGGGGACTTCGTCTCGGGCAGCGCGGTCATCCGTGCGCTTTCATTTATCAGCACCAGCATCCATATACCGGTGAGCATCAGTGAAACAGCTTGCTGCATTCATGTACCTCCGCATTCCGTTTTGGATCTGTCGATCGGGTATATAGACGCGCTTTTTGTAAAAAAGTTCCTTGTCAGTAAATGGTACACCCATGACTTGACTATTGGGCCAATGAGTGGTAAATTGTTATACGCACCTGCCGGTGTGGTGAAATGGTAGACACAAGGGACTTAAAATCCCTCGCTGGCAACAGTATACCGGTTCGAGTCCGGTCACCGGCACCATCATGGTCAGCCAATTTTGATGACACTGCTCCCAATGCAGTGTCATCAAGGCTTTCCGGGCTTTTTCAGCTCGGAAAGCTTTTTATTTTTCCATTGATGACAACCTCTGTTTTTGAGCGACTGACCGGACTCGAACCGCCGTTTAACGGGATTTCAGAGTTTATCTGTGAGTTGTTGGATGTTGTGAGCGAGAGATAAGCAGGTGAATTGAATAGACAACAGAATCGGCGACACTGTTTACATAGACAACATCTGGACGCTGATGAAGTACGCGGTAACGGATATACAGGTTATTTCCCCAGACGATGTAGATGCGATAAAGATACAGGATGGGCGTGACCTTGTGACTCTTCTGACCTGCTATCCGCCGAATACCGGCGGGCGGCAAAGACTTCTCGTCTTCTGCGAGAGGTCAGAAGAATAGAGAACCAGAGATTTTCCAATCAGCGGTTGGAAAATCTCTGGTTTAGTTTCCATTCGTAAACAGCACGCTTAAATAATCTGTATGGGCATCCAAGACCCGTATGATCTCTATCGTGTTTTCTGTAACCTCATAGAAGACTATCTGTTTGCTTACAATCAAGTATCTATATTGTACCGTTTCATTAAGGTCGAACTTTAAGCTCAGTAATGCTCCCATATACGGGTTTTCCCGCAAAAAAGAAATGCTGTTAAAAATTCTTGAGTTCAGCTCTCTGGCCGCTGACGGATTTTTCAGGTTGTATTTGATATACTTGAGCGTAGCCTGCACATCGGCTATGGCAGCCGGTCGCCACTGAACTTTCATAGCTTATCTACATCCAGCATTTCAATTGCGGTCTCGTTGCTTATGAAATCGCCGGACTGCTTGCCTTGCTCAAGTTCACCCATGAGCTTTTTTAGCGCAGCAGCTTTGAGCAGCTCGGCGTTATCTGAAGATACCAGGAACGGAAAGCCGCCGACATTGAGTGATTGCTGGATAAACACATTTATGGCCTGGGTAAAGCTCAAACCGTTTTTAGCATAGACCTCTTCGACTTGACGCTTAACTTCGGGGTTTATGCGAAAATGATAGATCTCACTTTTAGGAGCAGCAGATATATTATGATCCATTGCGATTCCTCCTTCTGCCCTTATTATAAGCTACGGCAGAAGGGAAATCAAGCATATGTAGCACGTTTGGCCTACGTTTATCAAGCGCATAGCCAACCCGCTTAAAACATGATAAAAAAGTTACCCGACTTTCATGTCAACTGTATCATCCGTCAAGTATGGAGCATACAACAACTTGCTTATTATCTTGCGTATTTTCTCAATACTTCAGCGATATACTCTCCTATTTCTGCTCAAGATTGGCAGGTTCCAGGAGCAGTCGTCCGAAATGGACGGCTGCTCCCGATTTTTATTCCGCTAACACGCTTCTATTTCCTTGAGGGTCAGGTCGCGCCCGGTGAGCGGCGTGAGCTTCTCTCCACCGCAGTTCGGGCAGCGCAGCTGCTCAAGCTCGGCGGTGAACTCCGCGCCGCAGTCAAGGCAGCGCGCCGTGCCCGGCAGCGTTTCGACGACGAAGCGCGTATCCTGATACGCCGTCCCGTCCGTCACGGCCGTCCAGCAGTCGGAAAGATACGCCGGGATGACGCCCGAGAGCGTGCCAACCTCAACGGTGACTTTCTTCACGCACTCGAGCTCCTCGTCCTTCGCGACGCTGTCGACCATTTTGAGCAGCGCGTCGCATATACCCAGCTCGTGCATTACTTCGCGACCGCTTTCTTGACAATGCCGCCGGTGCGCTTGACGAGATTTTCCGCGACCTTGATGGGCATTGCCTCAAAGGGCTTGGCGTGCCAGTCGCGCACTTTCTTGAGATGGATCGCGTCGAACTTGCATTTTGTGGTGCACAGGCCGCAGCCGATGCAAAGATAGCTGTCGACCTTCGTCGCGCCGCAGCCGAGGCAGCGGGCGCACTCCCTGCGTACCTGCTCCTCCGTGAAGGTCACGCGCGCATCCGCAAAGGTCTTGGCCTTTGCCGCGTTATAGCCCGGCTGCTGGCGGCGGTCATTGTCAAACGACGCCACATCGAGCATGACGTGCTCCTTGTCGAGCGCCCGGTACTCACGTCTGTCGCGCCCTGCGGTCAGCGTCTGGCCGGGGTGGACATAGCGGTGCAGCGATATCGCCGCTTCTTTTCCTGCGGCTATTGCGTTGATGGCAAAGCTCGGACCGGTATAGCAGTCGCCGCCCACAAAGATATCCGGCTGTGCGGTCTGATAGGTCAGGGCGTCAGCCTCGGCGGTACCTTTCTTCGTCGTCACAAGCCTGCCCACATCAAGGCCGCCCCAATCGACGGTCTGGCCGATCGCGCCGATCACGCTGTCAAGCTCTATCGTCTCAAACTTACCGGTGCCGATAGGTCTGCGGCGTCCCTTCTCGTCCGGCTCGCCGAGCTCCATGACCTCCACCTTGAGCGCGCTGACCTTGCCGTCATGGCCGATGATCTCTATCGGAGCACTGAGGAAGCGGAACTTCACGCCCTCCTCCATCGCCTCCTTGACCTCTTCGGGGTCGGCAGGCATTTCGTCCTGAGAGCGGCGGTAGATGATATAGGTCTCCTCCGCGCCGAGACGCACCGCGCTGCGGCACACATCCATCGCGACGTTGCCGCCGCCGATTACCGCACAGCGCTTGCCGACTGCAGGCTTATTGCCGAGGTTCACCTCTCGCAGGAACTCCACGCCGCCGAACACGCCCTCAAGCTCCTCGCCGGGGATATTGAGCTTTGCCGACTTCTGCGCGCCGATGGCGAGATAGAAGCCCTTGTAGCCCTCGTCCCGAAGCTGCTGGATCGTGACGCCCCTGCCGACCTCGACGCCGCAGCGGAACTCCACGCCCATCTCGCGGAGGATATCGATCTCAGCATTGAGCACATTCTTCTCAAGGCGGAAAGCGGGAATGCCAAGCGTGAGCATGCCGCCGGGGACGGGGTTACGGTCAAACACCGTGACGGGGTAGCCCTTGTTTGCAAGGTAATATGCACAGCTCATACCGGCAGGTCCCGCGCCGATTATAGCGATCTTCTCGGTATAGGGTCTGCCGATCTGGTTCACCATCTTGGGGATAAAGCGCGTCGCCTCGTTCATGTCATGGTCTGCGATAAATCGCTTGACTTCGTCTATCGCGACGGCCTCGTCGACGCTGCCGCGGGTACACTCGGCCTCGCAGCGCTTGTTGCATATGCGTCCGCAGACTGCCGGGAACGGGTTCTCTTTCTTTATAAGCTCCAGCGCGTCGGTGTATCTGCCCTGCGCGGCAAGCTTCAGATAGCCCTGCACGGGGACGTGCGCGGGGCAGGCGGCCTTGCAAGGGGCAGTGCCGGTGGGCATAACGTCCTCGCGGTTCTCGCGGTAATTTTCATTGACAGCCTTGGCGAAGTTGAAAGTCTCAGTGACCTTGGTATATTCCGGCTCGGGCAGCGCGCAGTCGGAGCAGAGCTTCTGGCCGAGCTTCAGCGCGTTTCCGGGGCAGACCTCGACGCACTGCGCACAGGCGACGCACTTCGCCTCATCCACCTCGGCGACGAAGTTTGAGCGGATCGCGTCGCGCGCGCCGAACATCAGCCCCGCGCGCAGACCGAAGCAGGCGCAGGCGCAGCAGTTGCATATTGCGGCGCTCTCGCCCGCTCCCTCTATGTTCGGGATATCGTGCATGAGGCCGTTTTCCTCGGCGCGCTTGACTATTTCAAGCGCTTCCTCGCGCGTTATCTGCCTTGCACGGCCGGTGCGTATGTAGTGCTCCGCGCCCTTGCCCATCTGCACGCACATATCCTCCGCGAGATGGCCGCAGCCGTCGCCGAGGCTCGTGCGCGAGGCGCGGCAGGAGCAGGGCGAAACGGAGAAAATATCGTATTTATCAAGATAGTGGCTCAGGCGCTCGTCATCGGTCACGCCGGGGATGCCCTCTATCGCACTCTCCACCGGGATAACACGCATGAGCCCGTAGCCGTCCGGCAGGATGGGTCCCATGCTCTGCATACGCAGGCGGGTATATTCCTCGAACGCGCGGCCGACCTCCGGGTGCTCATGCAGAAGCTCCTGATTGTTGACCATCATTTCGAGTATGCCGGGGGCGAAGATCTGCATGAAATAGCTGTCCTCATCCGTGCCGTCGATCTTGCAGCGGCGGAAGACGCCGTAGTACACAAGTCTGTCGAGCGAGGGCTGTATCTCATCCACCGTCCTGCCGACCCTATCCGCCAGCCATTGCGCCGTGCGCTCCTTGCGAAGCCCGGCGGCAATGGCAATATCAGCCTCTTCGTCGGTCACGATATCGGCCATGCAGTAGTATTCCGGGGCATTCTCATCTATCTTGACGAGCATACCGGAAGCGCCGCCTATGATCTTTGCGAGCTTAACTATTTTGGGTCTGAGCTGTGCCATAATTACCTCTCCTATCCATTTTTTGTTTCTATCCCTGAATATGATTATAACTGAATGTCATCATTTTGACAAGGCTTTTTGATATAAAAGCACCCGCGCGTTAGAATCGCGTAGGTGCAGTGTTTTCAATGCTTTGCGAGCACGGACAGCAGGCGCTCACGCAGCAGGGCGCAGCGCTCCGCCTTGTCCCCGCCGGTGAGAAGAGACGCCGGGTCGGCAGGCTCTGCAATGGAGAAGTCAGGCAGGGCGTTTCTACCGAACTGCTCGCTTGCCAGATCGACGAACACGCCGCCGATGCGATTGAAGCTGTGCCGCCCGCCGCCGTCGAGCGGCAGAGAATATACCTCGCCGCCGAAGAACTCATGCACGAGCGCCGCGGTGATAGTACACTGGCCGACACTGGGGTTGGCCGCCGACCACTCGGGGCGGAAGCGTTCTGAGCAGGTCTCCACGCTCCACGCCTTGAGGCAGGCGAGATAAAACTCGCCTATCGTCTCAGCGCCGCAGGTCTTAACGGGGCGGATATCCTCCGCATGCTCCCAGCCGCAGAAGCGGTAAACGGGGTCATATTTATATCCGGTGTTCTCCATAAGCTTTATTGACATATCTTCAACTCCTTGATCATACAAGCATTATCGCGGTGAGCATATGATCCGCGCCGGGTCCGCCGTCATGCAGCTGCCGCCGGTGCGAGTAAAACCGGCCGTCATGGTAGGTACACAGGCCGCAGTCATATATCCTGTCCGGGCGCACTCCGCAGCGCTCGAGCGAGAGGCGTATGGCTAAATTCACGTCCAGTGTATACTTCCCGCCGGGCTTCGGCAGGAAGAGCCGGGTGATATCACTCTGACTATAATTGACCCGAAACGGCTCCATCAGTTCCCCACCGACCTCATAGCAGCGGCGGCATATACATGGGCCGAAAGCGGCCATGACATTTTCCGGATCCGTGCCGTACTCCTGGCGCATTTTCTCTACGGCTTTGACAGCGATGAGAGAAGCCGTCCCTTTCCAGCCGCTGTGGACCATGCCGACGGCCTTATTCACCGTGTCGAGCAGATAGACCGGGGTGCAGTCCGACTCCATGGAGGTGAGCAGCAGACCGCGCTCATTCGTGATAATTCCATCGGCGGGCTCGACGGGGTCGCTGCGCCAGAAGGTGTTCATCCCGGCATCGGCATGGGTGACGGGGCGCACAATGTCCGTATGCCGCTGGAAGGTGGAGACGATGTCCTTTTCCGTCAGGCCAAGGTGGCTGAGCACCTCGCGGTAGCCGCGGTGCCCATCCTCGGAGTTGCTGAGCCAGCAGCCGTGCCCCTTAGAGGTGAAGACGGTTTTCACAAGCCCCGTCGCGTCAAACGCTTCTATATTATAATAGTCCATTTTGTTTCTCTCCGTGTTGAGCTTTATGCCCATAATATAACACTGAACGGGCAAAAAATCTACATTTCGGGGCTTGAAATCGGGTTTCGGCAGTGCTATACTCTGCTCCTGCATCGAGGCTGAAACAGCCATAACATGATGTGCGAGGGAAATATGCAGCGTACACACAGGGCTCATTACCATCACAGCCGGGCAATAGAGATGACCTCAGGGTCGCTCTGGAAAAATATACTTCTCTTCAGCATACCGCTTGTACTGACGCAGCTATTGGAGATCCTGTTCAATCTCAGCGACGTCGCCGTGGCAGGAAAGTTCGCGGACTACCGGGCGCTCGGCGCGGTGGGCTCGACAACGCAGCTCGTCACGCTCTTCACCGGCTTTCTGATAGGGCTGGGCAGCGGCGTAAACGTCGAGGTCGCCCGCTCGCTCGGCGCTGAGGACAAAGAAAGAACAGAGAAGAACATCCATACCTCCTTCATCATCTGCGCGGCGGTCGGCGTGCTGCTGTGCCTTATCTGCCGTGTCTTTGCAAGGGACCTACTGGTGCTGCTGCACACAAAGGATGAGCTGCTTGAAGGCGCGGTGCTGTACTTCAGCATCTACGCGCTTGGTCTGCCGGCGATGGCGGTGTATAACTTCGGCAACGGTGTGCTGAGCGCCGCCGGGGACACGAAAAGGCCGCTGCTGTACCTGACGGTATCGGGCATACTGAACGTGATACTTAACCTGTTCTTCGTCATAAAGTGCCATATGGCGGCGGACGGCGTGGCTATCGCGAGCGTTATAGCACAGGTGCTGTCGGCGGTGATGATAACGGTGCACCTCTGCCGCAGGAACGACGACTGCCGCCTGTCCTTCTCAAAGCTCCGCTTCAACGGCCAGAGCGCTTCGCGCGTGCTGATGCTTGGGATACCAACAGGCTTGCAGCATGCGATATTCGCGGTGGCAAACATGTTCGTACAGGCGGGCCTGAACACCTTCGACGCGGTCACGGTCTCCGGAAACTCCGCGTCGGTCAATGCCGACGAACTGATATTCAACACGCAGTCCGCGTTCTACACGGCATGCTCGAGCTTCATAAGCCGCAACTGGGGCGCGGGGCACAAGGAGCGCATACACAAGAGCTATATCATAAGCCTTGCATACTCCTTTGCGGCAGGCGCGATAGGAGGTTTGCTGCTGCTCGGCTTTGGAAGAGAGTTCCTGTCGATTTTTGCAAACGAGCAGGCGGTCATAGACGCGGGGATGCAGCGCATAAAGATCATGTGCTTCTCCTATGGCGTCGGCGCGTTCATGGACTGCTCGATAGCCGCGGCGCGGGGACTTGGGAAGAGCATAGTGCCGATGATAATAGTAGTGCTCGGCTCCTGCGTTTTCCGCGTGGTGTGGATATACACGGTGTTCGCGTTCTATAAAACGATACCGGCGCTCTATCTGCTGTACATCTTCTCATGGGCGATAACCGGCGCTGCCGAGACGCTCTACTTCCGCAAAGTATACAAGCAGTGCATGGCGGGGACGCTGGCGTAGGATTTCCTTTTATATTGAGTTTATATGCTTCCGGTTTCTTCCGGAAGCATATTTTTTACAAAAATCTTCTTTTCTCCGTTGACATTTTCCGGGAGCCGGTTTATAATTCTTTATGTCGCTACAGCGCTAATGTGGTAATCAGTTAAACACAGTCAATGAAGAGATAAGGGGAAACAAGATGGCAGTTATTATAGTTATCCTGGTCATATACATGGCCGGTATGCTGGCGATAGGCTTTGCCGGGAAGAAAAAGAGCGCGACCATGACGGAGTTCCTCACAGCGGGCAAGTCCGGCGGTATGTTCGTAATGGTGTGCACATACATCGGCGCACACGTCGGCAACGGTATTGTCGTCGGCGGTGCGCAGTACGGCGCGGAATACGGCATAGGCGGTATGTGGTACGGCCTCGGCGCGTGCCTGTCCTACGTGCTCTTCGCACTGGTAATGTCAAGGCTGCTGTATACCCGCGGATACATCACCATCCCCGATCTCATCCGCGACCGTTATAAGAGCAAATTTGCTTCCGTGCTGATGGCGGTGCTCAACATCTGCGCATCTCTCGGCATCATGGCAGCCCAGATAATGGCAGGCTGCGCGCTGTTTGAAGCGCTCGGCCTCAACCCGACCCTCGGCGGGATCGTGATGGCGGTGGTCGTATTTATCTACTGCTCCATCTCCGGTATGTGGGGAGTTATGATAACGGACTCCGTACAGACGCTCGTGATATTCTTCTCTACGGTTTTCTGCATCGTTATAGTTGCTATGCACGGCGGGTTTGACACCATATCGGCTGCACTGCCCGCAAGCGCTTTCGATCCTGTCCCGTTCAGCGGGGAGCGCCTTGTGATGATGCTCATTCCCGGCGCGCTCAACGGGCTGATCTCCGGCGCGGCCTACCAGCGCACGGCCTCCTGCAAGGATGAAAAGGTCGCGTTCTGGTCGCCGATAATCGCGGCGGCAGCGCTGATTCCGTTTGTTATAATGCCGGTCGTTATAGGTATGTACGGAAAGGCGCTTTTCCCGGATGCGCCGACGGCTTCGATCCTCTTCACGGTCGTCCTGCAGGATATGCCCCCGATCGTCGCCGGGCTGATGATCGCAGCGGTTCTCTCGGCGGTCATGTCCACGATGGACATAGGCCTGCTCAATGTCACTGCGAACGCCGTCAACGACATTTACTTCAAGACGCTCAACCCCAAGGCAGATGAAAAGAAGCTCGGCCGTCTGTCCGCCATAGTCACGCTCGTATCCGGTGTAATAGCGCTTATACTCGCTATCAGCTCTTCGAGCATACTTTCGCTGCTGTCCTCCACCTACTCGATAATGAACGCCGGTGCGCTCGTCATGGTCCTCGGCGGCATTTTCTGGAAGAAAGGCACCAAGGAGGGCGCGATTGCCAGCGCACTGTGCGGCATGGCCATGATCATTCTCAACAAGTGCGGCGTGCAGATCCCGTACATTGCCTTTACCTCTCTCATCCCGGCGCTGATAGCTTACATCGTCGTAAGCCTTGCGACGCAGCCTAAGAACGCCGAAGCGAAGTAAACGCATGGCAGGAGGAAAAGCACACATGGAATATAAATACCCGCATCTGTTCAGCCCTATCAAGGTAGGACGGCTGACGCTCAAGAACCGCATTGAGGCCGCGCCCGTCAACATCTCGAACCTGCCGATAAGCGGGTATCCGACGGCGGAGAACATCGCGATCTTTGAGGGGAAAGCGAAAGGCGGAGCGGCGATAGTTCACATGGGTGAATGCCGCATCGACATGAAGACCGGCATTTCACACAAGCTCTGCATCGCGCTGGACGACCCGGAGGTACTCCCCTATCTCCACGCGGCGACGGACGCGATAAAAAAGCACAACGCCTTTGCGGCGGTAGAGCTGATACATCCGGGCACGCGCGCAAACCCCGAATACTACGACGGGCCCATCTGGGGACCGAGCGCCGGGCCGGGGCATCTCGGCAAGGATTACAGCGAGCTTGACCAGGAGACCATAGACTATATCGTTGAGCGCTTCGGCGACGCCGCGGAGATGGCAAAGCTCGGAGGGGTGGATATCGTGATGATCCACGCCGGGCACGGATGGCTGCTGCACCAGTTCCTCTCACCGCTCAACAACCGCAGGACGGACAAATACGGCGGCTGCCTCGAAAACCGCGCCCGCATCACGATGGAAGTCATCGCAAACATCCGCAAAAAATGCGGGGACGATTTCCCCATTGAGGTGCGCATGAGCGGCACCGAGATCGTCGAGGGCGGGCTGACGCTCGAAGACCAGATAGAATTCGCAAAGCTTCTGGACGGCAAGGCAGACCTCATCCACGTGACCTCCGGAACATTTCACGTCCCCTCGACCAACCAGCACATGATACCCAATGGGTTTCTCCCGCAGGGCTGCAACGTCTATCTTGCCGAGGCGATCAAGAAAGAAATGAAGCACACCCCGGTGGTCACGGTCGGCGCGCTCGGCGACCCCGAGCTGATGGAGAGCATCATCGCCGAGGGCCGGGCGGATATCGTCGCGCTGGCGCGGCCGCTGCTTGCAGACCCTGAGCTTCCGAACAAGCTCAAGGCCGGGAGGGATGACCTGGTATACCCCTGCCTGCGCTGCATGGCCTGCATAAGCGAGTCCTTTGTGCCTTATGTGCGCCACTGCTCGCGCATACGCCGCTGCCCGGCAAACCCCACAGCATATAAAGAGATTCCGGCAAGTCAGGTCAAGAGGACTGACGAGCCGAAACGTGTTCTTGTGATAGGCGGCGGCCCTGCCGGTATGGAAGCAGCGGCGGAGCTTGCCGAGCGCGGGCACAGCGTAGTGCTGTGCGAAAGGGAGCAGGAGCTCGGCGGGGCGATGCGCTATGCAAAGTACGTGCCTTTCAAGCAGAATGTAGACCAGCTGATGCAGGTGATGATCAGGCGGCTGGAGCGCAGCGGAGCGGAGCTTCGGCTCGGCACCGAGGCAACGCAGGAGCTGGTCGAGGAATTGCAGCCCGACGTGATAGTAGCCGCGCTCGGCGCAAAGGCAAAACGCCCCGACGTTCCGGGCGGAGAGAGGGCGATCATGGCGGCCGACGCGCTGCGGGATATCGATTCCATAGGGCAGACTGCCGCGGTCATAGGCGGCGGGCTCGTGGGCTGCGAGATCGCATTGCAGCTCGGGATGACGGGACGAAGCGTGCAGCTCATCAGCCGCAAAAAAGAAGTCTGCCGCGATGCGGCGTATCTCTACCGCGAGGGGCTTCTGATGGAGCTGGAAAAGGTTCCCGTGACGATTCTCAACGAAGCGGACTGCGTGGCTGTTACAGGAAACGGGGCCGTGATACGCACCCCGGACGGCAGCGCGGCAGAGGTGAAAGCGGATTCGGTCATCTGGGCAGGAGGCTATCTGCCGATGGACGACGAGGCGGAGCAGTTCCGTGCGCTCGCTTACGACTTCTGGAAGATCGGCGACTGCGCGCAGGTCAGGAAAATATTCAACGCCAGACGCGAGGGCTATAACGCGGGCTCAAATATTTAAGCGTACAAAAAGGGCTGTGAAGATCTTTTCTTCACAGCCTTTTTTCTTATATGAACTTATCTATAGCGTCATTGAGGTGCTGGAGACTGTCGCCGTCGCCATGGTCAGCATCGCTGATGCAGTGTTCGATATGATCCTTCAGGATTATCTTGGCGGTGTTATTGAGCGCCGAGCGCACCGCCGCAAGCTGGATGAGCACATCAGTGCAGTCCCGCCCCTCCTCGACCATGCGCTTCACGGACTCAAGGTGCCCGATGGCGCGGGCAAGGCGGTTCACGACGGCCTTAGTCTGCGTGTGCGTATGCCCGTGACCGTGCTCATGAGTGTGGGTGTGAGCGTGGACGTGACCGTCGCCATGGTCGTGGTAGTACAGCTCCCCGGTATCATGCTCCTCGGGAAGCGCGTTTATGTTCTCATCTGTCATAGTATTTCCTCTTTTATAAAGGACACGCCTTTAGGTATTTCGTGTATTCTACATGAAGCGGCAGCGCAAGTCAAGCCCCGGTGCGCGCATGGTCGGCACAGTGCTTCACGGCAGTGTATATCTCCTCAAGGACACCGTCATAATCCGTCTCCGTCTCGCCGTCCGCCGCCGGTGCGGGGTTCTGGGCGGGCGTCTCGATAGTCGCGGTGAAGTCGCTCAGCGCGGCATAGAAGCTCCTGCCGTCGAGAGACTTGTAAACATAGGCAAACCAGCCATCGGCATTGGGTCCGAATAGGATAGTATCGCCAGGGATGGTCCTGACCCTGCCGATATACGGCGAGCCGAGCGCGGTGCTCATGCCGCGGATGCCGCGGTAAAGCTCCTCGATGGTCATCTCCTTAGGGCAGGTGACCATCTTCATGCCGTCGGTCGTCTCGTTGAAGCTTTTGGGCGAGGCCGCGATCCAGAGCGCGCCGCCGGCGATAAGGACAATGGTACCGATAACAACGGCGTCCTTGATTATAAGCGCGATGCCGCCGACGGCCAGCAGCACTCCGAGAATGCGGAGGATGAAATACTTCGCACGGCCGTGGGAGTCAAGCTCATTGACAACGGCGGCTTCATCGCGCAGCTTTCCGGCAGCCGTGGAGACCACCGAGGGCTTATCCTCGGGCAGTGCGCCGCCTTTACGTACATTGACGACATCGCGCACGGCGGCATAGACCGCCCACACGAAGGCGACAAAGGCCGCGGGCACAAAGATAAAGAACGCTATCGCGCCGAACGCGCCGCCGGATTCCCCGCTGCCATGCGCGGCAGGCAGAGCGAACAGGACGGCGAGAATGAGGCAGTATATGAACCAGCGGAATCTTTTAAGGCATATTTTCCAGAGCATATTGCGTGTCCCCCCCTGTATTCTGATATTCCAACTTTACATCAACGACGCGGCGAGGTCAACCGTCTGCGCACAAAAATTAATAATTCCTTACTTGAAAAGCAGGTGCAGCAAGACCATAATATCATAATTGCTATTAAATCAAAGAACAGGGTGCGTCTCATGGATCAGGACAAAACCTTTCTCGGCACGGAGCCCGTCGGCAAGCTGCTTCTGAAGTTAGCAGTGCCGACGGTCATCGCGCAGCTGGTGAATATGCTCTATAACATCGTCGACCGCATATACATAGGGCACATGCCCGGCGACGGCAGCCTTGCGCTGACAGGCGTCGGCGTATGCATGCCGATCATCCTCGTCGTGTCGGCCTTTGCGTCCTTCTCCGCGACAGGCGGCGCGCCGCGTGCGTCGATATTCATGGGGCGCGGCGACCATGACAGCGCCGAGAAGACCCTCGGCTGCTGCTTTACGCTTCAGCTGGGCATTTCTGCTGTGCTGACGGCAGCGCTGCTGATATGGGGACGCGGCCTGCTGCTGGCCTTCGGCGCGAGCGAAAACACCATAGGCTACGCCGCGGACTACATGAACATATACGCGCTGGGCACGGTATTCGTGCAGCTGACGCTCGGCATGAACGCCTTCATCACGGCGCAGGGCTTTGCGAGCATCGGCATGTACACGGTGCTCATCGGCGCGGTGACGAACATCGTGCTCGACCCGGTGTTCATCTTCGCCCTCGGCATGGGGGTGCGCGGCGCGGCGCTGGCAACGGTGATATCCCAGTGCCTGTCCTGCGTGTGGGTGCTCGCCTTCCTGCGCGGGAAAAAGACGACGCTCACGCTGCGCGCGGAGAACTTCTTCCCCGGCGCAAAGCTCGTGCTCCCCTGCATTGCGCTCGGCGCAGCAAGCTTTGTGATGATGGCGAGCGAAAGCGTCATTTCCGTGTGCTTCAACTCCTCCCTGCTCAAGTACGGCGGGGACATCGCGGTCGGCGCGATGACGATACTCACAAGCGTGATGCAGCTGGCGATGCTGCCGCTTCAGGGCATTGCCCAGGGCGCGCAGCCGATACTCAGCTACAACTACGGCGCGCGCTCCGCCGGGCGCGTCAGGGGCACGTTCCGGCTGCTGCTCCGGGTCAGCCTGTGCTTCTCGGTCACGCTGTGGGCGCTGGTAATGCTCTTCCCCGGACTCTTTGCGGGGATGTTCTCCTCGGACGCGGCGCTTATCCTGTTCACGAAAAAGGCGCTGCGCATATACTGCGGCGCGCTGTTCATGTTCGGGATACAGATAGCCTGCCAGATGACCTTCGTCTCGATAGGCTTCGCGGGCTGCTCGATAATCGTGGCGGTGATGCGCAAGTTCGTACTGCTGCTGCCGCTGATATACATCATGCCGCAGTTCATCGCGGACAAGACGACCGGCGTATATACTGCCGAGCCTGTTGCGGACATTATCGCGGTCTGCTTCACGGCGGTGATGTTCTCTGTTGAGTTCAAGAAAGCCATGAAAGCTCTTGAGGACAAGGGCGCGGAGCCTGCCTGAGCTCCATAAAATTCCAACTCCCCGGCGGATGACCCGCCGGGGAGTTCTATTATCAGGTGACAAGTGCGCCGTAGACGAGGATGCCGAGGCAGCGCTCATAGATATCCGGGAACTGATACGCCGGCAGGGGATTTGTGCCGAGCCCGGCTTCGATCGTGTAGCCGGGGCGGTCAAAGCTCTCGATGAACCAGTCCTTGTACCCGGCAAAGCCTGAGGCAAACGGCGTCTCCTCAAGCGTATAGCCCGAGGCCTCAGAGAATATCTCCCCGATGCGGCGTGACTGCGGCGGCTCATAGTCGAGGTATCGCCAGTAGATAACCTCGCCCTGCGTGTGCAGCGCGAGGGTCAGCGCCGGGGCGAGGGCAAGGGTATAATCATACATTGCGCGGCTCTCGGGCGCTGTGAGCGGGGCGCTGCCGACATAGTCTGCCGGGGCGGGCGAGCGGATGCCGAGGGCGTATTTGTTCTCACGCGCCTGCTCCCAGCCGGCGGGGTACTGCAGATTGAGGTCGACGCCGCGTATGTTCGCTTTCCAGCCCGAGGGGAACGGAAAGCGCGGATAGTCCGCGGCGATGTTCTGCGCCTGACGGTAAAACTCGCCGTTTTGCAGCTCGCCGGTCACGAGATCCATGCCGTCCGGGTTCACGGCGGGGATGAGGTGGATATCCGCGTATGAGAAGATATCCGCGGCACTCTGGTCAAACAGCGTCCCGCCGGTGGCGTAGGCTTCAGCCAGCTCCTCGGCAAACTTCATCAGCACAGGCGTGCATATCCATTCGTTGGCGTGGTGCGAGGCGTTATACAGCACGCGGTTCTCCCCCGCGCCGAGGCTCAGCCGCCAGAGCGGACGACCCATCACGCTCTTGCCGATATCCCCGACGGAGATGAACGGATAGCGCGCGGCAAGCCCGCGCACGCAGTAGCCCACAAGCGCCGACGACCAGCTTATATCTACCGGCACGACCGGAAACGGCAGCGGCACGGTGACATACTCCCCCGCGCGCAGCCGCTCCGGGACTATGCCGGGGTTCGCAATCTCTATAGCCTCGACGCTGCTGCCGTGCATCTGCGCGATGGTCCAGAGCGTGTCGCCGCTTTTCACACGGTGCATTATATATCCGGTGTACCACGGCAGCAGCGCCCTGTGCGTGTCCCGCCCGGCGACGCCGTCGGGCGTCAGGCCGTGCACGGATTGAAAGCGGCGCAGGGCGCTGTCCGTCGCGCTCGAAAATATCCCGTCCTGACGCAGCTCCCCGAAGCCCGCGCGGTTCAGCGCGAGCTGGAGCAGCTCGACCGCGGGGCCGATGCTGCCCATGCGTAAAATTCTCATCTCTTCACCACCCGTAGAGTTTTCCTCCTATGTATATGTACACGGTGCGGCGGTATTTCCCGGCAAAGTGCACAATTTTCGGGGGCGATTTTTGAGTTGTAATATCAGGGCGCAGCCTGTATAATCATTTACAGTGGACAATAAGTCCTATTTGACTGCGTGGGCGGCACTCCACACAATGCTTTCCACAGCTTTAATGAAGGAGGAATTTATTTTCCCTGAGGCTCAGGGTGCGGCAGCGTGGAGATCTGCCGTAATGCGGGTGGCGATGCCCCTGCGAGTGCGTCTGAGGCGGAGGCCCGGCGCATAGAGTCGGAAAGAATGGCAACTGTATCACTGAGAAACGTCAAAAAAATCTACCCGTTCGTAAGCGGAGAGAACAAGAAGAAAAAGAAGAAGGACGACAAGGAAGAGGAAGGCAAGGCCAAGCTCCAGATAACCGAGCAGGGCGTTGTCGCGGTGCAGGAGTTCAGCCTTGACATCGCCGATAAGGAGTTCATCGTTCTGGTCGGCCCCTCCGGCTGCGGCAAGTCCACGACGCTGAGAATGGTCGCGGGTCTTGAGGAGATCACCGAGGGTGAGCTTTACATCGACGGTAAGCTCATGAACGACGTCGCGCCCAAGGACAGGGACATTGCGATGGTTTTCCAGAACTACGCCCTGTACCCGCACATGACCGTCTACGAGAACATGGCCTTCTCCCTGAAGCTGCGCAAGGAGCGCAAGGACGTTATCGACAAGAAGGTCCGCGAGGCTGCGGAGATCCTCGATATCACCCAGTACCTTGACCGCAAGCCCAAGGCTCTGTCCGGCGGCCAGCGCCAGCGCGTCGCCATCGGCCGCGCGATTGTGCGTGATCCCGCCGTCTTCCTGATGGATGAACCGCTCTCCAACCTCGACGCAAAGCTGCGCAACCAGATGCGTGCCGAGATCATCAAGCTTCGCGAACGTATCAATACCACCTTTATATACGTCACCCATGACCAGACCGAGGCCATGACCCTCGGCGACAGAATAGTCATCATGCGCGACGGCTACATCCAGCAGATCGGTACTCCGCAGGAGGTGTTCAACAATCCGCGCAACCTCTTCGTCGCGGGCTTTATCGGTACGCCGCAGATGAACTTCTTCGATGCGCAGCTCGTGCGCGAGGATAAGAAGTTCTTCGTCGAGCTCGGCGGAAAGCGCATAGAGCTGAGCGCGGAGAAAGAAGCGCGCCTGCTTGAAAACGACATAAAGTCCCAGCCCGTGACGCTCGGCGTCCGTCCGGAGCATACGGTCATCGAAGCTCCCGGCGAGGGCATCGCAGCGAAGGTCGACGTGAGCGAAATGATGGGCTCCTCCGTGCATCTGCACGTCACCGCCGAGGGCAAGGATGTTATCATCATCGTCCCGACGCTCGACATGAAGGAGCACTACGCCATGGGCGACGCTGTCAGCTTCAGCTTTGACGGCAACGTCGCACACGTCTTCTCCAAGGAGACGGAAAAGAACCTCGAATGGTGAGGTAAACATTAATTAATAAAGGCTCTGCACCGGATCATGGTGCAGAGCCTTTTTATCGTCCGCCGAAGGCTCAGACAACTTGAAAAATATAGAATTTCAGGTAATCCGTCTCCGGGACGTTCCAGAGTATCGGATGATCTGGTGCCTGCTGGCGCGCCTCGATCTGCCGCAGCTCGACATTCGCGTCCTGCGCCGCGGAGCGCAGCATCTTCACAAACAGCTCCGACGGCATGAAGTGGCTGCACGAGGCCGTCGCAAAATATCCGCCGCGCGGCAGCACCTTGAGCGCACGCAGATTTATCTCCTTATAGCCTTTCTCGGCGCGGCCGACGGTTCTGCGCGATTTTGTAAATGCCGGCGGGTCAAGGATGATAAAGTCATACTCGCCCTTCTTCACTTCCGGCAGGAGGTCGAACACATCCGCCGCAACGAAGTCCATCCTGTCCTCAAGGCCGTTTCTGCGCGCGTTCTCCCGTGCCATCTCAACGGCGCTCTCCGACACGTCCACCGCGGTCACATGCTCTGCGCCGCCGCGCGCGGCGTTGAGCGCGAAGGAGCCAGTGTGGGTAAAGCAGTCGAGCACGCGCCGCCCCTTGGCAAGGCGCGCCACGGCAAGGCGGTTATACTTCTGGTCGAGGAAGAAGCCCGTTTTCTGCCCGTTCTCAAAATCCACGGCATAGTATATCCCGTTCTCGCATATCTCGGTCACGGTGCTCTGCGGGTGCTCCTCGCCCGGCAGCTCATACCAGCCCTTGCCCTGCTCGAGCCCCTCAAGCGCGCGGATGGCGACGTCGTTGCGCTCATATATACCGTCGATCCTCTCCCCGCTCTCACGCAGCACTTCGGCGAGCAGCGGGAAGATAGCGTCCTTGAGCCGCTCCATACCGACAGAGAGCGTCTGCGTGACGAGGATGTTCGAGAACCTGTCGACAGTCAGGCCGGGGAAGCCGTCTGCCTCGCCGAAGATGACGCGGCAGCAGGACACGTCCCCGCCCATGACGGTGCGGCGGTAGTCCCACGCGTACCTGATGCGGCGCTTCCAGAACTCCGCGTCAAAACGGTCGTTCGCATTGCGGGAGATGAGCCGCAGACCTATCTTGCTTTCGCGGCTGTACAGCCCCGTGCCGAGATAGCGCCCGTTTTCGCTGAGTGCGTCGACCAGCGCACCGTTTTCAGGCTCGGCGCTTTTGGAGATTATCTCCTGCGCATATATCCACGGGTGACCCGTGCCGACCCATGCGCAGCCTTTCTTGGTGATTATAAAGGAGGGGTATTCTCTTTCGATCTTCATTTCAGTTCCGCCCGAATAAAATAAGATATTTTATTGTAGCATATCCGGCGGGAAAAGAACAGATACAGCGTCTGATAATTTCACACATTCGCAACATTACGAATATTGACGGAAACAGCGCACTATGCTATACTACAGATTAATTTATTAAAAGGAGATGTGTATCCTCTTATGGATGATGGCAGTCGATTGCCTTGGATAATTGCCGCGCTGCTTCTTGTATGCGCCGCATTTTTTGCTGTTACGGAGACTTCGATGGCCTCCGCATCGCGCAGCCGCATTAAGGCGTCTGCCGAACGCGGCGACTTCCGGGCAAAAAAGACTCTCTATGTGCTGGATAATTTTGATCTGGCCATCAGCACCCTGCTTATCTGCACCAATATCGTACATATCGCCGCAGCTTCTATCGTCACCCTCGCGGTAACGAAGAAGTGGGGCGTGAGTGCCGTGTCGATCAGTACGATCATTACCACCGTCGTTGTGTTCTTTGCCGGCGAGATGCTCCCCAAGAGCGTTGCGAAAAAGTACAGCGATACTCTCGCGCTCTCCTGCGCGCCGGTGCTCTGCTTCTTTATGAAGCTTTTCGCCCCGCTCTCGAAGCTGCTGACATGGATAGGTCAGGCAGCCGCGAAACTCACCCCCGGCGACAGCCAGATCTCCGTCACGGAGGATGAGCTGTACGACATCATCGAGGACATGACCGAGGAGGGCAGCCTTGACGAGGATCAGGGCGACCTGATATCCTCCGCGCTCCAGTTCGGCGATGTCACCGTTGAGAGCGTGCTGACCCCGCGGGTCGATATAGTGGCCATAAACATAAACAGCAGCCACGCGGAGCTGCTGAGCCTTATCAAATCCACGAACCACAGCCGCCTGCCCGTGTACGAGGGCAGCATCGACAACATCATCGGTGTGCTCCAGATACGCAAATATATCAAGGCCTATCTCCGCCTCGGCGAGAACCTTGATATAAAGCCCATGCTCGATGAAGTCCTCTTCATCCACCAGAGCACGAATATCGATGAACTGCTCCCCATCCTCTCAAGGCGCAAGCTGAACATTGCCGTCGTCACCGATAACTACGGCGGCACCCTCGGCATCGTGACTGTCGAGGATATCCTTGAGGAGCTCGTCGGCGAGATATGGGACGAGGACGACGTTATTGAAGAGCCTATGGTCGAGATCGGTGACGGCGTGTACGAGGTCGGCGCGGATGAGACCGTCAGCGACGTGTTCGATCAGCTTGGCTATGAGGACCCTGAGAACGACGAGGAGCTTGTGAACACGCTCATGGGCGAATGGGCCTATGAAAAGTTTGACACTATCCCCAAGCCCGGCGACAGCTTCCGCTATCATCAGGTGCTTGTCACGGTGAAGGATATGAACCACAACCGTATAATGAAGCTTACAGTCGCCCTGCTTCCGGCAGAAGAGGAAGGCGGTGAGGCGCAGTGAATATAGTTCTTATCTCCATCGGCATCTTCCTGTGCCTGTGCCTTTCAAACTTCTGCTCCGCTTCCGAAATGGCGTATTCCTCCTGCAATGTGCTGCGCCTTGAAAACGCGCGGGACGACGGCTCCAGGAAGGCCGGGCTTGCAGTCAGGATAACCGAGCATTTTGACGATGCTCTCAGCGCCATACTCATCGGCAACAACCTTGCGAACATCGGTGCCTCCTCGCTCGCGTCCGTGCTCGTGATACTTATTACAAGCTCCGAGGACTATGCGTGGGTATCGACCGTCGTGCTGACGTTCCTTGTCATCATCTTCGGCGAGACGATACCGAAGATCACCGCGAAGAAGAACGCCAACCGCATCGCTCTGCGCCACGCCTATCCCGTGCGCTTCATGATGATAGTCCTCAAGCCCCTTATCTGGGTAGTCGTGAAGCTCATCGAGCTTATCACAAAGGGTCTGCCCGACCAGAAGGACGAGAGCGGCGACGAAGCCGTTGAGGAGCTCCAGTCCATCATCGAGACCGCCGAGGACGAGGATGTTCTCGACGAGGATCAGTCCGAGCTTGTGCAGGCCGCGATAGACTTCTCCGAGATATCCGCGCTCGATGTCATGACCGCGCGTGTCGACGTCTGCGCGATAGACATTGAGGACGACTGGGACGATATCATGTCCGTCATCGAGGAGGCCACGTATTCGCGCATCCCGGTCTATGAGGGCAGCATCGATAACATCATCGGTGTGCTGTATCTCAACCACTTCCTCAAGGCCATGGCGGATAACGGCCGCGCCGATATCCGCAAGCTTCTGATGAAGCCCTGCTATGTGTATAAGACCATGAAGCTGCCCGCAGTGCTCAATACGCTGCGCAAGGCGAAGCAGCACCTCGCCATTGTCTCTGACGAATACGGCGGCACCCTCGGCGTCGTGTCGATGGAGGATGTGCTTGAGCAGATCGTCGGCGATATCTGGGATGAGACGGACACCGTCGAGCACGAGCTTGTGCAGCGCAGCGAGGATGAATACGAGCTTGACGGCTCTATGGTCATCTCCGACTTTGCCGAGCTCATGGGGCTTGACGAGGAGAGCTTCTCCCCCGAGAGCAACACCGTCGGCGGCTGGACGCTTGAGATGTTCGGCGACTTCCCGCACGCCGGGGACAGCTTCCATTATCGTGACTTCACCGTCACCGTGCTGCGCATGACCGACGGCCGCCGTGTCGAAAAGGTGCTTGTCCAGCGCGATAAGCTCCCGGAGGATGCGGAGGAAAATAAAGAATAACCGCTTATAAAAAGATATCGGAGAAAGCCGAAGCTTTCTCCGATATCTTTTTATTCTGCCGCGAGCAGGCCGGGAAGCCTACTCAGCTCAGGGGCGTTCGACTCCTCGCTTGCGCAGGTTATCGCACCGGCGAGCTGCGCGGCGCGCGCGGAATCCTCAAGGCTCAGGCCGTGCAGGTCTGCCCAGACTATGGCGGACATCGCAGCGTCACCCGCGCCTGTCGCGTTCACGACGTTTGCTTCCGGAGACGGCATGCGCAGTATACGCGAGCCCTCGGCGGCGATCATGCCGTTCGTGCCGAGGCTGATGAACACGCGCTGTACGCCCTCATCGATGAGCGCGCGGGCGGCAAGCTCGGGGTCAGTCTGCCCGGTGAGCGCTGCGGCTTCGAGCGCGTTAGGCTTGATGGCGCGCAGGTGCTTCATCACGCTGCGCAGCTTCATCGCCTTGACCGAGGAAACGGGGTCGGCATAGAGCGGTATGCAGGAGCTGCGGCAGATGAATTCGAGCGACTCGACCGGCAGGTTCGTGTCGAGCACCAGCGCCCCGGCCTGAATGCCGGGCAGGACGCGCTCAAGGTACTCAGGGCTTATCTCATTGCAGACGGCCATGTCGTTTACGGCAAGCTGCATGTCGCCGCGCTCGTCGGTAATATAGAGATAGCTCGAACTGCGCGCGCCGGGTACGACGCGCACACGGCTGACGTCCATACCGAGGCCGCGGCAGCGGTCAAGCAGGAACTCACCGTTGGAGTCGTCGCCGACGGCGGAGACAAGGCTGACGTCAAGTCCAAGCAGGCAGAGGTCGTGCGCGATGTTGCGCCCGACACCGCCGGGGGTGAGCGTCACTGAGCCGGGGTTCGAGTCGCGCAGGATAATGGGGCCGGAGGGGCGGCCCCATATATCTGCGTTGAGTCCGCCGATGACGGCGGCTTTGTTCTGAAGATCCATTTTATTTCTTTACTTTACGTTCCATATCTCGTGTGCGTACTGGCTGATCGCACGGTCGGCGGCGAAGATGCCGCTCTCGGCGGTGTTCATGATGGCAAGGCGCGCAAGCTCGCCCTTGTCGGAGATGCGGTCATAGAGACGCTTTTGGCAGTCGGCGTAGGCGCGGTAGTCGGCGATGAGCATGTACGGGTCTCCGCCGTAGAGCAGCTGGCTGACAAGGTCGGAGTAGCTCTTGCCGTCGGAGAAGCCTTCGCTGAAGCGTGAGAAGATGCGGCTGATCTCGGGGTCGTTTCTTGCGATTGCGCCCGGGTCATAGCCGTTCGCGCGAAGCTGGGCGATCTCATCGGTGTGCAGGCCGAAGAGGAACATGTTCTCATCGCCGAGGCGCTCGTACATCTCGACGTTCGCGCCGTCGAGCGTGCCGATGGTGACAGCGCCGTTCATCATGAGCTTCATGCAGCCGGTGCCCGAAGCTTCCTTACCGGCGGTGGAGATCTGCTCGGATATCTGCGCGGCGGGCACTATGGCCTCGGCAGCGGAGACACGGTAGTTCTCGACAAAGTAGACCTGGAGCTTATCCTTGCAGACAGGGTCGTTGTTGATGTCGTTTGCCATGCTCAGCAGCAGCTCTATGATGCGCTTTGCGGTCTTGTAGCCCGCGGCGGCCTTTGCGCCGAACACGAAGGTGCGCGGCAGGAACTCGCGGTTCGGGTCGTCGTGCAGCTGGAGCTGGAGGCTCGCGATGCTCATCGCGCACAGCAGCTGGCGCTTGTACTCGTGCAGACGCTTGACCTGAACGTCCATGATCGCCTCGGTGTTGAGGGCGAAGCTGTCGTTGCGGCGGGCAAACTCGGCGAAGCTCTCCTTGTTCGCGCGCTTTATCGCCAGCACGCGCTCACGCACGGCAGCGTCGTTCGCGTAGTCGGCAAGCTTGATGAGCACCTCGGGGTTCGTGAGATACTCATCCCCACCGGCGAGCTCCTTGACGAGAGCGTCAAGGCCGGGGTTTATCTGAGACAGCCAGCGGCGGTGATCGATGCCGTTGGTGACATAGGTGAAGCGCTCGGGCGTAATGGTGTAAAGATCGTGGAAGAGGTCGTTCTTGAGGATGTCGCCATGCAGGCGGGACACGCCGTTGACCTTCTGGCAGGTCGCAAGGCAGAGGTTTGCCATGTGAACCTGACCGTCGCGGATGATGAGGTTGCGGCCGAGAGCCTCGCCGCTGCCGAAGTGCGCGCCGAGATACTCACACCAGCGGCGGTTGATCTCGCACATGATCTCCCATATACGGGGCAGAAGCTGCTGGATAAGGTCCTGCGGCCACTTTTCAAGAGCCTCGCTCATGACGGTGTGGTTGGTGTAGGCGACGCTGTTCTTGACAAGCTCCCATGCCTCGTCCCAACCAAGCTCGTACTCGTCCATGAAGATGCGCATGAGCTCGGGGATTATCATCGTCGGGTGCGTGTCGTTTATCTGGATGATATGGTGCTTGGAGAAGCTGCGGATATCGCCCCATGTGCGGATGTGCTTGCGCACGATATCCTGCGCGGTGGCGGAGATGAAAAAGTACTGCTGCTTGAGACGCAGGAGCTTGCCCTCGACATGGTCGTCCGCGGGGTAGAGCACCTTCGTGATGACTTCGGCCATGGTGCGCTGCTCAAGGCTCTTGACGTACGCGCCCTCGGAGAAGAGGTACATGTCCAGAGAGTTCGGGCTCATAGCGTCCCAGAGACGCAGGGTATTGATCTCCTTCGCGCCGTAGCCGGCGATGAGCATATCGCGCGGCAGAGCGATGACGGCGGTGTAGCCGGTGTGCTCGGCGTGGTAGTGGCCGAGGCTGTCCCAGCTCGGGGATATCTGACCGCCGAAGCGGACCTCGACCTCGTCCTCATGGCGGGGGATCAGCCAGCTCTCGGCGGCGGTGCGCCAATTGTCGGCGACCTCGGTCTGGCGCCCGTTCTCAAACTTCTGCTTGAACATGCCCAGCTCGTAGCAGATGGAGTAGCCCGTAGCCTGAAGTCCCTCGGTGGCCATGGAGTCCATGAAGCAGGCGGCGAGACGGCCAAGACCGCCGTTGCCGAGACCTGCGTCCGGCTCCTCCTCGAAGATATCGGACGCGCTGCGCCCCATGTCCTCAAGCGCGCCGGTGACGGCGTCGGAGATGCCGAGGTTGTAGGCGTTCTTCATAAGGCTGCGCCCCATGAGGAACTCCATCGACATATAGTGTATCTCTTTTTCCGCATGGCGCGGGTCCTCGATGGTGAGCAGGCGGCTCATAAGCTCGCGGATGACTATAGCTGTGGCCTGGAATATCTGCTCGTTGGTGGCGTCCTCGCCGCTTACGCTGAACTGCGCGCTGAGCTTATCCTCTATCGCGCTTCGGACTTCGTCTCTGGATATCTGATTGTTCATTTATTACCTCCGTGGAGTAGAGTATACCCGATCATATATGCTCCGGTAACGTTACCGGATATCGGGGAAAAACAATGCGGCCAGAGGTCGCATTGTTTATAGCGAATTTAGTGATGGCATTATAGCCTGTGGCCTGAGGCGGTGCTGCGGGCGTATTGTGCGGCGGCACCTTAATTAGATCTCAATACCTTTCGGTACGACTATGGGAAGTTTGTCGCTCCCGGTCAGCACTGTCCCGGCGGAGAACACGACGGCCTTGTCGGCGATGACGTGGTTAAGCTCCGAGTTTTCGCCGACTATGCAGCGGCGCATGATGATGCAGTTCTTGAGCTTTGCGCCCGCGCTGATGCGCGCACCGGAGAAGACGATGCAGTTTTCGATATCGCCCTCGATGATGCAGTTATCGGCAACGAGGCAGTTGAGAGAGGAGGAGTGCTCACCGTAATAGGTGCTGACCTCCTCGCGTATCTTTGTGCGCACGGGACGGTCGGCGGGGAAAATGTCGCCGCGGTTTGCCGCGTCGAGCATATCCATGTTGGCGTGATAGTAGCTGTCAACGCTGTGGATAATGGCGGAGTAGCCATGGTGGACGTATATCCCCATTTTACCCCCGTTTGCGAGATAGTAGTCTATCGCGTCCTTGTGGAAGCGGTAGAGGTTATGCTCGTGTGAATAGTCCATCAGGCGCAGCAGCACATCGCGGTTAATGATGTACGCTTCGAGCGAGGCAACGCCTTTGCTTTCGTCGCGCGGCTTTATGAGCATGTGCTTCACAAAACCGTCATCACCGGTGACGTAGCGCAGGCGGCTGCCGTCAACGCAGCGGTCGGCGCAGATCGCGGTGATCTCCGCACCGGAGCGCTTATGCTGCTTCATGGGAACGGTGAGGTCGATGTTCGCATAGAGGTTGCCGAGCATGAGCACGACGTACTTGCTCTTGATATCTTTTATGTAGGTAGAGACGGCGTTGAGCGCCTCCATCGTGCCGGTGTAGTTGCCCTTGTGGTACTCGGGCAGACCGAAGGGCGGGAGCATGCGCAGGCCGTTGTCGCGGCGGCTCATGTCCCAGGGCTTGCCGCTGCCGATATGGTCGAGCAGGGACTGATAATCGCGCTGGACGATGACGCCGACATCGAGGATGCCCGCGTTGCGCATGGAAGAGAGCGGGAAGTCTATAAGGCGGTAGCGGCCGCAGACGGGGAGCGACGCTGCCGTGCGGGATTTGACAAGCTCTCGCAGCTCAGGGAAAGTGTTGTACGCAAAGATAATTCCGTGAAAATCCTTCATTGCTCAAACCTCCTCACCGGTGTAGATCATCGCGCCGGCAGGCACGCGCGCGCCGGAGCCGATCTCGATTTTCGGGCCGCAGGTGGCGACGCCCCAGTCGTCCGAGCCGTCGGGCGCGGAGCCGACATGAGCGCCGGAATGAATGACGGTGTTCTCGCCGATAATGGCGTATTCAACGGTCGCGCCGGACTCGACGACCGCGCCGGGCATGAGCACGCTGTAGCACACGTTCGCCCCGGTCTGCACCTTAACGGAGGGGGAGAGCACGGAGTTCTCGACATGACCGTCGATCTCGCAGCCCTCGGTGACTATCGAGTGGATGATCTCGGCATGCTCGCCGGTGTAATGCGGCGGGCAGATAGGGCTGCGCGCGCTGATCGGCCAGTCGGGATCGTAGAGGTTGATGAGCGTGGGAGAGAGCATATCCATGTTCGCGTCCCAGAGGCTCGTGATGGTGCCGACATCGCGCCAGTAGCCGCTGAAGCGGTACGGCCAGAGCTTTTCGCCCGCGGCGAGCATATTGGGGATTATGTTCTTGCCGAAGTCCTTGTCGGAGTTCGGGTCGTTTTCATCGGCGATGAGGTATTCGCGCAGCTTCTTCCAATTGAAGATGTAAATGCCCATGGAGGCAAGGTCGCTCTTCGGCTGCTTGGGCTTCTCCTCAAACTCATTTATGTACCCGTCCGGGCCGACGTTCATTATGCCGAAGCGGGTGGCCTCCTCCATCGAGACCTGCAGCACAGAGATCGTGCAGGCGGCGTCCTTCTCGATATGCTCGCGCAGCATATCCGAGTAGTCCATCTTGTATATATGGTCGCCCGAGAGGATCAGCACGTTGTCGGGATCGT
>OLSQ01000794.1_pt1 | contig 29226 bp, 25 predicted proteins | sample 1672561 | NCBI WGS metagenome assembly OLSQ01 (sample SAMEA3136699, study PRJEB25190) | human gut metagenome | biome: human gut; feature: human-associated habitat; material: faeces | place: Austria | collected 2013
CCAGCCGGTCGGGCTGCACCCATATCTGCATGGCGTAGTAGCGGCTGCCGACGTTCGAGACGCTGCCGACGCCCTTCACGCGGCGCAACATGTCCAGCACGTTGAGCGTGGCGTAGTTTGAAAGGTATATTTCGTCGAACTTGGGGTCGTTCGACAGCAGCGTAATGGTCATCAGCCGGCTCGAAGCCTGCTTTTCGACCGAGATGCCGTTCTGGATGACTTCGGCCGGGAGGCGCGCCTCGGCCTGCTTCACGCGGTTCTGAATCTCGACGGCCGCCAGGTCGGCGTCCGTGTCGATGTCGAAGGTCACGGTGGCGGAGAAACCTCCCGAGTTGCTGCTCGTCGACTCCATGTAGAGCATGCCGGGGGTTCCGTTCAGCTCCTGTTCGATGGGCGTCGCCACGGCCTGCGTCACGGTCTGGGCGCTGGCTCCCGGATAGGAGGCCGAGATCTTGACCACCGGGGGCACGATGCGCGGATACTGGTCCACGGGGAGCATCACCAGTCCTAACAGGCCGACGATCACGATGACCACCGACAGGACGGTTGAAAACACGGGCCGGTCGATAAAGAAATCCGATTTCATGGCTCGCTATTTTTCAGACGCCTCCGTCTCGGTTGCACTGCTTTTTTCGGGGACCGGCACGGGGTCGACCTTGTCGCCGTGCGTCAGTTTGTGGAAACCCTCCACGACGATCTTCTCGCCGGGAACGACGCCGCGTTCGACGATCACCCGGTTGTTGACCTCGGGGCCGAGTTCGATCAGACGGCGTTCGGCGATGCTGTCGGGCCGTATGACGAAGATGTAGGCGCCGCCCTTCTCGATGACGACCGACTTGGTCGGCACGACCGTGGCGTCTTCGCGCACGTCGAGCAGCAGGCGCACCTTCGTGAACTGTCCCGGCAGCAGGATGCGGTCGGGGTTGGCCATTTCGGCGCGCACGGAGAAGGTTCCCGTTTCGGGGTCGACCTGCGGATCGGCGAAGTCGACCAGTCCGCGCAGCGGATACTGGGTGTTGTCGGCCAGCGTGATGGTGATGTAGGGGTCCCACTTGCGGGTGGAGTCCTTCTGGCCCAGGTTGACGTTGCGGGCCTTGCTTTTGAGGTAGTCGAGTCCCGTCATGCTGAAGTCCACGCGCACGGTGTCGCTCTTGACCACCGTCGCCAGCAGCGATTTGCCGTTGGGACCTACGAGCGTGCCGATGTCGACGCTGCGCTCGGAAATATAGCCCGACAGCGGCGAACTGACGGTCGTGTAGCTCAAGGCGGTTTCGGCCTGCGTGAGGTCGGCCTCGCTCATCGCCACGGAGGCCGTGGCGCTTTCGTAGGAGGCGATGGCGTTGTCGAGGTCCAGCTGGCTCGCGGCGTTCTGCTCGTAGAGCGGGCGGATGCGTTTCAGGTCGCGGTCGGCCTTGAGTTCCAGAGCCTTGTCTTTGTTCAGCTGTGCCTTCGCCTTGTTTACCCGGGCTTCGTAGAGCTTGGGGTCGATGATGAACAGCGGCTGCCCCTTCTTGACGTAGGTTCCCTCCTCGAAAAGCATTTTTTCGAGGAAGCCCTCCACCCGGGCGCGGATTTCGACGAACTGCTGGGCGCGGATGCGTCCCACGTATTCGCCGTAGAGTTCGATGTCGTCGGTTTCGGCAGGCTCGACCTGGACCACGGGCAATATGGGTTTTACGGGTTCGGGGCGCAGCCACCACCAAAGCCCTCCGACAATCAATACGGCTATTCCGGCAAGGATCAGCCAGGAGCGTTTCGACAGACGGCGGATTCTGCCGCCTGCCTCTTCGCCGAGTTGCAGCGTACGGCGGCCGGCGCGGGCCGCCTGCTGCACGATTTTCTCGCGTGATAGTTTCATGTTGTTTCCAAATCCGGAATTGTTTGCCTGGTATCCGGTATATCGGCGCAAAAATACGATTTTTTCGCCGATATGCTATTTAAACGTAAAAGTTAGGCGAATATGATGCCGGAATTCCTGTTTTTGTTCATACGGAGGCTATTGGTGTCTTTTCGGAAGACAGCCTGTGACTTTCCGGGCCGATGCCGCGGATTTTCTCCGGGAAATCGTATCTTTGCACTTATGAAAACAATCTTATGTACCTTTTTTGCATGTGCGCTGTTCTGCGCCGTCGACGTACGTGCACAGCAGACGCCGCTTTCGGGTGCGGCATTTATTGCTGTCTGCAAGGAGTCGATGACTCTTGCGGTTTACGATTTCAACAGTTGCCTGCGGGCCGTCTATCCCATTGCCTGCGGGCGGGCGCTGGGCAACAAGGAGAAGCCGGGTGATATGAAGACGCCCGAAGGGCTTTTCTCCGTCCAGCAGATTCAGGACGCAAGCGCATGGACGCACGATTTTGGCGACGGTAAGGGGGAGATCAGAGGGGCCTACGGTTCGCATTTCATCCGTCTGAAGACGCCCGGTCACCGCGGCATCGGTATCCATGGAACCCACGATCCCGCCTCGATCGGCACGCGTGCAACCGAAGGGTGCGTCCGGTTGAACAATAGCGATTTGCTCGAATTGGTGAAAAAGTATGTCTACGTCGGTATGCCGGTCGTGATCCTTACCTCCGAGGCGGACAGCGCCGTGCCCTGCCGCTTTCCCGCCGCCGTCAAGGCAGGACCCCGGCTGATGGCGCAGACGGAGTAAGGAATTTCGTCTGTTCGCGGCGCTCCGAACAGTCTCCGAAGCGGGCGGCGGGTAGTTTTTCAGGCCGGGAGCAGAATCGAGAAGCGGCTGCCGCGGCCGATTTCGCTCTCGACCGAGATCGTGCCGCCGTGCGCTTCGACGAACTCCTTCGAGATGGCCAGCCCCAGCCCGCTGCCCTGCACCTTGGTTCCCGGGACGCGGAAATAGCGCTCGAAGATGCTCTTGTGGTAACGCGGGTCGATGCCGCGCCCGAAGTCCTGGACGTAGATCTCGACCGCCTTTTCGCGCTGTACGGCGCCGACGATGATGCGCGACCGTTCGGGCGAATGGTGGATGGCGTTCGACAGCAGGTTGGTGATGACCCAGGCGATCTTCTCGTTGTCGACGAAGAGTTTCGAGATCTTTTCGGGATAGTCCACCTCGACGAAACAGCAGAACCTCTCGGCCAGAACCTGCGTAGCCTTTACAGCATAGTCTATCAGTTCGATAGGCTTGGTTACTTTAGGTATCAGTTTAAGTTTGCCGGTCTCGATCTGGGTCATGTTCAGCAGTTCGCCCGTGATCGAAAGCAGGCGGTCGCTGCTCTCCTTGATGCTCGTGACGAGCTGTTTCTGCTCGCCGTTCAGCGTTCCCAGCCGGTCGTCGCCGAGCAGCTGCAAACTCATCAGGATCGACGAAATCGGGGTTTTCATTTCGTGCGAGACGGTCGAGATGAAGTTGGTCTTGGCGGAGTCCAGCTCCTTGAAGCGGGTGACGTTGTTCAGGACGATCAGGTTGCCGACGAACTGCTGTTCGCGCCCGCCGACGGGAGTGATGTAAAGCGGCGTGTTCTCCACCTGGAAATAACTCTCCTTGTTGTCGGCGTAGATTTTCAGCGGCTCCTTGTCGGCGTCCTTCTTCGTGTCGTTCACTCCCCGGACGAGCCGCCGCAGCAGGTCGTTCGACAGCGCCACTTCGGCGGCGTCGCGTCCGACGGCGTCCTCCCGGAGGTTCAGCACCGAGAACGCCTCGCGGTTCATAAAGAGGATTCTGCGGTCGGGACCCAGCCCCACGATCGGCTCGTGCAGCGTGTCGACGATCGCCTCGATGCGCTTTTTGGCGGTCATCAAGTCGTCGAGCGAACTGCGGCGGTATTCGTCGAGTTTGGCGGCCATGTCGTTGAACGACTCGGCGACGGATTCGAACTCGCGGTTGCCCGGGAAATCGAGCCGTTCCCGGTAGTTGTGGTTGGCGATCTGGGTGATCCCCTTTTTCAGCGCGTCGATCGGTCGCAGCACCGACTGCGGGAACCAGACGAGGATGCCCCCGGCGATCAGGGCGCAGAGCGCGGCGACGGCGATCAGCCACCACATGGCGTAGTCGGCGCGCTGCTCCACCCCGGCGCTCTTGGCGCGGATGGCCGCCATGTTCAGCTCCATGATCCGGAACAGGTCTTCGCGCACGGTCCGGATTTCGGCTTCGGTGACCGGGTCGCTCAGCGAAGCGACGTGGCGTTCGAGCGCCGCGGTGGTCTCCTTCTCGCTGATCTCGGTGATGTTCTGCTGTTGCAGGGCGAGGTTTTCGCGCAGGGCGTGCCGCGATATGGAATCCTGCCCGATGTCGTTGAGCGACCGCAGCATCTCCCCGGCGTATTGCAGCGAGTTGTAGTTGTCGGCGAGGATGGTTCCCGTCGCCCGCGACAGCTGGCGGACGTAGCCGACCGACTGGATGCCCAGCAGCAGGATCATGGTGAAAAGAATGCCGATGCCCAGGGTGATTCTCCTTTGTATTCTCATGGCTTATGAAAAAATGAAAAGGTCGATGTTCATGCGCGACAGCCGGACGGTCAGACGCCGCAGGCGGATTGCGCTTTTCAACAGCGAAAATAGTGAAAATTCGGGACGCCCGATGCAGACGATGTTTATTTTTTGCTCCCGGCACACTCCGGCGATGCTCTCCACCGGGGAGTTCGAGCGTATGCGGCGGACTTCGCCGCCGAGTTCCGTGGCGAGGTTCAGGTTGTTGATCAGGTAACGCTGCCGGGCCAGCGGAATGCGGTCGTCGGCCTCGCGGTCGCCCTGCACGTAGAGCACCGTGAAGGCGGCGTTCAGGTGCGTGGCCATGCGCGCCGTCTTGCGGATGACCCGGCGGGCGCGTTTTTCGGAGGAGTCGATCACGGCCAGCAGTTTGTCGCGCCGGAAGGTTTCGGAACCGGTCACCTCGCTGTCCACCTTCTTTTCCACGCGCAGCGCCACCTCTTTCAGCGCCAGTTCGCGCAGTTGCAGCAGGTTGTCCTGCGTGAAGAAGTTGCCGAGCGCCGCGGCGATCTTGTCGGGGCGGTAGATCTTTCCGGCTTTCAGCCGTTCGATCAGCTCGTCGGCCGTGAGGTCGATGTTCACCACCTCGTCGGCCATCGCCAGCACGCTGTCCGGGACCCGCTCGCGGATCTCGATGCCCGTGATCTCCTCGACGACCTCGTTCAGCCCCTCGATATGCTGGATGTTGACGGCCGAAATGACGCTGATCCCCGCGTCGAGAATCTGCATCACGTCCTGCCACCGCTTGGGGTTTTCGCTCCCCTCGATGTTGGTGTGGGCCAGTTCGTCCACGACGACGATCTCGGGGCGGAGGTTGACGATGGCCTGCGTGTCCATCTCCTCCAGTTCCTTGCCCTTGTAGAAGAGTTTGCGGCGCGGCACGAGCGGAAGCCCTTCGACAAGGGCTTCCGTTCCGGCGCGGCCGTGCGTTTCGATGTAGCCGATGCGGACGTCGACGCCCGCGTCGAGCAGCTGGCGGGCCTCTTGCAGCATGCGGCAGGTCTTGCCCACGCCGGCGCTCATGCCTATGTAGACCTTGAACTTGCCGCGGTGCGAACGCCGGATCAGTTCCAGAAACCGCTGAACGCTGTCCTGCCTCTCCATCGGTTACATCCGGAAGGAGATGCCTCCCACAAAGTTAACGTCGTCCAGGGCCGGATTCCAGATCAGGTTGGTGAAAACGCCGACCGACATCGAATCCGTCCCTTTGATGTTCCATGATTTTCCGGCATTGAGGAAGACGTTCTGCACGCAGAACCCGCGGTCTCCGGTGAGGTAGGTCGCGGCGGCGTTCCAGGGAACCATGCCCACGCCGGCCTTCATGTCGACGGTCTTCACCGTGAACGGGCAGGCCGCTTCGAAATACGAGGCATAGGCGCGTTCGCCCTTGTGGTTCACGTCGGCTGCGCCGAAGAGAACCGTGTACCACGACAGCGTGACGGGGACCTTTTCCGAAACGACCCAGCTGGCGCCCACCTCGATGCGGTGGGGCGAACGGCTGTCGAAGACGAAATAGCGGTCGTCGGCGTGTCCGGTCCAGTAGAGGTCGGCCACCGAAAGGGTCACGGGTCCGAGCGCGTAGGCCAGCGTGAGGTCCATCTCCTTGTAGGCGCTGTTGAAATCGACCGAACCCCAGGCCGTCGCCGAGAAGTTTCCGGCGCTCATCGTCAGCGACGGCTGGAAGGCCGGGCCGCTTTCGCGGACGCCGCGCCATACGTAGGTGCTCACCAGGTCGGTTCCGCCCGAGAATTTCACCCCGCGCTCCTGAGCGCAGAGGTCGGCGGTCAGAAAGATTGCCAAAGCGGCGATCAGAATGAATATCCAGCGTTTCATCGTTTTATCTATTTTCATGGTTTGCGATTAGTTTTCGTTCAGTTCTTCCAAAGCGACGTTCAGGCGCAGCACGTTGACCTTCTCCGTGCCGAAAAGCCCCAGCCACGGTTTTTGGGTCAGCGAGTCGACCAGATGCCGTACCGTAGCGGTGTCCAGCCCGCGGGCCTCGGCCACGCGGCGCAGCGCCGGGATAAAGCGATCCACCAGCTGCTGGGCCGTCTCCGCGCCCTCGGCGCGCCACAGGTCCAATCGGCTGCTGAAATGGTCCATCTCCTCCGGATACCGGTTTCGCAGCTCCTGCCAGGTCTGATCCTCCCAAACGCCCAGCCGGATCTCCCGGAACGATGGCTCAAGATGCAGCGGCAGTGCCTTGGGCAGCCAAATAGCCCGGGCGGTAATCTGCGTGCGGTACAGGTCGCTGGCGTACACAGCGTCGATGGGGATGTCCCGGAAGCGCTTCCGCAGAGCGTCGATCTGCTGGTAGCCCCGGTCGTTGGTGATGAGTCCGTTGTGGTGGCCGTGGGCCATGCGGTAGATATTTCCCTCCGCCTCAGCGTGGCGGATCAGATACAGCCGTGTCATACCACCGTCACCCACTTTTTCAGCGCGGCCACCGCCTCCGTCACAGCGGCGGCAGGGTCGGCGGTATATTGCAGCGTCTCGTCGGCCAGCAGTGCGCCGTGGCCGAAGTCGTCAAAGGCGGGCAGGGCGTTTTCGCCGTCACAGCCGGGCAGCAGCAAAAAGGCGCTGGGGCAGACCCGCCGCACATCCCGCACATCCAGGCTGTACCCTGTGGCCACAGACAGCGCTGCACCGCGGCGGGCCATCTTTTCCGCCAGGGAGAGCCACAGCGCCCGGTCGCCGGCCAGCAGCGTCTGCACCTCACCGCCGGAGGGGTTGCCGGTACGGACAGCGGCGATGGCCAGCCGGTCCTCCGGCACAGCCAGAGAGTCCTTCCCCGCGTAGGGGCACACCGTCATGGCATCCGCGCCGTAGGACAGCCACGGCGCAGGGGCGGCGGCATTGACGTCCAGAATGACATACAGCTCCTTGGCGTGGGCGGCGGTGATGAGGTTGCTCAGCACGTCCGCGCCCATCATGCCCTGAGACAGGTATGCGTCCGCCCGCAGCACCACGGCGGGCAGCTTCCCCGCCGCCGCGTCCAGCAGGCTCGTGCCGTGATAGCGCAGGGCCTCGGCCCGAGCCATAGGCACATCGCCGAACATATCGGTAAAGTTTTTCAGGATCTTCGGACTGAGCCGATCGGGATCAGGGGAAAGCGTCAGCGCCAGGGGCGTTTTGCGCGCGCGGATGCGCTCCTGCAGTTGAGTGAGAGACATGGTTCTCCTCCTTGGCGAAATGTATTACATTGTATTATAGCGCAAGACGCCACGATTTGGCAAGAAAGCGCGCGTGTTTTTTTATCGGCGCAGGGCAAACTACCAGCGGACGGAAAAGGAGTGGATGATCATGAAAATACCCGCTTTTGTCGGTGGGATGTGCGTCGGCATGGTGGCCGGCGCGATGATGGATATGGCGGCGCACCCCGGCCCGAAGGTCCGGAAGACCGCTGTGGGCAAGGCCATGCAGCGGCTGGGTAACGCGATGGACTCCGCCTGGGTCAGCGTCACATCCAAAATGCACTGAGCGGTATCGCAGGGAACGGCAGCCAGTCGGCTGCCGTTTTCCCGTTTTGGCAGAAGTCGTTTTCCCGTTTTTTCACCTGGAAAGTATCTTGACGCGGCAGGCAAAGTGTGGTATAGTACCCAGTGTCATTTCCCTGCTTGTGTGGCTCAGCTGGCAGAGCAGCTCACTCGTAATGAGCAGGTCGCCGGTTCGAATCCGGCCACAAGCTCCAAAAATAAAACCACCCTCTCGGGTGGTTTTATTTTTGGATTGGCTTTACTGGTTACGTCTCAGACGTTTCGGTGATGGTGATATTGGTGTTGTCGGCGTTTTCGTTACTACCGGTGCCGTTGGTATCATTGCTCTCTGCTTCCTCGGTGACCGGCGGCTTCGTCTGCATGATGGTTACAACCCCGGAATCATCGGCGATGCTATACTCACCCCTGTCGGCGGGCCGACGCATAGTTTTCCGCACAGTCGTTAAGGCAGCATTTGCAGAACCTCCACCACTGGTAATGTCTATCTGAAGCTGCAGTTGGATGCTGGACGGCGTGATTGGTGCACTGCCATCGGTGTTCATGCCGATAGTCAGCGCCACATACTTAGTCGATTTTTTCTCTACCTCAACCACAAACGGGTTCTGAATTGCTGTTCCATCCTCCGAAGTCGTAGTGAAATCAGACAGTTTCTTAGTCGTAGTTCCCTCCGAGATTGACACCCATTTAATACCACCATTATCTTCCTGTTTCTCAACTAACGCACAGGTAAACGTCAGCGCATCTTTGATATTATTACTACCTTCGCTGTTACTCTCTGCAACACTTTCGAAATAGAACCTGCACGTAGCTGCATTTTGGTCGCTTTTATTTACCAGTGCTAAATAAACCGTTTGGGGAGACTGCGAAGGCCCCTCCGAGTTAAACTGCATCCCATTGAAAATGGCCGCATTCTCTTCGACATCCTGCCACCCCCCTGTTGTAGCTTCACGATTGGTTTCATCAGAAGGAAACTCCGTCGGTTCACCGCTCCCAACCCAGTAATATGTTTTAGCCGGGAAGTTCCCCGCCGTGATCGTAAACACATTACTGGTAATGCTGTCGGTGAACCATGCAAAGGTAGTACCCACCAACATAACAAGGCTCAGCAGGGTGCTGATGATGCTGGTGCAGATAGAGCGGTATAAGCTCGGTTCGCGGGCGTCACTGGTTTTTTTCTCCAGTCGCTTGGATTTCAGAAAAATCATATCGGTACTCCCTTTCTTTTGGTATTCACAGGGCGGCAGGCTGGAAACACATCACACGTGCTCCGCCGGGGTTTTTTCCTCGTCAGCCGGTACATCGGGATCGCCGCCCCCTGCTGACTGCGGTGCAGGCGCCTCGCTCTCAACGGGCGCTTCGTCCCCCGCCGGTTTGGTTTCATCCTTCACGCCCAGCTGCGCACGCAGGGCCTGCAGCTCCGCCAGCATGGCGGCACTCTGGCGGCGTTCCTCCGCCAGCTGGTCCTTCTCCTGCTGCAGCTCCTCCATCTGCTCACTCTTATAGCGGCGGAACAGCCGCACCGTCTCCATGGACTGGGATAGGATCAGCAGTGCGAACGGTACGAAGATGCACAGGATGTAGCCCGGGGTGGTCTTGAGGAAGTTGAAGAAGCGTCCTACGCCGGCCAGACAGCCGCTGTACTTGCCCAGCACATCCATGTATGTCACCACGGCTTCATCGTTGGTGTCCGTGGTCGTACCGTAGGTGATAAATCCGGGCTCGCCGCTGCCGGTGGTGGTCAGGCTTCGGATCTTGTGGGTCACCACCTGCCCATAGCTCTCTGTGTTGGTGCTGGTAAAGGCGATGATGTCGCCGGGCTGCAGCGTGGACGGGTCAACGTCCCGGGTCAGCACCAGGTCGCCGGCGGAGAAGTCCGTGGCGGACATGGAGTCGGACAGCACGATGAACGCGCGGTATCCGAAAAGCTGCCGGTCCGTACGGTTAAAGGTCAGCACGGACACCACCGTGAACAGCATGATACAGATGGAAGCCACCATCAGCACCGTAGTGACCACGCGCAGAATCTTACTCAAGGTTTGTTTCATACGTCACTCCTTGGGGACTCTCTACCGGGAACTCTTTATTGGGATTGTTCCGCACCTGCGTACCGTCGGCGCACAGGTCGAACTGCAGCGTACCGCCCTGGGCCGCGTTGCCCGCGTCCTCCGGGAAATGGAACGTGATGGTTAGGGTACGGCAGCTCCCCGCAGCACCCACCGCCGGCAGGATGCCCAGCCAGCCCGCGCTGCTCTGTGTCAGGTCGCTCATTTTACCGGTAAACAGCACCGTTTCGCCGTCCGACACCGTGACCTCCAGCACAGAGGACAGACTGCCGCTCACGTTGTTGAAATAGAGCCTGTACCAGCAATCCGCACCTTCGTTTTTCAGGAAAAACGGCTTATCCACCGTCATACCCGGCTCGAAGAGGTATTCATTTTCGGTAATGACAGGCTTTCTGTCGTTCAAATTCAGCCGGATCTTCCCCGTGGAGAAGATGTTGTCGGGGCGCTCTGCCACCGACAGGGCGATGGCCAGCGTGGTGACCACAAGTCCCAGCGCCAGCAGCACCGTCACCACCGCACTGCCCATCCAGCGGCGGCCGGTCACACGTTCAGTCATGACGCGCCCTCCTTCTGCCCAGAAGCACCGCCAGCAGCACCAGTGCCAGCACCGCCGCGCCAGTCATCAGCTCCATCGGAAAAGCGTCGCCTGTCTTGGGTGCAACGACCACTTCCCCGCTGCCGTGGTGATCTCCGCCGCTGCTGTCGGAGGTCAGCCACCACTTCAGGTCCACGGTCACGGTCTTATCCTGATACTCGTTCCCCGCCGAGGTGGGCAGCGTTACTCTTATTGTATAGGTGAGCTTCGTGGGCGAGGGTTCAAGGATCTCCAGCCCCTCCTGCGCCTGCTTGGACTCAGCCAACCCCGCCACCGTGCCGTCATACAGCAGCTTGCCGTCACGGTACACGGTGATGAGCAGGCCCTCGGCCAAAAGCTGGCCACCGGCACTGCCGTTGCTCCGCAGCGCCGCCCCGAAATGGAGCTTCACCGGCTCGCTGTACTTTACGGAAACGGTGTACGCCTTCTCCACGCTGTCACCGGGCAGCATCCCGGCCATGCCCATAGCCTCCTGCGCGCCGGGCAGAGACACCTCGGCGTCCAGCAAGGCCGCGCCGCTCTCCTCCCCGTTCAGGGCGCTAAAAAGTGCCGTGCGGGACATGGTCATTGAGAGCTTTTGCGTGGTCTCGATGTGATTGTCCGGCGACACAGCATCCGGTTTTGTGCGCACGAACAGCACTCCTGCCAAGGCCAACAGGGCCGCGACCAGCAGAAGCAGCAGCGCCATATTCAGTTTTTTATGTTCTGCGTTCCCCCACGGTCTCATATTCAGCCCCCTGCCGATCGTTTTTCCGTGTTTTCAGCGGGAAGCCGAAGTCTTTCGACACTCCCGCACTCTGTATAACAAGTTTAGCACGGAATGGCCTGTATCGCAATCGTCATTGTGACAAAATTTCTTTACGAAATTTAGGAAAAATCACAACTTCAGCGCCATATCTGGCGCTGCGGCCTGCCTCACCACGGTTTTATCATGTATCTCATGTGTTCTCCTGCAGCTTAATATCGATTTTCCCCGTTGCGTGATACGCTTCCACGTTGTCCATTGCTGTTTACCGTTCCGAACAGCCGCCCTGCGCCGCCTTAAAGCAAAAGCTGTCTATAACATGAGTTATACACAGCTTTTGTCTAATTTATCATGCGCGGCCAATTCAGATATATGGCCTCACATTTTATGCGTCTCACGCGGCTCGGATATGTTCTCCATGCCGCCGGGCAACCAGCGCTTTCCCGACAGCCGCACGAGATACAGTGTGCCGCGGACACACAACTCCACGCACATGGCGGTCCACACGCCGGGCAATCCCCAGCGGGGCGCGGCCAGCCAAGCCAAGGGCAGACGGATGCCCCACATCGTACCAAGGTTGAACAGCGTGGGAACAAGGGTGCTGCCCGCACCCTGAAAGACGCCGCCGGTGACGATGGCCGCGCCGAACAGCGGCTCGGCAAACGCCTCGATGCGCAAAACACGGGCGCCCAGCGCGATCACGGCGGGGTCGGGGGACAGCAGCGCCATCATCTGCGGCGCGAAGATGTACAGCAGCGCCCCGGTGATGACCATACCGGTCATGCCCAGCAGCACTGTGACCCAGCCCAGCCGCCGCGCCAGCTGACGCCGCCCTGCGCCCACGCTCTGTCCCACCAGCATGGCCGCTGCGCTCTGGAAGCCGAAGGCCGGCATATAGCAGAGACTTTCGGCGGTGACGGCGAAGGAGTGGGCGGCAATGGCAATCGTGCTCAGCGGCGCTACGATGGCAGTGGAGATGATCTGCGCGATGGACAGGATCATCTTCTCTGCCGCCACCGGTGCCGAAACACGCAGCACGCCGAGGAGCTGCTGCTTGTTGAGTCGAAGTCGCTCGCCCTGACGCAGGCGGAGTATGGGGCTGCGCCGCAGGATGAAGTAGGTGAGATACAGTCCCACCGTCAACTCGGCAAGGCCCGTACCCAGCGCTGCGCCCGCCGTACCCATCCCCGCACCGGGCAGGGCAAAGCCGCCCAACCGTATCATACCGGTGGGGAAGATAAGCAGCGCGTTGAATACCACATCCAAAGCACACATCAGCACCATGCAGAAGCCAGGCGTCCGCATATTGCCGGTGGCCTGCAGCTGTCCCACCGTCACATTATCCAGCTGCCGGGCGGGCAGAAACAGGCCATATACCAGCAGGTACGCGGAGGCATCCTGCCATATCTCCTGCTCCGCTCGGAGCAGCCGGGGCAGCGGCGAGGACAGGAACGCCGCCAGCACTGCCAGCACGGAGCTGAAAAGCAGCGTCAGGACGATGGCCTGCTTCATAATGTTCCGTGCTTCCTCCAGCCGTCCGCCGCCCACGTGCTGGGCTGTCAGCACGCTGAAGCCTATGGCGGCAGCCATGGCCAAGCCGTTAAAAAGCCACGTGGCGGAGGCCATCAGTCCCACCGAAGCCGACTGCGCCGCACCGAGACGCCCCACCATGGCTGCATCAATAAACTGCATAACGATGGTAGCCAACTGCGCCATGATGGCAGGCCAGCTGAGCCGCAGCGCAAGGCCTATCTGCTGCCGGGTGGAGATCGGCGCTCCGCTGGTCAGCAGCTCCAAATGATCTGTTTTCAAAGCAAAACCCTCCAACAGGTTTTTTGCGTAATGCCGGGCACTCGACGCCCTGAATTTGTTATTATATCGCAAAATGTGACGGGAAGCAACTGTTCTTTTACAAAAGCACAGGAAAACGGTTGAAAAACCGCTATGAGAAAAGATGCCAAGCCGCAGGTGCAGCCTGACATTCTTTTCCTCCACCCGCGTGCCGTACGCCTGTTTGACGGGCTACGGCAGCAGCGGGACGATGGCGTGGATGATTTGAGGGAAGATGGTGATGGCACTGACCATCCGGACGATTTGCAGCACGTTCAGATCCGGACTGGTGACGCCCATGTCACCGGAGATCAGGGCCATATCTGTCGCACCGGCCGGAGAGCAGGCCAGCATGGCCTCCCGCCGCTTGATGTGGCAGAGCTTATGGAGCAATGCGCTGGACACGAAGCAGTTGATCAGGTAGCCTGCCACCAACAGCAGCGCCGGCAGCAGCAAAAAGCGCAGATCCGCTACCTCGCCCGCGCCTACGGAGCAGCCGATGTATGTGCCGGACAGCACCTGTGCCACACGCTTGAGCCACACAGGGACGACGGCCTTACCCCAAAAGATATTCAGGCAGGCCGTACCAAGCAGGGAGAACAGCATTGTACCCATCGGTATTCCGGAGACACGGCCCAAAAGGCCGCAGACCGCCGCCACCGCCATGGTCAGCAGCACCGCCTGATATGTCGCCGCCTTTTCCTGCTTCTCCTGTACGTCGTGTTCATCCTGCTCCTCATGGCGGGTCACCGCCATGATCATGGAGGGGAACACGCCGATGCCGGACACAAGGCGGCAGAACTGCATCAGCACCACCGCCGCGCCGTTGGCGCCCATTTCGGCGGCAATGATAGGCGTGTCGCTCATGCCGCCGGGTACGGCGCACATGAAGGCCGTCAGCCAGTCCACATTGGACGTGAGGTGAATCACGACGCCCATGGTCATGTTGACCATCAGCATACCGCCCAGCAAGATCAGCGCCGGCTTCGCCAGCTTCGGAATGCGCAGCACGTCCTTCTTTTCCACGGAGGCGCCCACGAAGCCGCCGGCGGTGATCTGCGCCGCCACCCGTGCCGCAGAGGGCATGACCGCCAGCTCTGTGGCCAGATTCAGCGCCACAGCACCCACCAGTGCGCCCACCATCATACCGCCGGGAATTTTCAGCCTGTAAAAAATATACCCTACGATACACCCTACCGCAAGGGTGATGAGGAGGTTCATATATCCCATTTCTCTTTCTGCGCGGCGCGCCGTGGAACGGCTGCGCCGCAGGTATTGTTACAGCGTATCATCAATTTGGCGAACTACGTCCATGATCGTACCGTCCCGCGCCTCGATGATGCCGACCACGCGATCCTTGAACCTGATCTCATCCGGCGTGCCTACGATGGAATAGGCGATGTCCCGCAGCTCCTCGATGGTGTGTACCGGCACGCCGCATTCCTGCGCCACCGCCAGCAGATCCGGACGGCGGGGATTCACCGCCACGCCGTAATCCGTGACGACCACATCCACCGTCTCGCCCGGCGTGGTCACGGTGGTCACATCGGTGCAGACCGCGGGGCTGCGCCCCTGTACCAGCGGCGTGATGACGATCGTGCATTTTGCGCCCGCCGCCGTGTCCGGGTGGCCGCCTTGTGCGCCGGTGATCATACCGGTGGAGTCCGTCACCACGTTGCAGTTAAAGTGGGTGTCCACCTCCAGCGCCGCCAAAATCACGAAGTCCAGCTTGTTCACATACGCACCCTTATTCATAGGGTTGGCATATTCATCTGCCGTGATCTCAATGTGGCGGCTCGGGTTATTGCGGATGGACGCAATAGCCTCTAAATCGAAATCCTGGGTGTCCACCAGCCGGTGGATCAGCCCTTCCTCCATCAGACGTGCCATAGGTCCGGCGATGCCGCCCAGGCCAAGCCCCATGTGGATATTACGGCGGCGCATGGTCTCCGCCAGATAAATGGTGGAGGCGATGGACGCGCCGCCCGCACCGGTCTGGTAGACGAAGCCATCCTTGAAATGGGGCTCGGCCGCCACAAACCTGGCGCAGTATTCGGCCATCAGCAGCTTGCGCTGGTCAGAGGTGGGCTTGGCCGCGCCGGTGGCGATCTTGCCCGGATCGCCGATGGCATCTACCACGCACACGAAGTCCACATCCGTCATGGAGATACTGGCAGGGATGTTGGGAAACGGCACCAGCGTGTCCGTGACCGCTACCACCCGGTCGGCATAGCGGGCGTCTACCGCGGAATAGCTGAGTACGCCGCAGTCGGACTTGCCGCCCAGCGCCCGCAGATTGCCGTACTCATCCGCCGTGGGTGCGCCGATGAAGGCAATGTCGATATGGACGCTGCCCTCCTGCACAGAGCGAACACGGCCGCCGTGGGAATACATGACCGCCAGCTCCCGCAGTTTGCCGGTGCTGATGGCCTCGCCGATGCTTCCGCGGACGCCGGAGGAATATATTTTGGTGATCGTACCGTCCTCAATGAGCGGTACGATGGGGTCGTTGGCCTTGCCCAGCGACGTGGCGCAGAGGGTGATATGCCTCACGCCCATGCTGTGTACCTCCTCCATCACACGGTTCAGCACGTAGTCGCCCTCCCGGAAGTGATGGTGGAAGGACAGCGTCATGCCGTCCCGTATGCCGCAGCGCTCCAGCACCTCGCGTATGCCGGGCACCAGCTTGCTGCGGTGCGGGTCACACACGCCATGGGCCTTGGGCGCAGCCTTCTGATAGCAGCGGTCGTCGTGCGCATAGCTGCCCGCGAAGACCTCCTTGCCGGTGGCGCGAAGAATCTCATCCGGTATCTCGCGTCCTACTGCATTTCTCATACCAGCTCACCTCCGTAGATGCCGGCCGCCTTAGCCAGCATCAGCACTCGTTTCGCGCCGTCATAGAACGCGATGTCGATCATCTTTCCGTCCACTGTGAAAACGCCGATGCCCTGACTCTTTTTGGAGTCGATCTCCGCTACCACCTTCTCGGCGAAGGTGATCTCCTTTTGCGTGGGGGTGAATACCTTGTGGGTGATGGGTATCTGGCGGGGGTTTACCAGCGATTTGCCGTCAAAGCCCATGAGGTGAATCAGCTCCGTTTCCTTCTCGAAGGTCTCCATATCGTCCAAATTGGTAAACACCGTGTCAAAGCACTGTACTCCGGCGGCGCGGGCGGCAATGATCATCTGCTGCCGCGCACCGTTCAACTCGACGCCGGTGAAGGTGATGTGGGTTTGCAGATCCTTCGTGTAGTCGCCGCCGGACAGGGCAATGCCGATGAGCCGCTCACTGGAGCGGCATATCTCCAGCGCGTTGATGATGCCCATGCAGGACTCCAGTGCCGCCATCAGCAGCGTGCTGCCCTCCTCCCGGTGAAACTCGCGTTCTGCCCGGTATACCGCCTCCTCAACGGTCTGTACGTCAGCGGCGCAGGTACATTTGGGGATACGGATCACGTCAGCGCCGCCTGCCACGCAGACGCGCACGTCCTCCTGCCAGTGTGGGGTGTCCAGTCCGTTGATGCGGACGACCCGCTCCACACCGCGGTAATCCACCGTCCGCAGCGCATGGTAGAGGGAAAAGCGGGCGGCATCCTTTTGGTTCTCTGCCACCGCGTCCTCCAGATCCAGCATGATGGAATCCGGGCGGTATACATAGGGGTCGCGAATCAGGGCGGGCTTCTGACAGTTCAGAAACAGCATGGAGCGGCGCAGCCGCTTTTTTGCCTTCATGTCGATCATTCTATCGTCCCTCCCCACGCAATGCCGCTCTCCGCTGCGTCCGCAGCGCGGTACACGGCGCACTCCACCCGCGCCCGGATGGTGCAGTCCAACGCCCCGCGATCCACCAGAGAAACCTTTGCGTTCTCCACCTTCAACAAACGCAGCGTCTCCGCAGTTACCTGCCGTATCTGCCGCCCGTACCGCTGCAGCACGGGGCTTTCCAGCAGAATCTCGATCCCGGCCTCCGCCGGTTCGATCATCACCATCACGTCGCTGGACTCGATCGTCCCGGCCGTGGCCGCATGTTTGATCAACATCCCTGTTTCCTCCTGTATTTGTAAGTTGAGACGGCATCTTCCGCCGCGGGACTTCAATGGTTGCGATAGTAGTTGATAAGGCAGCCGCTGATCAGCGTTTCCCGCTCGGGAACGGTCAGCTCGCCCACTGACAGGGATACCTCCCTGACCACGCCCTCCGGCGTGACCACATAGGCCGGGAAGGAGGGGGTCCCCTCCAAAATATGGCGGCGGATGTCCGGCACGAATACGTAGTCAAACAGCGCAAAATCCGCCGGGTCTTCCACCAAGAAGGGTACCATACCCCAGTTGATGCAGTTGGAGCGGTAGCGCTTGGTGGCGTATTTTTTCGCCAGATTGGCGGACGCACCCACGATGCGCTGGCTGGATGCCGCCTGTTCGCGAGCAGAGCCGTCGCCGGGCATATTGGCGTAAATGGTGGAGCCGATATTGGTGTGCGCCGGGTCGCAGGCCACGCCCGCCTGGTACAGCGCGTCATACACGGCGCTGTACGCCTTGTCCAGTGCACCGGTCGTCCGGCGGTGGCGGTCAGCCTGACGCACCGCCTTGCTGCGCTCTACATATTCCGGGACACAGCGGCCCAGCGCGAAATCACTGAGCCGCTCCGGGTTGGAACGGTAGCTGGATGTCTCACCGGAGGGAATCAGCTCGTCGGTGGTCGTCACCGGCGTGGTGATGTAGGCGCAGATCCGCAGCAGCATATCCTTGGACATGGCGGGCAGCTCCGGCCACTCTTTGATGTTCGGGCCAAAGTGCAATGCCTCGTCCTGCTGCGCCCTGCCCCAGCCGTTATAGACACGGTGGCGGTAGACATCGTCGTTGTAGCGATCCTCATAGCTGCGGTAGGTCACATCCATCTCTGTGGCAGCCGTCAGCCGTCCCTGATGGGCGGCTGTGGCCGCGATGCTGCGGGCGTCCATCAACGCCACAGCGCTCAGCTGCCCCTCGCCGGGCTTTGAACCCTCCCGGTTGGGGAAGTTGCGGGTGGTATGGCGGACGGAGAACTCGCCGTTGGCGGGGCAGTCGCCTGCGCCGAAGCACGGGCCGCAGAAGCACTCCCGCATCACCGCACCGGCGGAGATCAGATCGTTGACGCAGCCGTTTTTCACCAGCTCGGCATAGGCGGGCATACTGCCCGGATAGATGCTCAGGGAGAACGTGCCGTTTCCGCAGCTGCCGCCCCGCAGAATGTCCGCCGCCGCGCAGATGTTGTCGAACGTGCCGCCGGAGCAGCCGGCGATCTCACCCTGCTCCACCCAAATGCTGCCGTCCCGCAGCTTGCTGCGCAGGTCGATCCTGGCGCCCACGATCTGCTCGTTCATCTCTTTTTCCGTCAGCGCCAGAATATCCGCCGCATTTTCCTGCAGCGTGCGAATGGTGTATACATTGGATGGGTGCATAGGCATGGCGATGCTGCACTCCACCTCGCTCAGATCCACATAGACGCAGCCGTCGTAATACGCCACCTCGCCGGGAGCAAGGCGGCGATACCGGTCGCCGCGGCCGCGCCGCTGATAATAGTCCCGCGTCTTGTCGTCCGTCACCCACACGGAGCTCCAGCAGGTAGTCTCCGTGGTCATCACGTCGATGGCGTTGCGGTATTCCATGGACAGTCCCGCCACACCCGGCCCGACAAACTCCATGACCTTATTCTTGACGTAGCCGGACTTGTATACCGCGGCCACGATGGTCAGCGCCACGTCGTGAGGGCCTACGCCCGGTCGGGGCGTCCCCGTCAGGTATACCGCCACCACCTGCGGCCGCTGCATATCGTAGGTTCGCCCCAGCAGCTGCTTGACCAGCTCGCCGCCGCCCTCGCCCACGGCCATCGTTCCCAATGCGCCGTAGCGGGTGTGGCTGTCGCTGCCCAGAATCATGCCGCCGCAGACGGCCATCGTCTCCCGGTTATAGCTGTGGATATTGGCCAGATTCGTCGGCACGTAGATGCCGCCGTATTTCCGGGCGGCGGACAGGGCGAACTTGTGATCGTCCTCATTGATGGTGCCGCCTACCGCACAAAGGCTGTTGTGGCAGTTGGTCAGCACATACGGCACGGGAAAATGGGTCATGCCGGAAGCCCGTGCCGTCTGAATGATACCCACCGCGGTGATGTCGTGACTGGTCATGCTGTCGAATTTCAGCCGCAGCGCCGACATATCGTCACCGGTGTTGTGCGCCTTCAGAATACCGTAGCTGATGGTGGCCTCTGCCGCCTCTTCCGGTGTGACGGCGCAGCCTGTGGCCTGTTGGCATTGGCGCGGGTCGTTAAACAGCTCCTCGCCCCGGTAGAGGTACACACCATCCTGATAAAGTTTAATCATACTCTTTTCTCCGTTCCGTGTTGGCATATTGGCATACATTGTATGTGAATATACTCGCTAAAAGCGGTTGCATTCCCCCGGCGCCTCCTGTATAATCATTAATAATTGCAGGGATTGGATGTGATATGTATGAACGAACAGGATTACCGGCTGCTGCTGGATCTGTATAAAACCAAAAACATCACTCGGGTCGCCCACCTGCACTACCTGTCCCAGCCCGCTATGACGAAGCGTATCCGCCGTATTGAGGAGGAACTGGGCAGCGAACTGATCCTGCGTTCGCAGAAGGGCATCACCTTCACGCCGGCCGGCGAGCTGGCGGTGGACTACTGTCGGAAGTTTCTGGAGCTTTCAGGACAGATGCGCAACGGCATCCATCAGGCCAGCGGTACAGTCAGCGGCTCGCTGACCATCGGCTGCTCCCTGAATTTCAGTCGCTACCGTCTCCCCACCGCACTGAAAAAATACCAGGAACTGTACCCGCAGGTGGACATCGTCATCTCCACGGGACACAGCGATTTCCTGTACCAGCAGCTGTTGGACAACCGGGTTTCCGTGGCCATTGTCCGCGGCGCACATACGTGGCCCGAGGGCGCGGTGCAGCTGGCGCTGGAGCCGGTATGTCTCGTGTCCAACCCGCAGTTTGTGGGGCATGACCTCAGCCGCTATCCCTATATCGGCCATCACACCGACAGCCGTTTGGAGAAAATGACCGTCCAATGGCTGCTGGAGCATGGTCTGTCCCCTGAGCCAAAGCTGTGGATCGACGATATCTTCTGCTGCCGCAGCATGGCGGAGGCCGGTGTGGGCTGGACCATCGTTCCCCATATCTGTCTCAACGGGTTTGTGGGCAACGTCACGCCGCTGTTTCTGAAGGACGGAACACCGCTGGAGCGGGAGACCACCGCCATTTATCGAAACGCGCAGGCCGATCTGCCGCAGGTACGCTATTTCATCGACATCCTTGTGGAGAATGAAGTGCGCTACGCGCAGCTCCACAGCCCCATATTCTGACAGCGCAGCCCCTCTGATACATACTAAGCATACTCCACAGACCTGCTATCTGTAAAATTGCCGTTTTTTATCCGATGCCATAACTTTTGTTTATTGCAGGGGCATTCGTCAAGATGACCGGATCGCGTCCTGAATCGGGCGGTATCGTCATTTTGACGAAGGGTGCTCCCTTTGGCTGCTCAGAATGATCGCTATTTGCCCAATAAAATAGAGGAGGCAGACCCCTTAAATATGCGGAGAGGAGTCGTCACCGCAACGGTGACGACTCCTCTTTTTTGTATATAGTTGTCAGCGCTCGGAGGTGTCGTCCCGCCGCACGGAGAACAGCGGCGTGTGTGACCGCGCAAATTGGCCGATCTCCCGAGCGGCGATCTCGAGAAACGCTGCCGCATTCTCGCTCAGTGTGTCGTCCTCCCGGTAGGATATGCCCACGGAGCGGCACAGGGGATGCATGGTCGGCGAGGCGAAAATGGGGTTCGACGGAAAATCCTCCTCCAAGCTCACCGCCACCGGCGCAAAGGCGAAGCCGCCGTCCTGCGCCGCCAGCTGATAGGCCACCGTGGAGTTGGGTGTCTCCATGACTCGCTTCGGCTGGATACCCAAGCGCCGAAACACGCCAGCGGCAAAGTGCCATGTATCCTGCGTGGGAGGGGCGCAGATAAACAGCAGCTTCTCCAGCATGCGCGGCGAGATGTATTGCAGCGTTCCCTTCTCCCTCGGCGGGAAATCCACGCCCTGCAAGGCGTCGGCGTTCCGGTCGATCACCAGCATCATCTCCTCCTGATACACAGGCCGCAGCGTCACACCCTTGACCTGACTGCTGCTGCATGCCATCAGGCAGAAGGTGATCTCGCCCTCCAGCAGCTTCTTGGTCAGCTCCCCGGAGTACCCCTCTGTGATTTGCAGCTTGACGCCGGGACACTGGGCGTAGAAGGCGGGCAGAATGCGTCCCAGCCAGGTGATGCTCCGCGTCAGCGGGATGCCGATGGACAGCACCTCCTGCCGCCGGTCAGTCAGCTCTGCCATCTCGTTATCCAATTTTTCCTTCAGCGCCAGTATCTCCCGAACGCCGGCGACGTACTTCTCACCGGCCGGGGTCAGCTGGATCGGCGAACAGGAGCGGTCGAACAGTGACACGCCCAGCGATTTTTCCATGTTCTGCACACACCGCGTCAGCGTAGGCTGTGACACGAAGCACTTCTCCGCCGCCTTGGAAAAGCTCCGCTGCTCCGCCACTGCGATCAAATACCGCAATTTGACAAATTCCACAAAACCAGCTCCTTTTTTCGCCGTTTTCTGTTATGCATTTACATTATAACGCATATTGCACGTTTTGCATAATACATTTTTCGTATGGCTGATATGCGTATCTCGAATTTGACGGTTGCCGTTTTTTAGTTTTATATAGTCCCATAACTTCCCGCGCACAACGCGGCGGCCGCCGTGCCATTCGAGTGAGAACGAATCCATCACAGCGCCGTAAATGTGCCGGAGTAAACTGAAGGAGGTATACCCGATGAGAAAACTGGATGCGGCTTATATCAACGGTAAGGTCTATACCGTGGATAGCGAGAATCCGGTAGCGCAGGCCTTCGGCGTAGTAGAGGATCGCTTTGCAGTGGTCGGCACGAATGAGGAGGTGCTGGCAAGCTGCACTCCCGATACCCCGGTGATCGACCTGCAGGGTCAGGTGGTGCTGCCCGGTCTGACCGACGCCCATCTGCACATCTTCGGCACAGGTCAGTTGAAGCTGGAGCTCAACGCTGTGGGCAAGACGAAGGAAGAAATTCTTGCGCTGGTCGCCGAGGCCGCCAAGGAGGCCAAGCCCGGTGAGTGGATCGTCGGCCGCGGCTGGATCAACGATGAGTGGGTCGATCCCGCATTCCCCAGCAAGGAGGAGCTGGATGCCGTCGCTCCCAATGTTCCTGTTTACCTCAAGCGCGGCTGCGGCCACGGCGCATGGGTCAACAGCAAGGCATTCGAGGTATGCGGCATCACCGATGAGACGCCCGATCCCGTGGGCGGCGAATTCATGCGTAAGCCGGACGGCACGCTGCTGGGCTGCCTGTCCGATCAGGCGCAGGAGCCGTTCAACCGCGCCGTCCCCGCCTACAACCGCGAGCAGACGCAGAAGATCGCCCTGCTGGCGCAGGAGGGTTTCTTCCGGGTGGGTGTTACCTCTGTCCATGACGCCGGAAGCTGGGACTACTGGGTAGACGCATGGGAGGAGCTGTATCAGCAGGAGAAGCTGAAGATGCGTATGTACGTCAGCCTCCGCGTGGTGGGCCGCCCCAGCTGGGACGAGCTGTACACCAAATCCATGGAGTACTTCAAGCGCGGCGTTCGTATCGGCGCGTACAACCACCGTCTGACCTACCGTGCCTATAAGATCTCCGGCGACGGCTCTCTCGGCTCCCGCAGCGCGTGGATGCTGGACGACTACTGCGATGCACCCGGAAACAAGGGCTGCGGCAAGTGGACGGATGAGCAGCTGTATACGCTGCTGGAGCAGGCACATCGCGCCGGCTTCCAGATCTGGTATCACGGCATCGGCGACGCCGCCTGCCATCAGGCTCTGAACTGCTACGAGCGTTTGCAGAAGGAGTATCCCCGCCAGGATTGCCGCCACCGCATCGAACATTCTCAGTGCCTTGCTCCCACCGACATCCCCCGTTACAAGGAGCTGGGCGTGATCCCCACCCATCAGACCGTCTTTATCCGCACCGACAAGCGTGTGGCCGAGACGCGCTGGGGCAAGGAGCGCTTGAAGGGCGCCTACGCATGGCGCACCCTGATCGATCAGGGCAACGTGATCCCCAATGGCAGTGACTCCCCCGTGGAGAGCTATAACCCCTTCCTCGGCATGTACTGCGCCGTCACCCGCAAGGATGAGAACGGACAGCCCGCGGGCGGCTGGTATCCCGAGGAGGCCATGACCCGCGAGGAGGCTCTGAAGTCCTATACCACCTGGGCGGCCTACGGCGCGTTTGAGGAGGATATCAAGGGCAGCATCTCCAGCGGCAAACTGGCCGACTTCATCGTCATCGACCGCGACTACATGACCTGTCCCGCTGATGAGATCAAGGACATTCAGGTGCTACAGACCGTGGTGGGCGGCGAGACTGTCTATAAGAAATAAGCACGTGCCACGCATATCCCCCAAAGTGCTTCTACTAAAGAGTGTGAAGGAGAAATCACTATGGAAAAAGAAAAAAATCTGACTCAGCCTGAAGAAAAGAAGAGTCTATTCTTCAAGTTTATCCACGGCATCGAGGTCGTGGGCAACAAGCTGCCGCAGCCCTTCTACCTGTTCAGCATTCTGATCGTTGTGGCCATTATCCTCTCCGTCATCTTTAGCGGTGCAACGACCACCTATGAGAAGGCATCCTCCGCCGGCGGTGCGGTGGAGGTGGTGGAGGTCACCATCAAGAACCTGCTGAATAAGGATACGATCACCTATGTGACGCAGAACATGTACAGCATCTACTACAACTTCTCCCCCATGATGATGATGGGTCTGCTGATGCTGTCCATCGGTCTGTGCGAGACCACCGGCTTCTTCGGCGCATTCATCAAGCGCACCATCGGCAAGGCCAAGCCCGCCGTGGTGTTCGCCGTGGTCTCCTTTGTGGCCATCAACGCCAACACCGCCTCCAACGCCGGTATTCTGGGCGTTACCGCCGTGGCCGGCTCTGTGTTCGGCGCCATGGGCTACAACCCATGGTTAGGTATTCTGTTGGCCTACGCCGCCGGTAACGCCGGTATGTCCGCCAACGTGTTCGTCGGCAACCTGGACGTGCTGATCAGCGGTATCAACGAGTCCGTCTGTGCGCCGCTGGGCATCGACATTTCCACCGTTCACGTGCTGCAGAACTGGTACTTCATGGGCACCTGCGCCATTGTGCTGACCGCCGTGTTCACGTGGGTCACCGTCAAGTTCGTCCGCCCCTTCATCGGCGAGCCTAAGGATCTGAGCCTTGTGCTGCAGGACAACGCCACCCACGAGCTGACCCCCGAGGAGCGGAAGGGTCTGCGTGCCGCCGGTCTCTCCGCCATCATCTATCTGGCCGTTCTGGTGGCCATCTGCATCCCCAAGAACTCCTTCTTCCGCGCCGATAACGGCAGCATCCTGCCCAACTCCCCGCTGCTGAAGAGCGTTCTGACACTGCTGTTCCTGTTCTTCCTCGTCACCGGCTGCGCCTACGGCCGCAAGTCCGGCTTCATCAAGAAGTGGAACGAGTTGCCCGGTCTGCTGGCTAAGAGCATCAACTCCATGGTCAACTTCATGGTCATCGCTCTGCCCGCCTCCGTGTTCATCTACCTGTTCAACGCCTCCAACATCCCCACCTATCTGGGCGCTGTGGGCGGCGGTTGGCTGAAGTCCACCGGCTTCACCGGCTTCGGTCTGTTCTTCCTGGTGGCACTGCTGTCCACCTTCCTGAACCTGTTCATGACCTCCGGCTCTGCCAAGTGGATGATCCTGGCTCCCATCCTGATCCCCATGCTGTATACCATCGGCTTCAGCCCCGCACTGACCACCGTTGCATACCGTATCGGTGACTCCGCCACCAACGCCATCGCCCCCATCTCCTCCGACGTGGCGCTGATCGTCGGTCTGCTGGGCAAGTACAACACCGACAAGTCCAAGACCCCCGGCATGGGTACGGTGTTCGCAAACTGCATGCCCTATGCCATCGCCACCTTTATTGCAGAAATGCTGATCCTCGGCGTGTGGTGGTTCCTCAAGCTGCCCCTCGGCCCCGGCGTCTCCATGTTCGTTGGCGGCTGATTCCGTTACCTCCCCTTTACCCCCTATATTCATCCCCCGGTGGGGAAAAGAAAACCGGCGCAATGCCGGTTTTCTTTTCCCCTGCGCACCACCCTATCCCCACGGCTTTTCGCCGCAGAAGGAGCAACACCCATGACATACGAAAGAAACCGCATACTGCTGCCCGCCATGCTTTTTCGCGCCGGAACCAGCAAGGGCGTCTATCTGCTGGAGCGCGATATGCCCGCAGACCGGGCGGCGTGGGACGCGTTGCTGCTGCACCTGATGGGCAGCCCCAGCAAGACCCAGATCGACGGACTGGGCGGCGCACAGTCTGTCACCAGCAAGGTAGCCATCGTGCAGCCCTCCGCCCGTCCCGATGCCGATGTGGACTACACCTTTGCACAGGTATCCGTGGATCAGCCACTGGTCAGCTATAAGGGCAACTGCGGCAATATCCTCTCCGGCGTGGGGCCATTCGCCATTGAGCGCGGACTGGTACAGCCCCAGGAGGGAATCACCGCCGTCCGCATCTACAACACCAATACGGATAAGTATATCACCGCCGACGTGCCGGTGAAAAACGGGCAGGTGGTGTACGACGGGGACTACGCCATCGCCGGTGTCCCCGGCACAGCCGCGCCGATCCGGCTGCAATTTCTCCACCCCGCCGGTACGCTGGGGCGGGGCTTGCTGCCCACCGGCAGCGCTGCAGACGTGCTGCATATTCCGGGCTTCGGCAGCGTTACCGTGTCCATCGTGGATGCCGCCAATCCGCTGGTCTTTGTCCGGGCAGCGGAGCTGGGACTGACCGGCAGGGAGGTTCCTGCAGACATCAACGGCGATCCCCATATGTTACATCTGCTGGAGGCCGTGCGGGGTATGGCAGCCGTCCGGCTGGGGCTTCTGTCCGACTACTCCCGCGCCGCGTCGGAGGTGCCGGGTATCCCCAAGATGACCTTTGTAGCCGAGCCGGACGACTATACCGCCGCCGCCGGACACACCGTATCCGGCGGCAGCATCGATCTTCTCTCGCGCATGATGTCCATGCAGAAGGCGCACCCCAGCTACGCCATGACCGGCGCTATGTGTACAGCAGCAGCTGCCGTGATTCCCGGCAGCGTGGTGCAGCAGGTGATACGGGAAAATTTTAACACACAGTGTATACGTATCGGCCATGCCGGCGGTGTACTGGAGTGTGGCGTGACGTATACACAGGCCGGAGATGCTCCGGATATTCAGACTGCCTTCGGCTTTCGCACTGCCAACCTTCTGATGGATGGCGTTGCCCGCGTCAGGCCGTAAGCAGCACCTCGCGAAGGGAGGAGACATCGATGGAGATGGTGGGAACTGCCCATATGACGAGCCAGCAGCGGCACGCATGGCAAGCTCTTTTGCAGGACGCCGGGCTTCATACGGACGAAGCGGTGGACTACACCGTGCTTATGTGGGAGGACGGTCAGTTGGCTGCCACCGGCTCACGGGCAGGGAATATCTTCAAATATTTCACCACCGCGCCGCAGTACCGGGAGCGCGGCTTCAGCGCCGCCGTGATGACCGAGCTGCGGCAGGAGGCTTTTTCCCGCGGTATCGACCATCTGTTTCTGTATACGAAGCCGGAAAACGGCCAAATGTTCACGAGCCTGTGCTTCTACCCCGTGGCACGGACGGCGGACATCCTTCTGATGGAGAGCTGCCGCGGCGGGATCGGGGCCTTCGTGGCCTCACTGCCAAAGCCGCCCGCCCCGGGCATCACCGGCGCAGCCGTCATGCACTGCGATCCCTTCACGCGGGGACATCGCTATCTGCTGGGAAAGGCGGCGCGAGACTGCGAGTGGCTGTACGTTTTTGTTGTGTCAGAGGACAAGGGACGCTTCCCCGCCGCCGACCGCATGGAGCTGGTGCGCCGGGGAACGGCAGACCTGCCCAACGTCATCGTCTGCCCCACCGGGCCGTACCTCATCTCGCAGGTCACCTTCCCCACCTATTTTCTCCGGGACACCCAACGGGCGGACGACATCCGCTGCCATCTCGACATGGAGATATTCGCCTCGCACTTCGCGCCCGCGCTGCACATCACCCGCCGCTATGTGGGGACAGAACCCTTCTCCCCGGTGACGGCAGCGTACAATCGCGCCATGAAAGCGTTCCTGCCTGGGCGCGGCATCGAGGTACGGGAGATCCCCCGCAAGGCCATAGACGGCACACCCATCAGCGCCAGTGCCGTCCGCGCCCTGCTGGGACGCGGGCAGGCACAGACACTGCATCAGCTTGTGCCGGAGACCACATGGCGCTATTTACAGCAGCACCGTATGATCGGAGGTGAGGAGGACATCCATGACATTCCATAACCCAACCTTAGCCCGCTGCGTGACCACCGCGGATATGATGTGCGCCCGCGACCGGCGGGCCGCCGCGCAGCAGCAGCTTCTGTCCCTGCACAAACTGCCGCTCGTCTCATTTACGCTGAACATCCCCGGCCCGGTCAAGCGCACTGCCCTTGCGGAGCTGGCGTTCAACAGCGGTCTGCGCATTTTGGAGGAGGCGCTGGGTACGCCGGTGGACAAGCGCATCGTCCGCGCCCACACCGGCTGCGAGGCGCTGTTAGTCTATCGCCACACCGCGTCCCGGCTGAAAGAGGTATGCCTGCAAATCGAAGGTAACCGGCCGGTGGGGCGGCTTTACGATCTGGATGTGCTGGAGGCGGACGGGACAAAGCTGTCTCGCACCACGCCCCGCACCTGCCTGCTCTGCGGCGCACCGGTGACCGCGTGTGCCCGCAGCCGCGCGCACGGTTTGGACGCGCTGTGCAGCGCTGTAGAAGCGCTGCTGCGGGAACACGCCACCGAGGAGCTGGCAGCGTGTGCTTTCGCGGCGCTGGTGGAGGAGGCAGAGCTGACGCCCAAGCCCGGTTTGGTGGACAGGCACAACAACGGTGCCCACGACGACATGGATCTGCCGCTGTTCCGCCGCAGCGCCGCGGCGCTGCATCCGCACCTCCGTCATATTGCCGCACTGGGCATGGCAAATGCCGCACCCTCCGCGCTGCAGGAGGCCGGGCTGGAGGCGGAACGCGCCATGTTCGCAGCCACCGGCGGCGTCAACACCCACAAGGGGGCGCTATACTCCTTCTCGCTGCTGCTGGCCGCAGCCGGACGCTGCCTGTGTGCCGGCGGAGATCTTTTTGAGACGGTTCGCCGTTTGGCGGAGCAGCTGCAGCCGCCCCGGCAGACCCACGGCGTTCAGGTGCTTCAGCAGTACCGGGTCGGCGGCGCACGGGCGGAGGCGTTGGCCGGGTTTCCCACGGCGCAGCGTGCGGCTTCTCTGCTGACGGACAACGACCCGCTGACCGTGCTGCTGTGGCTCATGGCGCATGTGGAGGATTCCAACGTCTACTACCGGGGCGGTGCCGACGCGGCCGCCATGGTGCATCGCAGTGCCGCTGCCATTTTGGAAGCCCCGCCGGCGCAGCGTGTCTCGCTGACCGCCGCGCTGGACGAGCAGCTCATCGCCCACCGTATCAGTCCCGGCGGCTGCGCCGACCTGCTGGCACTGGCGCTGCTGCTGCAACGGCTGCATAGCCTTATAGCGTAAGGACGCGCTGCAAAATTGCGCACTGAAAAAAGACGAGTAAGATTCCCCAAAAGGGACTGCTTACTCGCCTTTTTGCGTTGACCTTATAGTTCAGCGCCGGGCACGCTGCCCATGCCACCCAGCACCACGATGACCAGGATCTCAATGGACATATTGTAGTCAAAGGTGGCCGCCTTGATGTTGGCCAGCGAGTGGCCGTAACTACACCACCAAGTGGTGTAGTTACGGCCCTTGTGTATCTATAAAACACGCTTTTAAAAAACAGGGCATAAAAACGCTGAAACCCCTGATTTCTCAGGGGTTTCAGGTGA
>OLSQ01000803.1_pt1 | contig 28918 bp, 28 predicted proteins | sample 1672561 | NCBI WGS metagenome assembly OLSQ01 (sample SAMEA3136699, study PRJEB25190) | human gut metagenome | biome: human gut; feature: human-associated habitat; material: faeces | place: Austria | collected 2013
ATCTGAATGGAAGTGACATTATTGCGGTTCCACTGGCTGATGAAAGTGAAATGCATATCGGCTATATCACACACTGCAAAGGTCTGCTCAGCCGTCTTGGTGAAACCTATCTCGCTGCATTGCACAAGTACCTCCTGTTATAAGGAGGTATTTGTACACACTGTCAATATCTGATTTTTATTCACAGCATACCTGATTACGCCCGTTTTGTTTTGCCCGGTAGAGTTGTGCATCCGCTTGCAGAAACACATCTTTTCCGTGTGCGTATTCCATTTTGCTTTCCGCAACCCCAACGCTGATAGAAAAATTCTTGATTACCTCTTCTGTTTTGAATTCCGCTGCTGCAAATTCCTTTCGCAGCTGTTCTGCCACTTCTGTTGCATCCCGAACACCGGTATCACTTAATATAATTGCGAATTCTTCCCCGCCATATCTAGCACAAAAACAGGAACTGTTCATTTTTTTCAAAATAGATGCCACCTTGCAGATGACCTCATCCCCAAATGCATGACCATACGTATCATTAATCCTTTTAAAATGATCAATATCCATTACAATAAGAGAAAATTTTGTGCCACTTTTTTTATGTGCCAGATTCTCTCTTTCCAGTTCTTCGTAGAATACTTTGTGGTTATACAATCCCGTCATTGCATCCTTTTCCGCACGCTTTTCCATAATTCCCACATATGCCTGCACATGTTGAATCAGGAACAGTTCCACAAAAATACTTCCACAGAAAATTGACACATTAATAAAACTGTTCATGGGTGGGAAATACGGTGTATGTGGATAAAAATACAATTCTTTCAATGCATAAATTGAGATACAGATTGCAAGCTGCAGCCATGTAAGAAACCGGTCCTTATATAAAGTAGTAATAATAAGCGGCAGCATCAATAGCATAGACATCAGTTCCACTCTTGTATGAATCCATATCGCGGATGCCGCATAGACACTGATCAGAATTTCTGTCCATAAATACATTTCTCTTTTATTATAGTATTTTCGTTTCCGAATACTAAAGAGTTTTGCAATAATAAGCGCGATTCCCTGCATTCCGCTCGGTTTTATAATAAAAAGCCAGAAATAGAGCAGTCTTCCACATTCCGCATTAGGTTTGTAAAAAATAAACAGCAGTACTTCTACCGCAAATACCAGAATCCATATTTTATAGAAAGCCGGAAAGGTAATCCGGTTCCACTCTTCGTATTCTTCTTTTGTTACCTTCTCCGCGTTGAAATTAAATTTCATATACTTATTCAAACCGTATAATCTCCTATGATAATCCTCACATACTAATAGTACTAAAGTTCCATTATAGCATAATTTTCTTAAAAGTAAATATAGTTTTAAGCTATGGCAAACATGTCCTTTTTTATATTATACAAAAAACATTGGAGCATATATAATACTTTCCAGTGCATTAATTTTAGAAAGATGGATAAAACAAATGAAAATATCAGAATTAAATAACAAGAAAAAAAGCCTGTCCTTTGAGATTTTTCCTCCAAAAAAGGATAGCGAATTAAAAAATATCGATGCCACTTTGGATATTCTCTGCGAATTGGAACCAGATTTTATCAGCGTTACTTTTGGTGCCGGAGGAAGTTCCAATTGCAATCGAACCATAGAACTGGCAAAGAAAATCAAACAGAATTATCATGTAGAACCAGTCGTTCACCTGACATGCCTGCACTACAATAAAGCCGAGATTGATGAATTTGCAAAAATTCTGACTGCAGAAGGAATCCAGAATATCCTTGCTCTCCGCGGTGATAGCAACCCAAATCTGGCAGAAAAAGAAGATTTTGCACATGCCAGTGATCTGATTACCTACCTAAAGCCCAAGGGAGATTTTTGTTTTCTCGGTGCCTGCTATCCGGAATGTCATCCGGAATCAGCCAATAAAATTGACGAGATTCACCACTTAAAAGAAAAGGTAACTGCCGGTGCAGAACTACTGCTCTCTCAGTTGTTCTTTGACAATACACAATTCTACCGTTTTGTGGAAGATTGCAGAATCGCCGATATCAATGTTCCGATCGTTCCTGGAATTATGCCGGTCATCAATGCAGCACAGATCAAACGAATGATCACAATGTGCGGTGCTTCTTTCCCGGAACGTTTCCAGCGGATCATTCACAAATTTGAAGATAACAAAGCCGCTTTGTTCGACGCGGGAATGTCCTATGCTTTGAGCCAGATTATCGATCTGCTGGCCAATGATACGGACGGCATTCATCTGTATACTATGAATAATCCGGTTGTCGCACGCAAAATCTGCGAAGGAATACAGAATATCATATAATGAGATGAACAGGTCAAAAGGTATCATCGATGCATACCTGGAATAAAAAGAATCCCGGTGCTTTCAAAATTCACCGGGATTCTTTTTTGCCTTACATTCTATTTCCAAACTTCTTCTGCGATTTCTTTCACAAGTGCAAGCTTTGCCCACTGCTGCTCCTCTGTAATCTTATTTCCAATTTCACAGGATGCAAATCCACACTGTGGACTTAAGCATAAACGCTCAAGCGGAATATACTTTTCTGCTTCGTGAATTCTTGCGATCACCTTATCCTTATCTTCCAGTTCCGGTTTCTTTGTTGTAATAAGTCCAAGTACAACTTTCTTGTCCGGAGACACTTTTGCAAGCGGTGCAAAACCACCGGATCTCGCATCATCATACTCCAAAAGTAATGCGTCCACATGCTCCTGGGCAAATACATAGTCAGCTACAGAATCATATGGTCCACTTGTAAAAAATGTAGAGTGATAATTTCCGCGACAAATGTGGGAAGTGATCACCATATCCTCCGGTCTTCCTTCCAGTGCCAGATTATTTACTTTCAAAAGCCGTGCCTTTACCTCTTCAATATCAACACCAAGTGACTGGTATCTCTGCTTTGCAGCATCTCCGACAATTGCACCCCAGGTACAGTCATCAAGCTGCAGATTACGGCATCCTGCTGCATAGAACTGTTTGATCACATCCTGATATGCCTTGCCGATATCCTCGATCAACGCATCATCGGTCGCATAAAATTTTCTTGTCTGCTCAATGTTCTGCGGAACGATCATCTGCTGATACATCTGCGCCGGTGCCGGAATGGTATACTTTGCAACGGTCTGTTCATCTTCAAACTGCTTTAAGAATTTGAAATACTCTACAAACGGATGCGCCTTTGCTTTTACCTTTCCCACCAGATATGTAGCCTCAAGGTCTGCCATCTCTCCGTCAAACTGTACGCCGCCACCGTCTTTTTCATGGGCAACGCCTTCAAATCCCCACATAAAATCCAAATGCCAGAATTTTCTTCTAAACTCTCCATCCGTGATTGCATGGTATCCTGCTGCTTTCTGCTTTGCAACGATTTCTGTCACGCACTCATCCGTCACGCGGTCGAGTTCTTCCTGTGTGATTGTTCCTTCTTCAAACGCTTTTTTAGCTGTTTTAAGCTTTTCCGGTCTTAAAAAGCTTCCTACAAAATCATAGCGAAATGGTGTCTTTAATGTACTCATATATTTGATAACCTCCTGTGTTTTTCTGTTCGTTTTCTAGGGTTATCCTACCATGTCGTGATTTGTTTGTATAATACCTTATTTATGTGGTTTGTCATAGTTTGAAACTATATTCAAGAGTAAAAATGTATACGAATGTCAATTTTTATTCGGTCGTAACCGAATCAATTCTGACTAAACAAAAAATTTATGCAATTTCTGTCCCAAACGATGCCAAATTTAATGAATGCGATGTTCTTCCCTCTTCATATGATACACATACACGATAAATTACAGATTCCTGTGAAAATCCATGACGCAACATACATATTCACGCTCTGTATCCATTGAAAAAAGGCGAAAAACATGAGTTGCTCTCACGCCTTTCGCCTTCTTTTTGTATTTGTTTCACTAATTTCCGCATTCAATACTGATTTCGTTGAATGTTCCGAGAATATCATCCACCTGCATGGCCTTTTTCTCGGCACCCGATTTGTCAATAATCGCATGTCCCTGATGCATCATCAGCAATCGATCACCATATTCTACCGCATAGCGCAGGTTGTGCGTAACCATGATCGTGGTAACTTTTTTCTCTGCGACGATCTTGCCGGTCAGTTCCATAACAATCTCTGCTGTCTTTGGATCCAAAGCAGCAGTATGCTCGTCAAGGATCAAAAATTCGATTGGATTCATGGTTGCCATCAAAAGCGCCAGTGTCTGACGCTGACCACCCGATAATGCTCCAACCTTTGTGTGCAGCTTATCTTCGAGTCCAAGATTTACACTGGCAAGCAGTTCTTTGTACGCCTCTACACGGGCATGGTTGGTGCCTCTGCCTAGTCCGTACATTTTTCCCTTGTTATCCGCGATTGCAAGGTTCTCAAGGATTGTCATGGACGGACAGGTTCCTTTCGACGGATCCTGAAATACACGTCCAATGCGGCGATGACGAATAAAATCTTTCTGCTTTGTGATATCAACACCATTGACAACTATATTCCCACCGTCCACCGGGATGGAACCACAGATAATGTTGAGCATAGATGTCTTACCGGAACCATTACTTCCAACAACGGAAACAAACTGTCCATCCTCAATATTTAAATTAAAATCATCAAACAGACAGATTTCATTGATTGTTCCCGGATTATACATTTTATGAATATGCTTTAACTCTAACATCTAAGCCACCTTCTTTCTCTTTTTGCGATCCATGCCAAGCACTAAAATCACAAGGAAAAGTACCGCTGTAATCAGTTTCAGATCGGAAGACGGCATACCAAGCTTAACTGCAATCGCAACACAGGCTTTGTATACGATAGATCCAATCACTACACTTGTTGTCACACGTAAAAATGTCACTTTTTTCAACAGACTGATACCAATAATTACACTGGCAAGTCCGATGACCATTGTTCCGGTTCCCATGGAAACATCGAAATAACGCTGCTGCTGTGCAAAAATGCATCCGCTTAAGCTGACAAGACCATTGGCGATTGCAAGACCGATAATCTTAATCACGCCTTTGTCTACACCCATGGAAGTAACGATCGTTTCATTGTCTCCAACGGCACGAAGGAGATATCCGGATTTCGTGCTCATATACCAATCCAGTAAAAACTTCATGATAAATGTAATTACCAAAATAATAATCACATTGGAAAAAGCGGCAAGCGATCCTTTGAAAAGACTATGTACAAGATCATTGTCAAACAAAGTTGTCATATTGTAAATCGGAAGGTTGGCTCTGCCTGCTATACGCAGATTCACGGTATACAATGCTGTCATCATGATAATTCCGGATAAAAGATCTCTTACTTTTAATTTGACATGGATCAGTCCGGTCAGTGTTCCTGCCACTGCTCCTGCCGCAAAAGCAATGAGCAGTGTCAGAATCGGATTGCATCCTTTTGCGATCAATACTGCAGATAAAGCAGCTCCAAGTGGGAAACTTCCATCAACTGTCAAATCTGGGAAATCCAGAATCGTATATGTGATATAAATACCAAGAGCCATAATTGCATAAATCATGCCCTGTTCGAGTACGCTTAAAACTAATGTCACGGTGTTACCCCCAAATCTAATTATTTATCTCTTATTGTTTATTACTTTACTGTAATCTCATCAAATGTCTGTGCGGCATTTGCAATATAGGATTTATCCAGTTTCATGTTGATTTTGTCTGCTGCTGCAGTATTTACATAAAGTTCAGCCTTTGATGCAGTAATGAATGGTGTCTTATCTGCAGTTGCTTCGCCCTTTAAGATCTTTGCAGCCATCTCACCGGTCTCAATTCCAAGCTGATAATAATCAATACCCATAGATGCTACGCAACCGGATTTTACCTGCTCGATCTCACTTCCAAATACAGGGATTCCTGCGCTGTTTGCTTTGTCAAGTACTGTCTGTAATGCATTTACTACTGTATTGTCGGTAAGGTTACATAAGCAGTCAACCTTAGATACTAGATCGGTTGCTGCGATTTCAATGTCGGCAGAAGTATTGATACCGGTATCTACGATTTCAAATCCATAATCGCCTGCAAGCTTTTTGTACTCTTCAATAGTACTGCAGGAATTTGCCTCACTTGTTGTATAGAGAATACCGATTTTCTTTGCATCCGGCATCATCTCACGAATCATTTTCAACTGTTCTTCTACTGGAAGAATATCAGAAGAACCTGTGATGTTTCCAACACTTGAACCATCTTCGTTCGCAAGCTGTGCGATAACCGGATCCGATACTGCGGTATAAACAACCGGGATGTCTGTATTCATACATGAGTTGTATGCGCTTGCTGCACATGGTGTTGCAATGGCACAGATCATATCCACATTTTCTGATACAAAACTGTCTGCAATTGTACTTGCTGTACCTGTATCGGTCTGTGCGTTCTGATATTCAACTTTCAGATTTTTTCCTTCTTCAATTCCTGCATTCTTAAGTCCTGCCAAAAAGCCCTCACGGCAATTATCCAGTGAACCGTGTTCTGCGAACTGTGAAATTCCGATCGTATAGGTTGTCTCGGAAGTTCCTCCCTGTCCCTGTGTTGTGTTTCCATCATTTCCTGATCCACATCCTGCCAGCAGTCCCATTGCACATACTGCAGATAATACCATAGCTAATACTTTTTTCTTCATAATCTTTTTCCTCTCTTTCATTAAAAAACCGCCTCAAGCAAAAATGCTTGAGACGGTAATAAAATCTTATTATCGCGGTACCACTCAAATTGACAAATGTCCACTCTTTCACGTACGATGTCATACATGCCGAATTGGTAACGGGTTCGGTTCCCGGTGACGCCTACTAAGTGATTTCCTTTTGGGCCACCCTCGAAAGTCCATTCAACAAATCCTTCCATACTGCATCACACCACCTGCAGCTCTCTGTGATATCCGGATAAGTCTACTCCTCTTTCTCATCGGTTTCTCTTTATTCGTATACTTTAAACCCTTTTTTTCTATTTGTCAATCCCAATATTTCGAAGCTGTGTCTGATGCAGTTTGTAATCCTTATCATACTGCCCGACCAAAGCCCAGAAATCCCGTGAATGATTCATATGAATCCGGTGCGAAAGTTCATGTACCACAACATAGTCCATCAGCTCCTGTGGCAGATAATGCAGGCGATAATTGAAATTGAGATTTCCTTTACTGCTGCAACTTCCCCAACGTCCTTTCTGGTTCCGGATTGCAACCCGTTCGAACGTCACACCGATCTTTGGTGCATAATACATCAATCGTTCCATAAAATGCGCCCGGATTTCATCTTTTTCACGCTTCGACAGAGCATCATATGCCGGAATCTCATACGGACTTCGATACGCCTGCTTTTCCTGTTGCCGCCGTGCCATCTTCTGCTTTGCCGCAGCAATCCACGCCGCATGGGAGTCCAAAAAGCGCAGCACCTCTTTCTTTGCCACCCGGTTTGGAACCCTTGCCACAACAGTTCCGTCCAGCCCTACCTGAAGTGCCATCGTTTTTCGTTTGGACCGGATCACGGTAACCATATATTCTTCCGACTGATTTTTCACAATTACCTGTTCCAACAATTCATACCTCTGTTCACTTTCCTATGGCATGACCACATGATCGAGAATTCCGGTAAGGTGAGCAATCGTCACTCCATAATTGGTCATAGGTACCGCCTGTTCCTTCGCACGGTCAATCCGGGAAAGCACATATTTCCGATTGAACATACACGCTCCACACTGAATGATCAGATCATACCCTGTCAGTTTTTCCGGAAAATCAGTTCCGCTCACATGATCGATCTGCATGTTTTCTCCAAAACGTTTTCGAAGCATCCGTGGAATCTTCACTCTTCCAATATCCTCGCTCAACGGTGCATGTGTACAGCATTCCGCAATCAGCACATGCGAATTTTCCGTCAGCCGGTCGATCTGTTTTGCTCCTTCCACGTAATAAGGCAGATTTCCTTTATAAGCCGCAAATAAAACAGAAAACGAAGTAAGCATGCTTTCCTTGGGCTTATTCTCATACACATATGCAAACACCTGTGAATCTGTAATGATAAGTTTTGGCGGTTTGACCAATGTTGCCAGCGCCGGAACCATCTGATCCGTTGTTACACTCATAATCTGACATTTTTTATCCAGTAATTCTCTGGTTGTCTGCACCTGTGGCAGAATCAGTCTTCCCTTTGGTGCCTGAATGTCCTGTGGCATTACAAGCATAACCAGATCTCCCTCACTTACCAGATCTCCGGTGATCAGACGCTCACCAAAATTTTCTGGGACTTTTCGGGATAATGCTTCTTTCACCTGATCCATGCCGATACGCGTCTTTGCACTTACAACCAGCGCATCCTCTCCGGTCTCTTTTTTTATTTCTTCCTGCATCACCTTTGCATCTGCAAGATCCACTTTGTTGATTACAAGAAGAACCGGTGTATTCTTCTCTTTGAAAAAGCGATACCATTTCAGTTCCTGTACACATGCCGCAAGTCCCTGCTTATCATCAGCCGCAAAAAGGATCACTGCGAGATCTGTTTTTTCCGCAGCTAATTTCGTTCGTTCGATACGCTGCTCGCCAAGCATACTCTCATCGTCAAAGCCTGCGGTATCGATGATCGTACATGGACCAAGCGGATGAATTTCCATTGCTTTATAGACCGGATCGGTGGTCGTTCCCGCAACATCCGCAACAATAGAAACCTCCTGATTGGTAAAAGCATTGATAAACGAAGATTTGCCACTGTTGGTTTTTCCAAAAATTCCTATATGCAGGCGGTTTGCGGAAGGTGTATCATTCAATGTTACTGCCATATGTTCTTCATCCTTTCCCATGTTAGAAACGGAAGTCACGTTTTCCTTCAGAAATATCATGAATGTGCTCGTAAGTTGTCTGCTTTACTTTCGGATTTGTAATCTTCTCAATCTCACGGTCAATCAGTTCCATACCGATTTTCTTTGTCTCTTCACTTGCATAATCTTCCAGATACTCTTTTAAAGTCATAAGTGCATTTGGATGACAACAATTTAAAATCTGCATGCTCTTGCAAAGCGCCATAAAACGGTCTCCGGTTCTTCCCTCTCTGTAACATGCCGTACAGAATGATGGAATATATCCCATTTTCATCAGCCAGTTCACAACTTCATCTAACGTTCTCTGATCGCTGACATCAAACTGCTCCGAAGTCTCATCTGCAAGTTTTTCTGCTTCCGGATCGGCATATCCGCCGACACTTGTTTTCGATGCACCACTGATCTGGGATACTCCAAGAGGTAATACTTTTTCACGTACCGCCTGACTCTCTCTTGTGGAAATGATCATACCAGTATATGGAACCGAGATACGAATCAATGCACAGATCTTTGCAAAAGTATCATCGCTGATACCATTATCAAAAGCACTTGGATCAATATCATCCGCTTTTTTCACACGAGGAACACTGATGGTGTGTGGTCCTACCCCGTGAACAGCCTCAAGATGCTCCGCGTGCATCAGAAGTCCTGCAAATTCATAGCGGTATCCTTCGAGTCCAAACAATACACCAAGTCCTACATCATCAATGCCGCCTTCCATTGCACGGTCCATTGCTTCGGTATGATATGCATAATCATGCTTTGGTCCTGTCGGATGCAGCTGCTCATAGCCTTCTTTGTTGTATGTTTCCTGGAAAAGAATGTATGTACCGATTCCGGCTTCCTTTAACTTGCGGTAATTTTCGACTGTCGTTGCCGCAATATTTACATTTACACGACGGATTGCGCCGTTTTTATGCTTGATACTGTAAATGGTATTGATACATTCAAGAATATACTCAATCGGATTATTTACCGGATCTTCACCTGCTTCAATTGCCAGACGCTTGTGTCCCATATCCTGCAAAGCGGTAACTTCTTTTACAATTTCTTCCTGTGTCAGTTTCTTTCTTGCAATATGCTTATTTTTTAAATGATATGGACAGTATACACATCCATTTACACAGTAATTGGATAAATACAAAGGTGCAAACAACACAATACGGTTTCCGTAATAGTCCTTTTTGATCTGCTGGGCAAGCTCATATACTTCCTGCATTTTTTCTTCATTTTCACATGCCAGAAGAACGGATGCCTCCCGGTGTGTCAGACCCTTGCGCTCTTTTGCTTTGGCAATAATGGCATCAATCACTTCCATATTGTCCTTATTGGCATCTGCATAGGCAAGTGTCTCTTTGATTTCCTCGTCAGAAATAAATTCTTCTGCTTTTAATGATTTTACGTTATACATACTTTCCTCCTAGTGTTTATATCATGCTATAACTATTGAACTATTTTTTAAAATCGCCCCTGGAAACAACGACCTGATATCCGACGCTCTCCATCCGTCGGGCCATACAATGACGACATTCAGCAGCCTCATCTCCGGTGCATATTTTGTTATCATATAATTTGTACTTTTCCCGGACTGCAACCGGTGACAAATTCGGCATCACAACATTTGCGCCTGCCTGAATCCCCTTCTCTCTTCCAAGGGGATGGATCGTTCCGAGTGCCGTTGTCGATGGCAAAAGCACATGGGGATGGATCAGCCTTATGATGCTCAAAAGCCGCAGTGTCTGTTCCATAGTACCGGCCGGTTCCTGTCCGAACGGTGTATCCTTCTGCGGGATAAACGGCCCGATTCCAACCATATGCGGCTGCAGTTTTTTGATGAACATCAAATCCTCATACAGCGTGTCCACAGTCTGTCCCGGCGAACCTACCATAAATCCGCAGCCAACCTGATAACCAATTTCTTTCAAATCATACAGGCACTGTATCCTGTGTTGAAATGACATTTCCGCCGGATGCAGGCTCTGATAATGTGCTTCATCTGCCGTCTCATGGCGCAAAAGGTAACGATCCGCTCCTGCATCATAAAATGCCTGATAGCTTGCCTTATCCTTCTCTCCAATCGAAAGTGTCACCGCACAATCCGGATAGTCCTGTTTGATTTTTGCTACAATATCACAGATCCGTTCATCCGAAAAATATGGATCTTCTCCCCCTTGTAAGACAAAGGTTCGAAAGCCCAGTTCATATCCGTTTGCGCAGCAGGATAAAATTTCTTCTTCCGTCAGACGGTATCGCTGCGCATTCAAATTACTCCTTCGGATTCCACAATAAATACAGTCATTTTTACAGTAATTCGTAAACTCGATCAGTCCACGAATAAACACCTGTTTTCCATAAATATCATCCGCAACTTTTCTGGCTGTATCACGTAGATAACTGATTGCCTGCTCATCTGTTGTCTCCAGTAGTGCCTGTAACTGCTCACGATGAATTGTCTGCTCTTTTTTTATCTGATCAATGATTTCCACTAATGTTTGCATAAACTGTCTTTGCACTCACCCCTTCTAATCTTCCGATTTTACCTGACAATGCATTGATGGTGTCCTGTGGCGCATCCACCGCAACACTGATAATATTCACTCCCTTGTCGCGGTATGGAATACCCATACGTCCCACAACACATCCCCTGTACTCATGCAATAAATGATTCAATGGTTCTGCAGATTCTTCCTTTTCCACAATGATACCGATCAGTGCGATTCTTGTGTTATTTTCCATTTTTTCTCCTTTTTGATTTGCATAAAGTTCCTCACATTTACATTGGATTCTTCTTACACAAAAAAAGCTGTACCTCGAAAGGTACAGCCTGATTCATACAAAATAAGCCTTATGTCTGAAAACACAAAGCAGTCGTTCTATGCTATACCTTTCACCTCAACCTTGGTTTCGGTGTCAGAGTCATCTTTATACTCTCTATATAAGCACATACGACTGCTCTTTGGCAAGTTTTAAATTAAATACAAACTACTTACGAATCTGGAATCCGGAAATCATCTCATCAAGTCCTTCCGCTGAAGCTGAAAGCTCCTGACTGGTAGCAGATACCTGCTCGGATGTTGCAGAATTAGACTGTACAACACTACTTACCTGCTCCACTGCCTGTGAAATCTGCTTTACAGATTCTGCCTGCTGATCAGATACCTGACGAATCTTGGCAACTTCCATAACAACAACATCCAGCTGCTCAATCATCTCAGCCATAAACTGCGAAGTCTGATCTGCAACATTGCTTCCAATCTCTACCTGATTCAGACTGTTTGTCAGCATGACACGTGTCTCCTCTGCGGAAGCAGCACTTTCTTCTGCAAGTTCCTTGATCTGCTCCGCAACAACGGCAAAACCTTTTCCTGCCTCGCCTGCACGGGCAGCCTCAATCGAAGCATTCAAAGACAGAAGGTTTGTCTGACTGGCAATACTCTCGATTTTTCCAATGACAGCCTGAATATCATTTGTGGTATCGGAGATATGTTTCATGGACTCGATCAGTTCCTTCATCTTTGCCGTACCACTGTCTGCCTTGATAGCAACTTCTTTTGCCTGATCATGAACACGATCGGTTGATTTTGTATTTTCCGCTACATGTTCTGCCACTTCATTGACAGAAGAAGTCAATTCTTCCAATGCAGCTGCCTGATCTGTCGCACCCTCCGCAAGACCCTGCGCACTCTGTGCTAACTGATCTGCTCCTACAGAAACCTGATTCGATGATTCCTGTACATTTGAAATCGTCTGACTGAGTCCTGTCTCTGTCTCTTCCAGTTTGCTTAAAATCTCACTGAAATTGCCACGGTAAACTTCAATATTGCGTGACTTTGCATCAAAGTTTCCCTTTGCAAATTCAGCAAGAAGCTGATCGATATCCTCCACAACTTCTTTCAGGGAAGATGCCGTCTTGCGGAAACTCTGTGCCAGTTTGCCAAGCTCATCCTCCGATTCATATGTTACATCAATTTCAAGATTTCCCTGAGACATAGCTTCTGCTGCATTCTCAATCTGATCCAGCGGCTCAAGGATATTCTCCGTAAGCGCTTTTACCATCTGCTGACCGAGAATCGGCATAACAATCATTCCAAGTATCGGGATGATTAAGAATACAGGGTGTCCAAAAGCGATCATTAATGCTGCAAACAAAATATTATTGATTGCTAGTATAACAAATACAACTTTTACCACCAAAGAAATCTTGTCTGCAATTTTTCTGTTCTGAAAATACTCTTTTCCTTGCATAAATTTTCTCCTTAGTTATAAGTATATTTACTATCGGTACTTTTTACCTATAATTTTACTTCGGTTTTCCAATAAATGCAAGCAAATTATTCTTTACAATTAGTGATGGAACAGACGGATTCCTGTAAAGCTCATCACCATTCCATACTTGTTACATGTATCAATTACATGATCATCACGAACAGATCCACCTGGCTCTGCAATGTATTTTACACCACTCTTGTGTGCACGCTCGATGTTATCACCAAATGGGAAGAACGCATCCGAACCTAATGCAACATCTGTATTCTTGTCTAACCATGCACGCTTTTCTTCTGCGGTAAATACCGGTGGCTTTACTTTGAAAATATTCTCCCATGCACCATCTGCAAGAACATCCATGTAATCCTCACCCATATAAAGGTCAATTGCATTGTCACGATCTGCACGCTTGATGCCATCTACGAACTGCAGTCCTAATACCTGTGGAGACTGACGCAGCCACCAGTTGTCTGCTTTAGAACCTGCCAGACGTGTACAATGAATTCGGGACTGCTGACCTGCACCGATACCGATTGCCTGTCCACCCTTGACATAACATACAGAATTAGACTGCGTATACTTTAATGTGATCATTGCAATGGCAAGATCAATCTTTGCCTGCTCAGTAAGTTCTTTGTTTTCTGTCACAATGTTATCAAAGAAATGCTCATCAATGTGCAATTCATTTCTTCCCTGCTCGAATGTGATACCAAACACATCCTTGCGCTCGATTGGAGCCGGCTCATAATTCGGATCAATTTCAATCACGCAGTAATTGCCTTTCTTTTTCTGTTTTAAAATTTCAAGTGCCTCGTCGGTATATCCCGGTGCGATCACACCATCAGACACCTCTCTTTTAATAACAAGTGCGGTTGCTGCATCACACACATCAGACAAAGAAATAAAATCTCCGAAAGAAGACATACGGTCTGCACCTCTTGCACGGATATAAGCATTTGCGAGTGGCGTAAACTCTACATCCATATCATCTACCCAGTAGATTTTCTTTTCTACATCCGACAATGGCAGACCAACTGCCGCACCGGCTGGTGAAACATGCTTAAAAGATGTAGCTGCCGGAAGTCCGGTCGCTTTCTTTAATTCTCTTACCAGCTGCCAGCCATTAAATGCATCAAGGAAATTGATATATCCTGCGCGGCCACATAATACTTTGATCGGCAGCTCTCCGTTCTGCATATAAATTCTGGAAGGTTTCTGATTTGGGTTACATCCGTATTTTAATTCATATTCCTGCATGATTTTCTCCTTATTTTTGTATTCTACTTTTACTGTTATTTCTGTTGCAATTATTTGTTTTTATTAACGATGCGGGACTCATATTTTCCGGTTTCAATATCAATAAAACGAACAAACAGGGAAACTTTGTTGTCCTCATTTAAATTTTCCCATACCATCTGTGTAAAGGTATCAATGTCACCATCAATATCTACCCATGTCGGCTCTCCTTCAAAACTTGGAAGTGGATTTCCATCGCCCATATAAGTGTGAATGAAATGTCCCTCTCCTGCAATCGGATTTGAATATGCAAAAGTATAACGATTGCATGCATCCGGATTTCCATTATTGCTCTTTAAAATGGACATTGCATAATTGAACTCTCCCTTGTCAATATGCATGATTCCTGAAATACGTGGTGTATAATTTGGTGCGTCCGGCTCAAACTCTCTCGTACGAAGCGCCTGCTCAAATGTCTGCTGCTTGTCCATCAGTTTGTAGATTGTATCGGTCTGATCACCATTTGTTACGATTGTCTTGTTTCCAAGTACACGTACCGGTGCATAAATAATCAGACTTGGATCTTCTAACTTGGAAGGATCAAATGCCTGTGTGCGGATACCTTCGCCGTCCTCTACAAAGACACGATTGCGGCTGTTTGCGCTTCTTCCCATGATAAAATATGCTGTTACCGCCTTCTTACCATCTTTTGATTTTCCGATTACGATTCCTCTTCCCGGATAAGTTGTTGCAGCTAATTCTTTGCTCAGTGCTACCTTTTGCATTTGTGATCTCCTTTCGCTTAAAACATCTTTTATTCAATCAATTGTATGAAAAAAACCGACACACCTGAGAACTTACACAATAACATATAAGGTAATGCGCACTGCATTGCCCTCAAATGTGCAGGTTGCCCAGACGGTCGGCGATTGCAACGTTTCTATGAAGCGTTGCCGCGATGTCCCGAAGAGACATTGCCTTTCCCGGCAGTAAAACTGCCTGATGTTATACTCCACGTGGTTCTTCCACATAAATTCCGTCAGTCATATAACTAAATTAATTTAAGCATGGAAACATGAAGTTGTCAAGAAAGTTTCTCTTCTTAAAATTATTAGAAATTTTTATAGTTGCAGTTCACATTATGGGTGTGAACTGCAATTTTTCATATTTACAGATGCCCTGCTTATACCAGTTGCAGCTGGCACAGCTTTCGGCAAAGATGTCTTTTGTCAGATATTTTTTGGAATGCTGCAGCAATTGTGCATAGGTGTATATTTCGCCTTCTGTCAAATGCAGCGGTGCAAGCAGCTTCCTGTCTTTGATTGCTACATGGTTATCTCCATTTGTGCAAAAGTCGTTTTCCAGACGGTTCGGACAATTTGCACATATCGCATCCGCTTTTGCAACCAGCCGCAATGGCTGATCCGGCTTCTTTCGCAGATCCGAAACAATCGCCGTCATGTTTTTGCAAAAATCTCCGTCGTATCCCAATCCCTGATACAACTGTGTACATAAAATATGATGTACGCGAAATTCTCTGTATTTATGCATTTGCCTTTTTCTCATTCTCCCAATCCAGCAAGTTCGTAGAACGAAGTGCCCGGCGGATTGCAAGTGCTACCAGATAAGCACCGATCACAGATGCAATATCTTTTGCAAGATAAGGAACAGAACCTTTTATTGCTGCAACTGCCCATGGAAGATTTGCAACATACTTTAACTGAATAATACCAAGGATATGACAAGCTGCCAATCCAAGTGCTGAAAATGCTACAAGCCAAACGATACCTTTGGCACCCTTCTTCATATAAACTCTTCCGATTCCACAAAGGAATGTCATAATAATAAATCCAAAAAGATATCCGCCAGTCGCACCAGTTAAAATACCTACTCCCGCTGACATTCCGGCAAATACCGGCACGCCGATCGCTCCGATCAAAATGTAAAGAACTGTGGAAATTGTTCCATACTTCCATCCCAGTACATATCCGCACAATGCCATTGCAAATGTCTGTAAAGTAAATGGTACTCCCCATGGAGTTGGAATCTGCATAATTGATAATACCGATATAATGGCTGTAAACATGGCAACCATACATATAGTTCGAACTGATAATTTCATAATGTTTCTCCTTTCATCTTGTCCGTCAAATATATTAGTACTTCTTTTTCCGAGTGTCAACCCCATATTATTCAAAGTTAACATTCATAAAACTATGGCTGCTCTTCTCGCCAGATTCCATATGATTTACCTTATGTGCATAGCCTAACACCAATGCGGCAAGCTTGCGTTTGAATCGATACCATTTTCAGTCATTTGGACATATATAAAAAATTTCTTTATTATGTCCTCATTATTTTCACTTTTTGGACATATGCAATTTTTCCCTTGATAAATGTCCTTGCTTTTATCTTACATTGGATATATGCATCAAATTTCTATAATTTGATCCAATTAAATGTATATTTTAAGAACATTTTTTTACATATTTTTCTTATATGTCCAATCTTTCTATTTTTTGTGGACATAACACTTTTTCTTTTTGCATATGTCCATTTGCTGCGAGACGCATCGATTCGCTGCGCGGGCTGTCTCATGCAAAATCGACATGAAAGATACGAGGCGCGTCATTCGCTGCGCGGGCTGTCACATACAAAGTTGACGCGAAAGATACGAGACGCGTCATTCGCTGCGCGGGCTGTCGCCCCATAAAATAAAAAGTTCCCTGTCTGGTCTTCGCAAGCGAACCAGCCAGGGAGCTTTTTATTTTACGCGTCTCGTAGCTTTCACGTCAATTTTTAAATGAATGAATTGGAGCCGGGATACGGCCTTTACGGTTGATGAAGTCTGCACAGGAATATGGATTCACTGGCATAACCGGTGCATATCCAAATAATCCACCGAATTCTACTTTATCGCCAACGCCTTTTCCGATTGCAGGAATCAGACGTGCAGCAGTTGTTTTCTGGTTTACCATTCCAAGTGCCATCTCATCTGCGATCATTCCGGAAATGGTTGTTGCCTTTGTATCTCCAGGGATTGCAATCATATCAAGACCTACGGAACACACACAGGTCATTGCTTCTAACTTTTCAAGGGTAATTGCATTTGCTTCTACAGCATTGATCATTCCCTGATCTTCGCTGACCGGAATGAATGCGCCACTGAGTCCTCCTACATAGGAAGATGCCATAACGCCACCCTTCTTTACCTGATCATTCAGCATGGCAAGTGCCGCAGTTGTACCCGGTGCACCTGCATACTCAAGACCACACTCACAGAGAATATCTGCAACACTATCACCGATTGCAGGAGTCGGAGCAAGAGAAAGATCGATAATTCCAAATGGAATACCAAGCTTTTTGGATGCTTCCTGCGCTACCAGCTGTCCAACACGTGTTACCTTGAACGCTGTCTTTTTAATTGTCTCACAGAGAACTTCAAAGCTCTCTCCACGCACTTTTTCCAATGCAGTCTTTACTACACCCGGTCCACTGACACCGACATTGATGACAGCGTCAGCTTCTGTTACACCATGAAACGCACCTGCCATAAACGGGTTATCATCCGGTGCATTGCAGAATACTACAAGTTTCATACAATCTGCAGAATCATTGTCTTTGGAGATTTCTGCTGTCTGTAAAATAATTTCACCCATAAGGCGGACCGCATCCATATTGATTCCGGTCTTTGTCGATGCAAGGTTTACGGAACTGCAGACTCTCTCTGTGTTATGTAATGCCTGTGGAATAGAACGAATTAAAAGCTCATCTGCTTTTGTCATTCCTTTGGATACCAGTGCAGAATATCCTCCGATCAGGTTAACACCTACCGCCTTTGCTGCACGATCCAGTGTCGCTGCAATCGTTGCAAAATCCTCAGAAGTCTTGCATGCTGCACCACCGACCAAAGCGATTGGTGTCACAGAAATTCTCTTATTTACGATTGGAATACAATAATTATTCTCAATACTCTCGCCAACAGCCACCAGATCCTTGGCAACGGTTGTAATTTTGTTATAAATGTTCTCGTTTAAGCGATCCAGATCAGAATCAATACAATCCAAAAGACTGATACCTAATGTGATGGTACGCACATCCAGATTCTCCTTCTCGATCATTTCATTGGTTTCGATTACTTCTCCGATATTTATCATGAATTTACTCCTTCTGGCAAACAATATTAGATACGATGCATTTTCTCAAAGATTTCTTCACGCTGGCATTTGATCACAACACCAATCTCTTCTCCAAGTTTTTCCATCTCATCTGAAATTGCAGCAAATGATTTTGTAGCACTGCTGATATCTGTAATCATCATCATGTTAAAATATCCGGATACAATTGTCTGGGAAATGTCCAGAATATTTACGCCGTTTTCTGCAAGGTATGTACATACTTTTGCGATAATACCTACGGTGTCCTTTCCTACTACGGTGATAATTGCCTTGTCTAATGTCTTTTCCATTTTAATTCTCCTTTTTATTGTGCACGAAGTACCGGCGAAACGGTATCTCTTTTTGCTACATACATCGGGAAATCATCCGCTTTGTACGGATTATCTCCACTCGTAACCTCCAGACGCACCGCCTCATAGGCCAGCTCCTCGTAATTATTTTCTTTGCTCAGATGGCCCAGCATAACTGTTCCAAATTTATCATGAAGAAGTTCGCCAAGCAACTGCCCGCTTCGCTCATTCGACAAATGACCTCTGTCTCCCATAATACGTCGCTTCAATGAATAAGGATATGCGCCTGTCTCCAGCATATGTATATCGTGATTTGCCTCCAGCAGAAGGACTTCCAATCCCTGAAGTTCCTGTATTATAGCATCATCATAGGTTCCAAGATCTGTAACAACCGCAAAAACATGATGATCCTTTTTGATCCGGTATGCCACCGGTTCTGCCGCATCATGCGAAATTGGAATCGGTGTGATTTCCAGATCACCAATGGAAAATTCTTCCATTGGCGTAATAGGGTGAAACAGACTTTCATCTATTTTTCCAACAGATTTTACATTTTTTATTGCAGCAATGGTTCCAGGTGTTGCATACAACGGCAGACCATAACGTCTTGCCATCACGCCAAGTCCCGCGATATGGTCAATATGCTCATGCGTCACAAGTATGCCCTGCATATCCTGGCTTTTTAAATCAATGGCATTGAGTCCGTTCTCGATCTTTTTGCCGCTGATGCCGGCATCGATCAGTACATGGGAATCATCTGAACCTACGCAGATACAATTGCCACTGCTTCCACTCGCAATACTACATAATTCTAACATGTTAATTCTCTTTCCAGTATAATTCGATGTTGTCCCCATTTGCCAGTGGCTGCGAAAATTCTGCTTCTTTTCCATTGACTAACGTCGCAATGGCGCGTCCTTTTCCAGCAGACAGATCAAAGGAATACCAGTCAAATACATCAACAAAGATATAATTTTGCTTTCCTGTCATGGTCACGGACTCTCCGTTTACCATAACGGTAACAGATCCTTCCGTTTCCTTTGGTGCTTCCTCTTCTTTCGTTTCCTGAGACTCATCCTCTGCGGACACTTCCGAAGAAGTATCACTTATTGTAGCATTATAACGATTCTCCGGCTCTGGCGCAACCCCAAAGGAGAGAACTGTCCAGTCAATCGTAAAATTTTCGTATACAAGCGTGTCAAAATCCGCCAGCCGGTTGTTGACGAGAATCTCATGATCGGTATCTACTTCCACATCCATGAATTCTGCGACCTGACGCACTGTATAATAATTTCTCGTCTCAATGACATCGCCTTCTTTAATCTCATAAGAACCCGGTTCCAACTGTCCATTGACTTCTACAAATTTTGGACAGACAACGGTTTTTCCATTGATGATCACCGTAAGTGTAGACTCATGATACTCCTCTAACTGCTCAATGGTATATACGGCATCTGCTCCCGCTGTGGACGGTTCAATTGTTACCTCACAGTTTGGAACAAGTGGTGTATTAATGTTTGCAGGTCTGCCATTCAATGTTACAATCGCAGGTTCTCCGGCCTCGCCTCTTGCAATTCTCGCCGCACCATTTACCACAAAATTGATTGGCATGCCACGTTTCGGAAAAAGCTCATCATTCGGAAATCCCGCCTGTAATGCTGCATCCACAATCGTGAGACGGTTGTTGTCATATAATTTCAGACGCTCGCCATTGAACTTCATCATGATAAAATTGTTACGCTGCTCATAATAATTGAGGCAGATTCCAATCGGTGTAACCAGAAGCGGATCTTTGTGGATATCTTCCTGTTCAAAGACAACTTCCTTGAGAACTTCCTCTCCACGCAATGCCACACGTTCCTCCGGCAGTTCCAGTTTTTTTGCAAGCATCTGCGTAAATCCGTGGATTTTTCCACCGCCTCCTACGACAAAGCAGGCACTGACCGTCTTATCACCATTCAATTCCATAATCTTTGTGGCTACCTCAGAAGTAATCTTATCTACCGTAGGCTCCACAAGATCCCAGATTTCCTTGGAAGGAATTGTATGGGAAATGCTCATGATATCTTCATATGTCACTTCCTCTTCTGTCGTCGATGCAAGTTTCATCGCCTCTGCCGTCTTAAAATCTACGAGGAAATGCTGTACGATCAATTCTGTCAGCTCATCTCCCGCATATGGAATCATGCCATACGCTATAATACTTCCTTCTTTCGTCACAGAAATATCGGAAGTTCCAGCGCCCACATCAACCAATGCAATATTTAACATGCGGTAATTTTCCGGAATGGCTACATTGATCGCAGCAATTGGCTCCAACGTCATATTGGCAACTGTAAGTCCTGCCTGTCCTACTGCAGAATACAAACCATCCACAACATCTTCCGGAAGGAATGTTACGATAATATCTTCACCTATTTTTGTTGCTTTATGGTCCTCAAGACTTATGAATACTTCGTCATTTAAAAAATATTTCACAACCGAATAGCCCACACAGTAAAACTTATACTGTGTATCATTGGCTTCTTTTAAAATATCCTGTGCCTTTTCAATTCCCAGCAAATCCAGCGTATGAATATCCTCTCCGGTAACAATGCTCTCCTCCGCATACTCATACTCGACATGTGTGGTAACCGTCTTTAACACACGACCAGCGGCTGCAATACACACATCACTCAGCGGTTCATTCAGCTGTGCTTCCAGTTCTGCTTTTACCTGGCCAATAATTCGTCCGACCTTACCGATGTCATGGATCTGTCCATCCAGCATCGCACGGGTTTCATGCTGCTTCACACACTGTGCTGCCACTATAAATTTATCATCTTCTGTCCGGTATCCCACAGTTCCCACTACATTGCGGGTTCCAATGTCCAAACCAAATACGTTACTCATATGTGTCTCTCCCTCAACGCCTTATCAATCTGTGCCAGCGTCTGTTCAATTCTTCCATCGTTGTTGATGACGAGCTGACAGTTTTTGCGATATGCATCCTCACTCAGCTGACTGGCAAAGATCTGATCAATTTTCGCATCTGAATACCCTCTTGAAATTTTCAGACGCTCCCTTCGAATTTCTCTGTCTGTATAAATATACCAAAGTTCATCACATATTTCATCATAATGTTCTTCAATGAGCAAAGCTGCTTCCAATACCAAAAGCTTACGCACACCGCCTTCCCGTTCGGCCTGCACCTGCTCACATACATATTCTTTGACTGCCGGATGGACAATTCCATTCAGCAGGTTTCTTTTCTCCTCATCTGCAAAGATTACAGATGCCAGTTTCTTGCGGTCAAAATGGCCATCTTTCTGAAAAATATCTTCTTTTTTAAATAACTCTGCCAGCTTTTCAAAACACACCGTTCCCGGTTCCATAAGCTCATGTGCAATCTCATCTGCAAGCATGACTCTGGTTCCGTGGTGTCTGGCAAGATAATTTAGTATCTCTGATTTTCCGGCTCCCACACCGCCTGTAATTCCAACAAAAAGCATATCGGCCTCCTAATGTGCGTCATACCAATCATATCCGGTTTCGGTTCCGACTGCAAGCTCTACACTTAAATCTGCTGCACTTTGCATTTCCTGCTCCAAAAGTGCAATCACTGCATCCTTTTCTTCTTCTGCGGTCTCGATCAAAAGTTCATCGTGTACCTGTAAGATCAGTCTTGATTTGTATTTTTCACGAATCAGACGGTCGTGCACACGGATCATCGCAATTTTAATAATATCTGCTGCGGTTCCCTGGATTGGCGCATTCATCGCAACACGCTCTCCAAACTGCCGCTGCATATAATTGCTGGATGACAGTTCCGGAATCGGGCGAATTCTTCCATATAAGGTTTTGGTAACACCCTTTTCTTTCGCTTCTGCAACCGTACGATCTAAAAACTCCTTAATTTTTGGATAGGTTTCAAAATAACTGTCGATATATCCCTGTGCTTCTTTCTGCCCGATATCAAGGTCCTGGCTCAGACCAAATGCGCTGATTCCGTATACAATACCAAAATTGACAGCTTTTGCATTTCGTCTCTGCAAATCAGTTACCTCATCAAACGGCACATGAAATACTTTGGAAGCCGTACTTCTATGAATATCCTGATTTTCCCGGAACGCCTCAATCAGCTGCTCATCTCCGGACATATGTGCCAGGAGACGAAGTTCGATTTGTGAGTAATCTGAATCCACAAACAAATCTCCATCCAGCGGATGAAATACTTTACGGATCATTTTTCCAAGCTCGATACGGATTGGAATATTCTGCAGGTTCGGATCCGTACTGCTAAGTCTTCCGGTTGCTGTAATCGTCTGATGAAATGTCGTATGGATCTTTCCCGTCTCATCAATGTAATTGGCAAGTCCATCCGCATAGGTCGATTTCAATTTGGCCAGTTTGCGATACTCTAATATATCCGCAACAATCGGATAATCACCTGCCAGTTTCTCCAGCACTTCCGCAGAAGTGGAAAATCCGGTCTTTGTCTTTTTGCCATTCGGAAGCTGCATTTTCTCAAACAGAATCACGCCAAGCTGCTTCGGTGAATTGATATTGAACTGTTCACCCGCTTCTTCGTATATCTTCTGTTCCAGTTCCGTAATCGAAACCGAAAGCTTTTCACCGTACTCTTTCAGTGCATCCGCATCAATACTGATTCCCTGCCGTTCCATATCAGACAATACAAAAACAAGTGGCATCTCGATTTCACGGAAAAGCGAATCCATGCCCTGTTCTTTTAACGATTCCATTAGAACCGGATAGGACTTCCACGAAATATATGCCTCATAGCAGGCATAATCCACTGCCTTTTTTTCATCTTCCGCAAGCACTTCTGCTACCGTTTTCTTTCCGAGTAAATCTGCCTTGCCCGGTACCATAAGTCCCAGATAATCCTTTGCGACATCATCGCATGGGTATTCACCCTTTAGCGGATTCAACAGATAGGCTGCCACTGTACGGTCAAAAAAGCGATCTCTCTGCGCACAATATGCGTCCCAGTCCTCTGCTGCTTTTTCTTCCTTCATCCATTCCAGATACGGCAACTGTGATTTCAAATCGGCCGTAAGCAGCTGCTTGCTTTTACATACAAACAGATATGTCATCAAATCATCTGCCTTAAGCTCATCTCCGGTAACGAACAAATATATGTCTTCCTCAGAAAAAGCCACTGCAAGTGCTGCAAATGCATTCTTCGGTGCAGCTGCAAACAAAAGCATCTGTCCGTCCGATTCCTGTTTGTTATCCGCATTTGGAATAACTGTAAAAGCAAGCGGCTTTTCCTCCACTTTCTTCCAGATACGTTCTGCCTCTGCTTTTGTTTTTATTACCGTAAAATGCTCCTGGGCATTGTTTTTCGGTGCGTCCACGGAAAATCGTCCCAAAAGATTCTTAAACTCCAGTTTCTTGCACATCAGATACGCTTCCGGTGTATAAAGCGCATCATTTGACGCTAACGCCGCCTCTTTAAAATCATACTCCACAGGAACATCTGTGATAATGGTCGCAAGCTTTTTGCTCATGACCGCCTGCTGCCAATATTCCACAATATTCTTTGAGGCACGAGGAGGACGGACAACTTCCGCATTCTCATGTACCGCCTCAATGCTTCCATATTGTGCGATCAGTGCTGTCGCTGTCTTTTCTCCAATGCCCGGAACACCTGGAATATTGTCCGCGGTATCACCCATAAGTGCTTTGACATCGATAAATTCCTTTGGTGTGACCAGATAACGTGCTTTGACATCTTCTGCAAAATAATCTTCAATTTCAGTTCCGGTCTTTTTGGTTTTTGGAATACGGATTTTTACATGTTCCGTTGCGAGCTGCAACAAATCTCTGTCTCCGGATACCACCGACACATCCATGCCTTCCCGCTCACCCATTCCGGCAAGTGTTCCAAGCAGATCATCCGCTTCGTAACCTTCCATCTCGATAATGCGTACGCCCATGGCGTTCAGCATCTCTTTGATCATCGGCACCTGCTGCCGCAGGGCATCATCCATCGGTTTTCGTGTTCCCTTATATGCCTCATACATTTTATGACGAAAAGTTGGTGCATGAACATCAAATGCAACCGTCAGATAATCCGGCTGCTCCTCCTCTAAAATCTTGAACATAATATTCAAAAATCCATAGATGGCATTCGTATGCAGTCCTTCGCGGTTCGTCAGGTCCGGCACCCCGTAAAAGGCACGGTTTACAATACTGTTTCCATCGATCAATACAAGCTTGTCCACAAAAATACGTCCTTTCTTCTTTCACTAACATAGGAAAGACGCGGGTACCCGAAAAAGCACCTCGCGCCTCTCCTCATTCTTTCTTACTCTACCGAAATAAAGTAATAATAAACCGGCTGTCCACCGTTTTCAATCTCCACTTCAAGATCTTCCTCTTCTGCGCAGATCTTTTCTGCAATCTCTCTCGCCTGCTCTTCCGAACCATCCGCGCCATAATAAATGGTGATCAAGGCGCTGTCCGGTGTCTGCAGTTTATGGATCAGTTCCACGGTCGTCTCAACGATATCTTTTCCTACCGCTTCAATCGTCTTATCGCTGAGTCCCATGAAATCTCCCTCTGCGATCTCTTTACCATCGATCGTCGTATCACGGACTGCGTATGTCACCTGACCGGAACGAACCTCATCAAGTGCTTCCGTCATCGCACGCTCATTTTCCTCCGGCGAATTTCCGTCAATATACTGAATCATCGCCGTGATTCCCTGTGGAATGTTTTTCGTCGGAATTACAACGATATTTTTATCTTCCGTCAGACTCTTCGCCTGATTTGCCGCGAGAATAATATTGGAATTGTTTGGCAAGATGTAAATGGTGTCTGCATTTATCTGCTCAATTGCCTCTAATATGTCTTCCGTGCTCGGATTCATCGTCTGACCGCCCTCAATGATAACATCCACACCAAGTTCGGTAAAGATCTCGCTCAAACCGGTTCCTGCCGAAACACAGATAAAACCTTCCGGTTTTCTCGGTTTATCCTGCGCACTCTCCATTTTCTTTAATTCCTCTTCCGCTGTTTTCGCAACGGCTTTTTCATTGGACATAATGACACGTTCATTATGCTCTTCACGCATATTATCAATCTTCATGCGCGTCAATTCTCCGTAACTGAGTCCCTTCTGGATCGCAAGTCCGGGATCATTGGTATGCACATGAACTTTTACGAGATCTTCATCTGCCACGCAGACGATAGAATCTCCAATGTTTTCCAAGTACTGTTTGAACTCAATCTCATCTTCACTCGTAAACTCTGCTCCGTTGAGCATAACGATAAATTCCGTACAGTAACCGAATTTAATGTTCTCCGTCTCGATGCCTGTCGCACCGGCTCCTGTCGTCACCTGACCGCCGGCTGCTTTCTTAACCGGCTCGTAAGCAATCTCTTTTCCCAAAAGAGCATCCAGGATTCCTTCCATGATCGTTACCAGACCTTTTCCTCCGGAATCGACCACGCCGGCCTCTTTCAGCACCGGAAGCATCTCCGGCGTCCGGTCTAGGGTCTCATTCATTTCATGGATGACTTTTTCTAAAAACTCTGCGGGATCTTCGCTCTTTGGTGCCAGCTGCACTGCTTTTTCCGCACCTGCCTTGGCAACCGTAAGGATCGTACCTTCTTTTGGTTTCATTACTGCTTTGTACGCAGAGTCTACTGCTTTTTCAAAGGCTTTCCCAAGCACATACACATCAGCCTCTTCCACCTCGCGCAGTACACGGGTAAAACCACGGAACAACTGGGAAAGAATAACACCCGAATTTCCGCGTGCGCCACGAAGAGATCCACTTGAAATCGCCTTACAGATAGTCTCCATCGAAGGCTCTTCCAAGGCTGCCACTTCATCTGCGGCAGACATAATCGTCATCGTCATATTGGTTCCGGTATCGCCATCGGGCACCGGAAAGACATTTAATTCATTAATATATTCTTTTTTTGCCTGAAGTGCCGCAGCTCCGGCGAGAAAACATTTCCTCACCAGGGCAGCGTCAATCTTTTTTACGCTCACTCTCTTTGACCTCCAAATATCAACTCTAGTATCCTCTCATCCATCAGTCAACCACTTTGACATCTTCTACGCGCACAATGATCTTGCCTACTTCCATTCCGGTAAATTCTTCGACTTTATATTTGACACTTTCTACCAGATTTTCTGCAACGGTCATGATGCTCACACCATAAGCTACGATGATGCGAAGTTCGATATAGAGTTTATTGTCCTTTACATTCACATATACACCATGACGAATGCTGTCTTTCTTCAATAATTTGACAATACCATCTTTCATATTTACAGAGGCCATGCCGACTACTCCGGCACATTCCACTGCGGCAGAACCGGCGTATTTTGCCAGTACATCTTCATCTACGAGAATTTTTCCCATCTCGTTATCAAGTTCACCCTTCATATTGACCCTCCATTCACTCAAAATATAGTTATTTTTATTGTACACCAAAACGTGAAAAAAATCAATTCTTTCCCGATTCTTTTCACGTTTTTTGAGAAAAAGAATAGAATAGTAGTAACTTCTCCTTTGTGCAGGACAGGCGATCATGAAAAAATTACTCGGTTTTATCCTATTCTGGATCGGCATCGGCATGGCAGTCATGCTCTTTATCACAAATGGCTTTCTCGCCATCTGTATTATACTGCTCTGCCTGATCCTTGGTTACAATCTCTTTACTTCCTGCTGAAATTGTTTCCGGACGTCAAAAAAGCCAACCACTGTCTCCAGTCATTGGCTCTCTTATTCTAAGTATAGAGTGGACTATGCTCTTTCCACTTTTCCTGAACGAAGGCAGGAAGTACAAACGTACATCTTCTTCGTTCCACCATTCACCTTAACTCTAACCGATTTCAAATTAGATTTCCACATTTTGTTGCTTCTTCTATGAGAATGGCTGACAGCGTTACCGAAATGTACACTCTTATCACAAACTGCACACTTTGCCATGAAAAGCACCTCCTTCTATAAAATCTTATGTCAAAACCTTATTTTTTGTTTCACACACAACACGACTATTTTATCAAATCTTTTGATAGAATGCAAGAAAAAAATTCAAATTTTTTAATTTTTTTTCGTTATTCGCATTTTATTCTCCGTCTTTTTCGTTTTTCTCGTTCTTTTTGGAGAATTTTTCCACAAATTCCGGAACCATATCCAGCAATTTTGTAATACCATCCTGATTCTTTACATTGACAAGACGGGAAGTTCCATCTTTGATCACAAGTACGGCACTTGGCTGGATCTTTCCACCCATTCCACCGCCGCCGTTATTCTTTTTCGCACTATCGTCAGAAAATGCGCCGGCTGCGACACCAAAACTCACATCGACAAGTGGAAGTACGATCGTACCATCCTCAAAACGCACCGCATCTCCGATGACAGTCTTTGTCGTAATAAAATTGTCCATCCCTTTAAACAGAGATTCTACCGTATTGTTAAAACTGTTGTCACTCATTTTCATTTCCTCACTTTCCGAATACTTGATCGATCCATCGTTTGATATCCGGATCCAGATATCCGCGGATCACGAGACGCACCATATAGATCAGCCGCGCCTTTCCCTTTACATAACCATCTGCTTGAAACCGCTTTTCCTCAAATTCAGGGCAGATCCGGAGTCCCTCCGTATAAGCCGGAGGTACCATGCTCACAATTCCTAAGACCCAGCCTGTCGTACAGGGATCGCCTGTCCCAAATACAACCTTGCCGTCGATTTTCTCCGGTGCCATGTACTGAAGCAGCGCAAGCAGTTCTTTTTTTACCGTCCGGATCCCGCGTTTGTTTGCCGGATCCTTTATAAACGTAATTATACTTGATATTTTGTCAAATGAAAAGTCTTTTTTCTTTCTTTTTTTCTTCTTTTTCTTTGGCGGATCCGTTCTGTCCCCGGATACCGGTTTCTCTGCCAATGGATTTGGCTTGACACGTTCATCCGAAAAATCGGTTGTCACAATAACACCTTCCTCCGGCTCTTCCTGCGGAGTTTCCTTCGTTTCTTCCTTCTTTTCCGCTGTTTTTTTCGTTTGCCGGAAAAGCAAAAGGAGTTACTGATTGCTATCACTAAAGAGGGAAAAGCGAAAGCTATCACTTCCGGCGCTTTCATAAAGAAAT
>OLSQ01000825.1_pt1 | contig 28525 bp, 34 predicted proteins | sample 1672561 | NCBI WGS metagenome assembly OLSQ01 (sample SAMEA3136699, study PRJEB25190) | human gut metagenome | biome: human gut; feature: human-associated habitat; material: faeces | place: Austria | collected 2013
CAACGAGAATGTTCATATCGAGAACGTTCAGAACGACCATGAAAACGATCATCGGGATGAAAGCGACCCATGCATGCTTGATCTGAGGCGCATTCAGGTAAGCGTCGATCTGAGCCTGAGCCTCGGCAACGATCTCGTCGAAGCCATTGCTCCGCATTTCTTCCATCATAGCAGCAACCTGCTCCTCAGGATCCAGAGTACCGGTCAGGAGTTCAGCCTTATAACGGTTGTAGATCTCGATGCAAGCGGTCAGCTGGTCAGCCACATTGCTGGTGTCGAAGGCAAAGCCCAGCACGGGGGACATGGTAGCACCCTCGTTCAGAGCCTTGATCTCGGCGTCCTGGCTCTCCACTTCGGTGTCCAGCTGGGTCCGGATGAAGTAGTTGCCCTGGGTGTAACCAGCCATGGGCCAGTCGGTCTTGATTCTGTGCAGCTTGCCATCGGTGGTGTATTCCCAGTCTTCGCCTTCCAGGCCGTACTGCAGGGAGTCACGGACGTAGGAATCGGTGTTGACCAGCTCCAGCAACTGCAGAGCCTTCTCGGGGTTCTTGCTGGAGGCGGAGATGCAGTTCATGGAGCCCTGGATGGTGTCGCTGCCCATCACAGTGGGACCCCACTGCACAGCAACGGCGTCCACACCCATGCCGGGACCCCAGGTGGTGTCAGCAGCCAGAGACCAGCCCTGAGCCACATAGCAAGCGCGGTACTTGGGATTCTCAGCCAGGGTAGCGGCGTCGGCATTGATGATGCCAGCTTCATACCAGGACCGGATGGTCTTCAGCTCGTTCATGATGTCTTCCTGCTCCACGGTGCAGACAACCTTGCGGCTGCTGTCGGTGTAGCTGACGCCCAGAGTGGGCAGACCGGCGGTCAGGCCGTCATACTTGGCGCCGAAGATGGCGTCCAGGCCCTGCTTGTTCAGGACAAAGGGAGCCTCGTTGGTGGCGTCCTTCATGGCAGTCAGGCCCTCGGTCAGGTCAGACAGTTCCTTGACGTCGGAATAGTTGGGGATGTACTGCTCAGCCTTAGCCTTGTCGAAGACAAAGTACTGGGTCACAGAGCTGTCCTTCCAGGTGGGAACGGCATAGATCCGGTCCTTGATGGCAACACCGTTCCACAGCTCAGTGGGCAGGGTGCTGTACAGGGTGGGGGTGGTGGACTGCACCAGGTCGGTGATGTCCAGGAAAGCGCCGATGCGAACATCGTTCTGGTAAGTACCCAGGTTGGTGAACATGATGTCATAGCCATCGTTGGCGTTCACCATGACGTTTCTTCTGTTGTCCCAGTCGCCCCAGGCAACCACTTCCATCTCCAGATGGACGCCGATCTTCTCTTCCAGATACTTGTCCAGGTTGGCCTTCCAAGCATCGTAGTTCTCGGGCATGCCGTTACCAACGGTCACCCACTTCAGGGTTACCACGTCGCCGGTGGTGCCTTCGGTGGGCTCTTCGTTGCCTTCGGTGGGAGCGGGGGTCTCATCGGTGTTGTCGGTGGGAGCCACAGAGTTATCTGTGGGGTCGGTGTTGCCGGTCGTGTTGTTGCAGCCTGCGAAGAGGGAAGCAAACATCACGACCGCCAACAGCAGTGCGAGAATCTTTTTCATGATTTTTCCTCCATTAAAATTTGATTGACAACTTATGTAATTGTCATCCGTACACTCGGCAGTATAACACAAACCGGTGCAACAAATCAAGGATTATAATGATAAAATTGCTAAATAATTGTTAACGATGGCCTTTTAGGAACTTTTTAGAGCTGCGCCATCTTGACGGCGGTGTCAAGGGCGATCTCCATCATCTGGGTGAAGGAGGTCTGGCGCTGCTCGGAGGAGAGGGCCTCGGCACGGTAGATATGATCGGAGATCGTGCAGATGCACAGAGCGCGCTTGTGGGCGTAGGCGGCGTTGGCGTAGAGCCCGGCGGCCTCCATCTCGACGGCGAGAGCGCCCATGCGCCGCCAGCCGTCAGCATTGTTCGTGCCCTCGGCGGCATAGAAGGTGTCGTTCGAGACGATGTTGCCGACCTTGATATCAACTCCGTGCTCGTGCGCGGCCTCGACGGCCTTGCTCAGAAGAGTATAGTCCGCGATGGGGGCGAAGGTGCCGGGGCAGTTGAACTGGTTTATATAGTTGGAGTTTGTGCATGCGCCCTGCGCGGCGACGATGTCCATGACCTTTATATCGTCCTGCAGAGCACCGGCGGAGCCGATGCGGATGATGTTGTCGACATCATAGAAATTGAACAGCTCCCAGCTGTAGATACCGATGGCGGGGATGCCCATGCCGGAGGCCATGACCGTGACGGGGACGCCCTTCCATGTGCCGGTGTGCCCCTGCACACCGCGGACATTATTGACGAGCACGGGATCGGTAAGGAAGGTATCGGCGATGAACTTCGCGCGCAGCGGATCGCCGGGCATGAGGACGGTCTTTGCGATATGGCCTTTTTCGGACGCGATATGCGGGGTGGGAACAGACATAATATTACCTCCGTTAGAAAATCTCGTTTTGGCTTTGACACAATTATACAGTAAAAAATACAAAAGTCAAATTGAAACGCGGAAAGATATATGCTATTATAAAGCAGATAAAGAAATACGGGGAGGGCTATGCCCATGGATAAGGTTATGGTCATCGGTATCGCCGGGGGCACGGGAAGCGGAAAGACCACGATAACGAAAAAGATGATACAGCATTTCGGCAGCGACGTATCCGTCATCCATCACGACAACTATTACAAGGCGCACCATGATATGAGCTACGAGGAGCGCTCAAAGCTCAATTACGACCATCCGGACTCCTTCGACACGGATATGCTCGTCGAAGCGGTGAAGGAGCTCAAGCGCGGACACAGCGTTGTCTGCCCGGTATATGACTACACGGTGCATGACCGCTCGGACAAGACCGTGACCGTGAACCCGGCGAAGGTCGTGATCGTCGAGGGCATACTCATTTTCTCCTGCAAGGAGCTGTGCCGGCAGATGGACATAAAGATATACGTCGACACCGACGCCGACGTGCGCATACTCAGGAGGATTATGCGCGATGTGCGCGACAGGGGACGCAGCCTTGACAGCGTCGTGAACCAGTATCTGAGCACGGTAAAGCCGATGCACGAGCAGTTTGTTGAGCCGAGCAAGCGCAACGCGGACATCATCATCCCTGAGGGCGGGCACAACCTTGTCGCGATGGAAATGGTTATGGAGCGCGTCAGGGCGCATCTTCAGCGCACCTGAAAAAATATAAAACGGAGAAGATAATGGCAAAGCTGTATTTCAAATTCGGGGCGATGGGCTCGTCAAAGTCGGCTCAGGCGCTCATAACGAAGTTCAATTATGAGGAGCTCGGCATGTCGGTATGGCTCATAAAGCCGAGCATCGACACGCGCGACGGGGCGGACATAGTACGCAGCCGCATCGGACTTGAGGCGCGAGCACAGATAATAACGCCCGAGCAGGACATTACCGAGGAGTACCACAAGGCGGGAAAACACGATGTGATAATCGCCGACGAGGCGCAGTTCCTCACCCCTGCGCAGATAGAGCAGCTGCGCGACCTTGTGGACGACGAGGATCTGCCGGTGCTGTGCTTCGGCCTGCGCACGGATTTCCAGACGCATATGTTCCCCGGCTCGCAGCGGCTCATGGAGCTGAGCGATTCGCTGACGGAGATAAAGACCGTCTGCGCCTGCGGACGCAAGGCGACGGTCAACGCAAGGCTCGACGGGCAGGGCAGAGTCGTGACAACGGGGGATCAGGTTCTCCTCGGCGGAAACGACAGCTACATCGCCATGTGCCACAAGTGCTGGAAGCAGAGAATAAGAGAACAGAGGTAAGTTTTATCCCCCGGACAGTGTCCGGGGGATAGTGCTTTTACCAGTTGTCCCTGAGCTTCCAGAGGCCGCAGAGGGTGACGACGGCCGCGGCACACATGACGATGAACAGCCGGCCGGGGTCATGGCGGCCTGAGACAAGCAGAAGCGCGGCGGCAAGAGCCGCGGCGCAGATGATACGTTTAAAAGTAATATCCATGAATGATCCCTCGTTTTCAAGATAAATGGTACAGTCCCAGTTTTTACCTTGGATGAGGAATTTATTCATGGATATATTCTTACTTTATTCTGTCGAAGCGGAGCACGACCTTGAACAGATCGCCGTCGACGGTGATGTCGAGCGCGCCCTTCTGGAGCTGCGCAAGGCTCTGGGCAATGCTCAGACCGAGGCCGCTGCCCTCGGTGTTGCGCGAGCTGTCGCCGCGGACGAAGCGCTCGGTAAGCTCGTCGCCGCTGATGTTCAGACGTGTGGCGGAGATGTTGCGGAAGGTGACGGTCGCCTTGAGCGCGTCGGCGGTGAGGTCGAGGTACACGCGAGTCCCGCGCTGGGCGTATTTGCAGATGTTGTTCAGCAGGTTATCAAAGATGCGCCACATGTGCCGCCCGTCGGCCATGATTTTCACGGACTCCTCGGGCTTTGTGAGGATAAGCTCCAGCCCTGCGGCGGAGAGCTTTTCGCTGTATTCGCCCGCCATCTGGTCGAGCAGGATGCCGAGCTCGCACTCGGTGAGGTTCACGCTCAGGCTGCCGCTCGACGCCTTGGACGCTTCAAGCAGATCGTCAATGAGCTTCTTGAGCTTTGCCGACTGCCGGTCGAGCACCTCGAGGTACTCGCGCATCTTTTCATTCTCCGGCTGCTCCTTTTCGAGCAGGTCGACGTAGTTGATGATAGAGGTGAGAGGGGTCTTGATATCGTGCGAGACGTTGGTGATAAGCTCGGTGCGGAAGCGCTCGGACTTCATGCGCTCGCCCACGGCGCGGTTCATGCCGTCGGTGATGGAGTTGAGGTCCTCGCCGTGCTCCTTGAACGGGCCGCGCAGCTTGGAGGTATCGACCTTGCAGTCAAGCTCGCCCTTGGCGATGCGCTGCCCGGCTTCAAGAAGCTGCTTCATCGACAGCAGCGCATACAGCGTGGCCAGCACCAGAACCGCGCGCTCGATGAACCAGCCGAAGAGCTGCTTTCCGGGACTTGTACCGGCGATGGCGATCCACAGAAACTCAACGAAGAGGATCGCTGCGATGACGAGCACCGCGCGCGGGAACATGGGTATCGCTTTCAGCCCGTCCTTAAAGGTATAGAATACCTTTTTTATTAAACGCAGGCACCACGCGCCGACGCGGTAGATGATGCAGCTCTTTATAGTCGTGCCGAGCTTTATGCGCACGGCAAGGCTCATGCACCACAGCAGGCTTATCAGCGCCGCGATCACGCCGAGTGCGGCGATGAGGATAACGATGAGCATCGCGGTGTTGCTGTATGACACCCCCGCCATCGCGGCGACAAGGAAGATACCGGCAAAAACGGTCATAGCGGTATATAGATCAAAGGGTATCTTATCGATAAAGCTGGGGCGCACCTCACCGTCATTGCCGTGGTGCCCTGCGGCGGAGAGCAGGAACACGAAGACGAAAGCTTCAAGGATCAGAGAGACGACCAGTACGACGATGGAGACATAGCGCAGCTCGTAAGAGTAAGTGAAAAGCTCCTGATATTTATCGGCGTTGCCGCTGGCGACGCTGACTGAGGTATAGTACCCGGTGATGGCATAGGTGCGGTAGTTATCCTCCGCAGCGGGCGCATCGTCGATGGTGGGCGTGATGTCCGTCCTGCTGCCGGACATGGGGCTTTCAGAGACGGCGGGCGTTACGACCGGATCGGGGTACACGACCGAATCGGGTGATACGCTCGGGTCGGGAGGCGCAGACGGCGCGGGAGACGCAGACGGCGCGGGTGAAGCGCTCGGTTCGGGCGTGACGTCGTCGGCATCATCCTGCGCGGAGAGGTCGTACCCGGCGGGGAGGGCAAAGAGCGTTGTGTCCGTTGCCCAGACATAATCGCGCTTGCCGAGTCCGTCAAAAACGACCTTATTTGTATAGCCGTCTCTTATTACAAAATAGAAGCCGTTCCTGCCGTTGAGCGCTTCGGGAGCTTCGCCGTTGTCCAAGGCGGACATGACGGCGTACAGATCGTTGGAGTTATCGTATTTGAATTTATGCAGCAGGGTCTGATAATCGTAATTGTAGCCGTCGATGCTGTCGATATATGCGATGTCCAGCACGGACACGGCGAGGGACATCAGCAGCAGTACAAAGAGCGTCACGGCTATCAGCTTTGCCGCAAGGCTGCTTTTAAGTTTGTTCATGTCAGTTCACTCTTTCCATTTTATAGCCCTGCCCCCATACGGCCTTGATGTACCGCGGCTCGGCGGGGTTGATCTCAAGCTTTTCTCTGAGGTGGCGGATGTGTACGGCGACGGTGCTCTCGGCTCCGTAGGGCTCATCCTTCCAGACGCGCTTATAGATATCGCGCGGGTGAAAGACCTGACCGGGGTTTTCCATGAGGAGCCTGAGGATGTCGTACTCGGTCGGCGTGAGGGCGGCGGGCTCGCCGTCCACGGTGACGGTCTTGCTGGAATCGTCCATGCTTATGCCGCCGACTGTGAGGCAGCTCTGCCGTATCTGCGCCGCGCCGAGCATCGTATAGCGCCGCAGCTGTGAGCGCACGCGCGCAAGCACCTCAAGGGGATTGAAGGGCTTGGTGATGTAATCGTCCGCGCCGACGTTCAGGCCGAGTATCTTGTCCGTGTCCTCACCCTTGGCCGTGAGCAGGATCACGGGGACGTTCGAGCGCTCACGTATCTTCACCATAGCGCTGATGCCGTCCATGACCGGCATCATAATGTCCATGAGCACAAGGCTGATATCGCGGCTCTCCAGCAGCGCGAGCGCCTGCGTGCCGTCATATGCGCACTCGACGGCGTAGCCCTCGCTCTCAAGATAAATTTTCAGCGCGGAGACGATATCCTTTTCGTCGTCGCAGACAAGCACAGTGTTCATGCACATCACCTCGTTCAGTATGCCTATATCATAACCGATAAATTATTAAAAGCCAAGCGGCTAAGTTTTTAAGGTTTGCTTAAGAAACGGCATCGGAACAGGTATTTTAAATATCTGTACCGATGCAAAACTTTATATATAGCTGTCAATCACAGTCTCGATGCATTTGCGCTGCTTTGGGTCAAGCAGCCTGTACCGGTGTATGAGCTCGCTCTCCACGGCTGACAATTCAAGGGTGTCAAAATTCGAGCCGCTTATACGGTCTTCGCCATGACCTATGACGCAGTCGACAGACGTGTTGAAATAGTCGGCGATCCTTATGAGCGTTTCAATATCAGGCTCAATGTTATGGTTCTCATATTTGTTCACGGATTGTTGGCTGACGCCTATCGCCTCGGCTAATTGCCGCTGGGTAGTCCCGGATAATTCGCGCAGCCGTTTCAGATTTTCAAGCATAGCAGCACCCCTTTTTACACAGGGTAACAACTCTCGGGCGTTTTATAAAACACTTATTGATTGTTGTTGACAACAACTGTAAGGTGTTATAGAATGGAAATAAATCAGAGGCGGCAGACGAGATACTTTATAGCGTGTGGGGGATTTGAAATGAAAAAGACAGCTTCAAAATTTACCGTATGGTGCTGGCTTGCGGCTGCGTCATTCCTCGGCAGCTGTGTTACGCTGTATAAGGGCATTGATAAAATGACCAACTACTATAACAGCGAATACTCCAGCAAACTTGTAAATGCGTATGTCGGCGGGGATGCGTATAACTACATAATCAACGGCACTTATGCAACAGCCTTTTTTGTTCTGACGGCAATGTTTGCGCTTGCTGCGGTGGGCTTTATCATTATCCATTACCTGTCTAAGGAAAGAAGCATACCAGTTCTTACTGATGCAAAGCCCGAACTGACAGAAATTCCGGAGCTTTGAGGCGGCGGCTATGGAAAGATTTACAAGCCTGAGTAAAGAAACGACTGCGTTGTATTTGCCGGGAAGTCCCGTTATGATATCGGCGCAGGCGCTGCTGAAAGATAACACAAACGACAATGTTTTCGCACAGATAAAATTCAAAAGCCTTTCGGATAAACCGATATGCGCGTTAAAAGTCAGCGTCAACGCATGGGACGTGACAGGAAAATCGATGCAGGGTGTCGATGAATTCCAGTACCTTGATCTGACGGTCAGTACGGGCGATGACTTCGGCAGCAAAACGCTTATACCGCTTCCGGATAAGAACTCGCGCGGCTTCAAAGCGGCGGTTCTTGAAGCAGTGTTTGCCGACAAAACCGTCTGGACTGCCGCGCCGGGTGCAGTGTGGGAGCCGCTGCCGGAGCAGGAGCATCTTATCAGCAGGCTCAAGAGTATAGAGCTTGTGGATGAATATGCTCTCAAGACCTGCGCACAGGCTCAGTTTGCCCCGGTGCGATATGGGGATATATGGCGCTGTACCTGCGGCAGCGTGAATACGAGCCGAAGAGAAATCTGCGGCGCTTGCGGGCAAAGATACAATGATCTGATCCGGGCTTTGGACGCAGGTGCTCTTGAAGCGTCGTACAGGGAGCGCCGGGAGCGGGAAGCGGAGCTTGAGGAAAGAAAGCAGGCAGAAGCCGCGGCGAGGAAGAAGAAAACAAAGAAGCTTATCTTCATAGTGATTGCCGCGGCTATACTGTGCGCTGCTGCCGCTTTGGTCAGAATTAAAATCATAATGCCCATCATGGAATACAACCGGGCAGTGGCGTCAAGTAACAGAGGAGAATATACCGGGGCGAAGAGCGTGCATGATACTTTGGACAATTGGACAAAGGCAATAAAGATAGAAAGCAAATATAACGACGCTGTTGACGCTATGGGGAACAGAAGATATTCAGAAGCAATGGCACTGCTGACAGAAATACTGACGGAGGAGGGAGAATATAAAGATGCTGTGCAGATGCGGTATAAAGCTGAACTGAACAGGTGCAAAGTCGGAGACACTTTCCAATTCGGTGAGTATGAACAGGATAGGGACGGACTTGTAAAGAGCCCGATAGAGTGGGTGATTCTGGAAAAAGAAAAAGGCCGAGTCCTCATGGTCAGCAAATACGCATTGGATGTAAAGCCGTACAACACGACAGACACAAATATAACATGGGAGAGTTGCTCACTCCGCAAGTGGCTGAACGGTACATTTCTTGAGTATGCATTTTCTCAGGATGAACAGGACATGATCAAACTGACTTCAAATGAATCGTCACAGGACAAGGTGTTTCTGCTGAGCAGAACCGAAGCACAGAGCTATTTCAAAACTGATGAAGAGAGAAAAGCAGAACGAACAGAATATGCAGCAGGAAAGATCGGATACGGCGGATATGGATCATGGTGGCTGCGTTCACAGACGGACACGTACTTCAGTTATGCTGCCGATGCAGTTGATAAAAACGGCTCACTTTACCTGCAATTGTCTAGAAAGACGGAAATACTGTCAATCATGGTTGATTGTCCAAATTTGTCAGTACGTCCGGCGATATGGGTGGATATCGGGCAGTAGAAGAAACCATGAACCGTAAGAGGTTCTGATAATACTGCAATCAGGCGGAAATGCTTGAAATATATACTAAGGAGGTGCCGGGATGAAAACAATTATGTTGTTCGTTTCGGTGGCTCTCTTGGTGCTGTAGTGCATAAGCTGCATTACGGGTATCGAGGGAGTCCCGACCCTTGAGTGGGTAGAAACAGCGATAGATATACTTGATGTCTTAAAAAGCATCATGGCTGTACCCATTTTAATGGGCGTCGAAAGACGAGGGAGCACCGTCATTTTTGACGGTGCTCCGATTTTTTCGCTTTTTATGAGAAAGCTTAAATTATTTCCGCGCCGGTGGAGTCGACGGCGAGGTCGCGCACCTGCCAGTTGTGCGGAAGAGCGGCGACGGCGGCGGAGAGCTTTTCGGCAAAGGCAGCGTCGCGCGTCAGGCAGAGAAGGCTCGGCCCCGCGCCGCTGATGCAGAAAGCCTTGCAGCCTAAGTCTTCGGCAATGCGGCGGACATCGTCGCTGCCCGGGATGAGCGGGAAGCGGTAGGGCTGGTGCAGCTTATCGGACAGGCAGATGGAGATCATCTCCTCATCGCCGAGAGCGATAGCATGCGGCAGCATGGCAAGGTGCGAAAGGTCAAAGACCGCGTCGGCAAAGGAAACGCTTGATGGCAGGGCGGCGCGGGCCTTATGGGTGCTGAGGGTATAATCCGGGGAGAGGACGACGAAATGCAGCGACTCGTGCACCGGATAATGGGCAGAATAGACCTTACCGTCACGCGAGGTGGAGGCGACAAGGCCGCCGAAAAGCGCCGGGGCGAGGTTATCCGGGTGACCCTCGATGGGGGTGATGATCGATAAAAGCTCGGCCTTTGAAAGCTCCGCACCGGAGAGGGCGTTTGCCGCCATTGCACCGGCGGCGAGCATCGCGGCGGAGGAGCCGAGACCGCGGCAGACGGGGATATCGGCGCGGATGTCGATATGCACGGCGGGAGCCGGGCGGCCAAGGCGGGCATACACAGCATCGAAGCCCTGACAGGCGAGATTATCGGGAGTCTGGAACTCCTCATCGCAGCCGGTGAAGGACAGGCGGTCGGACAGGGTGAAGCTCAGGGTATTATAAAGGCTCAGCGCGCAGCCGAGAGTATCAAAGCCGCAGGCGAGATTCGCGGTGGTGGCGGGGACGCGGACGGTAACGCTGTTCATGTTTTTCCCTCCAGAAGATCAAGGACATAGCCGCGCATTTTACCGGGCTTTACACAGCCGGTGTGCAGCACGGGGCGCTCACGCAGGGAGCGGAGATTTGCGGGCATCGGGACGCCGGTGGCTTTTTCGAGCGCGGACATCATATCAAATTCATCCCCGTCGCACTTTGCGCCGATGGCGCTGAGCACGGCGGCGGGGAACTTATACGGCGAGGCGGTGGAGAGCACGACCATTGGGTCGGGTGACTCCGCCGCTTTTTCATACTGCCGCGCGACGTTCCACGCGACGGCGGTATGGGTATCGCAGAGGTAGGAATGGCGCGTCCAGACCTCGCGGATAGTCTCCTCGGTAGCTTCATCGCCGCAGCAACCCGCCCAGAAACGGGACTGGATCTTCTCAAGAAGCTCGGCGGGGACGGTATAGAAGCCGTCAGTTTTGAGCTGCTGCATGAGGGACGCGACAAGCTCACAGTCGCCGCTCATAAGGTACAGGAGACGCTCAAGGTTACTGGAAATGAGGATATCCATAGACGGGGAGAGGGTGCGGTAAAAGCTGCGGCGGCGGTCATAGGTACCGGTGCGCAGAAAATCGGTGAGGACGTTGTTCTCATTCGAGGCGCAGACAAGGCGGCCGATGGGAAGACCGAGCTCACCGGCGATGAAGCCGGCGAGGATATCACCGAAGTTGCCGGTGGGGACGGTGAAGCTGAGCTTCGCGCCGGGGGTCAGGCGGCCCTGTTTGACTAAATCGGCATAAGCGGAGAAATAATACACGACCTGAGGGACGAGCCGGCCGATGTTTATCGAGTTCGCGGAGGACAGACCACGGTCACGGACGGACTCAAAAATCTGCTTGACGCCGGATTGGGCATCGTCAAAGTTGCCGTCGACGGCGCAGACATGGACATTGCGTCCCTCCTGCGTCACCATCTGAGCTTTCTGGACGGGACTGACGCCGTCACGGGGATAGAACACAGCGATATCGATACCGGGAACGTCCCGGAAACCCTCAAGGGCAGCTTTGCCGGTATCGCCGCTGGTGGCGGTGAGGATGGTTATCTTCTCAGCATCGCCGCACTTTTCCGCCGAAGCCTTCATCAGATAAGGCAGCAGGCAGAGGGCGACGTCCTTGAAAGCGGAGGTGGGGCCGCGGAACAGCTCGAGCACGGACATATCGCCGACGGCAACGGTCGGGGCGATCTCCGTTGAGGGAAACTTGCCGGTATAGGCACGGCGGACAAGATCGAGCATTTCCTCAGATGTGAAATCCGGAAGAAGCGCGGAGATTATCTCGGCGGCCATGTGATAGTAATCGAGCGTAATGAGGCGCTGCCAATCGAGCTTCGGGAGCTCTGCGGGGGAGAAGGTATAAAGTCCGCCGTCGGGGGCAAGGCCGTTGACGATGGCCTGAGCGGAGGACACGGCGGGTGATGCGCCGCGGGTGCTGATATATTTCATAGGAAACTCCCTTTCGTTTTCATTAAACAATATGGGCGGGGATAATATAGCGCGTCCGCGAGAAAAAGTCAAGTGTATTTGAAAGGCGGACTCACAACTTTATATGCTGTTGGAGTGAAACTGTCCGGAGCCAATGGGCAAGGGCGGACTCGGAATAAAAGCAAGGGACTTTGCCCTGCGGCGGGTGGAGGACAACGTTCAGCGGCTCGCCGTCGGCCTGACGCTCCATGCGGGACATGGGCAGATCGAGATAAAAATGCTCCTGCTTCAGATGGCGCAGCTCATGCTCAAGCGTCTCCTCGCGCTGCTGCGGGGAGAGACGGGAATTTATATAGATATCGAAGCTGCCGTCATCATTCGGGACGCTGACGCCCTCGACGGCGCGGGGCAGGGAGACAAGGCGGACATAGTATTCGAGCATAGTAAGCTTATTCTGACGCCCTTAGTGCTTCGATGATCTTTACGGCCTGACGGACATCGTCGGGCGTGGCGTCCTTGGCGAGCTTGAAGAGCAGGCGCATGTCTTCCCTGTCACGCAGGGCGGTGAGGAGCTGCTCAAGCTCATCATCGGAGGAGAGAGGGGAGATTTCGTCACTCTCATCGCAGAGGTACTGGGGGGTGGTATCGAGGATGGAGGCGAGGACGGACAGCTGCGCCGCGTTCGGCTGGGACTTATGCTGCTTCCAGTCCTGACAGAGAGTGGCGCTGCGGCCAAGGGACTGCGCGATGAATTTCTGCGTGATGCCCTTCGACCGGCGGAGGGAATCAAACCTTTCATAATTGAACAAAAGAATCACCCCATATATGTGCATAATGACAAATCGCAAAAAAGAGGGAGCAGACACTGGAAAATCTTAAAAATATGAGATATAATCCAAAGCGAATCAAATAAAAGAAAGATGTCTGGCCGCTGAAAGGACTGCTCGTGGCTTTATTTTAATAGAAAGCGGAGGAGAAGTCAAGGGGTAATCTTATAAAAATAAGATTACGGAGGCGGGGGACGGGAGAAATCCACCTCATCAGTTGCCTGCGGCGACAGCTAAAGGGGAAGCCAAGGGAGCGGCGGCCGGGAGTGTTGGATGATCATAAAGGAGGGGGAGCGGTGACGCTGATAGCGGACGACCCTACCGTGCGGTGCATGGAACGCACGGGATATCCGCCGTGGATGATATACGGCGGGAAAAACGACGAGGAGGAGCAGGAAACAGAGCATGAGTAAATACCGGAAAGAATGCTGGACAGACGCGGATGTGCGCTGCCCGTTCTACATATCGGACGAGCGCAGCGCAAGGAGCATAACCTGCGAGGGCTGCATGGATGAGACAAAGGCGACGATGAGCTTCAGGACTCTGGCCAACCGCGACGGGCACATGGGCAGGTTCTGCGTGGGCACATACGAGAGGTGCCCGGTATACAGGAGCGTTTACCAGAGCAAGTACGCGGACGGGGAAGCATGACGGACTGGGAGAAGATCAGGACGGGCTTTGTCAAGGACGGGCTGAGCTACAGGGCGCTTTCACGGGAGTTTGCGGCGCCGTACAGCACGATACAGAGACGCGGCATCAAGGAGGACTGGCCCGGGCAGCGGGAGGAGTACCTCGAAGAAAACGTCGGGGAAAAGATGAAGCAGGTGAAGACAAAGCTGCTGCGGAGGATCGAGAGGACGCTCGACGAGGACAGGGAGCTTGACAGCAAGGACTTCAAGGCGATGACGGGGGCGCTCAAGGAGCTGCGGGAGATACAGGACGAGGCTGAGACGGCGAGAGTGAACGAGCCTTTGACGGTGAGGTTCGTCGGGAAAGCGGAGGAGCTGAGCATATGAGGAGAGATGAGGGAGAATGGCGGAGCTGAGGATACCGGAGCCGAGCGAGAAGCAGTGTCTGTTTATGGCAGATCGGCATAAATACATAGGCTACGGCGGGGCGCGGGGCGGCGGGAAGAGCTGGGCGGTGAGGGTAAAGGCGGTGCTGCTGTGCCTGCGGTACGCGGGGATAAAGGTGATGATAATAAGAAAGACCTACCCGGAGCTGCAGGAAAACCACATCATACCGCTGTGCGAAATGCTCGGCTGCTACGCGGACGAGAACGAGAGAATAGCAAGCTACAACGACGGCAAGAAGCACATCGTCTTTCCCAACGGCAGCAGGATACTGTTCCGCTACTGCGACAACGACAAGGATGCGCTGCGCTTTCAAGGGACGGAGGTGGACGTGCTGTTCGTGGACGAGGCGACACAGCAGAGCGAGGAGAAGATGGAGAAGCTGCGCGCCTGCGTGCGAGGGGTGAACGATTTTCCAAAGCGTGTCTACTACACCTGCAACCCCGGAGGAGAGGGGCACGCATGGGTCAAGAGACTGTTCATAGACAGGCGCTTCAAGGAGGGCGAGGAGCCGGAGGAGCACAGCTTCATACAGTCGCTGATAACGGACAACACGGCGCTGATGGAGGCATACCCGCAATACATAAAGCAGCTTGAGGCGCTGCCGCCGAAGCTCCGTGACGCGTGGCTCTACGGGAACTGGGAGATATTCGAGGGGCAGTTCTTCGAGGACTTCAGAACAGAGCCGGACATGAGAGCGGCGGAGGCGCACGGCGAGAGCCTGACGGCGGAGGAGCTGCGGGCGCAGCGGCGCTGGGTGCATGTGATAGAGCCGTTCGACCTGAACGCAGGCAGCTGCCGGGGCTGGCGGATAATGCGCTCATACGACTTCGGCTACGGTAAGCCCTTCTCCTGCGCATGGTGGGCGATCGACTACGACGGGGTGATATACCGCATACTTGAGCTTTACGGCTGCACGGGCACGCCGAACGAGGGCGTGCGCTGGACACCGGATCAGCAGTTTGCGGAGATCGCGCGGATAGAGCGGGAGCACCCGTGGCTGCGGGGGAAGAAGATAGAGGGCGTGGCCGACCCCGCGATATGGGACGCGAGCCGGGGAGAGAGCATTGCGGACACGGCGGCGCGCTACGGGCTGTACTTCACAAAGGGCGACAACGAGAGGATACCGGGGTGGATGCAGTGCCACTACAGGCTGCAGTTCGACGAGGAGGGCTACAGCAGGATGTACGTATTCTCAAACTGCGCGGCATTTATAAGAACAGTGCCGGGGATGATGTTCAGCAGGACGGCACCGGAGGATCTCGACACGGAGATGGAGGATCACGTCTGCGACGAGTGGAGATACATGTGCATGTCGCGCCCGGTGGCACCGCTGAGACCGGTGGAGAGGAGAGTAATGATGAATGATCCGCTGGGGAGATATTAAAAAACAGGAGAGAGCAATGGACGAAACAAAAATGACGGCGATGCCGGTGAACGCGCAGACGCTGACGGAGCTGACGCGCATCCTGCAGAAATACAAGGCGGGCAAGGCGAGCATCGAGCGAAGGACCGTCGCGGCGGAGAACTGGTGGAAGCTGCGCAATCAGGCCGAGGAGAGAAAGAAAACGGAGGGCATAGGCGGGTTCCAGGCCGTGTCCGGCTGGCTGCACAACGTGATAGTTTCAAAGCACGCCGACGCGATAGAGGCCTTTCCCGAGCCGAGCATCCTGCCGCGCGAGGAGGGCGACAAGGCCGAGGCCGGGATACTGTCAAAGATCATACCGGTGATACTGGAGCAGAACGAGTTTGAGAAAACCTACTCGGAATGCATGTGGCAGAAGCTCAAGACCGGGACGGGCGTATACAAAGTATACTGGGACGCGGACAAGCTCGGCGGGCTGGGAGATATCGCGATAGAGCGCGTCGACCTGCTGAACGTGTTCTGGGAGCCGGGTGTGCGCGACATTCAGGACAGCAGATATTTCTTCCACACGAGCCTTGAGGACAACGACGAGCTTGAAAGACAGTACCCGCAGCTTCAGGGGAGGCTGCGAGGGAACGCCTTCATGGCGACAAAGTTCGTGTACGACGACAGCGTGCCGACAGACGGGAAGAGCACGGTCATAGACGTCTACTACAAGAAATACTCCGGCGGGAAAAAGGTGCTGCACTACTGCAAATACGTAGGCGACACGCTGCTTTACTCGACGGAGAACACCGCGCAGAGCATGGCGGGCTCCGAGGAGATGGCGCGGGCGCTGCCGGGACTATACGAGCACGGGCTTTATCCCTTCGTGTTCGACAGCCTGTTCCCGGTGGAGGGCAGCCCCTGCGGCTACGGCTTCATCGACCTGTGCCAGAACAGCCAGACGCAGATAGACATGATGCAGACGGCGTTTGTTAAAAACACGATGCTGGGCGCGACGCCGCGATACTTCCAGAGAATGGACGGGGCGATAAACGAGGAGGAATTTTTAAACCTCGCAAACCCCGTGATACACGTGAGCGGGAACCTCGGCGAGGACAGCATAAGGACTGTGGACTACAGGCCGCTGAGCGGAAACTACCTCGAAATGCGAACGAGCATCATAAACGAGCTGCGAGAGACGAGCGGAAACACCGAGACCTCCGTCGGGCTTATCAACGCAGGGGTCACGGCGGCATCGGCCATCGCGGCGCTGCAGGAGGCCAGCGGCAAGGGAAGCCGCGACGCCACGCGCGCAAGCTATCGCGCCTACGGGCAGATAATATCGATGTGCATAGAGCTGATACGGCAGTTTTACGACCTGCCGAGACAGTTCAGGATAACGGGACAGCTCGGGATAGAGCAGTTCGTGTCCTACTCGAACTCCGGGATAAAGCCGCAGTACCAGGGGATGATCGGAGACACCGACCTTGGGATGCGTCTGCCGGTATTCGACATAAAGGTGATACCGCAGAAGAAAAACTCCTACACGAGACTGAGCCAGAACGAGCTGGCGCTGCAGTTTTATCAGCTGGGCTTCTTTGCCGAGGGGCAGGCGGATCAGGCGCTGGCATGCATGAGCATGATGGAGTTCGAGGGCAAGGATGAGCTGATGCAGAGGCTTGCATACAACGGGACGATGCAGAGGCAGCTTGCGATGTACCAGCAGTATGCGCTGGCGCTGACGCAGAAATACGAACCGGACAAGGCCGGGGCGCTGATGGAGAGCATCACGGGGCGCGCCGCCCCCGGCGGTAAGACCGCGAAGAAGGCCGCAAAGCTGAAGGGCAAGGAGAGCGGCAGAATGGAGCGGGCGCGCAGCAGCGCCTACAGCGCGGCGCTGCCCGGAGGCGGACGATGACAAAGGTATGCTATTACAGAAACGAATACCGGCTGCGCGCCGAGGGGCACGCGGGAGCCGGTGAAAAGGGGCGAGACCTTATATGCGCGGCGGAGAGCATACTGATGATGGCGCTGGAAAGGCACGTATCGCAGCGGCCGGAGATGAGGGCGGAGATCCTGAGAAGGCCGGGGGCGGAGGAGATACGCTGCCGACCGGATCGCGGCTGCGAGGGGGCGTGCAGGGAGAGCTTCGACACGGTATACGCGGGCTTTGCGCTGCTGGCGGGGGAGTACCCGGAGCACGTGAGCGCGCGGGAGATATGAGGCGGAGGACAGGAGGAAGATGATGGACAGAGAAGACACCATCGAAAAAGAGCAGGCCGGTGAGGAGCGAGCGAGGACGCAGGTGCTCCGCGCGCAGGAGACCGGCACGAACTATGAGAGCACGATGGAGACGCTGCGGCAGGCGGAGCAGGAGCTGCCGTCGTTCAGCGGCAGCTACGACGATGAGATAGGCAGGCTCTACGACAGGATAATCAACCGCGAGGGCTTCCGCTACGACATGAACAGCGATCCGCTGTACATGTCATACAGGGACAGGTATGCGCGCGAGGGCAGGCTTGCAATGAAGAACACGATGGGGCAGGCGGCGGCGCTCACGGGCGGCTACGGCTCAAGCTATTCGCAGGCGGTGGGTCAGGAGCAGTACGGGGCGTATCTGGAAAAGCTCGGGAACGTTATGCCGCAGCTCTATTCCGCGGCATACAGCCGCTATAAGAGCGAGGGCGACGCGCTGAGCGAGAAGTACGCGATGGCGGTAAAGCGCGGAGAGAGCGAATACAACAGGTACCGCGACAGGCTCAGCGACGCGAAGGCGCAGCAGGAGCTGGGCTACAAGCTCGAACAGCAGGACTACGAGCGGCAGCAGAAAGCGTTCCAGACGCTGATGAGCCTGATATCATCGACGGGCTATGAGGCAAACGAGGACGACCTGAAGCAGAGCGGTATGTCACAGGCGCAGGCCGACGCGATAAGAAATGAGTTCCTGAGAAAGAACGGGCTGCTCGACACCGGCGGTACGTCGTCGGGCGCATGGTACGGAGGCTATGCGAGCAAGGAGCAGACGAAGCTTGACGCAAACGAGAAAAAAAGCAGCAGCGGCAAGAACAGGAGAACATGACAAACAGCCCTTAACTATCCCCACCGCGGGGGGATCATATAAAGGAGAAGAACACAGGCGATGAAAGAAAACAGCATGAGCGAGGCAATGGATGAAAAGACCGGGGCGGCGGCTCCGGAAACGGGCGTAAAGGCTGCCGACGCCGGGCAGGAGAACATGCCGGGCACGGAGAAGCAGGAAAAGAGCAAGCCGGGCTGGGACGAGCTGATGGCAGACCCCGAGTACAAGAGCTGCTTTGACAGCAGAGTGCAGGAGATAGTCCGCAAGCGGCTGCGCGACAGGCACGGGAGCGAGGAGACGCTCGGCAGGCTCAGACCGGTGCTGGAGGCGCTGGGGGAGAAATACGGCCTTGAAAGCACTGCGCCGGAGGCTATCGACGCGCAGGCGCTCTCTGAGCTGATACGCACGCCGCCGGGATTCGGCAGCGGCGAGGAGATAAGGCGGCACCTTGAGGAGCTTGCATATCAGGAGGCGGCGCTGAAGGAGAGCTTCCCGGAGTTCAGCCTTGAGCGGGAGATGGAGGATCCGGAGTTCCTGCGGCTGACAGCGCCGCACACGGGGCTCACGCTTGCGGATGCGTACTACGCGCTGCACCGCGAGGAGATCGGCGCGATGGCGGCAAGGCGCAGCCTTGAGGCGCTCACGCGCGCGGTGAGCTATGGCGGCGCGCGGCCGAGGGAGATCGCCGGGAACATGGCGGCGAGCAGCATGACTGCCGACCCGAGGAGCATGTCCAGGGATGAGCGCGAGGCGCTCAAGAAGCGTATCTATGAAGCAAAGGCACAGGGAAGAAAGCTGCCGTATGGCGGATGAAAGAAGAAGGAGTAAATATGAGAAATTTTAAGTTTGATTTGCAGTTTTTTGCGGACGCGGGCACTGTCGTGAACGCGACAGGCGGCTACGTCAATTCCGGCACAGGCGAGGTGACGGGCTTCACCGACGGCAAGACCCTGAGCCCCGAGCTCAAGGCCTTTTACGACACGGAGCTGCTGGAGAACGCGCGCACGGAACTGTTCTACGCGCAGTTTGCAAAGCGCCAGCCGCTGCCGGCAAACCACCACGGCAGCGTCGAGTGGCGCAAGTGGAACACCTTTGACCGCGCGGCAAAGCTCAAGGAGGGCGTAATACCCACCGGGCAGAAGTTCGGCGTGACTACGGTGACGGGCGCGGTAGATCAGTACGGCACTTACACGTCGATCACCGACAAGCTGGAGCTGCGCGCTTATGACGACGTTATACTCGGCGCGACCGAGGAGATGGGCGCATCGGCTGCCGAGACCCAGGAGAAGCTCATCCGCGACGCGCTGCTCATGGGCACGAACGTGCTCTACTGCGACAATATCGACAAGGACACAGGCAAGGTGCTAAGCACCCCGGAGAGCTGTGCGCAGATGGGCGCGGGCGGCGTGACCAAGGGCACGTCCGGCGCGGCCGACACTCCGCACGGCTGGTCGCTGCTGACCCCGGCGATGATAAACAAGGCCGTGACCATCATGAAGAAGAACCGCGTACCGCGCATAAACGGCTATTACTACGCGGTGATACATCCGTCTGTCGCGCACGACCTGAGACAGGACGAGGGCTGGATCGAGGCGCACAAGTACGCCGCTCCCGACGCGCTCTTTAACGGAGAGATCGGCGAGCTGCACGGCGTGCGCTTCATCGAGAACGTGTTTGCACCCGTGCTCGGCGTCGCGGGCGCAAGCGCGGACGGCGACGACGAATACGTCAACAAGAGCCGCAGCCGCACCTACGCGACATATTTCTTCGGCAAGGACAGCTTCGGCATCATCGATCCCGAGGGCGGCGCGCTGGAGATGATAGTCCACGACAAGGGAGAGATCGGCGGCCCGCTGAACCAGTTCAGCACCATCGGCTACAAGTTCGAGACCAACGGCGCGACTATCCTTTACCCGGAGCGCCTGCTGCGCGTGATGAGCTGCTCCAGCTTCAGCGCAAGCGACGAGACCAATTAAGTTAAAGGCACTGTGTGGAAGCTTGCTTTCACACAGTGCGGATGAAAGACGATATTCATTATAAATAAGGAGAAAAGACATGAAGGACGAGAGAGTTGAAATATTCATCCCGAGAGCGTCGGACAGAGAGGATCCCAATCTTTTCGCGGCGGTGAACGGCGTGAACTACCTGCTGCCGCGCGGCAAGAAGTCACGCGTGCCTAAGGCCGTGGCAGACGAGATCGAGCGCAGCGGCCGCGCCGCCGACATTTTCTACGAGAATGTTGACGGGATGAAAAACACCGGAAACTGAGGCGCAGGCCATGAAAGCGATGGACATCATCGACCGGCTGGACGGGCTGGAGCCGAACCAGTACAGCCCAGAGCAGAAGCTGCGGTGGCTGTCGATACTGGACGGGAAAATATACGAGGAGGTACTGCGCCCGAGGGAGACGGAGCCCAAGGGCTTCACGGAGTACGTCAACGGCAATGAGGAGCTGCTGGTGCCGTTTCCCTACGGGGATGACGTGTACCTCAACTATCTCCAGGCAATGGTCGCGCTGGAGAACGCGGAGACGCAGCGATACAACAAGCGTTTGCAGTTTTTCAACAACGCCTACGCCGAGTACCAGAACTGGTACAACAGGAACCACAGCATGTCCGACGTGACGGACGGAGGAGTGCGCAGGCACTTTGTGTTTTAGGAGGGGATAGATATGCCGCTGCTGCCGACACTGGATTATGAATACACAGACAGAGAAGTGACGGACACCTTTGCGGGCTATAACCACAAGCTCAAGATCGGCGCGGGGGAGTTCTACGACACGGAGAACCTCACGAGCGCATACTACCCGCTGCTGGCCGAGAGAAAGAAGCGCGGCCTTGTAAAGCAGCTCACGGCGCCGGGCGGGCTCACGGCGGGGGAAAAGCAGCTGGTGAGCATGGGGGCATACATCTGCGTGTTCCCGGACAAGAAATACTATAACACCGCGGACGCGGGCGATCACGGGAGCATGGAGGCATACTACACCTCGACCGGCACGGTTAAGTACACGATGTGCCGGGCAGACGGCACGGAGTACGCGAAGCCGACAGTCTCGGCGGCGGCACCCGAGCAGCCGGAGAACGCGGCGCTGTGGATAGACACCTCGCAGGAGAAGCACGTGCTCAAGCAGTGGAGCAGCGCAACGCAGGAGTGGGTATCGGTGCCGACGGTGTACACAAGGATACAGTTCATATCCGGGGGCGAGCTGCCGGGACTCTTCAGCGTATACGACGGGGTGGAGATATCCGGGGCGGGAGTCGAGGACGTGAACGGGACGAAGGTCATTTACGCTCTCGGCGGAAGTGAGACGGTGCTGGACTACATAGTCGTGGTCGGTCTTCTCGAAGCGGCATATGAGCAGACGACGGGCACGGTCAGCATAAAGCGCACGGTGCCGCAGATGGACTATATCTGCGAGAGCCAGAACAGGCTATGGGGCTGCTATTACGGAAACGACGGGGAGCAGAGCCTCAACGAAATATACTGCTGCGCGCTCGGCGACTTCAAGAACTGGCGGCAGTACATGGGACTGAGCACGGACTCATGGACGGCCTCGGTCGGATCTGACGGGCCGTGGACAGGCGCGGTGAATTACCTTGGCTACCCCACCTTCTTCAAGGAGGACAGGATACACCGCGTGTCCATATCCGCATACGGGGCGCACCAGATAAATGAGACGGCATGCCGCGGCGTGCAGAAGGGCAGCGGGAAGAGCCTTGTGGTCGTAAACGAGACGCTGCTGTATAAATCACGGTCGGATATATGCGCGTACCAGGGAGGCTTTCCGAGCAGCATATCCGACGCGCTGGGCGAGGAACTGTACTCCGACGCCGCGGCCGGAGCGATACGCGACAGGTACTACATATCCATGAAGAACAGCGAGGGTGAATACCAGCTCTTCGTATACGACATGGGAAAACGCCTGTGGATGCGCGAGGACAGCTTCAAGGCGGACAGCTTCGCGCGAGTTGGCGATGAGCTGTACGCGATCTCCGGTAAGCTTCTCTACGCACTCCAGGGCACAGTGGGGGAACCGGAGCCGTTTGTCAGCTGGAGAGCGGAGACGGGGATACTGTACTACCAGTACCCGGACAAGAAATACATCTCGCGCTTCAACATACGCGCGCAGATGGAGGAGGGCGCGGAGATGGATGTATACATCCAGTATGACTCCTCGGGCGTATGGGAGCGCAAGGGCAGGATAAAGCTCAAAGGGACGAACACGGTGACAGTGCCCATAAGGCCGCGGCGCTGCGACCACATGAGGATCAGGCTCGAGGGCAAGGGCATGTTCCGGCTGTTCTCCGCGGCAAAGATAATATCTTTCGGGAGTGATATGTGATGGAAGTATTTGAATACCCCCCGATACTCACGGGGAGCGTTGAGGAGCAGCTGGCGCAGCTGCGGGATTACCTTGTGCGCCTGACGCAGAAGCTCAACGAGAGACAGGAGGGCGGCGCGGCATGATGGAGTTTTATGTGAGCGGCCAGAGCCTCAAGATGTTCACGCCGGTGACGGCGGCGGACAGCCTGAAGTACCTGACGGCGCAGTTCCATTTCACGGATAATGATTGGGACGGCTACACGCGCTGGGCGCACTTCCGCAGTGGAGAGACGGTATACGACATAGAGATTGACGGGGAGGACTGCATTACCGAGGAGGACGCACTGAACCTCACAACGGGTGAATGGGAGATATACCTGACGGGCACAAAAGACGCGGCGAGACTGACGACAGTCGTGGTCGTGCTGACGGTGAAGGAGAGCGGACTTGTGGACGCACCGCTGCACGTGCTGCCGCAGAGCGTGGCGGAGCAGATAGACGCGAAGGCCGCGCAGGCGCTTCTGACGGCGCAGGCGGTAAAGGCTGCGGCGGACGCCGGAAAGTTCAACGGCAAGGACGGAAAGAGCTTCGAGATAAAGGGCTACTACGCATCGACTGCTGCGCTGGAGGAGGGAGTACCGGCGCCGGCGCCGGGCGACGCCTACTGCGTGGGAAGTGCTGCGCCCTACGACGTGTACATCTACGACGGAGTAAGCGGCGAGTGGATCAACAACGGCACGATACAGGGCGCGAAAGGCGACACAGGTGCGGCCGGCACGACCTTTACCCCGCACGTTGACGGGAACGGGAACCTGAGCTGGACAAACGACGGCGGCCTGGATAATCCAGCGACACAGAACATACGAGGCGATACCGGCGCAAAAGGTGAGACCGGAGCCGCAGGCAAGAGCGCATACGCCGCGGCGGTCGAGGCCGGGTACACAGGGACGGAGGCGACGTTCTACGCGGCGCTGACGGCGATGCCCTACCACAACGCGCGGCACCTGCCTGACGGGGCAGACCCGATAACAGTAAAGGCGGGGAACATTGAAGCCTCGGCAGTTGAGACGGCGAAGATAAAGGATAAGGCCGTGACGATGGCGAAGCTTGCAGACCACGCGGTTTCCGTCGACTACACGGCGACGCTGAACACGACGTGGAGCGGGAGTGCCGCGCCTTACACCAAGGAGCAGACGATAAACGGCATACTCGCGACGGACAAGCCGCTGATAGACATCGTGCCGTCGGCGACCTTTGCGGACGCGGAGAAGCAGGCGGATGCATGGGCGCTCATTTACCGCGCGGTGACGGCGGCGAACAAGATAACGTTCTACGCCAAGGCAAAGCCGACAGTCTCGATACCCTTGCAGATACGCTGCATAAGAAAGTGAGGGGAAAGGAATGGGCGAAGCATTCATAACACGCCGGGGCGGGGGAACACCCTACGCGGTCATCGGAGTGACATACCCCTCGGGGAGCGTCTGCACCTGCACGAACGGCACACTGACGCTGACGGCGAAAGGCACGGGCGGCAAGGCGATATTCGTTATCCCCTCCGCCGGGACGTGGACGGTAAAGGCGGTCAAGGGCAGCGACAGCGCGAGCAAGGCCGTGAGCATCACAGCTGAGGGGCAGGCCGCGACGGTGACGCTGGTCTATTGGGACGGCACGATATACGACGCAGGCAACGAATACACCGCGCAGACAGGCGGCTGGACGTGCGTGACTACGTGCGGTGATGCCGCAGCCACAAAAACAAATAATCGGCTTACTGTATCTGTGAACCAGACAAGCAGTACGGCGTATGCCCGCACTGCAAACAAGATTTCCCTTACCGGCTTCACAAAGATCCAGGCCACCGTCTCCGCGCAGACTCACAGCAGTTCTTGGGGCGGCAACGAACGCTGCAAGCTGCTGGTATCGGCTAACGCTGACCTGAGTGACCCTGTGGCATCAGTGCAGCCGACAACAAATGACGCGCAGACTCTTTCACTGGATATAAATCTTACCGGCACATATTACGTCGGAATCAAGGCTGCCGCCGGTGCCGCAAGCAGCGTATCCATGACGGTAACGAAGATAAAACTGGCGTAGGAGGGCAGGACATGATCATTTATATTGACGGTGATTTTAAGTGCCACGTCTCGTCGGCTGAGGGGCGCAGGGAGATAGAGACAGGCTTCTTCAACGGCAAGTGCCCAGAGTGGATAGAGAGCTACCGCTTCGTCCCCGAGGGCGGGACATGGACGCGCGAGGACGGAGAAGAGTTCGCTGGCGCGGAGATGATAAGCCCGTGGAAAGACCTGGGCGAAGCATATGCGGCGCAGACGGTGTACCTGACAGGGAAGCTCGCGGCGGCAGAGGCGGACATCGCGGAGCTGGACATAGCGCTGCTCGACGCGGAATATGAAAACATAACGGGAGGAACGGACGATGAGTGATCTGATATACAGAGTGTGCAAAAGGACGATACGGCGCGGGGGATATCCTGCCGATATGCAGACAAGGCTCGATGTGTTCTACGCCGGGGGCAAGCTCAGCACCGCGGAATACGACGAGCTGTGCGGTATGCTTGAGGCTGAATGACGATGGACGTTATCGAAAGCGCCGCGGCATACGCGCAGAACATCGCGGCGGACGACAGCCACGGCTACGATCAGGCCGGCCGCTGGGGGCCTGACTACGATTGCAGCAGTCTGGTGATCTCCGCTTTCAGGAAAGCAGGGGTTCCGCTCAGCTGCACATATACGGGAAATATGCGCGGGGATATGCTGAGGTGCGGCTTCGAGGACGTGACGGGCAGCGTCGACCTTAACACCGGGGCGGGACTTGAGCGCGGGGATGTGCTCTTGAATCACGTCCACCACACCAGCCTATATATAGGCGGCGGACAGCTTGTACAGGCGAGCATCAACGAGCACGGTACTACGACCGGAGGGCAGACCGGCGACCAGACCGGGCGCGAGATATGCACGCGCGGGTACTATAACTATCCGTGGGACTGCGTATTGCGGTACACGGAGGAGGAACAGGAGACGGAGCGGGCGGCGGAGTATGCCGCCGTTGAGCTGCCGGTACTGCAGAGGGGAGACACCGGCGAGACGGTGAGGGCGATGCAGATACTGCTGCGCGGGCGCGGCTTCGGTGTTGGCTGGTACGGCGCGGACGGTGAGTTCGGCGCGGCGACGGAGGAAGGGCTGCGTGCTTTCCAGAGAGTAAAGACGGAAGAAACGGACGGAGTCTGCGGAGAGAGGACATGGAGCAGGCTTCTGAAAGGGTAGAGGAAAAATGTGGGAGACGATAGCGGGCGCGGTAGTGACGGGGCTGCTGACGCTGATGGGCGTGCTTATCAGCAACAGCCGCTCGCAGGCAGTGACGGAGACGAAGCTTGAGGAGCTGACGCGCGAGGTCAGGGAGCACAACAACTTCGCGCGGCGCGTGCCGGTGGTCGAGGAGCAGATACGCGTCATGGACAGGCGCATGACGGCGCTGGAAAAATATAAGGATTAGGGAGGAAAAACATGGAATTCATGGGAGTTGCGGGAGTTGCGGCGATAGGGGTCATCGCTTACCTCATAGGCGAGGCGGTAAAGATAAGCCCCGCGGACAACAAGTACATACCGGTGATATGCGGCACTGCCGGGGCGCTGCTCGGCGTCGCGGCGATGTACACCGTGCCGGAGTTCCCGGCAGGGGATATCATCAACGCGATAGCGGTCGGCATTGTTTCGGGGCTTTCGGCCACGGGAGCGGATCAGATCGCAAAGCAGATGAAAAAATAAAAATTTTTGCCCCGCCATATGGCGGGGCAAAATGCAAGTACAGTTTCGGCGGGGGAAAAAATTACAGCAGGCCGCCGATCTTGATGAACACGGGAGCGAAGACGACCGACACGACGGTCATGAGCTTGATGAGGATATTAATCGAGGGACCGGCGGTGTCCTTGAACGGGTCGCCGACGGTGTCGCCGACGACGGCGGCCTTATGCGCGTCAGAGCCTTTGCCGCCGTTCGAGCCGCTCTCGATGTACTTCTTGGCGTTATCCCACGCGCCGCCGGCGTTGGACATGTATATGGCGAGCAGGACGCCGGAGACGAGGGAGCCTGCGAGCAGACCGCCGAGCGCGGCAGGGCCGAGCAGGATGCCGACAAGCAGCGGGCAGACGACCGCGAGGAGGCCGGGAATGATCATCTCGCGCAGTGCGGCCTTGGTGGAGATGGCGACGCAGGTGCCGTAATCGGGTTTGCCGGTGCCGTCAAAGATGCCGGGAATCTCGCGGAACTGACGGCGGACCTCTTCGATCATCTTATAGGCAGCCTTGGAGACAGAGTCCATAGTGAGGGCGGAGAAGGTGAAGGGGAGCATGCCGCCGATGAGCAGACCAATGACAACATCGGGCTGGAGAAGATCGATAGCGGAGAGCTTGACTTCGGAGGCGTAGGAGACGAAGAGCGCGAGCGCAGTGAGCGCGGCGGAGCCGATGGCAAAGCCCTTGCCGATGGCGGCGGTGGTATTGCCGACCGCGTCGAGCTTATCGGTGATCTCACGGACGTGGGGGTCGAGGCCGCTCATCTGGGCGATGCCGCCGGAATTATCGGCGATGGGGCCGTAGGCGTCGACGGCGACGGTGATGCCGGTGGTGGAGAGCATGCCGACGGCGGCGAGGGCGATACCGTAGAGGTCGCCGGTGACGGAATAGGATATGTAAATGCCGACGCAGATGAGGACGATGGGCACCCATGTGCTCATCATGCCGACGGCGATGCCGCTGATGATGGTGGTGGCGGAGCCGGTCTCCGACTGGCTCGCGATGCGCTTGACGGATGTATAGTCCTCGGAGGTATAGACCTCGGTGACAAAGCCGATGACGAGGCCGACGATGAGCCCCGCGATGATCGCGGCGGCGCAGTAGAGGCTGCCGAAGAAGACATAGCTGAGGATAACGGCACCGACCGCGACGATGACGGCGGAGACGTAGGAGCCCATTTTCAGAGCCTTATGGGGGTTGGAGTCATCACTGCCGCGGACGAAGAAGGTGGCGATGATCGAAGCGAAGATGCCGACGGCCGCGACGGCGAGGGGGAAGATGACGCCGGCGCCGGTGAAGAGACCGACGGCGGAGACACCGAGAGTTATCGCGGAGACGATAGCGCCGACGTAGCTTTCAAAGAGGTCAGCGCCCATGCCGGCGACGTCGCCGACGTTATCGCCGACGTTATCGGCGATGACGGCGGGGGTGCGCGGGTCGTCCTCGGGGATGCCGGCCTCGACCTTGCCGACGAGGTCGGCACCGACGTCGGCTGCCTTGGTATAGATGCCGCCGCCGACGCGCGCGAAGAGCGCGATGGAGGATGCGCCGAGGGAGAAGCCGAAGAGAATGTCATAGCGGCCGGTGAGGATGTAGATAAGGCTGCATCCGAGAAGGCCGAGACCGACGACGCACATGCCCATGACAGAGCCGCCGGAGAAAGCGACGGAGAGGGCGCGGTTCATGCCGTGCTCAAGGGCGGCGTTCGCGGTGCGGACATTGGCCTTGGTGGCGACGCGCATGCCGAAGAAGCCAGCGAGGATAGAGCAGCCGGCGCCCGCAACAAAGCACAGCGCTGTGGCAAGATTAATGAAAACGGCGATCAGGACAAACAGGACAAGAATAAAAACAGCCAGAATCTTATATTCTGACTTCAAAAAAGCGCTTGCGCCCTCAGCAATCGCGCTCGATATTTCCTGCATACGGCTGCTGCCGGGTGCCATTTTTGAGACATAGTTCGCCTTATACGCCGCGAATGCGAGAGCCGCTATCGCGAGCAGAGGCACAAGGTAGATCAA
>OLSQ01000826.1_pt1 | contig 28512 bp, 45 predicted proteins | sample 1672561 | NCBI WGS metagenome assembly OLSQ01 (sample SAMEA3136699, study PRJEB25190) | human gut metagenome | biome: human gut; feature: human-associated habitat; material: faeces | place: Austria | collected 2013
TGTAATTCGTTAATTGATACCTATTCCAAACAGAGTGCAAAATTACAAAATAATTTGGTAATAACAAAATAATCCCTAAAAGAACGCTGTCTTTTAAGGATTATTAATATTTGATAGCCTTAAATTAGCAATTTAAGCCTCTTTTTTAAGTTCTTCAGCATGTTCTTTCAAGAATTCGAGCATGCCTTTAAGCGCTGTATTTGTGGCAATTGCAAGGTTGATGTCGCGTCCGAAATCTTCGGTGAGTTTTACCACACGAACATCGTTCTTATCGCCATAACCTACATAGATTGTGCCCACAGGAATGGCTGGAGTTCCACCCGTTGGACCAGCCACACCCGTTGCTGAAATGGCGAAGTCTACATTCAGGGTCTTGATTGTGCCGAGCACCATCTCCCTAGCCACTTCTTCGCAAACGGCAGTCTGCTCCTCCAGAACCTCATGGCTCACGCCCAAAAGATTCTCCTTTACCTCGTTGGTATAGCTTACTACACCGCCCTTAAAGTAATTGCTGGCACCTGGCACAGAAATCAGCGCCTCGGCGATACGGCCGCCTGTGCAGCTCTCTGCTGTGCCTACTGTTTTGTCACTGTTGTAGAGCATCTCCTGGATGCCCTTGCTCAATATCTTTGTTTCAAATTCCATATTTCTTACTTAAATGTTACTTTACTATAGGCTGGCAAGTCGATGGTTGCAAACTCGCCATCACGATACTTGAAGGTTCCCACGCAGCCTATCATCGCCGCATTATCGGTAGTATAGCTGAACTTAGGGATGTAGATAGTCCAGCCAAAGCGCTTGGCATGATCGCGGAAAGCGTTGCGCAAACCATTATTAGCGCTCACACCTCCAGCTACAGCCACATGCTTGATGCCGGTCTGCTTGACAGCCATGCGGAGTTTCTTCATCAGAATATCAACGATGGTAAACTCTATGCTGGCAGCCAGATCGTACTTGTTCTTCTCAACAAAGTCAGGATCAGCAGCCACCCATTTGCGCAAGCTGTAGAGGAAACTTGTCTTGAAGCCTGAGAAACTGTAGTTCAATCCCGGAATATGAGGCTCAGAGAAACTGAATGCCTTCGGATTGCCCTGGCGTGCATACTTATCTACGACAGGACCACCAGGATAGCCCCACTCCAGCACTTTGGCACACTTGTCAATAGCCTCGCCAGCCGCATCATCGATGGTCTGTCCCAGCACTTCCATATCGTTGTAGGCATTCACCTTTACAATCTGCGAATTTCCACCGCTCACGAGAAGACAGATGAACGGGAATGGAGGTGCGCTCTGGTCATCATCGCTCTCCTTGATGAAATGAGCCATCACATGACCCTGCAGATGGTTTACATCAATCATCGGAATATTGAGCGAACGGGCGAATCCCTTGGCAAAGCTTACACCCACGAGAAGCGAACCCATCAGACCCGGACCACGGGTGAAGGCTACGGCAGAAAGATCTTCCTTCTTGATGCCGGCACGCGCGATGGCCTGGTCAACGACAGGAACCACATTCTGCTGGTGGGCACGGGAAGCCAACTCCGGAACAACACCGCCGTAAGCTTTGTGAACCTCCTGAGAGGCGGTTACATTGCTCAGCAGCACACCATTCTTGAGCACTGCGGCAGAGGTATCATCGCAGCTGCTCTCTATACCTAATATATATATATCCTTCATTTCTTAACATTTAACGTTAATATGTCAAAATCTCCACACCTGTCTCTGTCATCACAAGCGTGTGCTCCCACTGCGCAGATGGCTTCTCATCACCGGTGATTACTTCCCATCCGTATGGATCGTCGGCATCGAGGAAAACCTGCCAGGTGCCCATGTTGATCATTGGCTCGATAGTGAATACCATGCCCGGAACGAGCAGCATGCCCGTGCCTCTATGACCATAGTGAAGAACCTCAGGCTCTTCATGGAACTGGCAACCTACGCCATGACCGCAAAGATCGCGAACCACACCATAACCATACTTCTTGCAATGCTTCTCGATAGCATGACCGATATCACCTACGAACGAGTATGGCTTGGCAACCTCCATACCGATTTCCAGGCATTCCTTGGCTACGCGAACCAGCTGCTCCTTTTCAGGAGTAGTCTTGCCGCCAACGATGAACATACGGCTGGCGTCAGCGTAATAGCCATCTACGATGGTTGTCATGTCCACATTGATGATATCGCCCTCTTCGAGCACATCCTCTTCCTTTGGAATACCATGGCAAACCACTTCGTTGATAGAGGTACAAACGCTCTTAGGATAGCCTTCGTAATTGAGACACGCAGGAATGGCATTATGATCCTTACAATACTGCATGCAGAGATCATCAATCTCCTGGGTGTTGATTCCCGGACGGATCATCTCGGCTACCGCATCAAGACAACCGGTGTTTACGACACCACTCTTGCGGATGCCTTCTATCTGTTCTGGAGTTTTAATCAAGTCACGGGTAGGAACAAGTTTACCCTTGTTTTCCCAAAACATTACCTGCTTGTCGAGCTCTGTAAGAGGCTGACCTGGCAAGCAATGCCATCTTTTCTTCTTAATCATTGTATTATGTATTTAATATTTGCGACTGCAAAAGTACATTTTTTATTGCAGAGCACAAAATAAAATGGCAATTATTTGCATTTTAGTGCAAATAATCACCACAAATAATTACTTCAAATGCTCGTAAATCTTATCGCACCAGTCTTCTCCATTCTGCGGACAATAAGTAAACAGTCCCAGTTCAGAGGCAGCACAGCAGTTACGGGGACCATCATCAATAAACAGACACTCCTCTGGCATGATCTGCTCCTGAGAAAGGACATAACGGAAGAAATTCTCATCCGGCTTCATATACTTTACCTCATAAGAACGGTACATCGCATCGAAATAATCGCCGATAGGATGACCGTCGGCAGAGAATGCCTCGCTGTCTACCCAGGCTGATACATAAGGGTTGGTATTGCTGAGCAAGATTACACGGTAGCCCTGCTTCTTAAGATTGCGGAGAGTAACCAGATTGCGTTCTGGAATTTCCTTCATGTAGCCCAGCCAGCAATGCTGCAGTTCCTCGAAGGTCACCTCGCGGCCAATCTTCTTGCACACTTCCCGACGGTATTCCTCCTCGGAAATCTTGCCCTCTTCCAGCTGACCGTTTAAGCCAACCTGTTTATAAGGGTCCATCTTCTCCGCAAACTCCTTCATACCCAACTCAATGAAACGTTTGCCTGCCTCATTCTCGTCGAGGGTGATGATGACACCACCCATATCAAAAATCACAGTTTTAATCATATTATCCTTTATTTACTAATACCCTATAATGTAGTGCGCAACTATCTTGCAACACGTTGCGATTTATTATTTACTAAATTATTTTTCTATTTTCCACACCAGCCACACAAGGTTTTGCCTTGATCAATGGCACTAGCCTCATCTGTAAAAGTTATCTTGCCTGTACTTCTCTTAAGAGCTGGGCAATTTCTGTCCTTGTGGTATCGCTTAGATCCAGGACTGTCTGATACATATACGTTGTCTCCTGCTGTTACCTCAGTTTGGAAGCCATCAGCCTCAGCATTACTAGAAGAGGAAGACAACCTGCCTATTGCAAAGCCAATCATCAAGAAACCTATACAGAAGGTCACTAGACCAAAGCAAAAGAACTTCTTTGATAGCCTCAGCTTTCTGTCTAAGTCCTTTTGTGAACCTTTGTCATTTGTGATACTTTCACCTATTGTATTATACACAGGACCATTATAGGCATGCTTTTCAAAATCCTCTTTTGTAAATCCCATAAAATCACATTTTAATCATTATTTATTCTACTTCGTCTTGCTTATAGGTAGTAATTGCAGCAATTCCACCAATAATCGAACTCACAAAATAACAAAAGTACAATATCATGTTAATAGTACTATTGCTAATTAAGATTTGAAAAAACAACAAAAGTCCTATAACTATCAACCAATCAATTGTTGCGAAAACAAGTCCTTTTTTGTAATCACATTTTGATATATATATGCCTAATGCTGTGCTCAAACCACAAGCGAAAAAATAAGAGGCACAAGAGATAAAGAATTGCCCTATATATCCATATTCCCGATAACTTATCCAAATGCTACCAGAACGCAGAACAACTAACAATATAATTATTGAAGCAATAATAGCAAAGAACCAACGTATAACCAACTTTCCCATATTACATTTGTATTATCCTACATGTGCCTGACTTCTTGCAGAAAGACCCTGGATTTCCCTCAGCAACTTATTCTCAGCTCTTAGAGCAATCAACTCTTCATACATAGCTTGATCACCCTTTGCTGCAGCCTCAGCCGTAACAGATGTACCATTTATCAATTCAGCAGGTTTGACTCCCAACACCTCTGCCATTTTCTCAACTAGTCTCAAAGAAAGATCACCTCCATCTATGATATTGCTGAGTTCATTTCGAGTAATACCTAGTTTTGCGGCAAAATCGTTATTCCCCCATCCTTTCTTATTTATTAAAGACTGCATTTTCTCAGCATTAAACAACGAAGTCGTTTTAGCTGTAACATTCACAAATAACTCGAAGAAGTTAAAGTCGAGGGCTTTACTAATTTCCACTAACTTAGCTGTATCTAGCGATTCCTTACTAAATACTACCTTATTCACGTTCTGCTGAGCAATCCCCAGTCTTCTGGCTAACTCAGACTTTGAAATGCCAAGCTCATTTACTCTTTGTTCAATTGCTAGGCCGATATTTACATTAAGTTCGCTCATAAATCCTATTTTATTTACATATTATATCAATAAACATAAAATAGTATTTAACTAACTTAATAATTAAATACAATTGTATGTAGTTACATTCTTTTTTATTACTTTTGCACCGTAAAGTTAGTAAATAAATAAATAAGTACCAAATAAATTTGAAGAAAAATGAAGAATGAAGATAAAAAAGTTCCAGATGCGCCTAAAAGGTTATGGGTTCGAACAAATTCTTTGATACACGACTCAGGCTTAATGTCCGTAGGAAATGTTTCATATGAAGAATATTGGATTGGACACAAAAATAAGGTTCCAAAAATTTGTACCCTTGGTGTATTGAAAATGAGGCGGAATACATCAGCCTCAGCCAATCATGGCATAAAGCAAAGGAAGTTCCGGAAAATTTGCACACCATTATCATTGGTGTTTCCAAAGACTTCACTCATCCGGTTCTTATAGACTTTGAAAAATGCATGTTGCATAAGATTGGTGATGCTTTCAACCTTAGCAATAAGATGAAATGGAACGTAATCATCCGCAAACAATTCCGCTTCGCTTACTGGGCTTACATCAAGGACTTAGTTCCTACCATAGAGGAAGGAGGCCAAAATGAAAAAGAATAAAGCTCTATTTCTCGATATTATGCTCAATAACAGATTTGTATGCACACTGAAATACATGTATTGTCCATTGTTCGTGATAAGATACGAGGAGTTACTAAGGTTTGTTCTCAATAAGAGACCATCTTTAAAAGGCAAACCATTCAGAATAATGTTTTGAAACAACAAACGAAACAAGGCGTATGAAAAAGATAATGTTCAATGACCGATATGGTCTCACCGAAGCAGTTCTAGATGGTCGCAAGACTCAGACAAGAAGAATCGCTTATAAAGAGCCTTTCAAGTATTACTGCAATTGCGGTTTCTATACGGAAGGAAAAGACAAAGGCAAACTCGCCATCAATGATGGAAATGAGATTGTAGCAAAGTCCACTTATAAAATAGGTGAAGTCGTAGCAGTCGCACAAAGATACAGCGATATTCCGTATATCAAAGAACTACACCCAAGGATAAATACTTCCGAAGGATGGGGAAACAAGATGTTTGTGAAGTCTGATTTGATGCCTCATCAAATTAAGATTACCAACATTTGGTGTGAAAGACTACAGTACATCAGCACCGATGACTGCATGAAGGAAGGAATCTTCTGTAGCCACATCGATGGTATTGACGATGCTTATTCATACGATGCCACAAATGATAGCTTTGCGAAGAAATGGTGGTACAGAACTCCTATCGAAGCATACAAGATGCTTAGCTGCAAGCTCCACCTCCACTGGGACAGCAATCCTCTCGTTTTCGTTTACGATTTCAAACTAGTAAAATAATAATTAAAATCAAGCAATATGTCAGAAGAAAAAGTACCACTCAGACCTCAGATCAGAGAACTGGAGCTGGGTAAATCAATCAGTTTTCCCATTCAGAGAATGAGGACGATCAAGACAACCTGCTCGGAATTAGGTGTAATTTACTGTCGTAAGTTCAGAACCAAAATCAACCGGGAGAAAGAGATCATCACAGTTACAAGAACCAAATAAAAACAATAGTCATGAACGAAGTAGTACAAATCCAGTTTGCAGATAAGATGCTATCCTTTGATACATTCCTGTCAGCCATACGTAACGTTGTGAAAGAAGAAGTCTGCAAGGCTGTGGGTAAACGTCCGTTCCTCACACAAGCCAAGGCATACGACATCTACGGAAGAAAAAACGTAGAGCGATGGAAACGTGAAGGAAAGGTGAAGGATTTCGCAAGAGGCAGTAATGGCAAGATTACTCGACACGAATACAAAGTATCAGAGCTGGAAGCCTGTGCCTGCCAAGTTCAAGACTATCTGTGTCCCAAATAAGATTTTACTTTTAGGATAGATATAAGGCTGATATTGATTAGTACAAATTATGCGAAACTATGGTAGGTAACAGTTGCTTTGCCCATTGGGGGCGATGTTCAAGTTATAACGTTTAAATTACTTAGTTCTGGGTGTTTATCAAAAAAGACTGCGAAGAAGGACTAAGCAGCCGGGCACGGGGTTCGAATCCCTTTACCTACCGCAAATATAAACAATATAAAAAGATAAAGTTATGAAAACAATTAAGATCTTCTTCTGCATTGCCATCTGGCTAGTCCTTGGATGGCTCTGCCTCAGTAAACTCTCTCAGGGCATTCATGATGAAAACCTAATTTCACAGATGCCTCAGAGCACCTATGATGAGATAGTAGATACTCTTACCACTCGTAATGGTTTCCAGCCTACCGAGCATCAGATAGTAACTTACTATTATGAGCGATTCCAGAAGTAAGAGCACCGCAGCTCGCAAGTGCCTCCTCTGCAAAGATGGACGTAACTGCATCAATGGCAAGTTTTGCCTTAAGCACAAAAGATACGTGGAGCATCAGGAGAAACTGCCGTGTGAATGAAAAATAGATAAACTAACCATCCTGCAAAGGATATAAATATAAGTAATATGAAAAAAAAATATTTTGGCAGCCTTAGTCGTTGCAAGTTTGTTCGCTTCTTGCTCTAGCGAGAAGACTTTTAAAAAGAAAGATGGCTCTACGATTACAGCAAAGCCTTATGGCTGGGCTAGTAAGGAAAACAAAGTAGAAGGTGTTAACTACGAGTTGAATGCTCCAGATGTTGTAGCATCTATCATCTTCGCCCCATCTGTTATTGCTCCAGTTTTGCTGACAGCTTACGATGTATGGGAGCCAGTATCATATACTGAGCCATCTAAGTAACTAACCACCCTCTCCTGTAAAATGGAGAGGGTAAAAAGAAGATAATATGGCAAAAATGAATGTAACAGAAAAGGACTTTGAAGCTTTCTTACAAGCTACAGAAACTCTTATGGCTATATCTGGTACTTTGGATGATGACTTCAACGAAGAGGCTTATGCTATAAACAGACAGTTCAAAAATTTCGAGCGAAGATACTTAAAGGCAAAGGAGAAAAAAAATGGCATTCACCGCTGACCCATTTTAGGTAAACAAGAATGTGGTTTTTATATAATTTCAATTATTATGGAATCAGAAAAAGCAAAGTCAGACCGCATAGCCAGGCAGCGAGAATACTATCTTAAGCATCGTGATAAAATGCTCGCCTATTCTCGCAAATACATTAAGGATCATCCCGAAAAGCAGAAGCTATATCGGGAAAATGCAGCCAAGAAACGAGCCAACGGCATTGGATATTATCAGAGATACTATCAGCGCAACAAAGAAAAATTGCTGGAAAAGTCTAAGAGTTGGAGACAGAATCACCCCGAAAAGGTGAAGGAGTACCAGCGAAGATACTATCAGAAGAAAAGAGCAGCAGCAAAGAAAGAAAAGAAGATTATGCTGAATCCAGATATAGATAAGGCAAAATCCCTCTTCCGTGATCCTTCTAAGACTGTTCACCTACAGTGGCTCCTGGAACACAGAAACGCATAATAAATAATAGATATGGAAAAGGAATTTTGGAAAAACATTCCACGTTACGCCAACCAATATCAGGCATCCACCTTCGGCAGAATCCGAAGGCATCCAAGGATGGTGGACAACAATGGTACACTATGTCTGAAAAAGGGTGCAATCGTTACCCAGAACATAAATGCTCGCGGTTTGTTCCGTGTTCGTCTTTTCTATGAGGGTAAGATGCACGAAGAATTGGTTCATAGGCTGGTGGCTGAGACCTTTATCCCCAACAAGGCGAATCAACCATTCGTTAGGCATAAGGATGGAAAGCTCACCAACAATCATTTCTCCAACCTCTCTTGGTGCTCCCGACTTAGTGTATATTCCGCCAGTCGCAAGAAGTCTAAGACACTAAATAGCAAGGCTATAGTTATGAATAATGGTACAACCACACGTTGCTATTTATCCATCAAAAATGCCGAAAGACGTACTGGTATATCGGCATCCAACATCTGCCAAGTGTTACGAGGCAAGCGTAAGACCGCAGGAGGTTACTCCTGGTCCTACAAACAATGAGTTACAATATAATAATGTAAATTCTATATTCCAAATAAAAGAAACAGCAAATGAAAACAGATGGCGTCATTCTTACTCCAGAGCTGCTGCAGTGGCGTTACTTTCATCGTCCGGTGGTGGTACAGGTGCTCATCTACGTGCTCCTGTCTGCCACCCACAATGAGGCATCCGCTGCTACGCTCTCCTTACGTCTGTTGGCTGATCGGCTCCATACCTCGGTCAAGTCTATCCGCTGTGCCATCGATGTTCTCATACAGGAGCGAATCATCACAAAATGCAGCTCCCCTAAAGCCTCAACAATAGTGTATGTTAACAGTTCTCATCCCCTCTCCCACTGCATACTACCCTATCAAAACCCACTAGGGGCACAGAATGGGGCACTCTTTAGGGCACAGATAGGGGCACAATCAGGGGCACAGATTTTAACTTCGCAAGTTACTGATACACAAGATTGTGCAGCGTATCTTCAAGATAACAAGGGCACAGATAGGGGCACGATTAAGGGCAAAGATGGGGCACGCTCTAGGGCACACCCTAAACAAGGGGCACACCAAAAGGCACAGTCTAGGGCACAGATTAACAATCCCGAAACCCCTTTAAATAAAGGTTATTCCGAAGATTCTGCCGAAGTTGAGGGCACAGGCAAGGGCAAGGGTAAGGGCACAGAAGTAAGAGGAAAGAAACAAATAAAAGAAAACATTTCCCCCGAACCCCCTATAAAAGAAAACAAACAAAGAAAGGAGAAAGCCCACACCCACACACAAAAAAAAGAAAAAGAAAAAAAGTCGTTGGATCCGGAAGTTCAGTTCTCGGAAGTGCTAAGACTCTTCAATCGCCTCTTTCTGGGCACGCAGGTCAAGCCAATCTCAAAGATGACTCCCGACCGCAAGAAGATGGTAGCCAAGTTTATCTCAGACTATTCCTTCGAGGATATAGAACCGATGCTTCGCAAGGCTCTCAACTCTGATCTTCTCTCAGGGCGCAAGGATGGTGGATGCTATATCTCCTTCAACTGGATCTTCAATCCAAAGAATTACGAGCCTCTGATGGAAGGAACCTTCGACAATCCTACAGTTGTAGCCTCAGCCGGGAAGAAGCCTCAGCATTCAAGTTCTCCACCACCTTCTCCTCCACAGCCTCAACGCGAGGAGACAAACGAGGAAATAGAAGCTCGCCTGAGAATGAAAGAAGAGCGCAAGAAGGAATTGGAGAAAGAACAGACCGAAGCCCTACGGCAGAAGTATCTAGGCTGGATAGAAGCCGCCAAGAAGAACCCGAATGGTTCCATGGCAAAGATGGTGAAAGATGCCTACAAGAATGGCACTCTAGCCAAACTGGGCATCGTCTGGAATCCATCGGTGGCAGAAGAAGAACAGTCACTGGCCGACTTGGATGATAAGACACAGAGTTATGTCCAGTCGATCCTCAGGGACTAAGATACAAGTAACAAACAATTTAATTCATACGATTATGGACAGACAAGAATTAATCGACCGCCTCAACGGCAATTATCCTGAATACACCAAGAAATCTGCTACCAAACAGAAGAAGGTGCAACATGAAGGGCAGCTACAGATAGCTTGTGTACGCTGGTTCCGTCTCCAGTACCCGGCTTATGCCTCTCTCCTCTTCCATCCCAAGAATGAGGCTGATGGTGCTACCAGTGGCAAGAAGATAGCCATCAACGCTGCAGCAGGAGTTGTGCCGGGCGTTCCAGATCTCATCCTGGCTCTCCCTTCATACAAGAATGGCAAAAACGGAGCCCTCAACAGGGGTACAGAAGTATTCTACGGCTTGGGCATTGAACTAAAGTATGGTAAGACAAACAATCAGACAGCTCATCAGAAACGTTTCCAGGGCTACTGGCAGTGTGCTGGCTATAAATACGCTCTCTGTCGCTCTCTGGAAGACTTCATTAAAGTTGTCAACGATTACATGCTTTCAGTTGATTTAGGCATCCTTAAGAATATAACATCTTATCATCTGAGTGACGATGATACTGAGCACAACAAGCAAGTATTAAACAAAATCATTAAAAACAAAAAGTAATATGGAAATCGGATTCATCATCATCATGCTGTGCCTTGTAATGATGGCCAGCACATTCATCTATCTAGTTTACACTCACCGCAATCGCTCTTGCAAGAGCTGCAAGTTTTTCCGGCCTACTAGTAAGTACAGCGGAACATGCAACGGCTTCGGCCATCATCGCTTCCACTGGGAATGCTGTGGGGAATGGAAACGTAAAACTACCAAACAGGATGAACTTTAAAATCATACATCTATGGGCAATTACATCAAACAAAACCTGATGCAGCCAACACCATCGGTTGCTGATCAGGAGGAAATGAGGATGTGCAAGTTCTGTGTACATAGCCACATCAGCGACCTCGGCTACAACCATTGCTGGAAGTCTGATAGTGCTAATTATAACGTAGATTCCCCTACAGGCGTCTGCTGGGCTTTCCGGGACAATCGAATATGGAAACCCTATTATTTCTCTAGACTCATGTCTAGCTACAGGGGAAATATCTGCTGGGTAAAACCGATTTACAGCTCTTCTAAAAAGAGAAAGAACCGTATTATTCAATACGAAATCATCGACCCAGTAGCCTCAACAATAGATAAAGTTTCCCCCAAGGAGTTCGCTAGGGATTACATTCCAGCCACTCCTGGCTCCAAGCCTCCACATACTATGAAGGAGTATGAGAAATGGGACACCTATTGTTTCGGTGGCTTCGATCCACAGCTCTCTGAAAAACAGGAGGCAAGAAATTATCATGAAGCCAACTGGCAGCAAATCCTTGCCCAGGAAGCAATAGAAGAACAATTAAGGGAATAAAAGCCCACCGTTCCCAGCGATTCTATCGCTGGTCCCTCAAAAAGAATATAAACAAGGAAAAATAATTATTATGCAAACAGATTTTAAAGTATGACAAAGGAAGAATATGAAGAAATGCGTAACACCATCGACTCCGTAGGCCAATACTTCAACTCCATCGAAGAGCTAACCAAGGTCAGAGATCTTGTAGCAGAAGTAGATGCATCAAACGAAATGGCTATACTAGTAAGCCCTGTAAAGCTGGATATATCCCTCCAGGGAATAAGCAGTGATGGAAACGAAGACATCACCAAGTATCTCAATGCAGAAACAATCCTCTACATCAGAAATGCTATCCTCCGAAGATTAAATGGCCGTATCGCATCCTTCGAAAATCAGATAGAAAACATTAATTACACCAAACGTAAAACAAAGAAAAAGTAATGAAGATAAAAATAATCAAACCAACAAAGTGCGCTCAGGATGTTCACGAAACGACAAAATATCCACGCCCATGGTTTAAACCGAAGCCAGAGCTTCCAGCAGGTACGATTTTGGAAGTGGATGAAGTCTGGCAAAATTTCTTTGGCAGCCATTATCGCTGTCAATTGCCAGAAGAAATGAAAGATAAAGGCTATTCCCTTCCGTGGTACGACATCCCAATAGAGAATGCTGAAATATATAAAAGTTAAATTTAAATCATAACAATTATGGCTGTAGTAAATGTAGATTATTCAGAGTTCGAAACCTTGAAGAATCGAGTAAAGGAATTAGAAGAGACCGTAAAAGAGAAGGATAAGACCATCGCTTCCCTCAAAGACGGTTCCAGAGTTATCATCCGCAAGGAAGTGCAAATAGAGTACGAGAGATACCGTGACCCATTCTACGAAATGGGTGGCATTGACAAAGACCCTTTGTATTCACAAGATGATAAGCCAAGACGCACAGTTGAGACCTCTGAGTCTTACCTTGGCTTTGAAGATGTGCGCTTGAAGGTTGAAGACAAAATGAAGGACGAGATAAACCGTAGCATCAAGCAACGAGACGATTCACGCGAAAGTTACGAATCCTCTGTTCAGAAATATAAAGAAAAAGAGAAAAAGTTGGATGACAAGGAAAAGGCTCTCAATGATAAGTATGCCAAAAAAGAAGCAGCTCTCATTTCTGAATATAAGGAGAAGGAAGAAGCACTTGAAGCAGCCTATCTAGACAAAGGCAAGGCGTATAAGCGACAATTAGAAGCGGATTATAAAAGTTACAAAAATAGAGCTGGCTACTTGTCATCCATCTACGATAATGCAAAAGAAGCCCTGTCTCTCCTCAATGCCAATCGCTTCTTCAAGCCAAAGGGCGTTGAAAGTATTCTAGCACAGATAATTCAAAAGTGTGAACAATAAAAAATACAATTATGGAAACAACAAAATTGAAAAAGTACATCGGTACAAAAGAGGTTATGGCTGCACCTATGGATGAAGCAACCGCAGTGACTAAAGGTTTTGCTCGTAAAAACGAGGATAATCATGAGTGGAGATCTGGCTATCACGTCCAGTACACTAACCCAGATGGCAGTAACTACGATTCATGGTCCCCTAAGGATGTGTTCGAAAAGTCATACCAGGTAGCAGAAGACTTTAAGGACCGTCTCATTATTGAGCTCAAGGAGTTGAAAGAACGTTTTAATAAACTCGAGGCTTTCATGAATAAGAATGATTACGACAAGGTCGTTGAAAAATGCGGAACTGTTCAGACAGCATTCATTATTTCTCAATATCATGCAATGAGACATTACTACGATATTTTAAGAACTCGTATTGAATTGTTGGAGGATTTTCCAGACAAGAAATAAGTGTGAACAATAAAAAATACAATTATGGAAGTAACAATAACATTAATTATCTGCCTCAGCGTGGTCTTCATTATCACGCTAGGCATCATTTCTTGCACGTTAAGAGACAAGAACTTCAAAGTTCGCTTTGATGACAGGAACAAGCGTTTAAGTCGAATTATTCAAGAGCAGCGTGATGAACTTATCAAATACAGAGAGGCTATCAAGAAAAATGATGCCAATCTAGAAAGATCTCTAGAGGTGTTAGCTTCTGCTTCCGATACTGTCAACAAAAAAACATCTCGGTTGAAAGATACGGAAGAACTTTTAGCAATGGTCAAGGTCGAACTTGGAGATTTGAATTTGGGAACAGATAAGATTTCTAAGAAAATGGATGAAGCTATTCGGTCATTCTCTTCATGCGTAAAGAAAATTGAGAATAATAATGAGGTATCATTCAAACACTTTGAACAATATCTTGTCAGTCGTCCTTCCTACCTCTCCCCAGAAGAGAAGAAGCATTTTAAGGAATACATGCAATCATGTGCTAGAGGCTATACATTTATTAGCAATATGCCAAACAAAATGGACTTAGATTTTGTTTGTGTTGAAGATGTAGATAAAGCACTTGAATTTGTAGGTAGAGACCAATGGGATTCATTATACATTAAATGCCCATCAGAAGAAGAATATGCCAATGGACAGAATACAGAACGAAATCAGTAAACTTCGTCATGAGCAGCATTTGCACGAAAGACTGCAAGAAGCCCAACTTCGGCAGATAAAGCGTGAGCACGATGGTCTTCACAAGTGGATTACCATTAAGCCAAATCTCAGGCTCCTCTGCCGGATAGACGAACATGGCAAACTCCTCCCTATAGAACAGGAGCGCATCAATAAGATAAAGAAAACATTAGGCATCAAGTAATATGAGTGAACAGGCAGCCCTCGCATTTCGTAAGCTAGTAGCTTCCATGCGAACTTTAGAAAAGCAGTATTGGGCACGCAGAGATAAAGGCGTACTACGCCAATCCATTGAACTGGAAAAGCGAGTTGATGAAACCATCATGAAGGTTGAACCAAAAAACGTACCGCAAACCGACAATGGTAACTTCTTTATCTTAGTGGCTGAACTTCGTGTGGCAACTAAGCAGTATTTCTCTGAGAAGAAGAATCCTGATCCTGACAAAGAACTGGTGAAGACTCTCTTTAACACTATCAAGGAGAAAGAAGCAAAGATTGATAAGCAACTCATCCATTTTCAGGAAGAAGACTTTCGCAAACAAGGCTACACCATTCAGTACCACGTCATGGAACGTCCATACAAATGCCCTCCTCATAGCCTCTTCCAGTCCACTGATGAAGAACTGGCGAATGTGATGTTTAATGATTACTTACGACATCCCTCACCCGGTACAATGATCTTTAAAATGAAAAAGTATATCGGCAAGGATGGAAAACCTCTCTCAGACGAAGAAATCAATAAAATATTGTATAACAAATAAAAAACAAAGAATTATGAAAAAATCAGAAAAGAAAGAAGAGTCTGCACAAAATGTTGCAGTCAAAGGAAACAATTATGAAAAAATCATCGGCACAGGTAATTTTCAATCTCTCCGCTCTCGCTCCTCAACCTGGTTTGAGTGCAAAGTAAGATACGAAAAAACACGTGAAGATGGCTCCGAAAAAATGACAACGGAACATTACACTGTAGATGCGCTCTCTTTCACCGAAGCAGAAGCAAAAATCATTGAAGAAATGGCAGTCTACGTCTCTGGTGAACTGAGGGTAGATAACATCAACAGAGCTGCCTATGGAGAAATCTTCTTCTCCGACATCTGCGATGATGATCTCTGGTTCAAGGCTCGTCTTGCCTTCATTACCATTGATGAGAAGAGTGAAAAGGAGAAACGTTCCTACGTTACCTATCTCGTACAGGCAAAGAGTCTAGAACGTGCTCGCCGCTATATTGACGAGGTGATGGGTAAAACCATGATAGATTACGAGGTCAAAGGCCTCAACGAGACTAATATTATGGATGTTTTCGAACATAAATCATCTTCTGACGAGAAAAAGGATGAGAAGTCCGAAAAATAAGTAGTAATCTTGCGCATTTCGGTCTACTATGGCCGAAGTTGCGCAAGTTATCACTTTTTATCCTCATTTTTCTCGTACCTTTACCCACATTATTAATATATAACATCAATCATATATGAAAAAGTTGAAACGTTTAATCATTTACCTACGCCTCTGGTTTATCCGCCAGATGGGGTACAATCTCCCATCCCTCCGTGAGGCTACTTGTATTGTTCCCGGTCAACTCTATGACCATTTCGGTCGTGTTGTCAGGGCTGTACCCAGTAAGCCAATAGATAATGAAGTTGGTAGCAAAGAACAGAAAGATGTTCCTGATCATTGTCTTCAGTGCGATCTGTACAACAAGCATATTCCTTGCTCCTTCAATCATCGCATGGCCAACGGCAACGACATCTGCGAAAAGCACCATTTCGAAATCATCTGCCTCAACTCTGGCAACATTTAAAGACTACTCATTATGGAAAAGCAAAAAACAAGATACAGACTCGATAAGAAAACCGGTCATCTTCTTGAAGTCCCTACTAAGAAGCAGGTTCGTGAAAACGTCAAGAAGATTCGTGAGGGAAAAGATCAGTTACCTCAATCTCCAGTCACGATACTTGAAACTCAGGCAGAGAAAAACTTCAAAAAGGTTCAGAAGGTCATCGACCGCATGCACGCCAAGGCAAAACTGCCTGATTTCCTCTCCATGGCTCGACATAAGTTCCTCTCCACCGTCTGTGTCATCAATAAGCCGGGCAAACAGCGTAGCCTACTTCCTGATAAGAAAGGCCGCTTCGTCATGCTCTGCCATGGCAAGATGGCTAAAGTTTTCACGGCTGATGTTTGCCTTCTCGTTAAGATTCAGAAGTCCATCATCAAGAAACATGAAATGGCACCAGGTGGAGAAGTAACCACAGAGCATTGGCAGGATGGTAGCTGGAGCATTGTACCTTGCCGGGCAGACAAGAGTAATTACACCACCATCCAGGAGGTCCGTCTTCGTCCATGGTTCTTTCTCCACCGCTACTGGTATGAGATTTCCTTCGATGGCAGAGTAGAGCCAGCTATGATGCTGAACGATTACGGCCTCAACCCTACTCTTAGCAAGAAGCATTTCTATGTTACAAGAGAGTACGTCAAAGTACGAAACCAGGATGCCGAAAACGATTATTTCCGTTTCTGGCTCCACAAACCTACAGATCATGAAGCAAACAAATGATGTCATTATTCTCAATCGTCCTCGCGTTCAGAAGCGAGGACTTGCCCTTAATCTGAATGGGCGTATCACTCTAAGGTCTAGTCCTTGCAAACTGCTGGATCTCCATCCGGGTGATAAGATTTGTTTCTGCTTCCATACGCCAAGTAAGCAGATGTATGTCATTAAGACTACACCGGATATAGAAGCTAAAGAAGTAGCATGCATCAAACTGTCTGGCCGTAAGGGGCAGCTCCATGCCAGTAATGTTTCTACCGTCAGTTTCTTGCTCAGCTATATACCGAATATCCCGACTGGTACTAAGCAGATAGAACTGGTTACGGCAAATGAAACTATAAATCTCGATGTAGATGGCGTCAGTTGTCCAGCTTTGGCTATCGTCAACAGGGCCGACAGCGAGCATTGCCGATAGTAAAATATTAAACATTAAGAAATATGCAACAATCAATTAGATACAAAGGCCTCAGCCTCACTCCTGATGAAATGGCAGTAGAAAACGGTGCGTTATCCCTCTGCGGCAATCTAGAGTTGCACGATGGCGCATTGCGCCCTTCTATTGTCACAGGAACACCCCTCTCTCAGCCACTCACCATTAATGGTGTAGTGGCTAAGATTCTTTATGTACACGAAACTGGCAATTACCGCCATCTCATAGCCATAGCCTCATCAGCCATCTACTGGTTTCTTCAGGATGGATCTCTTGGCTCAACCACCCCTATCAAGTCCTTCGACTACGAAGCATCGGTTCTTTCCGTAAATTCCATAGGCAATACGCTTATCATTGTAGCTACAGATGGGATTCACTATGCTTTATGGGTGGATGATGGCTATAAAAATCTGCCACAAAAGCCTCCATTCGTAGAAATCACCTTTTCTATTTCCGATGATTATCCGGAGAATTACATAAATGGAGGTGTGGACGCTGAGGGAAGTATAAATGGTTTTCGTAAAGCTATCCAGCAAACAACCTACTCATGTAATGACGTTTTCAACACCGTAAAATTAACGCAAGAAGATTATGACACAAAAGAAAATGAATGTCTTAATATTAAAGAAAATAAGCAATCTGATATTACACAGAGCATCTATGCACTTGTCAATCGAACGAACAATCTGATTGCTCGTAAAGGTCGTTTTTATGCTAATTTCTTTGTTAGATATTGCTATAGAATGTTTGATGGTTCCATGATTATGCACTCATCGCCTGTATTCATCCCTGTACAAGTTCCAGATAGTTACATTGTACTTTTACCAAATGCCTTGTTTTTACAAGATGGAGTCATCAAACTGAGTGATAATTTAACACTTGTACGTGAGGATGGAAAGAACAATCCATCAAATGTAAATATTTCCAAAGTTACATTCGTTTACTATCCCCGAAATGTAGATTTGAGATACGCCATACTGGACGCAAAACGTAATGAACTTGAAGAATGGAAAGATGTCATCAAATCGGTGGATGTATTTATTACTCCTCCAATTTCCAACGTTGATACATCTGAAAAAATTTCAAGCATCAGATCTAAACGAAGAAATTATAGACTTGGGAAAGGATTATTCTATTTTGGTAACGATAATAATTCACAAATATCCACAGGTTTTAGTGTGTATTTCCCTTCACTTAGTCAAGATGCCTATCGTAACAAATTAAAGAATACATCTACCTTCTACAAGGTCTGCTCGCTGAAAATTTCAGATTTAACAAATTATACAACGAAGAAATTACCTGTAGACAAGAATGCAGTCTATCAGGTATCATTACAGGAACAGATGAAGGATGACTACAAAACTCATAACTCGCTCTTCGCACAAGGTGGCTATGTCTATAACCACCGTCTCAATCTGTACGGCATGAAAGAGAAACTGTTTCAAGGATTCAGCGGCTATGTTATGTTACCAGGTCTTTACATTCTTAAATACGATGATAGTACGGATAACCAGAAATATAGGTACAAAATCCAGAAAATCGTAGTTAGCCTCAACACCACTTCCGGAACGAAATATGTTGAAAGTAGCGACAAATTCTTCTCTCGTCAGGATATTGATGTCTTCATGATCAGTAACCTTGTCAAGTTCTACCCGGATTCCCGAGCTGATAAAATGGCTATCTTCTGTAAGGATTCTTCTGATAATGATGTCATCTTCGTCTTCCCTCTGGAACAATGTGCAGAACTGAATGGAGCCATGCACATGGGTGATTTCACCGACAATTTCGAGCAATATAAGGTAGAGTCGTTTGATTATACAGTTGATGATGTCGTGGAACTATCCAATAAGATCTACACCTCAGAGTCTGATAATGCCTTCTATTTCCCTCTGAATGGCATCAATACCGTAGGTATCGGAACCATACAGGGAATAGCCTCTACCACGCGTGCGCTCTCTCAGGGTCAGTTTGGTCAGTACCCATTAATGGCATTCTCTACCGATGGTATCTGGGCGATGGAAGTCTCTTCCAAAGGCACTTATAGCAGCATCCACCCAATTAGTCGTGAGGTTTGTAGCAATCCGAAGTCTATCACACAGCTAGATCAGTCCGTGCTTTTCGCCACAAACCGCTCAATCAGTCGCATAGCAGAGTCACAGGTGGTTTCCATGTCCGATGTCTTAGATGGTCCCGGCTTCAACATTTCCGGCACTCTAGGAAAATTCCTTAACTTCTTCAATGATACTGAGGAGGATAGTGATACCGTCAAGTCTACCAAGGCTCAGATGCGTCAACTCATAGATTTCACCTCTTCGCCAATAGAGTTCTTCCAGCGTTGTCAGGTCATCTACGACTACAAAAACTCTCGCATCTTCTGCCTGGATGTTACACAGACGAGTAAGACCTCTACGGCTGATACGGTGGCACTCTGCTATTCTATCAAGGATAATGCCTGGAGCACTTTCCTTATACAGAACGTGCTCACGGCAATCAATTCCTACCCACACCCCTACATACAATATAGGGATGGCAGCGTGATGGTGCTTGATAAGGGTTACGATTACGAAGATACAACAGAGTATCATGGTATCATAGTTACTCGTACCTTGAAGTTCGATGAAGATAACGTACCTGATTCCATTACAGGCTATATCCATTCCCTCACGTCTGGCAGCATACCAATCATGTGGTTATATGGTAGCAATGATAATCAGAATTGGCATTACATCGGTCGCTTGGGCGGCATGAAGTCCAGCTACATGGCTACTCACAGCTATCGTTTCTTCCGCATCGCCCTATACCTGAAGATGAAATCCATGAATCAATACTTTGCTACGCGCCTCGAAATCATCAGGCGTTTCAGCAAGTTCTAAAAAGAAAAGCCCCGTTCCATGGCTTTCTAAGCCATGTCAAAAAAACAAGAGCCTTCGCAAATCAGGAGTAATCCAGAAGCGAAGGCTCTTTCCATAAACACACCTAAAACGAAAGAAGAAAAAAAAGTTCTAGCAGTAAAGCCACCGTTCCAGGCGATTCTATCGCCTGTCCCCAATAGCTTCTTACGTAAAGCTCGGCCGTCTCAAAGTATAGTTATCCCGGCTTAACAGGTTGCTCTTAATATTATTGAAGTCTGCTGTAGCACTATTCCCATACTGTCCAGCCTTGTCTGCATACTGATCCTGCAAAAATTGGCTCATCGTATAGTCAACCATATACCGGTGCATATTGCTCTTAAGCGCATCCGTCACAGCCACATTCCAGTTCGGAATCTCCAGTTTCAGGGTAACAGTCTCATAGATACTTTCCTCCCGATCATTACCAGCCTTATTCACGGTAGTAGTCACTTCCTCATCTTCCTGTCCGATGATGCTTGTGGTCACTACCTCCGTCCAAGTTCCGTTCTTGTTATCGGTGTACACATACTTCTTCGTACCCTTAACAAGTCGCTCAAGATTGTTGTTATCCTCCACACGTCCGGTAGTCAGATAACGCTGAGCTGCAACCTTGATATTGCCGATGGCTTCTGTTACTGCGCGATTAATAATGCTGCGAGTCTCTTTACTGTCAGGGCTTTCAATAGTGGCTCTGATGTCCTTCTGGGCATCATCCACCAGTCCCTGGCTCAACACATAGCATCGAGTCAATATGTCATTGCATAGCTGCTCCATGCTAAAGTTCAAAGTAATTAGTTTACTATCCATATTTCGAAATATTTTGATGATTAATAAATCTACCTCAGTTCATAAGGCGGCCTGCCTCCGCTCCAGTCTACATGATCCTGATGAAAATGTTGCGAAACGAAGTCCTGATTGCGCTCAGACCCTTTCGGCCCACTCTGGTCATCCTTATCTACTTCGTCCACATTTCGAGCTTCAGCATCCAGTTCATTCTGGCTTTTAGCCTCAGCATCTATACTGCGACTTTGAACAGCAAGTTCGCCATTCTCTTTTTCATCAGTATCTACAGACCGCCCGGCAGTTGCCTGCGCATTCTCCTGCTTACCTATTTCATCCCCACTTCTTGCCGAAGCCATAGGAGAAGAACCAGCCTTCTCGTCACCGTCTACTGCTCTGGCTGATGTATCACTGGCCGAAGAACCTTCTTTCGTTGTATCATCGGCTTTTCTTTCAGCCTCAGCAAAGTTAAAGTCTTTCTTTAACAAAATCTCCTTAATGGCATCAAGGTCACTCGCTCCCATACTGGCATAATCCGTATGAGCCATATCCGGAAAGTCGCTCAGCCATCCGGCAAGGATAGCATGAACCAGATAGTTCTGTATTTGGTTCGTCAGAACCCCACTTAGTCTAGGTGGCCAAGAAACCAAAGTCTTGATGGTGATTGAGAAATCATCAGCCAATGCCTGTAGGTCAAACTGCTGTGTGGTCGAAGAAGAGAATCTTGCCAAGAAGTTTTCCAAGTCGGTTATCGCCTCCCGATAGTATATATCCAGTTTCGCTTCCTCGCCATCACTCGCCCAGACGGTCTGAAAGTCCACCTCCGGGTTATGCTGCGCAATCGTGGCAGATAGTCCCTCTACCACGCCCATCACGCTCTTTTTCACTATTTTTATAGTTATCGTTTTCATAAGCCTTATTTCTTTCTATGCCACAACCAAATCAGCAAACCAATCACTGCAACTACCAGGGTCCAGATGATCTTGGCTGTATACTTCCCCAGGGTAATATACCTCTGTTCTGCCTTGCTCAGTTCTCTACTCAATACATGGATAGAGTCCTGCTTTAACCGAATCAGACTGTCCTTTTGCACGATCAAGAGTTGATATTTATCCACCTTCTTACTCATAGTAGAGATAGAATCCTGTAGCTTCGTCACCTCTTTAGTTTCTCTATTGGTCACAACAGAGTGCCAACTTTCTGTTTTGATAGGCTTTCCGTTCTGGTCTACAGTGGTCGAAGTACTATCCTTTGTATGAGTTGTCTCCTTGGTCGAAGTCTCATGCTCCCGGTTACGGTATGTAGCCATCTGCTCGAAGGCTGATATAAACCGCTCCTGCCAACTGGCATCCAAACCCTTGCTCACAGTGTTGTCTGTGATATAATGCTCCTGCATCACGGTTTTCGTCTTGCAGCTCGTAAGGAAGAGTACAGAGAAATATGCTATCCATACAAACAGGTAGATAATTAAATGTTTCGATTTCATAAGCTATCCTGTTTATAAGGCAACCATAGCCCTGGCAAGATACTTCTTTCTACTCGCCAGTCCATTTGTGCCTCCATTTATCTTTTTCGTAATTCTCAACACATTATCCGCATCAGCCAGTTCGTTCAACCCATGCGCCTCCCAGAACCACATCGATACGTCAACGCAAAGTTCCGGCTGTTCCAGTAACCCCGGATGCTCCAACACAGGCTGCATACTGTAGACCTGGTATATTGAGTAGTTACTTCTGCCGGTCAACTGGATGAAGCCTCTGCCCTTATACTTGGCACCATCGCCCTCATGCGTGTTGCCAAGCATCTTTCCAAGTGATCCCTTCTCATACTTCGTGAAATAAGAGTTCTTTCCTAGTTCATGGGTATAAAGAAGTTCACCGCTTTCATGCGCTATTTGGGCAAGGAAATGCGCCCATCGTAATTTTGTATTGATGTGATATTTCTCTGCCAATTCGTTGAAATAAGGCAAATATTTATCTACCCTATTTTTCGCATTCGGCATAATCTTCAATATCTGCTCCTTAGTTATTTCCTTCATTTCCATTTTCTTTATTGTTTTTATATTCTTGATACTTCTTAAACATCGGGAATTTCTCTACGAATCCTAGAGTAAGCGCATAATAAGCATATTCCACAAGTTTGTAAAATGGCGTATCAGGCACTAGCATCCGTCTCAGGTTCTTCAATATGTTGGTCGTGAACAGATAGGTTGCAGCTATACACACCCACTTCACGCAAAACAGAGCCTCAGTATCCGAATGCAGGAAGTGACCGATAATGAACAGAGCTGCCACCGTCACAAAGAACACCGCACAACAGACAAAGAACATTCCGAATTTCTTCCAGCTCCATTCTTCACCGTTAAACACTGCAGCCACGATGCCGAACACCAGGTTCAGCCCAAATAATACCATCATGGCAATCATAAAATCCCTGATGGGAACCAGCAGACTCAGAAAGGTCCATATCGTCCCAATTAAGTAACCTCGAATATCATTCATTTTCTTTTTCATTTATCCGTCCCCACTCCGTTATGGAAACGATGCAAATTTAAGCCATCATTCCCAGTTATCTGTGATAAGTTGCGCAACTTCATACGAAAAAAGAGAACACAAGCCCATTTTCTGCCTGCATTCTCTTCTTCTGATAGTTTTCTTTTATATATCTCTAGTCATTATGGATTTACCCAACAAGTTAACATTTAACACTTAACATTTAACATTAATGGTTGAAGTACCCCCAAGCCTTACAATGGCCATAAGGGTTATCATCATCCCTCAGCCAGTTCACGGCTAGATCCACCATCCGGTCCATCATCTGCTCCTCGCTGTCCTCCGGGAACCATTTCTTCATCAGATTATAGTTGTCCGAGTAAATCATGTTCAGAACCACGGCAAAATCCCATTGGTTGTAAGGTCTGATCTCGTCCTTCACCGTCTCATAGATCTCCTGAGTCTTAGCTGCGGTATAGTAAGGAGCACGATGCTCTACCTCCTTGTCATCCTCAAACACCATCTTCTTGATCTGAGCCTCAGCAAAGAAGTCGTTGAAGTGGCCGTTACCCACAACCCCATAAATCTCCTTATAGAGTTTAAGAAGGTCATCTTCCGTAGCGTGCATAGCCACAAACTTGCCGATGATCTTGGTTACCTTCACCATCTGCTCCGGTGTGGCATCACTCTGATATTTTGTGATAAGTTCTACTAGATTCATATCATTCTTGTTTTTGTGATTTAACAAATTTGAAAATCTCATCCAGCTTGTTTTCCATCTTATCGAGTCGCTGGTTAGTTCTCTGCTGGTCACGAAACGAAGTGTCCAGTTCTGAGAGAAGTTGATCACAGTCCTTTACGGTCTGCTCGAAGTCCGGCATCTTATTGATGATGTCATTGGCTTGGTTCTTCAATGCGTTTACCTCGTTGATGATACTCTCCTTACTACAAGAGATTACAAGGGTGTCACTGTATGCTGTTTGCTCAGTATCAACTACCGAATAGGTTGACTGCTTTCCGTCTTCCGTCTGAACATTCACCTTCACGTTCATGGTGCCAAAATTTGGCATGCCAGGCATCTGTGGCATCATGTTGGGTTTGCTACCACTAATATCAGGGCTTGGAGTATTCATCACTTTACCCTGCTTGAATTTTCTAGTCGCCCGGTCAAACAAAAAGACCGGGAAACCTGCCTTTAAATCTTTAAATATCATAATCGTATCTTTTTAAATGGATAATGCGAGGGAAACGATGGCTAACAAACCATCCACCATTTCCCCCTATAATACTAAGCAGTAGTCAATGCTACGGTTAGACTGTCAAATATGCTCAGGCCTCTAGCCTTTCCGCATACCACATCGTTAGCCTTTTGCGTTCTGCCTACACTGGTGATGGTCACAGCCGTTGGCAGAGCTGTCTGCCCTTGGAAGGCTGCTACCCATCTTTCCGTGTAAATCAACGGCTGTGCTCTCATCATGCTTTTGTTGCCTGTTACAGGCGTAATGATGGAGATAGTTGCCACGATAGGCACAAACACCGTTGTACCGTTCAGGATAGGCTGATCATAACTGTAAGTTATACTTGCCTGTGGCTGGACGTTGCCGTTCACGCAATAAGGTCTGCAAAGCTTCTCATTGTAAGTAGCTAAGACTGAAACTTGGTTGGCTACCAATGCTGTAGTAGCCAAACCCACTGGAGAAATCTTGTTCATACCACTACGCTTCTGTTTCATTCTTTACTTTTTTACTGATAGCCACCTGATACACCTGCGCCACATCCGCAACCGCCATTCATCAGATTGGCAAGGTAGATGTTCTGCTGCAGCTGTGAGTTCTTGAACTTCAAGTCCTGAATCTCGTTTGCTTGCTCCTGGCTCCAATGGCCTGTCAAGGTGTCAATAATACGCTGAGTGTTGTTCTCACCTGCACGGATGATGTCACACTTGTCTTGCTGCATCTGGAAACCGAGGTTCGAAGCTGCTCTTTCTATACCAGTGTTGGTATAGCTAAAGCCCTGCTGCATCTGGTTAACGATGTCCTTCTGGCCCATCTGGTTCTCATAACCCATACGGATAATGTTCTGCTGCGTCTGGCAGCAGCAATCCTTAAGCGCAATTGTCATCTGCAAGTTACCCTGCGAGATAGCGTTGATTACTCGCTCTGCCGAGTATCCTACCTGACCACCAAGCTGCTGGATGCCTGCCTGGATGCCACAGATAGAGTTCTGCAAGGCGTTGAAGTCACAGTTCAGATTGCTTGCCAACATCTTAAGGTCGTTGCCGTTACCCTGGATGGCACCCATCAGCAAGTTGCTGTTCTGGTTGTCTGCCATCTGGTTGCGCAAACTCTCGATTTGACCCTGAATCTCCGCACGCTGCACGTCTGCGCCATTGTCACGATTGTTCCAGTCTGCACCATACATATAGCGCATCATGCCCATCATCATCATGTAGGCAAACGGATTGTTCCACATATCATCATCGTCACGGTTGCGCATCATAGCCGCCATTGCCAAAGGATTGCTGTCACGATTTGCCATCGCTCCAAGCAAACCACCCATCATTGCATCGTTGCAACAAGAGGTAGTCTTAATTACTTCTTCTGCCATAATTCCTAAAGAAATAAAAGTTGTACATTTTGTTTATTCACACATGTAATCGATTACGGCAGCAAAGTTATCCCAAAATATCTACATGTTTCATAACTCTGTCAAACATTCTTTTAGTGGCTGATTTCCAATGATTTAAGTTGACATAGACTCATGTCAAAAAAGAGAAGCCTCATCAGCTTCTCTTCATTATTCTGTTATTTACCCATAAAATAAGTGATGATGGTTCCAGCAATCGCTATCATATTGATAAATGTTAGCCACGCAAACAACCACTTCTTGCGTTTATAATCTCCTGTCCACCAAACAAAGATATTAAACGAAACGCTCAACATTATAATGATAGCACACTCTACAAATAAAAATGTTACCATATTCATATCGCTTATCCGTGTTGCGATAGGGCTTAGTTCTTGTTTCTTTTCAGTCTTTTCTTGATAAACTCTCTAACATCCCATTTCTTGAAGAAATGAGAATGATCGCCAGCATTCCCCACACTTTCCAGCTCCCCATCAGCGATAGCCCTTCTTAGGGTAGATTCGCTGATATGCGCCTCTTTCTTTACCTGCCCGGCAGTCATATACGGATTCAGCATGAACGGAATCTGTTCACAAAGATTGTCCAGATCGTCATCGCTCATACCGCAAGCCGTAACCTTCTCCCCATTCTTTTGCTGTTCTGCTGCCTTAAAGCAAGCATCGCTCAATGATTTCAATGCCCATCCCAGGGTATCATAATTCAGTACCTTCTTCATAAATCTTCTTTTTTCAATATTATTCCTAAAAATCTCTGTTATTCTCCGATTATCTCCAGCATTCTCTATCAGGAGCAAATCTTTCTGCCCATCTTCGTTTCATTAACAAACATTTTAGCAAAGCTATACAAATAGAATATAGCTGTCACGGCCATGACCGTAAAGCAGGAATCCACCATATCTTTAGTTGTGTACCAATTCCACTCTACAATATGAGCCGCATTGATACCTAAGAAGTATATAAATGGAATGCGATACCGCTGGCACAAGAAGAAAAATCTACTTGCCAGTATCGTCACCATCGGCAGGACGTAAACCATGAAATAAATAAAGATATAGCAAGGCATATTTTCATTATAGGGGATAAACATCTCACGGGGATGCTGAGAGAACTCCCATATTCCATAAGCGTGAAAGCACATAATAATGATAGGCACATACTTACAAAATCATCTGAAAAACTTCAATATTCTTCTGCTATACCGATTACCATGCTTCTTAAGCATATTCATCAGTTCTGCTACATCAATGTCCTTTATCAACCGTTGGACTTCGGCTTCTTGTTCTTGTGTCATAAAAAACCTCCTTTTCTTAGTTGTTGATTACAATTATAGTTCTTAAAGTAAGAATTTGGTGCAAAATTACAACTTTCTGCGCATTTTTATTCATTTTGCGCAATATCTTATAGTTAAACTTTGCTAAAGTAACAATCTGTAAGCAAATTATTTTTGAAAGGCCTCCGATCATACAGATTGCAGCTCATTTGTTATGTACATCTGATATTGATTGACCTATAATATAATAAGGTGTAGCCCTATCAAGAGTTACACCTTATTATATTATATCCACTTGATGACAGTATCACCATGATAACCTTTCTTCCAAACGAACCAAGCATAGCTTACAGCACTGCCTCCTCCGTCCTTCATCCTCTGAAACTCTCCGTTCTTGGCAAAATGACGTTGTCTATTATTGACCAAATTAATTGTTCTTTCTTGTTCATAGCTTTTCAATTATAATTTTAGAAATAGTTTTAGCAAACTCTCTATAAGCTTGCATGTTATTTACTTCATCTTCTTCATTATTAAGAATTATAGCTATTTGGTCGTCATTAGAATAACGAGCTTTAATTATAGCTTTCTTAATATTTTCATAAGATTTATCTTTAGGTGTAACACATAATATTAGTCTATCTACTTGAATACAATCATTGACTGTAACTTTAGATAAATCTAACTTACGTTCTACACACTTGTCACTTGGTTCATAAAACCAATCTGCTACAACATTATTATCATTTAGATAATAACCTGGAGTAGCATAATGTTTGTTTTTGTACTTATACATAATTATAAATCGTATTTAATTGGTAAATCTGTATAACATGTAGCACCTACTGGAATACTATAAATAACTTCTACAGTATCTGGTAAATTTAAATTAGCAACACTCTCTACATCTACTACATCTTGTACTGGCAAATATACTTTAGTGCAGTTATTTTTAAATATATCACCCGGAGTTGTACTGTTTATAAATTTTAATTTATTTTCTGTTGTAGCAGTAGAGCAATATAAATATAATTCTTTAATTGGACAATTATTACTTAAATATATACCAATTGTATTATTTGAATTGACTTCATTTTTGTTGCTATTATAGTTATATTTTTGAAAATTTAAATCATAACTAATATCCATTTTTAATTTATCTATTATAATGCTACTTTTTTCAGTAGTAATACCTCCAAAGTTATTAGCTACAACTATAGACTTATTACCTTTTATAGTTAAATAGCGTCCCTTAGTAAAATTAATTTTACTATCTAATTTATAATAATTTAGTAAATAA
>OLSQ01000828.1_pt1 | contig 28470 bp, 24 predicted proteins | sample 1672561 | NCBI WGS metagenome assembly OLSQ01 (sample SAMEA3136699, study PRJEB25190) | human gut metagenome | biome: human gut; feature: human-associated habitat; material: faeces | place: Austria | collected 2013
GCAGGAATACCTCTCTTATTCTAATATTTAATTACAAATACCTCTGTGATGCCTTAATAATTTCCTTTGAACAAAAGTGTCTTGTGTTTCTTTTCCCCTAAGTATGATCAAATCACTGCAAAACTTCTCTGCATTGAACTCCTTCATGACAAACCTCCTAAAAATAGCACGTTAATAATTCTAACAAAAAACCACAAATTCGTCAACCGATTTGTTGATTTTTTTAACATAATTATACTATAAATTATGCCCAAACACAAATAACTTTAACAAAAATTTTAAACTGATCTTATCTTTTTCGAAATAAAAAGATATTTTCCTTGCATGGAATCAATTTGTCAAGATGTGTCAATACCGCATTCTGTTCAACCTCTGCTTTCGTGTGAAAGCGGGTTTGTTCAATGGTTTGTGGTGTATCATAGGGATCGATTTTCTGCTCAAACAGTTCTCTAAATTGTCTACTGTAATCTGTCGGAAGACTTGCTCTCTCCTGCATATGCTCTTTCTCCCAGATTTCCCATTTAAGCGTTGCCATAGTATCCCTCAACGTTTTAGTTAATTCAACGTCATTTTGAAAGTCTATAGGACGAATTTCATTTCCAAAATTGATCACAAATCTTTTATCAAACTGTTCAATACCAACCGGAATAATAGGTGTATCCGTTTCTATCGCCATCTTTGCCGCGCCGGAAAACAGAGGCATGACTGGAAGATTTTCTGTTCCATTTCTGGCTCCTTCCGGGAAAATCAGCAATGACCCTCCCGCTTTCAACAGCTGTACCGACCGCAGATACGCAATGCGACGATCTTCTTTATTATCAGTATCCAAAAAAATCACACCATTGAGATACGCAAATAGGCCAGAAATATGCCGGTACATAAAACGTGGATCACCAACAAACCACCAACAGCCCCTTCCCAGCTTTTCATAAATATTTGCCGCAAAAATAGCGCCCTTTAACGCGCCGCTCACCACGGTCGGTGCCAGGAACAGTCCCTGGTAGAACGACTGCAGAATGCCGAGGGAAGCGCCGACCTCCTTGCCGAGTCCCGGGGAAGTCAGACGGTATGCCGCATTTTCCACACATTCTTTTTTGCCGACAATATAGCCGCCGATCGGTGCAAGTCCGCCGCCCGGATTCTTGATGAGGGAACCGACAATCATGTCTGCGTCGACCTCGATCGGCTCACGCTCCTCCACAAATTCGCCGTAGCAGTTGTCGACCATGCAGATCACGTCCGGTTTGATGTCCTTGATGAATGCGATCAGTTTTCCGATGCGCTCCACAGAGAGCGTCTTGCGCGGTGCATATCCCTTGGAACGCTGGATGGTGACAAGATGCGTGCGCTCGTTGATGGCGGCGCGGATGCCTTCATAGTCAAACTCTCCGTCCGCAAGCAGATCCACCTGACGGTAGGTAATGCCGTACTCGGCGAGCGATCCCTTGGAAGGCCGGATGCCGATGACCTCCTCCAGCGTATCGTATGGCTTGCCGACCGGGGATAACAGTTCATCGCCCGGCCGCAGATTGGACATCAGAGCCAGCGCCAGCGCGTGGGTGCCGCACGTGATCTGCGGACGCACCAGCGCATCCTCCCCGCCGAAGCAGGAGGCATAGACTTTTTCCAGGGTGTCTCTGCCCAGATCGTTGTAGCCGTACCCGGAAGTCGTATTGAAACATTCTGCCGAAACCCGGTTGTCCTGCATGGCTTTTAACACTTTTAGCTGGTTGTATTCTGCGCGTGCATCGATTTCTTCAAAACGCTGCTTCAAGGAAGCTTCTATTTTTTCCCCGAATGCACTTACCTCCGGGGAAATTCCCAGACGCTCGTATTGTTCCTGTAATAACTGATTCATATCTCTGTACCTCTCTTTTATGCCGGCAAAATTCCTTTCGCCTGTAACACATCCATCATGTATGTAAGTATTTTTGTATCGTCATACTCAAAATCCGGCTTATTCAGCCAGATGACATCCCGCTCCCTGCGGAACCAGGTCAGCTGCCGCTTGGCAAAATGTCTCGATTCGCGCTTGATGATATAGATCGCTTCCTCCAGGGTGCTGGTGCCGTTTAAATACGCCAGTATCTCTTTATAGCCAAGTCCCTGCATGGACACCATATCCGCATGGCAGCCCATCTGCTGCAGCCTTGCCACCTCATCGACAAGCCCAGCCTTTACCATGGCATCAACGCGCGCATCGATGCGGCGGTAAAGCTTTTCGCGGTCGTCATTTAAGACAAAATACGCAAAATTGTAGGGGGATGTCTTCTGGCTCTCCCGCTCGTTATGCTCGGAGATCCGCTCGCCGGACTCATGGTAAAATTCCAGGGCGCGGATGACACGCTTGCGGTTATTCTCGTGGATCGCCTCTGCAGATGCCGGATCTACCGCCTTTAGCATTTCGTGAAGATAATGATTCCCGCGTGTCTCGGCCAGCTCTTCCAGCTGCCTGCGGTATGCACTGTCACACTCCTGCTCCGTAAAATCAATATCGTAGAGCAGCGCCTGGATATAGAATCCGGTCCCGCCCACCACAATGGGGATCTGACCGTTTGCCGTAATCTCTTTTAACGCCTGCTTTGCCATCTCCACAAAACGGACGACATGGAACTCATCGGATGGATCCAGTTCGTCCACAAGATAGTGCCGGACACCGTCCATCTCCTCCGGCATGATTTTTGCCGAGCCGATATCCATGTATTTATATACCTGCATGGAATCTGCAGATATAATAGCTCCGTTTATTCTTTTTGCCAGTGCAATGGAAAGTGCTGTCTTCCCGACTGCCGTCGGGCCGGTCAGAATTACCATGGGATTTGGTTTCATTGTCATACAATCCTCTTAAACTTCTTCTCAATCTCATATTTGCTCATAGAGATAATGGTCGGCCGCCCATGCGGACAATGGTAGGGATTCTCCAGTGACAGCAGCTCGTCGATCAGCTGTTCTGCCTCCGCCCTGCTGATGGAGTCGCCGCCCTTGATCGCTGCCTTGCAGGACATCGAAGCCACCTTCTCCAGGATCAGTTCCGGCGCTTCCCTGCCGCTTATGTTGGTAAAATCGTCCAGCATGTCCAGGAACATACTTTTCATATCGACCGCCTCAAAATCGGCTGGAATCGCCGTGATGGCAAATTCCTTGCCGCCGAACGGCTCCACCTCATAACCGAACAGACGGATCTGCTCCCCGTAGCGTGTAAGCATCTCCTGTTCCTCGGCGCTCAACGTCAGAATGAGCGGCGGGCTTAGCGTCTGCGAGGCAAAATTCTGTGTGCGGACGCGCGCCATGGTGCGCTCATAGAGCACTTTTTCATGAGCGGCATGCTGGTCGATAATGAACAGCTTATCCTCGTATTCAATCAGCCAGTAGGTGTCAAACACTTCGCCGATGATCGCCAGTGCAATATCCTGCGGTCCGACGCCCTTGCGCGGTGTACCCGTCAGGTAAACGCCTACTACGCCCGGCATATCGATATCGTATGTCTTGGAGAGAAGCTGCTTTACCAGCTCCGGACCGCCCTCGCCGACTGCCATGGTACCGAGCGCTCCGTATCTCGTGTGGGAATCCGATCCGAGGATCATCTTGCCGCCTGCCGCCAGCATCTCTCTGGCAAACTGGTGAATGACTGCCTGATGAGGCGGCACATAGATTCCGCCATAGCGCTTTGCACAGGTCAGCCCAAACATGTGGTCATCCTCGTTGATGGTGCCGCCCACTGCGCAGAGACTGTTGTGGCAGTTCGTCAGTACATACGGAATCGGGAACTTCTCCAGTCCCGATGCACGTGCTGTCTGTATGATTCCTACGAACGTAATGTCGTGGGAAGTCAGCTTATCAAACTTGATCTGCAGCTTGTCCATATTGCCGGATACATTGTGATCCTTTAAAATGCCGTATGCGATCGTTCCCTGCGCCGCCTCGGCTTTTGCCACCTCTCTGCCCGTCCTGCTCTTTATTGCGGCAGCTGCCTGCGCGTCATCCGCAACCAGTTCCGTTCCGTTTACCAGATATACTCCGCTGTCATATAACTTCATGATTTCCTCCTTGCCCTTATCATAGCCTTTCAAAAATTATATCGGTCTTGCAGGTAAAAATCAAGCACTTTCGCGCTTTATCATGACAAATCGCCGTCTTCAAACATCAGTATGATATCAAAGAGTGTACCCGCTTTTGCCGCGATGCGTTTTGCCGTGTCCGCATCCGGTTCCGCCAGATCCGGCACCATGACCGTCCGGATTCCCGCATCCGTTGCGGAGCGCACGCCGTTGGGGGAATCTTCGACCGCAATACAGTCCGCAGGCGCTTCCCCGATCTGCTCACAGGCATAGAGATAAATATCCGGCTTGGGCTTGCCGTTCTCCACCATCGTTGCGCACACTATACGGTCAAACTTGTCGTAGATGCCGATTCTGGTGAGATAATCCTTTGTGCGCGCCGGATCTGTGGCAGTTGCCACCGCCGTCTTAATCCGATGCGCCCGCAGATAGTCCAGAAGTTCATCCACACCCGGCTTTTTATCGATCCCGTTCGCCGCGATGTGCGCCTTCATCAGTTCCTTGCGCCGCTCGCGGATCGTCCAGTACGGGAAATCCGCTCCAAACCGCTCCTGCAGAAACGGCGCCGCATACTTTGCCGCGAGACTCCGGATCGCAAGACCATCCTCCACCGTCATATCATACCCCGCCTCCGCTGCCGCCTGGCGCCAGTATTTGTTCAGCCATTTTTCCGTGTCAATGAGTACCCCGTCCATATCAAAGATCACTGCTTTTACCATATCACTGCCCCCTTTCTTCCTGTCCCTCCACATAGAGCGGAAGAGCGATGGTCGCCTTAAACAGGTCTCCATCCACAGAAATATCAAACATTCCTCCCATAAGAAGCGTGAGATTCTTCGCGATGGAAAGTCCCAGACCGCTTCCCTCCGTCGTTCTGGAGGAATCCCCCCGGATAAACCGTTCCGTCAGATCTTCCACTTCGCTGTTCTCTCTTGCCAGTGACCGCGCCGAAACATTCTTAATAGAAAAGACGGCACGTTCTTCTTCCGCCTGCACTTCCACATAGACACGCGTCTTTTGAAGTGCATACTTGGCGACATTATTATAGAGATTCTCGATCACGCGGTAGAGGTGCCGTCCGTCTGACCAGATGTAGACCGCCTGGCGCGGAAGCTTTGTCACTATCGTAAGTTCTTTGTCCTCGAACTTTTCATTGAATTCGCCGCCAGTCTGGCACACCAGTTCCACAATGTCGATCTTGTGCATCTCAAGCTTCACATTCCCGGAACTGACCTTGGATGCCTCCACCAGATCTTCTGTGAGCTGCTTTAAGCGCTGGGACTTTTCGTCCAGGATCTTCACGTAGTTTTTCACGCGCTCGTTGTCCACATCCTCGCGCTGTATAAGGTTGACATAATTGATAATCGATGTCAGCGGTGTCTTGATGTCATGGGAGACGTTGGTAATCAGATCCGCTTTCATGCGCTCGTTTTTCGTGCTGTCGTCCACGGCATGCAACAGTCCGGCGCCGATATTGTTGATCGTCTCCGCCAGCTTCCGGTCCTCACCGTGAAGTTCTTCAACGTCAATCTTGGCAGAGAGATCACCGTCCGCAATCTCCTCAACTCCCTGCAGGATCTGATAGTGCTCCACCGCTTTCCGGAGCAGAATGTATGCCTCCATGGCGCTGAATAAGAGCAGGGCAATGAGTGCCGGCACATTTCTGTAGTAAAACGCTCCCGCCGCCAGGAAAAAGCAGACGATCATATGAATCGCAAAGATCATCAAAATCTTAACTGTGACAGACCTTTCCCGGAACGTCTTCTCAATCCCGCGTCCAAGCCAGCACACAAGGCTGTTCTCCCACATCACTTCCGCTTTCAGGCGACGCACCATACTCAGATAGAAGATAAGAAACAGCGTATCAATGAGAAAACTGATGGTCCCTGATGCGACAAGGAGACCTGCAACCTCCCATTCCCGGCTGCTTGCTCTCGCAAGCAGCATAACCAGCTCCGCCGATAAAAACACAAAGCCAGCAATCATAAGTTCGGTCTTGATGCGGTCAATGAAGCTTAAGGCGATGCCTTCCTCCCCCTCCTTGTGTCCCGCTGCCAGTGTCAGGTACACAAGCGTCAGAATCCAGCCCAGCAGACTGATAATTGCCCCTGCAATGCTCACTTTGATCCACGGATGAAGCCTTTCATATTCTATCTTGGCATCCCGCAGATCATCCCCTGCCGAAAGCTGTGTGTCCACGCCGATGACAAGCACCACGTCTTCCAGGGGCCAGTAGATCTGATTGCCGTTATTGCTGAAAAAATAATTCTCCAGTCCCCGGATATCCGTGCCGAATTCCTTGTCTTCCATATCGTAAAGCAGATAATCTCCCATGGTCTTTGCCTCCATGAGAACCGTCTGCGTATCGAACTGCTGCCCCTCTCTGGTATCTGGCTGATTAGTATACCACACGCCATTGATCTTATACCAGTAGCAGAAATTTGTACTCTCCTGCTTAAATTCATTGGTATACTGCAGATAGCGTTTCTCATCCTCCGCTGTCCGAAGCGCGCCTTTCTGTGTCAGGAGCAGATAATCGTTCAGATCATTGCACTTCTGCTCCATGCATTTCAGATAATACCCGGAACTAAGGAAATCATCGGTTCCAATATCGGTAAGCTCCAGAATATTCTTGCTGACAAGCGATGCCAGAAGGAACACGGACACCGTAAGAACGATTGTAAAAAAGGAATGAAGGAGCACTCCCGTTATTTTCATTCCGTAACTGTAGGATCTTTTCTCCATAAAGACGCTCCTCTAGTTCTTGTCAATCTTATAGCCCACGCCCCAGACTACCTTGAGGTAGCGCGGCTCTTTCGGGTTGATCTCGATCTTCTCGCGGATATGGCGGATATGAACCGCCACCGTATTGTCCGCACCGATCGCATCCTCGTTCCAGATGCTCTCATAGATCTGGTTGATGGAAAATACCTTCCCCTGATTCTTCACAAGGAGAAGCAGAATGTTGTATTCAATCGGCGTCAGCTTAACCGTCTCCCCGTCCACCGTGACCTCTTTTAAATCATCGTTGATCGACAGACCGCCGACGGTATATACGGACGCGTCGTTCTCTGCCGCATTGCCAAGCTGCGTATAACGGCGAAGCTGCGACTTTACACGTGCCACCAGTTCCAGAGGATTGAACGGCTTTTCCACATAATCGTCCGCGCCGATATTAAGTCCTAAAATCTTGTCCGCATCTTCCGTTTTCGCAGATAGAATAATGATCGGGATACTGCTCTCCTCCCGGATCTTTAACGTTGCCCGGATGCCATCCAGCCGCGGCATCATGACGTCGATGATCAGAAGATGGACTTCTTTTTCCTTTAAGATCTCAAGCGCTTCCTCTCCATCGTACGCCTTTAATACCTGATAGCCTTCCTGCTGTAAATATATGTCGATCGCTTCCACGATCTCTTTGTCATCATCACATACCAGAATTGTCTGCATTCTCTTCTCTCCATTCTAACGTGGCAGATATCGCACTGCATATCAGCCTTTCTATTGCCTGTTTTCTTCATTTTAACAGACACGCGCAAATTGTTATAGAGGAGATTTCTTAATTATTTTTAAAAATCTGCGCGCAAAATTAAGAGAATCTTTATTGCGGGCGGCATATTCCCGCTTTAAGATAAGCAGGTAACCCAACCATGCTTTTATTCTGGAGGATCTTTGATATGAAAAAGAAAAAAACGAAGAAACGCCGCAGAGTCATTTTGCTGATTGCAGAAATTATTCTGATTCTTCTGCTGACTCTTTTGTTGTTTGCAGTTGTAAAACTTTCAAAAATACAGAAAACAAAGCTTGACATGGATCAGGTCGCCATCAATGAAGATCTGTCCTCCGAAACAATGGATGCCATGTCAGACTATCGCACAGTTGCTCTCTTCGGTCTGGACAACCGTACAAACAATTCCCTGTCCAAAGGGCGGAGCGATGTCATTATGCTCGCCAATATCAACAACAAAACGCACGAGGTCCAACTGGTCTCCATCTACCGGGATACCTATCTGGACACCGGCAGCGGAGTCTTTGAAAAATGCAACGCCGCCTACGCAAAAGGAGGACCCGAGCAGGCGCTCTCAATGCTCAATACCAATCTCGATCTTGCAATCACAGATTATGTGACGGTAGATTTCAGTGCAATTGTCGAATGTGTGGATCTGCTGGGCGGCGTGGAAATGACGATCACCGATGACGAAGCCAGCCTGATGCTCGGCTATATTCAGGAATTAAACCGCCTTACCGGAAATACCGCTTCCTGCCCGTCTTCCGGCGGAACTTACACCTTAAACGGCGTGCAGGCAACGGCATTTGCACGAATCCGTTACGGCGGCGGTGATGATTACAAGCGCACGGAACGTCAGCGTGCGGTACTTTCAGCTATGATTGCCAAAGCACAAAAATCCGATCTGAAGACGCTCAACGCACTAATCAACACTCTCTTCAGCGATATTCAGACCAGCTTCTCCAATGCCGATCTGCTTGCACTCGCCACCAATATTTTTAATTACAAGCTCAGCGAGACCAACGGGTTCCCATATGAAAAAACCGCCCACCGCTATGACAAAGTGGGAGATGTCGTGATTCCCTGCGACCTATCGTCCAATGTCACGGCACTTCATCAGTTCCTCTATACAGATATGGCTTACACGCCTTCCGATACAGTGAAAAACAACAGTGAAATGATCACCAGCAAAACCGGTTACCGCGAGGGCGACGGCTTCTGATCCCGCTTCAAATGGGCTTTCTGCCATATCAGTGACAACTGCGCCTTTAATGATAAAAATACACCTGCTATGATATTCTTTATCTTCAGCGGGTGTATTTTTTCATGTCCTGCATATTCTAAGTAGTATCGTTTTCAACTTACAGTTGATCTCTTCATAACCGCAAGTATGGGAAACATGCACTAGACTAAGCAGGAAAGCGAGGCGTTGATTATGGACAAGAATATGGCAGACCGTTTAATTGAATTACGTGAAAAGAATCATCTGTCCCAGAGTGCAGTCGCAAATCGTCTCGGTGTAACGCCTGCCTTAATCAGCGCTTATGAGAAAACGGAGCGTAACCCCAGTCTGGAGCGCCTGATCGCACTGGCTGATATCTATCACACATCCACGGACTATATTCTTGGACGAACCACGACCGATTCCTACGCTACGATCATCGAGGTAAAAGACCTCACCGATGCGCAGATCCGTATTCTGCGTGAACTTGTCGAAGTCATGAAGCACACGGACGCTACCCGGTCGTAGTGTCACTCTTTCTTTTGTCTCTTTTGTCTGTCCCTCCTCTTCTCCTGTGTCTTTTATTCTTATCCCTTTTATCTGTGTGATCTGTATTCTGTTCCCTCTTCATCTGGTCTTTTTCACTTAGTTCCCGCGCCATCTGCAAAAGAACCTCTGTGCGGTCACCGAGCCGGGCATACGCCTGATCCTCCCGGATTCTTCGGATTGCAAAATGCCTCTTGGCAAAGATGACGATCATGTCAATGATCAGATAAGACAGCGCAATATTGGGCGTAATCCCTGTAAAATAGTAAAATAGGATGCAAAAAATTGCCGGTCCGATCAATACCAGCGAATACAGGTTGTTGCGCTGTATGTTCGTCATAAGATAAAACCAGCTCTCTTCGGGATCCGCATCCACCCAGTGTGCGCGTTCGTATGCAAATCTTTCCCGCCTTTTCAGAATTCTATCTTTAATACTCATGTCCTGTCCTTTATTCTATCGAATTGATACTGTTTTAGACATTTTAACATAGAGTTGAAATATTTGCAATCTATAGGTGTAGTTTTTATTTCTTAATTTTTCCGTTCTCCGCCAAAATACCGCACATCGTATGTGTTACAGATTCTGCGTATCTCGATGACGCCCACCACCGCTGCAAGCACGCCGCTCGCCACATTGCTCACCGCCATGACAATGCCGGCGCTGACGTTTCCGAGATCCGTGAACTGCTGCAACGCCCAAAGTACCGGCACGCGGAACAGAAAGACACGGCAGAAGTTCATGACCAGCGTCACACGCGTCTTTCCAAATCCATAGAGCAGCGCCATGACCGCCGCGTTGACGCCGAGCGGGATTGCTCCGACCGCCTCAAACCGGTAAATCTGTTTGATCATCTCGGCAAACTCTGCATTGTCCCCGGCAAAGAGACCTGCCAGCTGGTTTAAGCATAACAGCGACGCCGTCATGATGACCAGTCCGATGAGCATGTCAATGTAAAGCACCCAGCGGAACGCCAAAAGCGCGCGCTTCGGTCTGCCAGCCCCCAGATTCTGACTGATAATGGAGGAGCCTCCCTCCTGAAATCCGTTCTGCGGGTTTGTCGTGATGCCGCCGATATTGTTGGAGATTCCAAGCGCTCCCACCGTCCAGGAACCGTAGACGGTACTCATCGAATTGACAATCACCTTTCCGACCGCAAACGCAATCCGCTCCACGATGACCGGAAACGACAGCGTGAGCATCGGGCAGATGACCTCCTTTTTTATGGAGATGGCACGCAATGAGAAGCCAAACGCATTTCCCTTCTGGTTCATATTGATGCACGCAGCGAGAAGAAGAAAGCTCTGCGAGATGATCGTCGCACAGGAGATCATATTGATGCCTCCGCCCAGCCCATAGACAAACCATGCCGTCAGCCCCAGTTTCACTACGATGACCGCCGTATTGAGAATCAGAATCCGTTTGGAATTTCCTCTGGCACGCTCAATGGCGATGTAGACGTTATTGAAAAACGTGATGATCATTCCGAACAGTTCCAGCCTGAAATACGTGCTCCCGTCCGCAATAAATTCTTCCGGTGTATTCATCAGGCGCAGGAACTCCGGCGTGAACGGCACCAGGACAAGCAGTATTGCGATACCGAGCGCCCCGCACATGGCAAACATTGTGCTGACACGCTTTTTTACCAGCATGAAATCGCCGGCCCCATATGCCTGGCTCACCTTGATGCTGGCGCCCACCGCAAGCCCGGTTCCCACCGCCGAGATCATCATGTTGATCTGGGACAAATACGCGACCGCGGACACCGCGGATGCGCCGATATGTGACGCCATCATGGTATCGAGTATCTTAAAAAGCTGGTTCAGGCTCTCATAGAGCGCCAGTGGAAATCCCACATACAATACCACCCGCCACATGGGTCCGTTCAGGGAAAACTCGCGAAATTGTTCGTCCTTTTTTGAAAGATCTGCCTGCATGTTCTTCTCCATTCTTTTTGTATCTGCGTTTCTTTACTTTTCTGTTCTCCCATGGTATAACAAAAATATATTTATTTATACGAATTTTTTCCGTTATTTTGCTTTACACTACTGATTTTTTGTCATTGCAGGCAAAAATCCAGAATCACCATTCCGCAGAAACCTTCACGGAACCAGGAACAGGAGTTATACCTATGAACGATTTCGCTTCCTCCAGCTGTCACGACCGCATTGCCGATTTTGAAATTACGCAGGTACAGCGCGATTCGCATTTTGATATGGGAGAATCCCATTATCACCCGTACTACGAATTTTATTACCTGCTGTCCGGCCAGTGCCGCTGTTTTATCAGCCACAGCATTTACTGGCTCTTTCCAGGGGATCTGATTATGATTCCTCCCTCTGTGCTGCACCGCGTTCTCTATGAAACCAAGCGTCCTGCCGAGCGCATCAACATCTTTTTTTCGGAAGATTACTTACACCGGGTGTCTGCCGCCAGCGGCCCGGATCTTTGCGTCGGGCTTTTTTCCCGCAGCAGACTCACCATTCCGTCTTCCAGCCGTCCGCAGTTAGAACGCCTGATGACGCGCTTGCGCCTTGAATCCGAAAGCAGCGATCCTTATGCACCGCTCATGACCAAAAGTCTTTTTTCAGAGCTTCTGGTTGAGATCGCGCGCTGCCAGGATGTCCACCAGACTCCGCAATTTCTGGACGAGGCCAGCACCGCCATCCAGGAAAGCGCGCGCTACATCTACGAACATTACGAGGAGCCGGTCTCACTGGCAGCCGCCGCGACGGTCGCACATATGAATCCCACTTATTTTTCCAAAAAATTCCGGGAGACAACCGGATTCGGATTTAAGGAATACTTAACGCACATCCGCCTTCAGAACGCCGCGCACCTTTTGCGCACGACGGACACTTCGATCACTGAAATTGCCGGGATCTGCGGTTTTTCCGACGGCAATTATTTCGGGGACGCGTTCCGGAAACACTATGGCATGTCGCCGCGCGCCTACCGGCTGACGTAACAAAACGCCTGAGTCCCCCAAGCACCTCGTGAGATGCAATATAGGGGAACTCAGGCGTATAACCCGGCAATACTTCTTCCTTGCTTCCTGTATGAAATTGAATGGTGGAAATATCTTTCTCCGGATCTGCTCCTTTTGATTCTCTTACTTCGGCCGCTTGCCAAAGAAAGAATGGCGCTCCGGTTTCTTCTCCTCTTTCCCGCCGTCAGCGTCTTCCTTCCATTTAAAGTATTCCGCATCAAGATTTACTTTTATCTCCGCCCCGGTCTCACCGGTGTTCTTCTCCGGCTCTTCCTCCGCTTCCTCTGTCTCTAGCGGAATCCCGTTCTTCTCAAAATACTCTTCGTTTATCTTGATCTCCGGCTTTACGGATGCATAGATGGACGTGGCCTCCTCTTCCTCCTGCTCACGCTTCGCGCGTTCCTTTGCAATCTCCTTGTTGCGCTGCTCGATCAGATTCATGTATTTGTTCGTATCCCTTAAATCCTCAAGGTGGCTCTTTAACTCGGACTGATCCCTGCGCACATTTGACTTTTCCTGCGCGAGCGCATCATTCATCTTATCGCAGATCTCCCGGACAGAGTCCATCGCATCCTGCATGATATCCTGTACGCGGTGAAGCGCCTCATCCGTATACATGACCGATCCGGCATACACATCCTCCGCCATGCGGTTCGCATCCTCGACGATTCCGTCCGTCTTCTTGCGGAACTGTCGTTCCGCTGCATCGCGACTCTGCTGGGTAAGCTCATGTTCCTCCATGAGTTCGTAGATGCAGACATTCAGGCGCTGCAGGAGATTTAACGCCTCCTTTTTGTCTATGATAACCCGATTTGTCGCTTTATCATACACCTCGCTGTTGGCATACATGATATGCATTTCCCGCAACACCTGCTCTGTCTTATCCTGCGCACTCATAATGGTCTCCTGTATTTCAATTATCTTTTATGTATTGTATCTGCTTTCCGTCTCCGTATACGTTTTATCAATTTTACCACTAACACAATCAGTAATACAACCAGAATTATCACAATCAGAATCACGGCGATAATCATAGCCGCATATTTATTCGGGCTCTTTACAAGATCTCCGAGCGAGCGGCTCTCATCCACCACCTTGCGGTCGTGCATCTGGCTGTAATAAGACGGCACATTGGCAATACCGTCGCCGTCTGTATCCTCAAAGGACTGCATATATCTGGCAATCGAATCCCACGCTTTTAACTCGCGGTCCCCCTCCATCACGATGACGTCCTCAAAATCCTCGATCGGCGTTCCGTCCGCATACTTTGGCACAAGCGACAACAGTCCGTGCGACATATCCGTCACCGCACTTAACATCTGTCCGCTGTAGAGATCTGCCACAACGCGGTACAGCTTATCGTCCTCAAGCTCCACGCGGCTTCCGTTCTCATCGGTCAGATAAACATCCGTCACCTTATTTAAAATCATGCGGTTCGGATTGTATGTAAAATGAAGTCCGCTCATGTAAAGTCTGGCTGTCGTCATGTAATCAGAAACGGACGCGTCAATCTCCGCGGCTGTGCGAAGTTCCTTCCCTGTCAGATAGACACTGATCAGCGGGTATCCCGGCACGCCGTCCGGACCAATGCCAAGGGAAAAAGAATTAAACACCTGCTCCACCGTAATGTCCCCGGCCGTGTAGGTATCGCGCACCGTACCGCTCGGAACCACGGCAACGTCCACCGGTACTCCGTCAAAATCATCGGAGTTCTCCACGGCATACACATAGGCGTCCGACATCAGGTCACCCAGATTGTGTTCCGTGTGCTCATACTCGAGATCATGCAGCGTGGAAAACTGCACATTATTGGTTGCAAGCACCTCATCCTTGGTGTAACCGAAATCCGCGAGATAACCGGTATCCACCGCTTCCATGAAGCCATCAATCTTCTCCTGGGTCGCTCCGTCCGCAGTGATGGTCGAAAGAATCGGAACCAGCTTATAATCCGTTATCTCCCATCTGCCATCGCTCTTCTGGGTCATGGAAAGTTCTCCGATCTTTCTGCCGTACTCTCCCGTGGATACAATATACGTGTCGCCGTGCACGATCGGCTCCGCGAGCTCTGTGTGGGTATGACCGCTGATAATCAGGTCAAGATCCGGCACACTCTTGGCAAGAATCTCATCCTCGGATTTGCTCTCATCCTCCCACGTACCGCTGTGTGATACGCAGACGATCATGTCCACATCCCCATTTGCCTTGATCTCTGCCACCGTCTCCCTGACCGCTTCCACCGGATCGCGGAATAACAGTTCACAGGTCGGCGCGCAGGCAAGTGCGTCCACACCGAACACACCTGTCACAGCGACATTGACGTCTCCCTTTTGCAGCACGACATAATCCTTCACGCCGTACTCCTCAAATCCGCTCTGGATCTGCTGCTGTCCGTCATTTAATCCCGCAGCCTCCATCGCGTCCCAGTCTACATTACACACCACAAGCTCCGGCAGTACGTCGCCGCTTTCGGCTGCACTCTTTAGCATCTGTGCCAGTCCGCTGGAACGGTAATCAAACTCGTGGTTACCAAACGTCGTCACTTCACAGCCGATTGCGCCCAGCATCCGAAGCTCCGCCGCCTCATCCTCATAGACGGTCTGCACCAGCGTACCCATGGAAAAATCACCGCCATCGACAACGAGCGTGTCCGGATTCTCCGCTTTCTGCTCATCAATCACTGTCTTGATCCTTGCAAATCCGCCCACCTCTGTGGATTCTCCGTCAATCACCGTGGAAAAACTGTTCAGATGGGAGTGGGTGTCGTGCGTGAACACCACATCCAGTGTCTTCCCGGCCGCCTCCGCAGCCGCAGTTATCTGTGCGCCGCCGGCAAACAGCGGCACGGTCAGAACTGCCGCAAGCAGCCCCGCCAGAATTCTTCTTTTGTTTTTCATGCAAAAACCCTCCTTAATTATGAAATATACTCCCCATTTACACTCATCGGACCCCCTTAGATCCCGATCAGCTCTTAAGATAGGTTTATTTTACCATGAAAACAGGGCTATTGCAAATGCCACAGCCCTGTTCCTCTTACTTCTATGATCACTTAGAATACATCGCAAAATACTCCTGCGCCTTCCTCAATGGAATATCCAGCTTTTCCTGCAAACGTGCCAGAATGTCCGGTTCCGGAACATTGTATGCACAGCCAGTTTCAACGATTCCCTCTGCAAGTCCAAACCGCGCTCCTTCCTCGCGTCCGGCTTCGTATTCCGCTTCCCGCAGCTTTTTTTCTTCAAAGTCCTTGTCGTACTCCAGTATACTCACCATTTCCACCTCCGCACGGTTTTCCCTCAAAAAGTCTTCCAGATTCTCATATGCATCGGACAGGCGGAGTTCTGTACACTCTTCCAGATCTTCTGTTCCATTATAAAATATGACAAACTTCGGAGTGGGCAGTTTCTGCAATGTCGAGGAGTACAGCGATTTATTATTTACATATGCCTGATATTCCAGCGAAATATAGAACATGTCACGCAGCGGCATGTTCGGATTTTTCGTGGACTGATGCTCATAAAGGCAGATCTGGGTATCTACCATAAACGCAAGATCGTTTTTCATTCCCATGTAAATTGCGTTCTTCAAGGTAACAATTTTTAAGTCTTCTGCGTTTTCGTAGTGCCGGTCATTCATGGCATTGTAGAGCGACAGCAGTTTTTCCTTGTCAGAAAACAACATCCGGAATACTGTATCCTTGTACTCACGCTTTGCATGCGGTTCGCTGACTGTCGTTGCCAATTTTTCCATATTCAGTTCCCCCTTGTCAGGGATCGCTTTTCATGATCCCTGCTCTTTTCCTTAAAATGAGTTTAAAAGCATAGACCTTTGAAATGCGATTAGAATATAGACGGTGCATGCACCTGGACTCGTTAGAAATATGCTTTTGTTGATGTGATTATTTTACCATCTATGTGATGTTCCTACAAGCATCTTTTTCTCTTTTTATGTATTTTCTCTCTGCCTTTTCCCTGTCTCTCCTCTGTATATGGTGTTTCTTATAAGGCAGAGGGGTAACACGCTATACAGTGTGTTACCCCTCTTCCCTATACTCTTATATTTTGTTTTAATGCCTATTTGATAAATCCCACCTGTTTGCTGATCTTCTCGATCTGCTCGTCCTTGCGCTTGTTGAACTCAATCTTGTTTTTCTCAAAAAGATTATTGCCCTTTGTATCGATGGACACGATCAGCGGACCGAACTCTTTGACACGGCAGTTCCAGAGTGTTTCCGGCATTCCGAGATCTCTCCACTCGGCCGCCACAATCTCCTCGACCTCCGTTGCAGCCACGACTGCATTTCCTGCCGGGAAAACACAGTGGATGGCACCGAATTCCTTGCAGGCACGCTCCGTATTTTCCTTCATTCCGCCCTTGCCGATGATGACACGCACGCCGGTCTCTTTTACAAACTCATACTCAAATTTTTCCATGCGCATGCTCGTGGTCGGTCCGACAGAGACCATCTCAAACTTGTCGTTCTCCAGCGGACGGATGATCGGTCCTGCATGGAAAATCGCGTTGTTTCTGACATCTACCGGAAGTTCTCTTCCCTCCTCAACCAGACGGCGGTGTGCAACATCGCGGCAGGTTGTCATGCTTCCGTTCAGATAAATAATATCTCCGGCCTTAATATCTGCAAGATCCTCCGCAGAAATCGGAGTTGTTAAAATTTTCTTTCCATCTTTCATCTCTACCATTATAATTCCACCCCCGAATGTGTTGTGATCGTATAGTTCAGATCCTTATCAAAGATAATGTGTCCTCTTCTGTGGCTCCAGCAGCCGACATTGACTGCCACACCGATCGTGGACGGATGACGCGCCGTGTTCTCGATGTTAACGCCCATAACGGAATATTTGCCACCCATGCCCTGCGGTCCAAGTCCGATTGCATTGATTCCATCTTCAAGCAGACGCTCCATTTTTGCCGCGCGCTCATTGTCATTGTGGGAACCGATCGGACGCATCAGCGCTTTCTTGGAAAGCAGTGCCGCTGTCTCCACGGAGGTTGCTACGCCAACGCCCACAAGAAGCGGAGGACATGCATTGATTCCATAGGAAGTCATGACATCGAGTACGAACTTGGTAACACCCTCATAACCTTCGCCCGGCATTAAGACCATCGCCTTGCCCGGAAGCGTACATCCGCCGCCTGCCATGTAGGTGTAAATCTCACACTGATCACTGTCCGGAACAATATCCCAGAAGACCGTCGGTGTTCCTTTTCCGACATTTTTGCCTGTGTTGTACTCATCGAATGTCTCAACACTGTTGTGGCGGAGCGGAGCCTCAAACGTTGCTTTTACAACGGCTTCTTTTAAGAGTGCCTCCAGTTCTCCGATCAGTGGAAAGTTTGTGCCGCATTTTACCCAGAATTGCAGCACGCCGGTATCCTGGCAGCTCGGACGATTCAGCTTTACCGCAAGTTCCTGATTCTGGAACATGGTATCGTAGATCGTCTTGGACAGCGGGCTGTCCTCCTGTGCTCTCAGCTCTGTTAATTTTGCAATGACATCATCCGGCAGCTTCTTTGCCACATGTGCAATAAATTTTGCCATGTAATCGGTAAGCTGCTCAACCTGTGCTTCTTTTGACATTTTTTTGTCCTCCTTTTATCTATAACTATCCAGTACACCGCAGCTGTGCGGCAAAAACTGATTTTACGGGAAAAACGGATACAATACCGGAAGCAGGATCATGCTGACAACGGTTGCCACCAGAATCAGCGGAATTCCCGCTTTTGCGTAATCTTTAAAGGTATAACCTCCGGCAGTAACGACCATGGTGTTCGCCGGCATACCGATCGGTGTCGCATAGGCACATGAACCGCCGATCACACAAGCCATCAGAACAGCACTTGGATCAGCTCCCATACGGTTCGCAATGGATACACAGATCGGAACCATAAGTGCAGTCGTTGCCGTGTTCGACATAAAGTTGGTCAGTACACAGCAGAGTATGAATACCACGAAGGTCAGAAGATACGGTGACGGGTTCGCTCCCAGAAGACCAATGACCTTGTCCGCAATCATCTCACCTGCACCTGTCTCCTCAAGCGCTGACGCCAGGGAAAGCGTACCTCCGAAGAGGAAGATTGTCTTTAAGTCGATGGACTTTAAGGCATCTTTCTCACTGATGACACCGGTTAAGATCAATGCCAGTGCGCCGACCGCACCAGTCACACAGAGCTTGATGCCGATCTGTTTTTCAAAAATCATTCCGATCAGTGTCAGTACCAGTATGATGAGGGAAAGATTCTGCTTCCACTTCGGTACATGGTCGAAATCCTTTGTCTCATCATAGATTCCATCCTCTCCGCCCTTGTGCTCCGGCAGAAGCTTGTAGCCAAACAGTGCAAAGAAAATAGTTCCTGTAATCAGGATCGGCAGACCGACTTTGGCATACTCGAAAAATCCAAATGCTTTCCCCATGTCTTCCATCGCCGACTGGGCGATGAGGTTGCCCGGCGCTCCGATGAGAGAAAGGTTTCCTCCCATAGCCGCCGCAAATACAAGCGGCATCAGAAGTCTTGATCTGGAATAACCGGATTTTGCGGCGATTCCGATGACTACCGGGATCAGCACTGCTGCGGTACCGGTATTTGAAAGTACGCCGCTCATCACACCGGTGATGATCATAATGGCGATAATCAGCTGTTTCTCTGATTTGGCGAAGTGTGTGACCACGCCTCCGATTTTATTTGCCATCCCTGTCTCAAACAGCGCACCCCCGACAATGAACATCGCCACAAACAGGATGACATTGCTGTCCACAAATCCTGCAAACGCCGTCTTCCAGTCAAGCACGCCGGTGACGACGAGACCGATACAGACGATCATGGATGTTACGCCGAGCGGAATCTTCTCCCAGACAAACATCACGACGGCAAACAACAAAAATAATAGTGTTATTACTGATGCTTCCATAAAACCCTCCTTTGTTTTGCGAAGCAAAATGCAACCGCCACGTAAAAACCTTTCCCACCATGGCTCATTGAATTTTCTCCCTTGTTGCTTGTTTGATATTTGATATTGTATCCAATTTCTGAGTTTAGAATATAAAAAAAGGCCGAAAATGTCAATACCCTTTTGACACTTTCGGCACTTGTGTTCAATTTATCTTTTTATTTTTGTGCAATACACACAATTACACTTCCACATAAGGATTCTCTTTGAAATATTCCAGAATGAGTTCCACCATCTCTGTATTGATTTCACGGACAAGTTCACATCCCGTATATACTTCATATCCGCCCGCTCCGCTGTAACGGTAATTGTTAAGGCACAGCGTAAAAGAATCTGTCTCCGTTACCGTCTTTCCCTGGTAAGTCAGATTTTTAATCCTGTTTCCGACCGGTGCAGCCGGGTCAATCTCATATGCTGCCCCCATATAGTAGTCATAGTTATAGTGCTCCACCTTCGGCACAAGGAAGCTTTCCGCAACCTGCACCGTTCCATCCGTGGCGACGACAAAATACTCCGCGCTCCGCTCCATCACCTGCTTTAACTGTTTTCCACTGATCCTGCATACGATGAGCGTATTCGGATACGGATAGGTTGCTATAATGTCGCGGACACTCACCTCGCTGCGAAATCCGGCGATCTCATTGGCAAGACCGACCGCTGACAGCTGTGCGCCGGAAAAATGTAACTGTATCCGGTTTAAAAAATCGGTAATCGGCGAACCGTGCAGCGCCATTTCCGCTTTTTCTCCGGGAAGAAGCGCCCGGCTTAAATGCCCGATCGGCTGATCCAGCCAGCTCTGTACCCGCTCTTCGTCGGCGGCATACTTTTCGCATAATGCACCGACAGCATTTGCTCCGTCGGCGACACGCTTCTCGGAGCGGACAACAAGTCCGTCTTTTGTCCGCTCCGCTTCCAGATAGTGATACTCTTTTGCATTCTCAAGCGGCTGTACCACGTAAGTTCCGTGCACATACTGCCCGTCGACGGACATATGCTGGTGCCCGGTCAGCAGAATGTCAAAATCCAGTTCCTTACAGATGCGGTATCCGACATTCTCCGTCGTCTTCTGCAGGCGCTCTCCGGTCTTTAAATCGCACTCAAATCCGCCGTGGTAGATGCAAAGCGTAATGTCCACCTCTTTTTTCAGATGCAAAAGCGCCTCTTTTGCCGCCTCAAATGGGTCTGTAATGCAAATTCCCGCGAGATTTTCCTTCCGCTCCCACACATTCACATAGTCTGTCACAATACCGACAATCCCGACCCGGAGTCCGTTTCCAAGCGTGTGGATCACATACGGATGGCATGCTCTTCCCGCCTCATCTACAACATTCTGGCAGACACACGCGCCGTGATGAGCCTCTATGTAAGCGTTCTGATAGTCCATCCCATAATTAAAATCATGGTTGCCGAGCGTATAATAATCGTAGCCGCAGTCGTTCATGATATCCACAATGGCCTGCGGCGATCCTGACTTCTGCCTGCAATAGTAGGCAAAGGCGGAGCCCTGCAATATATCTCCGCCATCGATTACCAGTGTATTCTCATCTTTTTTGAAATCCCGGGCAAACGAGAACAGCCCCAGATCTTTTCGTTTCAAATCCCCGTAAGTCGTTGGGTAAAAATACCCGTGAACATCCGAGGTAAAATATATCTTTAACGTTTGTTCCATCTTATCCCTCAGTCGTATTATAGTTATCCCCGCGTCAGCTTCACACGGATCTTTGTGGAGATTACCTCCACAATCAGAATCAGCACGATCAGTCCTGCAAGGATTGCACCCACCTGATTCCATTTGTATGCGCTCATCGCAAATATGAGCGGCGCACCGATACCGCCGGCACCTACCAGACCGAGCACGGTCGCATCACGCAGATTCATGTCAAAACGATAGATTAACGTTGACATAAAGTCCGGGAATAACTGTGACAGAATGCCATAACGGATCTTCTGGAACATCGTGCATCCCGCTGCATCAAGCGATTCCAGTATCTTGGTGTCAAGGTCTTCGATACTCTCAATAAACATCTTGCTGATCATACCGATCGAGCACAGGGACATCGTCAGAAGTCCCGCAAATGGTCCCGGTCCCGTCACACGGATGAACATCAGTCCATATACAAATGCCGGTATTGTGCGGATCGCCATAATAAACACACGGAAAATCAGTGCAATCGGCTTCGGAACAAGGTTGGCTGCAGCCAGAAAAGACAGCGGGATCGAGAGCACTGCTCCCACAATCGTACCCAGAAATGCGATACACATTGTCTCCAACAGCAGATACGCCACGCCGGAGGTTGTAAAATTAAATAAGAGCGCTGTGTCCGGATGAAAAATGCCGCTGATAATCTTTCCCGCTACCGTAAGCCCATCGCCGCCTGTTGTTCCGCTTTGCACCGTGGACATCGACCATGCCAGAAGTGCTGCAACGATGAGTGCCACAAGAATCTTCGCATACCACGTCTTCGGCTCCTGCTCATACATTTTATCTATTTCTTTTTTCATTCTGCCTTGTCCCCTCCTAGGTAAGCTTCTTACGAATATAATGGCTGAGTGCCTCGATCACGAGCACCGTTCCGAATAATACCACGAGGATCATGCCCACGCTGTCGTACTCTCTCCAACCGATCTTCTCGTTTAAGATCAGACCGAGTCCTCCGGCACCTACATATCCCAGGATTGCCGCATAGCGGACATTTCCCTCAAAACAGAACAGGCAGACGGAAAGATATGCCGGAAGCACCTGCGGCTGGATCGCTGCCAGAAATGCCTGTGCCCTGCCAGCTCCCATCGCTTCCATTGCTTCGTAAGCTCCCATGTCAACCGTCTCAATCAGCTCGTAAAGCTGCTTGCCGACATAGGCAAACGTAAAGACTGCAATCGCCACGGTTCCCGCCATTGTGCCGAGTCCCCAGATATAGGTTGCAATCAGCGCCGCCACCAGCGTCGGAATCGTGCGCACGATACTTAAGAAAATGCGCACCACACCCAGAACGACTTTATTTTTGACCAGGTTGCTGGATGCTAAAATCGCAAACGGAATTGCGAGAACACCGCCGGCAAAAGAACCGAGCAGTGACATCTTGATCGTGTCCAGAAGCGGTCCCCAGATGCTGCTTAAATATCCCGTCTTCGGCGGGAACATCTGCCCTAATATGACAAAGAACTGATTTCCGCGCGTTAAGATTGTGTTGAGTGAAAATCCGGTGATCCGCACGGAGATGACGGTCGCGATCAGAAGCAGAAAAAGCACAAGCGGCGTGCGTGTGCGTTTTTCCTCCACCACTTTTCCGTCGGACAACACCAGTTTCTTCGGCTTGAAAATTTTATCGTATATTCCCATCAGGCTTCCTCCACCTCATCCGGTATCTTTCCCTCGTAGATCATGTTTAACACGTCTTCTGTCACATCCGCGGAAGGTCCGTCATAGACGATCTTTCCGGCGCGGATACCGATGATCCGGTCCGCATAGGCAAGCGCCAGTTCTACATGGTGAATATTGATCAAAATGGTAATGTTCATCTCCTGATTGATCTTCTTAAAATCGCTCATTACCTGCTTTGCCGTTACCGGATCGAGCGCCGCTACCGGCTCATCCGCGAGGATGATTTTCGGATTCTGTGCGAGTGTGCGGGCGAGCGCCACGCGCTGCTGCTGTCCGCCTGAAAGCTGGTCCGCACGGATATATGCCTTATCTAAAATGCCCACTTTGTCGAGTGCCTCCAAAGCGTTCAACTTGTCTTCTTTTTTAAATATACCGAGTAATACACGCCAGAACGGCATCTCCGGCACTTTTGCCATCAATACGTTACGGATAACCGTGGTGCGTGTCACAAGATTAAAGGACTGAAAAATCATTCCGATATTGCGGCGGAATTTCCGCAGTTGTTTTCCTTTGAGGTTCTTAACCTCCTGTCCGTCCACTGTAAGCGTACCGGAAGTAATGTCATGCATACGGTTGATCGTGCGAAGCAGTGTCGATTTTCCTGCTCCCGAAAGACCGATGATTCCCACAAACTCGCCCTGCTCAATCGTAAGATTGACATCGTCGAGTCCAACCACGCCGTTGGGATATACCTTGGATACGTTTGAAAACTCTATCATAAATGCTCCTTCCACATTGCCTTAAAAAATGTGCAGCACAGCGGAGTGATGTCTCTTTTCCAAGATCACTCCGCTGACACTGCACCCTTTGTCTGCCCGTTTCTGATTAGTTGGCTGCGTTCAGTTCCTGAATCAGCTTCTGTGCTTCTCTTTCCTTATCGTAGTCAGAAGACTGTGCCGGCTCATATCCGTTGTGGCTGTAGATTGCGATAACCGCCTTGCCCTCTTCGGTATTGCCGATGTTGATCAGTGCTGTCTGAATGGCTGTCTTTAAGTTCTCATCCATGTACGGAGAGGTCTTGCTCACACAGACAGTATCGTTGTAGATCGGATCTGTCACGCCGATGACGTTCGTCTCCTCCCAGATGGAAGCAGAGCGTCCATACTCGCTGGTCCAGTTTTCCTCGTAGTCACGTCTTGCGTCTGCGTAGGTTACCAATACATCTACCTGTCCGGATGCAAGTCTTGCGAATGCACTTGCATAGGAATCAGACTGTACTGCATTGGAAAGATCTGTGATGCCCTTGCCGTAACGATCCTGCATCCATAATGCCGGGTAAATGTAGCCTGCCGGTGAAGAAGAAGACATCACGCTCCAGTTTGCGCTATCCAGATCATCCCAGGTAAGCTCCTCTCCGGAATTTACCTTGTCTGCAAGCTCCTGTCCTTTCTCAGAAGGGCCTGCGATGAACAGAGCACGGTAAGATACTGCCTGCTTGTCAGATGCCTCTGTCGGCTGTCCGTCATTCCAGTCCGCCGGATTGTCGGAGTCCTTGTTCAGACCATCTCTGGTTGCTGTCAGAATGACATCGCATCCGTCATCATAAAGTACGTAAGTACCGCCCGGAATAAATCCAACATCCGCTGTTCCGGCGGAAAGTGCCTCGCCTACTGCCTCGTATGTCGTACCTACGGAAATGTTTACACTGTCTACATCATAGCCCAGTCCCGCAAGCTCGTTCTTTAACAGATCACTCAACGGCTCTGTTGCAGTTACGATCTCTTCCGGATCTCTGGACGGTACAAAATATACGTTTAACGCATCCAGATGCACATTCTCAGCGGAAGCTGTCTGGCTCTCCGTAGTAGCAGCTGCTGTCTCGCCTGCTGCTGCACCTGCATTGCTGTTATCTGTTGTCTCTTCTGTGTTACTTCCACAGCCTGCAAATGTACCCATGCACATTGCTGCTGCCAGTAAAGTAGCTGTCAATCTCTTCATAATTGCAAATTTCTCCTCTCTGCAGTGAAACAATTATTCATGCACTGTCGCCCAGTTCCAATTTTGTCGGCAGGTAAACCTTCATACTGTCCACGCGCTTGTCGATGATTCGTTCCAGCAAAAGCTTGATTGCTGTTGACCATACAATATCCGGCAGCATCCGAAGACTGGTGTATGTCGGATATTTCGTCTGCAGCGTCTCAATATCACGGTAAATGACAACCGCAACATCCTTCGGAATCCGGTATTTTAATTCTTTTACCGCTTCCAGGGCGCCTTCTGCCACCTCATCATTTCCAAGCACCAGAACTTCCGGTACATCCTTCGTCTCCAGAAGTTCTCTGGTCAGACGGTAGCCGCTCTCTCTGCTGATTTCACCCACACAGAAATAGTGCTCCTTATAGCACCCTCTCTGCGCAAGGATCTCCGTCAGTCCCATTAAGCGGTGGGTACCGATCCGTACACCATCCTTCTCATAGATACCGCCGATATAACCGATACTCCGGTATTCCTTGACATCCAGAAGATAGTGTACCATATCCTTTAAGCCCTGCTCATAGTCCATGATAATCCGGTCAAACTCATAATCTTTCTGATCCGAATTGACAAACAGGATCGCATCACTCTGTTTTCGCAGGAAATTTATCTCTTCCTCCGAAAAAGATCCAAATGCGAGAATCCCGTCGACATCTGCATCTTCCCTGCAGGCAATCCGTAAAAAGCTGACGTCCGCTTTCTGCGGCATCGCCGCTGCAATGTGGTCTAACGATGCGAGTCGTATATCATGCCGGTCCCCTCTTACCAGATGCCAGTCTGCCACACCGATCGTAACATGGGTCTTATTCTGCGCATGACGCATCTTAGGCGGAATATAGTTTAATTCGTGGGCAATCTTTAAAATCTGGTTCCTGACTTCTGCTGTGACGGTCAATGTTTCATCCTGATTCAGTACCCTCGATACAGTCGCCGGTGATACCTTTGCTAACTCTGCAATTTCTTTGATTGTTGCCATATAATCACGCCTTTCTTCTGCATTATATTTCACGATTTTTTAAATTTCAATAGCGTCGGTAAACTTTTACTAAATTTTTACCTGATTTTACACGACCTATACATTAGGCTTATAAATCGACGGTTTTTGACTTATAAAAAAGACCGGAAATGCCATATTCTGACATCTCCGGTCCGTCCGCCTGTTTCTTCTCAACGGTAATTTGTCAGCATATCGTCCCTGCTTCGCATGATATGACGATACATTTCTTCCTTTGCAGCCGCTCCGTTTCTCTCACGAATCGCCTTCATGATGCGCTCATGCTCCTCGATCGACACCTTTGCATAATCCGCTTCCGTAATCATGCTGCCCATCGACAACCCGTTCCACAATTCAGCAATCATATTTTCCATACGGCTATTACCCGCCGCACTCCAGATCTCACTGTGGAATTCACGGTTCTGATCCGCGTACGCCGCGAAGTCGTTGTTCTGAATGGACTCTGCGGCACACTCGTAGGACTCCTCAATCCGGGTAATATCCACCTCCGGCGCACAGCACATCTCTGCCGCAGCACTCTCTAAGATCGCGCGCAGCTGGTAATGCTCTCTGATATATGTCTCGTTAATCCCTAAAACGACCGCTCCCTTGTTGCGCTGAAGCTTAATCAGTCCGTCACGCGCAAGAATCTGGAACGCCTCACGCACCGGCATGACCGACACCTCCAGCTGATTCGCCACACTCTCTAACGTGACAGCCTCCCCTTCCTGCAGCTGGCGGGAGAGAATCGCCTTCCGAAGTTCCGCTGCCACCTTTTCTTTTGCCGACGGCATCTTAATCGGATGTAAACCATTCATTGATGTTTTCCTCTCTCTGTTACCACTCGTGCGGCAAGTTCCTCATAATACGGCTCCATCTGCGCTGCCGCCCCGCGCAGTTCGTCTGCACTGAGCTGTCTGCTTTTTACTTCCTGTTTCTGCCAGAAGCCGTCCTGCCATTCCGTTCCTTTGCGGTACTCTGCATCTGCGCTTCCCGTCTCCTGCCGCGGCAGGCTGATCGCAAAACGCACATAGCACTCCACCGCATTCTTCAGGATATTCCGCACATAAGCATTGTCTGTCATCCCATAGATTCTGCGGTGAAATTCCAGTTCCGTCAGCGTCTCCTCCACAAAAATACCGGGATTCTCTCCCTGCTGCTCCGATGCTGCAAGATCGCAGAGCACACGGCGTTCAATATCGCCGATGATACCGTAAATCTCCCGGATATGTGCATCTGAAAAATCTGCCGTCACCACATGTCTGGTCGCAAGACGCACCGCGAGTCCCTGATGTTCAATGATCTGCAACGCCTCGCGCACAGGGATTCTCGATGCGCCGAGAAGCCCCGAGAGTTCCTCCTGCTTCAATGGCGTACCGCCCTGGATCGCTCCCGACAAGATCTGATCGGCCAGCTGATCTGCGATATAATCTGCTGTTCTCTTGTTCATCTGTATCTCCATACTGCAGCCGTACTCCTCTATCCTCTTAACAGAAGTTCTTTCTCCACAACTTTGCCATTTCTGATATAGATGCGCGGCACACGTTTGCTCACCGCACAGGTAAGCTCGTATGGAATCGTCCCGGCAAGTGCCGCAAGATCATTGATGGAGTTCTGTTTTCCGAACACCTCAACCTCACTTCCAACATCCACACCCATTTTCCCTGTCAGATCAATCATACACATGTCCATGCAGATCTTCCCACGCTGCGGAGCCGGTCCCTCTTTTGTCATCAGCGCGCAGCGGTTGGAAAGGCAGCGGAAAAAGCCATCCGCGTAGCCATAGGGAACCACACCGATCCGCGTGGTGTGCTCTGTCTTAAAAATGCCGCCGTAGCTGATCGCCGTCCCTGCCGGATAGATCTTGATGGTGCTGACCGTCGTCTTTAACGTCATGACCGGCAAAAGCCCCAGCTCGTCCGCAAACTCCCCGTAGCCGTACAGAAGCAGTCCCGGGCGCACCATATCAAGAAAGGTCTCCGGATATCTTGCAACCGCGCCGGTGTTCGCGCAGTGACGGAGCGCGAACTTTCTTCCCAGGCGCTTTTCGACTTCCTCAATCACGCGCATAAACAGGTCGAACTGATGCTCCGTGTATTTTTTGCAGTCCTCGCCGGGCTCGTCCGATACCGCGAAATGCGTAAAGATACCCTCCGCATCCAGTCCTGGCAGCGAGCAGCCGTGACAGATTCCCGCCACGCCCGTCTCAAAATGATCTCCGTCGCACAGATATCCCAGACGCGACATTCCGGTATCCACCTTGATGTGGATCTTTAAGATGCCGCCGCACTTGACCGCCTCTTCGCTGTACTCAAGCGCTTTCGCCTCACAGCTGACCGCCTGTGTAATGTGATACTCGATCAGCCTCGACACCTGCTCCTTCGGTGTGTGGCCGAGAATTAAAATCGGCATCGTAACATCGTTTAAACGCAGCTCTACCGCCTCATCAATGCTGCTGACCGCCAGATAATCCGCACCAAGCTCCTGCAGCAGATGCGATACCTGTACAGAACCGTGTCCGTAGGCATCCGCCTTCACAACCCCCAGAAACTTTACATCTGCACCGATTCTCTCTCTTAATTTATGATAATTGTGTGCCAGGGCATCCAGATCAATCTCCGCCCAGGTACGTCTCAATGTCGACTCCATGCCGCACTGCCTCCTGATGATTTCTTCTATATTTATACGAATACTATAATCCACGCGCCACATTTATGCAAACAAAAAGTTCCCTTCCATGCTTTGCCTTGATAAGTAATATTATAAGAAACACACCGTGTGGATTTCAGATGGAAATGCAGATGGAATATTCGTTGGAGAAAAATGTGAGCATTT